>Ga0316222_1001565_pt1 | contig 27362 bp, 24 predicted proteins | sample TBH18011metaG_FD_206008 | JGI IMG/M metagenome (GOLD analysis project Ga0316222, IMG submission 206008) | Freshwater microbial communities from Trout Bog Lake, Wisconsin, USA - TBH18011 | ecosystem: Environmental > Aquatic > Freshwater > Lake > Hypolimnion/Profundal zone | place: USA: Wisconsin... | reverse complement strand
GATGCCGACGCTTTGGGCATCGGCGTTGATGGCGCATTGAGCCAGCGCCGCCAGCAGCACGGCTCCCAGCACGAAGCCAGCGGGTTTGGTTTTGATGAGAGGTATTTGATTTATCATGGGGTGAGCGTAATCCAAGCCGCAGGGTGGCGCGATGGGGTGTAACCCGCAGTGCCGGCTGACGCAATCCACCAGCATAACACCGGCCATGACTCAAGCCGTGGCGGCAGGCCTGCTCTGAGCCGGCGTCCATGTTCGTTCAACCTCACCCTTACCTTCCGTCATGCCGGGGCTGGACATGGCCGTTCCGGTCGGTCCGGTAATGGTCGTTGCGGACGGCGTGGTTCCGCCAGTCCGGATGGCCGCCTTCCCAGCCATGAAAACGCTCCAGCCGGAAGGGGTCGCAGAAGAGCCAGAGATTGCCGGGCCCGAGATAGTAACACTGATCCCCCACGAGCCCGACATATTCGTAACCATCCCAGACGTAATTGTCAGGAACCATGACCGGGGCGGCATAGACGACCGGGGGCGGGGCCGCATAGACCACGGGTTGCGGCGCCACCACTACGAAGGGCCATACCCCTGCCACCCGTCCATCCGGCTCAACGACACAGCCGGACAATAGCCCCAATCCCGCAGCCGCGATGGCCAAGGCAGATAACTGCAAACTTTTTGTTTTCATCATGGAAGACCTTAAGGAGCGGGCACAAATCTCACAATGGGGTGAACACCTCATTTCCATTGGGAGACACCGGATTCAAGACTGCAACCAAGGGTCTAAGGAAGAAAAGTCAGGCGGACTAAGGCATTTTGCCGGCGAAAACCGACCGGACAATCAGCGCCAGCAATAGAATTTCTTCGCCCATGACCGTTCAGCCCTTCGTGGCGCGGAAGCCGCCGGCGAGATAGATGACGAGGCATATCAGCAGAATCAGGCCGAGTCCACTGCCGCCGATGACCGGTCCGCCCAAATAAAATCCGCCACCACCGAACAGGAGCAGGAGCACCACCACGAGTAATAATAGATTCATGGCATAGGTATAACGCCGGTGGCGAACAATTGCCATGGGGTGTTCACCCCAGCACCTGACGGAGCGCGGTCTTTGCCAACGGCTCCGAAAGATCAGTTGACAATCCCGGTCTCGAACGCCGATGGAACCTTACTGAATGCTGGTGAAATCGCCGACGGGACGCGTGAAGGTCGCGGCGGCGGGTGCCACCACAAGCGTGTCGGCGGTCTGCTTGACGCTGCCGGACATGGCGGCAACCGGCAGGGCCACGATAAAGAACACTGAGCCGATCACCGTGGCCACGAAGCATCCCGGACGGACGAGGGTCACATCGGCAATGCAGCCGAGGGAATTGTCGTCGGCGCGGCATTGACTGACGCTGTCCAGGCCGAGGGCGAGGGCAAAAAGGACTACCAATAATTTTGTTTTCATAGGCATAATCTCCGGAGTTGTTTTGTTTCACCGGCAGGATAGCGCATCCCGGCAAATTCATCAACCTTGAAAGGCGGGAACTGGCGGGACGGCTGACAGCTTGCATTTCATCGCGCGCGGCCTGAAACTGTCCCGCAGCGCAGCGTGACCGGACGGCGGGCAAACCTTAAAATGAAAATAAATTTCTCCCCGTTCACACCGGCGCTGGTGGCGCTGGCCGTCTCCCTCGTCGCCGTCCGCGCCCAGAATGCGCCGACAAATGCGGTGGCGGAAAAAGTCGGGCCGGGGCAGATGCCGTATTTCGACGCGGTGAAGGATCCGCTGGAGGGCTTCAACCGCTGTTCGTGGGCGGTGAACGAATGGCTGATCCGCGGGTTCGTCTATCCGTTCAGCGTCGGCTACACTTATGTCGCGCCCAAGCCGGTGCGCACCTCCATCAGCCATGCCGGCCACAACCTGACTTTTCCCGTTCGCTTGGTGAACAGTTGTCTCCAGGGCAAATGGCATGGCGCGTGGGCGGAGACGGAGCGTTTCGGCATCAACTCCACCGTCGGCCTCGGCGGGCTGTTCGACCCGGCGACGCACTGGAAGATCGGCAAGTCGGACGAGGACTTCGGGCTGACGCTCGGGCATTGGGGGCACGGGCCGGGCTTTTACCTGATGATCCCGATCATCGGCCCGAGCGATGGCCGCGACGCGCTGGGCAAGATTGTGGACTGGCCGCTGGATCTTTGTTTTTGGATGGGCGTGGTGTATGACGACGAGTCGTGGCCGATGTTCGTCCGCCCCGGTTTCAGCCTGAACGACATCAGCGAAGATGCCGGGATGCTGAAGCGCGAAATGGATTCGCTCGTGGACCCGTATCAGGCGCTGCGCACCTTGTATGCGCTGAACCGGCAGCGGCTGGTCATTGATTACATCCCGAGCGAGGGCGGCAACTTCAATCCCGACCCGACGGTGGGCGCGGTGCTGTTCAAGCCGAAGTCGCCGGACTTCGTGGACCAGGCGGACACGCGGAAAGTGTTCGATCCCGCGACGGGGAAGAAAGTCTATTACAACTGCTGGATGCAGAAGCAGCCCGCGCCGGTGGTGTATTATATTCCCGGCCTCGGCTCCTACCGTCTTGACCAGTCCGCGCTGGCGTATGCGGATTTGATGTATCGCCACGGCTACTCCGTGGTGGTCTTCTCGAATCCGTTCCAGCAGGATTTCATGGAGCACGCCTCGACGATGGCCGTGCCCGGCTACGGCCCGGCGGACTGCGACGACGTGGTGAACGTCCTCAAGCTCATCCGCGCCGACCTGCAACAATGGAAAGGTAATAAGATCACCGGCAACTACCTCACCGGCGTCTCGCACGGCGGCTATTTCACGCTGATGATCGCCGAGCGCGAGGCGGCGGGACAGCTCGGCGGCCTGACGTTCGACCGCTATGTCGCGGTCGAGCCGCCGGTCCAACTGACCAGCGCGCTCGACGCGCTCGACGAGATGTTCAACGCGCCGCTGCAATGGCCGGCGGCCGAGCGGCAGAAGAAAATGCTCGACTCCATTTACAAGGCGCTTTACTTCGCGCAGAACGGGCTGGACGTCTCCGGCGACATCCCGTTGAGCCGCGAGGAATCCGAGTTCCTCATCGGCCTCGTGTTCCGCTACACGCTGATGAGCGTGATTGTGGACAGCCAGCGGCGCGACAACCTCGGCGTGCTGAAAGTGAACCCGAACACCTTTGTCCGCCAGAAATCCTACGATGAAATCCGGCAGATCAGCTATGCGGAATACATGGACCGCTTCGTCGTGCCCTATCTGATCAAGACCGGGCGTGGCACGGACCGCGAAACGCTGCTCGCCGCCACCGACCTCGAACAGAGCACGCAATACCTGCGCAACAACCCCAAGGTGCGCGTGCAGATTTGCGCGGACGATTTCCTGTTGTCGCATCAAGACATCTCGTGGTATCGCACGAACCTCGGCACCAACCTGACGGTCTATCCCGAAGGCGGGCATCTCGGCAATTTGCACGTCCCCGCCGTGCAGGAAAATCTGGTCAAACTATTCTCCGACCCGCCGCCCAGCCAGCCGACCCATTGAGGCAGACCAACAAACCGTAACTCGTGCCCGTGCTTAAAAGTTCCTTGCCGCCAGTGCCCCGGCAGAGAAAACTATTTGCGCGTGACAACCGCCCCCCAATTTCTCCGGGAAAAATTCGACGTGCCGTCGCTGGTAGGCAATCAGGGGCGGAAACGGTTTCACGTCATGGCCAAGCCCAGCGGCCCCACTTGCAACCTGGATTGCAGCTACTGCTTTTACCTGAGCAAGGGAACGCTGCCCGGCGACCCCGGCACGAGCCGGATGTCGGACGAGAAGCTGGAACGCTTCATCCAACAATACATCGCCGGCGTGACCGGGGCGGAAGTGGTGTTCTCCTGGCAAGGCGGCGAGCCGACGCTGATGGGGCTGGAGTTTTCCGCAAGGTCGTCGCGCTCCAGAAGAAATTTATGTTTATAGTGGTAAGATGATGTCGTGGTGTGAGAGGTGAAATACCATTTTTCAATTATGAGCCCTCTGCTTTAACCATTGAGCTACCGGCCCACAGCGGCCGGGTTTGAAGGCCAACTGTTTCAGAAACCGATCCAACTTTTAAAAGAAGAACGGCGAAGTCCGGGGCGGCGCATTTTTTGTTTGTGTTGTCACTTCCGCCGGCACCGCTTAATTTGTCGCCGCGATGCCATTCAGACTCCCAGCCATCCGCGCCCGAAAATTCAGCCAGCTCGGCTTCGGCATATTGTTGCCCGGCCTGCTGCTGGCGGCGGGCTGCACATCCTTTGGCCCCTCGGAATGCGTCACGCCAGCGGTCACGGGCCGCGTGCTGGCGGCGGACACGCGGCAGCCGCTGGCCGGCGTTCGGGTCAGCCGCGTGGTGCCGGGCCAGAACCCCGGCACGCCGGTCAAGGGCGCGCAACTCCAGCAGCAGGGCCGGCCGGAAACCACCGCCGAAGACGGATGCTTCATCCTGCCGGGGCAGTCCTACGTCACGCTCTTCCGCCATTCCTCGTGGTGGTCCATGCGGCTGGCCTTTCAGGCACCGGGCTGTGTCTCCTTCCAGACCAATTATTCGGCGACCAGCTTCACCAACCAAACTGCCGCTGGCGCTTCAATCATCAACATTGGGAACGTGCTGCTCAAACCGGAGCCGAAATAATCCGGCACCCCCATTAAAATGACCGGTGGCCAGAACCCGGGGAACGCTGGCGGCAACTTCCTGAACCGTTCGGCAGTGCTTTGGACGTTCCCAGCAACTTCTGCGGGGTTCCAAAGAAATCTTTCGAGGTCTGCTAGAACTTGTGCCACCTCCGTATCTCGGTTTCATCTGTGGCTTCGGTGGCAATGGGGTCTTTCCCTGACTTGACGCGGCGCGCAGACCTTCTATTTATTAGTCATGAAATTCGACAAGCTGACCCTCAAGTCGCAAGAGGCGGTGCAGGAAGCGCAACGGCTCGCGCGCGAATCGTCCAATCAGGAGATTGACGGCGAGCATCTGCTGCTCGCGCTGCTCGGCCAGAGCGAGAGCCTCGTGCCGGAATTGCTGACACGCATCGGCGTGCCGCCCGCCCAGCTCCAGCCGGATCTGGAAAAGGAACTCGCGCGCCGGCACAAGGTGCAGGGCGGCGGCGACCCCTACGCCGGGCGCGATCTGCAAAAGGCGCTTGACGCCGCGCACTCCGAGGCCACAAAGCTCAAGGACGAATTTATCAGCACCGAGCATCTGCTGCTCGGACTGCTGGATGAGGCGAGTCCGTCGCTCAAGAAAATCTTCACCGCGCACGGCCTTAAGCGCGATGCGGTGCTCAAGGCGCTGGTGGAATTGCGCGGCAACCAGCGCGTGACCGACCAGGCCCCGGAGGCGAAATTTCAAGCCCTGGAAAAATACGGGCGCGACCTCACCGCACTCGCGCGGCAGGGCAAGATTGATCCTGTCATCGGCCGCGACGAGGAAATCCGCCGCGTGATGCAGGTGCTGACGCGCCGCACAAAAAATAATCCCGTGCTCATCGGCGAGCCAGGCGTGGGCAAAACCGCCATCGCCGAAGGTCTGGCGCGGCGCATCGTCAGCGGTGACGTGCCGGAATCCCTGAAGAACAAGCGGCTTGTCGCGATGGATTTGAGCGCGATGATCGCCGGCGCGAAATATCGCGGCGAATTTGAAGACCGGCTCAAGGCGTTTCTCAAGGAAATCACCGCGAGCGAGGGGAAAATTATTTTGTTCATTGATGAGCTGCACACCATCGTCGGCGCGGGCGCGGCGGAAGGCGCGACGGACGCCGCGAACATCATGAAGCCGCAACTCGCGCGCGGCGAACTGCGCTGCGTGGGCGCAACGACGCTCGATGAATATCGCAAACACATCGAGAAAGATCCCGCGCTCGAACGCCGTTTCCAGCCGGTGCAGGTGAACGAGCCGACGGTCGAGGCGACCATCGCGATTTTGCGCGGGCTGAAGGAACGCTACGAAGTGCATCACGGCGTGCGCATCCAGGATTCCGCCCTCGTGGCGGCGGCGATGCTCTCGCATCGCTACATCACCGACCGTTTTCTGCCGGACAAGGCAATTGATCTCGTGGACGAGGCCGCATCTCGCATCAAAATGGAACTGGATTCCAAGCCGACGGAACTGGACCAGCTCGACCGGCAGATTTTGCAATTGGAAATCGAGCGCACCTCGCTCGCGAAGGAGAAGGACGCGGCGAGCAAGGAACGGCTCAAGATCATTGATAAGCAGGTCGCGAACTTGAAGGACAAATCCAAGGCGCTCACCGCGCAATGGCAGAATGAAAAAACCGCCGTCAACGCCGTGAGCATTGTGCAGTCGCAGTTGGAGCAGGCGAAGATTGAACTGGAGCAGGCGCAGCGCAAAGGTGATTTGAGCAAGTCGGCGGAGGTGCAATACGGCAAAATTCCCGATCTGGAAAAGAAGCTGGCGAAGATGGAAAGCGCGGCCGACGCTGCGCCTTCGGTGAAGGGCGGAAATGCCCGCCCCACCCTGCTCCGCCAGGAAGTCACCGACGAGGACATCGCCAAGGTGGTCGCGGCATGGACGCACATTCCCGTTTCGCGGATGCTCGAAGGCGAGCGCGAGAAGCTGCTCAAGATGGAGGAGCGTCTGCAGTTGCGCATCATCGGGCAAAAGCCGGCGATCACCGCCGTGTCCAACGCCGTGCGCCGCTCGCGGAGCGGATTGCAGGATCCGAATCGGCCAATTGGCTCATTTATTTTCCTCGGGCCGACCGGCGTGGGCAAGACCGAGACGGCGCGTGCGCTGGCGGAATTTTTGTTCGACGACGAGAGCGCCATGATTCGCATAGACATGAGCGAATACATGGAGAAACACACCGTCGCGCGGCTCATCGGCGCGCCGCCCGGCTACGTCGGCTATGAGGAAGGCGGACAACTCAGCGAAGCCGTGCGGCGCAAACCGTATTCTGTGATTCTATTTGATGAAATTGAGAAGGCGCACAGCGACGTATTCAATGTGCTGCTGCAAGTGCTCGACGATGGCCGGCTCACCGATGGTCAGGGGCGCACGGTGGATTTCAAGAACACCATCGTCATCATGACCAGCAACCTCGGCTCGCCGATCATCCAGGAATATTTCATGGACGGCCACACGGACAAGTCCGCGCATCAGGCGATGGAGGACAAGGTGATGGCCGAGTTAAAACGGCATTTCCGCCCGGAATTCCTGAACCGCGTGGACGACGTCATCATTTTCCAAAGCCTCGATGAAAGTGAAATCGCGCGCATTGTGGACATCCAGCTAGGCCGTTTGGAACAGCGCCTCGCGCAGCAGAATCTCACGCTGGACGTGGACGCCGCCGCGAAGAAGCTGCTGGCGAGCGAAGGTTATGATCCGCAATTCGGTGCGCGCCCGCTCAAGCGCGCCATTCAGGAACACCTGCTCGACCCGCTCGCGACCAAGTTGCTGGCGGGCGAATTCAAGCCGGGCGATAAAATCAAGGTGACGGCAAAAGATGATGAACTGGTGTTTGCGAAGAAATAATATCCCAGCGGGCTAATACAAATTTCAGCCCTGATATTGCTGGTCGCTGACCTTTTCCAGCCAATCAACCGCTTTGCCATCGAGCGATTCTTGAATGGCGATGTGCGTCAGGGCGGTGGTCGGCGCGGCACCGTGCCAATGTTTTTCGCCCGGCGGAAACCAGACGATGTCGCCGGGCCGGATTTCTTCCACCGGACCGCCCTCGCGCTGCACGCGGCCGCAGCCGGCGGTGACGATGAGCGTCTGCCCGAGCGGATGTGTGTGCCACGCGGTGCGGGCGCCGGGTTCAAACGTAACAATGGCGCCGGCCACGCGCGCGGGTTCGCCGGCCTTGAACGGCGAGTCAATCCGCACCGTGCCGGTGAACCAGCCGGCGGGGCCGGCGGCGGAAGGCTGCGAGCCGTTACGTTTAATTTCCATGGTTGGATTATTTGGCGTTCGCGGCGCGGCGTCAATCTTTCGCCGGTTGGAATTTTCCGCGCTTTTCATTGCCGGCGCGGCGGGGTTTAATTCGCCGTGGCCATTTCACAGATTCAGCCGGTGCAATCCATCGAACTGCCGGAGCTGGCGCTCTACCGCACGCTCAAGCGCGTGGAGGAACACGAGCGCGCCGGTGTGCTGGTGACCGCGAACCACAAGGTCATCAAACGCCTGCTCGCGAGCAAATTTACCGTGGTTTCCGCGCTGCTCACGCCGGCGTGGCTGGAAAAATTTGAGCCGCAACTGCGCGCCCGGCGGGAAAACATTTCTGTCTTTGTCGCCGACGATTCGCTGCTGGAAACCATCACCGGCTACAAGCTGCACCAGGGCGCGCTGGCGGTGGCCAAGATCCCGCCGCTGCCGGACTTGGCCACGGTGCTGGAAAATTCGCCGCGCCCGCTGCTGCTCGCCGCCGTCGAGGGCATCGCCAGCGCGGAAAATCTCGGCGCGGTGGTGCGGGGCTGCGCGGCGTTCGGCGCGCACTGCCTGATCGTGGGCGAGACCTGCGGCAGCCCGTATCAGCGCCGCGCGGTGGCCGGCTCGATGGGCACGATTTTCGAGCAGCCGGTGGTGCGGACGGATCATCTGGTGGCGACGCTGAAAGAATTGCGGGCGCGCGGCGTGCGCTGCCTCGCGGCGCATCCGCGTCCCGGCGCGACGAAACTGTTCGCCGCCGACTTGCGCGGCGACTGCTGCCTGGTGTTCGGCGCGGAAGGCCCGGGACTCACGGCGGACGCGCTGGCGGCGTGCGACGACCAGTTGGAAATCCCTATGCCGAGCCACATGAATTCGCTGAACGTGGCCGTGGCGGCGGGCGTTTTTCTTTACGAGGCCGTGCGGCAGCGCGCCGCGCCGGGGACGGATTGCGCGCGGGCGGGTTTTGTGCTTTAATCCGCCGGCCTGGACGCGGTGGCGTTGAATGATTTTTCGGCGGCGCTGTCCATTCTCCGGCTGAATAAATTTATGATCTGGAACTTGAATTATCTGTTGTGGGTGTTCCTGCCCGGCCTGCTGATCGGCCTGTGGGCGCAGTGGCGGCTGCATTCGGCCTTTGGCAAATACAGCCAGGTGCCGGTGGAATCGGGCATGACGGGCGCGCAGACGGCGCGGCGCATCCTCGACAGCGCCGGCCTCACCGACGTGCCGGTGGAAGAAGTCGCCGGCCAGTTGACCGACCATTACGACCCGACCAAGCGCGCGCTGTTTTTGTCGTCGGACAATTACAGCGGCAATTCGGTCGCCGCCGTGGGCGTGGCAGCGCACGAGACCGGCCACGCGCTGCAACATCAGGCGGCCTACGCGATGCTGAATTTGCGGATGGCGCTGGTGCCCATCACGAATTTTGCCAGCACCATCTACGGCGCGATCCTACTGCTGGGCTGGATCATGGGCATGATGAAATTCATGCTGCCCATCATCATCGTGGTCTTCGGCGTCATCACTTTGTTCCAGCTCATCACGCTGCCGGTGGAATACGACGCGAGCAACCGCGCCAAGGAACAATTGTTCCGCCTCGGCCTCGTGCGCGAGGATGAGCGCGCGGGCGTGGCGAAGGTGCTGGACGCCGCCGCGCTCACTTATGTGGCCGCGCTGGTCAGCTCCATGCTGACGCTGCTGTATTACATCACGGCGGCGCGCAACCGGAACTGAGTTAATTTGCTTGGCGGCTCCGTCGTGGGTGTTTAACTTTGCAAACTCATGGCGGCCAAAAAAACTCAACGCAAACCCAAGGCGATGAAACGGAAAAAGAAAGTTTCCGTTCCCGCACCCCCAAAAATCTCCTCGCCACCGTCGCCGCCCATCACGGTGCCGTCGGACTTGCCCATCAACAAGCCGGCCGAGGGCGACACCACCCAGTTTCTCCGCCGCGAGGCCGAGCGCATGGACGGCGACAGCGCCATCCGGCTTTACCTCCGCGAAATCGGCCAGGTGAAGCTGCTGACGCCGCAGGAAGAAATCGAGCTCGCCGCCAAGATCAAGAAGGGCGACAAGAAGGCGCGCGAACACATGATCAAGGCAAACCTGCGCCTCGTCGTGAAAATCGCCCGCGACTACGAAGGCATCGGCCTGCCGCTGCTGGATCTGATTTCCGAAGGCAACATTGGTTTGATGAAAGCCGTTGAACGTTTCGACCCGGCCAAGGGCGGCAAACTTTCCACTTACGGTTCGTGGTGGATCAAGCAGTCCATCAAACGCGCGCTCGCCAACCAGTCCAAGACCATCCGCCTGCCGGTGCATCTCGTTGACAAGATTTCCAAGATGCGCCGGACGGGGATGAAATTGCAGGAAGAATTCGGCCGCGAACCGAGCGACGAGGAGCTGGCCGCCGAACTCGGCACCACCGCCGCGCGCGTTTCGCAGATGCGCACCGCGTCCATCCGTCCCGCGTCGCTCGACGCGCCGGTGGGCGATGACGATTCCAACACCTACTCCGAAATTGTCGAGGACGACCGCGCCGTGAATCCTTACGACGAGCTGGAGGACAAGACCGTGACGGGCATGTTGCAGGACATGGTCAAGCACCTCGACGCCCGCGAGGCGACGATTCTGCGTTTCCGCTTCGGCCTCGACGGCGGCAACGAAAAAACCTTGGAAGAAGTCGGCGAGAAATTTGGCGTCACGCGCGAACGCGTCCGGCAGATCCAAAACCTCGCGCTGCGCAAGCTTCGCAAGATGATCGAAAAGCTTGAAAAATCCAAACCGAAGGAAGTTTGAACTATGCCCGCCACCGTCACCGCCGCCGAAATCGCCGCCGCCATCCGCAACGTCCCGGATTTTCCCAAGCCCGGCATCCAGTTCAAGGACATCACGCCGGTGCTGGCGGACGCGCGGCTCTTCGCCGGGGCGATTGAACTGCTCACGGCCAACTTCAAGCCCGGCAGCATTGACGCCGTGGTCGGCATTGACGCGCGCGGGTTTATTTTCGCCGCCGCCGCCGCGACGAAGCTGAAGGCCGGTTTCATTCCCGTGCGCAAAAAAGGCAAGCTGCCCTTCACGACCATCGAACAGGATTATGCGCTGGAATACGGCCACGCCACCGTCGCGCTCCACACCGACGCCATCAAGCCCGGCGCGCGTGTGCTGCTCGTGGACGATTTGCTCGCCACCGGCGGCACGTCCGGTGCGGCCGCGTCGCTCGTGAAAAAACTAGGCGGGAACATTTTGGAAATCGTCTTCCTCATCGAGCTGAAATTTCTCGACGGCCGCAAACACCTGAAAGATTTCCCCGTGCGGTCGCTCGTCACCTATTGATTGCGGATGAGCATGAGTGAAGCTCCCATCCTGAGCGTCGTCGCTCCCTGCTACAACGAGCAGGGCAATCTGATTCCGCTCGTCACCGCCATCCGCGAAGCGCTGGAGCCGCTGAAGATTTCCTACGAGATTGTGATCGCGGACGATTGCAGCCGCGACGACTCGTGGAACATCCTCCAGAAGCTCGGCGCGGAAGACCAACGCATCCGCGCCGTGCGGCTGAATCGCAACTGCGGCCAGTCCGCCGCCGTGTGGGCGGGCATTCAGGCCGCGACCGGTCGCTACATCGCCACGCTCGACGCCGACTTGCAGAATCATCCGCGCGAACTGCCGCGCTTCCTCGAAGCCATCGAACGCGACCGGTGCGACTGCGTCTGCGGCTCGCGCGTGGCGGCGCGCGCGCAGGGCGATTCGTGGGTGCGCCAAATTTCTTCCAAGATCGCCAACGGCATCCGCAACGGTATCACGCACGAGACGGTCAGCGACTCCGCCTGCGGCTACCGTATCTTCAAGCGCGAGTGCGCGACGCGGCTGAAATTTTTCAAGGGCATGCACCGCTTCATGCCGACGCTGTTCCGCATCGAGGGCTTTGTCGTGACGGAAATCCCCATCAGCCACCACACGCGGCTCACCGGCCAGAGCCATTACGGCGTGCTGAACCGGCTGTTCGTCACCATCCACGATTTGTTCGCCGTGCGCTGGATGCAGAAGCGGATGTTCCGCTTCGAGGTGAAGGAGCAAATTAATTTTCCGCCGCGTTAAATCGGTAGGGCTGACCTGCGGGTCAGCCAGCCCGGCGGTGCCGCAGCACCACCGCCACCAAAATAATAATTCCGCCGCGCAATTGAGTTTTCCAACGCCACGTTTCCCGCTACCCTGCCCGCGATGCACTGGCTGCAAACACTCGACACGCGCCTGTTTTTGTTTTTCAACCGGTCGCTGGCCAATCCGTTCTTCGACTGGCTCATGCCGCTGTTGAGCGGCGGCGGCGGCGTGAAAAATATTTTTCTCGGCGGCGCGCTGGTGGCTGGCGTCGCCCTACTCATCTTCGGCAACCGTCGCTTGCGGCTCTGCCTGGTGTTCACCCTTTTGGTCGTCGCGACCAACGACGGGCTGGTTTGCAATTCCATCAAAAACGCCGTCCACCGCGCGCGACCGTTCGTCACGCTGCCGGAGGCGCGGCTGTTTGGCGTCGTCGGCAAAGGCTACGTCGCGCCGGAGATCAACGCCGCCGGCGTGGACATGGCCGCCGACAAGGGCAGCCACAACAGCATGCCGTCCGCGCACGCCGCCAACTGGTTCGCCGGCACGATGGCGCTGTTTTTGTTCTACCGGCGCAGCCTGTGGTTCATGCTGCCGCTGGCGCTGGCGGTTTCCTTTTCCCGCCTCTACAACGGCGTGCATTATCCGAGCGACGTGCTAGCCGGCGCGATTCTCGGCGCAGGCTGGGCGGTGGCCATGGCCGTCGCGCTCGAAACCGCGTGGCGGTTTTTCGGGAAGAAATATTTTCCGCGCGCGTTCGCGCAAGCGCCGTCGCTCGTGCCGAACTTGCCTTTGGGAAACCGCTGACCCATGGCCGCGACGGAAATCCTCCTGCCCGTCCGCGACTACGACCTCGCCGCCACGCTGGACTCCGGCCAGGTTTTCCGCTGGCGGCAGGTTGAAAACTCCTGGCACGGCGTCATCGGAAAACAATTTGTCCGGCTCACCCAAACCGAAAATGGCATCCACGCCCAGGCCGCCGCGCCGGTGGATGACTGGAATTTTCTCCGCGAATTTCTCCAGACAGAAACCGACCTGTCCGCCATCTTGAAAACGTTTCCCGACGACGAGCAGATGCGCGCGGCCGTCGCCAGTTGCCGGGGACTGCGCCTGTTGCGGCAGGAACCGTGGGAATGTCTCGCGTCGTTTATTTTGTCCTCCACGAAACAGATTGTCCAAATCCGCCAGATCGTCGCCCTGCTCTGCGAACGGTTTGGCGAGCGGGTTGCGCCGCCGCCTGCCAACGGACGCAGGCTGGTTCGCCACGACGGCGCGCACGGAGTGATGCGCCCTGCCAATTTTAGTTTCCCGTCACCACAGCGCATCGCCGCCTGCTCGGAAGCTGATTTGCGCGCCTGCAAGATGGGCTTCCGCGCGCCCGGCCTGCTCAACGCCGCCCGCCAGATTGCCGGAGGCCAACTGGACTTGGGAAAAATCCGCACGCTGGATTATGCCGCCGCCCGCGCGGAGCTGATGAAATTGCACGGCGTGGGCGGGAAGATTGCCGACTGCGTCTTATTGTTCGGCTACGGTTTTGACACCGCGTTTCCGGTGGATGTGTGGATTGAACGCGCCTTGCAGGAGCTTTATTTTCCGCGCCGCCGCGCCAGCGAAAAGCGGCTGCGGAAATTCGCCGCCACGCATTTCGGCGCGCACGCCGGCTACGCGCAGCAGTATCTCTTCCATTTCATGCGGACGAAACGCGGTTGAAAGAAACCGGGCGTCTTCAGTAGCTCATGGCGTAGGCCAGCCGGTTGCTGTCGGAGATAGCCCACAGGCTTAGGGGATCAACGGCCTGGGGAAATTTGATGAATCGAGCGCTACCGTCGGACATGGCGTAATTAGAGCCGCCCGAATTGCCCTTAACATTTTGAGCGTAGGTCGAGCCTCGGTTGTCGTGCTGGCTCTGTTCGACGATGCCGTCGGCGTCGTTGCCGTTGCCTTCCAGATAGTCCATGAAAAAATCGCCTGCGGTATGGGTCTTTTCCCCAAGGATGATGGTGTCGCTGACATGGATAATGGCGTTTTCCTTGACGCCGGTCGGCAGGGCGGCCATGTCACCTTCGAGCGTGGCCCAACCAACCGGGCCAAACTGGTCAGAGTAATAATCATTCCAACCGTTGATCAGATAGCTGCGCGGCGAGGCGTCGGCAACATTGTTGGACGGATTTATTCCACCCGAGACGGGAGTGGTCGGCAGGGCGTTGTCAGTGGGGCAAAGAAGCAGTTTTACATTTTTGCCGTAGTTGTTGTAAAAATGATCTGGCCAGCGGTCAATGCCGTTGCGCGGCGGATAGGCGCCCTGGTTGTCGTCCACATACATGTGCGAGGCGAGGCTCAACTGCTTCAAGTTGTTGAGGCATGAGATGCGCCGGCCGGCCTCCTTGGCCTTGCTCAACGTCGGCAGCAGCATCGCCGCCAGGATGGCGATAATGGCAATGACGACCAGCAATTCGATGAGGGTGAACGCGCGGCGCGAATTCATGGGGATAATGACGCCACGGAATCAGATTGGTTTCAATGTATTTCTGCCGGCCCCGTGTCCCAGCCCGCCAGGACAACCGGACGTTGGCGGCCAAAAACGGTTTGACTTGGCCAGCCGGGTGCGCGATGATGGCGGTCGTTGACTGCGAAATTCCCCTTGCCGATTTGAGGAAAAAATAGAAATCCAATCGGCCGGTAAATTCAAATTGAACTTTTCCCGACGCAGCCCGTCCAATGCGGGACAAACCAGCCTGAAGCATTGACGGCCGCCAGCGGAGTCTCCGGTCAGCCCAACAAACAAATTTTATGGCCAAAGTTCCCACCAAGAGAATCAGCAAAAAGCCCGCCAAGGAGGCCGTCGCCGACGCACCCGTGGCGGAAACGCCCGCCACCGCCGCCCCGGCAGCACCGGAGCCAATGTTTGAACCGCCTACGCCCGCCGAGGCCGAACTGCCGGCGGAACGCACGGTGGACAGCATCACGGCGTCCGCGACGGAAGACGCGCGCAAGGACAATTCCCGCTTTGCCGGCGAATCTTCGGACGAGTTGCGTCCGCCTTCCGCACCGGTCGAACCGACCGGCGAAGAGACGCGCTACCCCGACCGGCGCGTCGGCGGTTTCCAGCGCGACCGCATCGCCACCTCGCTAAACATCGCCAAGCTGCAAGCGATGAACATGACGGAACTGAACAAGATGGCGAAGGATTACGGCGTGGAAAATTTCGGCACGATGCGCAAGCACGAGGTCATCTACCACATCCTCTCCAAAAACGCGGAGCGCGCGGGCGTGCTGTTTTCCGAGGGCGTCATCGAGGTGCTGCCGGAAGGGTTTGGCTTCCTGCGTTCACAGAGTTTCAATTATCTCCCCTGCCCGGAGGACATCTACGTTTCGCCGTCGCAAATCCGCCGGTTTGATTTGCAGACGGGCAATCTGATCACCGGGCAAATCCGGCCGCCGAAGGAAAAGGAAAAGTTTTTTGCGCTGCTGAAAGTCGAAGCCGTGGACGGCGAAGAACCGGACAAGGCGAAGGATAAGACTCATTTTGAAAATCTCACGCCGCTGTTCCCCAACAAGCGGTTCATCCTGGAGACGGCGGCGGATGAATTGAGCACACGCGTTCTGGATTTGGTTTGTCCCATCGGCAAAGGCACGCGCGGCCTCATCGTCGCGCCGCCGCGCACCGGCAAAACGGTGTTGATGCAGAAGATGGCCAACGCCGTCTTGAAGAACAACCCGGAGACGTATCTGTTCATCCTGCTGATTGACGAACGTCCGGAAGAAGTCACGGACATGGAACGCTCCTGCAAAGGCGCGGAAGTGATTTCGTCCACGTTCGACGAACCGCCGGAACGCCATGTGCAGGTCGCGGAAATGGTCATTGAAAAAGCCCGGCGTATGGTCGAGCAGAAACGCGATGTCATCATTCTGCTGGATTCCATCACGCGCCTCGCCCGCGCCTACAACACGGTGCAACCACACTCTGGCAAGATTCTTTCCGGCGGCGTGGACGCGAATGCGTTGCACAAGCCGAAACGGTTTTTCGGCGCGGCTCGCAACATTGAGGAAGGCGGTTCGCTCACCATCATGGCGACGGCGCTCGTGGACACCGGCAGCCGCATGGATGAAGTCATCTTTGAAGAGTTCAAGGGCACCGGCAACATGGAGGTGCATCTCGACCGCGCGCTGGTGGATCGCCGCATTTTTCCGAGCATCAACATCGAGCGTTCCGGCACGCGCAAGGAAGAGCTGCTCTATCATCCCGACGAAGGCAGCCGCGTGGCCATCCTGCGCCGCGCGCTCACGGGCGTGCCGCCGGTCGAGGCGATGGACCTGCTGCTGGGCAAGCTGAAAAAGACCGGCAGCAATATCGAATTCCTGCTGAACATGGCCATTAGCTGAAGATGTGCTTGGCGACGGGTCTTCTTTTTTTGGCATTGGCATGGCAAGATATGGTTAGCGAAAGCCAACGAAGGTTTCGCCACACCCGCTCAAACCGGCTATTTAATAGATATTGAAATGAAACATCTCGCTTATCTGGCCACTGTGACCGCCACGCTGGCTTTCCTGGCAACCGGCTGCGGTCGCGACAACGTCAAAGTCTATAAGGCGGATGCCAGCGATGCGCCGGTGACGCCGCCACCCGCCGCCGCCCCGGCGACGATGCCGTCAACGATGCCCGATGGCCTGCCCGTGCCGGACAATTCCGGCCAGCCGAAGTTGAAATACAATTTGCCGGACGGCTGGAAGGAAAAACCGCTGACGCAGTTGCGCGTGGCGAGCTTTGAAGTTTCTGCAAACGGAAAAACTGCCGACATCAGCGTGATTCCGCTCGGCAGCATGGCCGGCGGCGATCTGGCTAACGTGAACCGCTGGCGCGGCCAGGTCGGCCAGCCGCCGATCACGGACGACGACCTCGCCAAGTCGGCAGAGAGCGTTACCATCACCGGCAAGCCGAGCGGATTGTATGACATCACCGGCACGAGCCCCGGCAGCGGCGAAGCGGAGCGGATTCTTGCCGCCATTTTGCACGGTGACGACGCGACATGGTTTTTCAAGATGACCGGCGATCCCGACTTGGTGGAAAATCAAAAGGCGAACTTCGTCGCGTTTTTGAAATCGGTGGAATTCAACCAAGCCGCCGCGCCGGCCGCGATGGATTTGAGCCAGTTGCCGCCGTCGCATCCGGCGATTCCGGGAATGGATTCAACCGCCCAAACCGCGTCCGCCGCTGACGCCGCCGGCAAACCGACTTGGACAGTTCCGGCGGACTGGAAAGAAGGCCCGCTGGCGCAATTTCTCATCGCAAAATTTATCATCGGCGGCGGCGACGCCACGGCGGCGGTGAATGTCAGTTCGCTCGCCGGCGACGGCGGCGGCTTATTGCCCAACATCAACCGCTGGCGCGGCCAGCTCGGCCAGCCGCCGGTGACGGACGCGGACATCGCCACGTTGCCGACGGTTGATGCTACCGGCGTCAAGGCGACGCTGGTGGACATTTCCGGAACCGATGCGCGTTCCGGCAAGCCGGCGCGGCTCGTCGGCGTGATTGTGCCGCTCGGCGGTCAGACGTGGTTTTACAAACTCATGGGCAACGCGGACGTCGTGGCGCAGCAACAAGACGCGTTCACAAAATTTGTCCAGTCGGCCAAATACCCCGATGCTCATCAATAAAATTGTCGGCTTTTTCACGTCGCTCAAGCTCACGGTCACGCTGCTGGCGTTTTCGATTGTGCTCGTGTTCGTCGGCACGCTGGCGCAGGCGGACGAGGGGCTTTACGGCGCACAGGCGCATTATTTCAAGCAGTGGATTGTGATCGGCGCGCATCTGTTCGGGCACAAAGTTCCGCTGATCCTACCCGGCGGCTATCTCCTCGGCGTGCTGCTGTTGGTAAATTTGATTGCGGCACACATCTACCGCTTCCAACTCACGACAAAAAAACTCGGCATCCAGCTCGCACACGCGGGCGTCATCGTCCTGCTCGTCGGCCAGCTTTCGACCGACATGCTGGCGCGCGAAATGCAGATGCACTTCGCCGAGGGCCAGACGCTGAACTATTCCGAGAGCGCGACAGACTACGAGCTCATCTTCGTCTCCGGCGGCGAAGTCACGGCCATCCCGAACAAACTGCTCAAGCCGGGCGGCGAACTGAAAATTGAAAATCTGCCGTTCACCATCCGCGTGCAGGAATTCTGGCACAACTCGGACATGAATTTCCGCGCGCCGATGATGCAAAACGCCCCGCCGCTGGCGTCGAACGGCATCGCGCTGAACTTTGATTTCCGAAGACTGGACGACGTGAAAACCATGGACGAGAAAAACGTGCCGACGGCAGTGCTGGAATTTCTCACGCCCGCCGGCTCGTTGGGAACGTGGGTCGCCAGCGACTGGGCGGGCGATCCGGCGCTGGTGGAGGCGGTGCGGAACGGCTACGCGCAGATGGGCGCAGGCATGGCGCAGAAAATCGCCGGCCAGCTCGTCACGCCGCAGACGATTGTGGCGGACGGCAAGAGTTTCACGTTCATGATGCGGCCGGCGCGCGTCCGGCATGCCTTCTCGCTCACACTGCTCAAGGCGACTCATACCACTTATCCGGGCACGGACATCCCGAAAGATTTTCGCAGCCGCGTCCGCATTGACAATCCGGAGACTGGCGAGAAGCGCGAGGTGGAGATTTCCATGAACCATCCACTGCGTTACGGCGGCTACACTTATTATCAATACCAGATGGACGCCGGCCAGGCTGCGCAGATGGCCGGCCGCGCGCCGACCTCCGTGCTGTCGGTGGTGCGCAATCCGGGCTGGTTGACACCCTACGTCGGCTGCGCGATGGTGGGCGCGGGCCTGTTGATTCAGTTTCTGTATCACCTCGCCGGCTTCGTTTCCAAACGCAAAGGCAAATGAACGAAAACATCGAACAACCAACATTCAACATCGAACATCCAATGGCTGGTTGGGCGGGCGTTACATTGGCTGTTGGGTGTTGGTTGTTGAATGTTGGATGTTCCCCCGCTTGATATGAAAGCAACTTTTCAAAAATGGTTCCCGCCATTCCTGATGCTGGCCATGGCGCTGTGGTTCTTCGGCAATTTGTCGGCGCCGAAGGACAAGGATTTTGCGTTCTCGGAATTTGGGCAATTGCCAATCACGTCCAACGGGCGCATCGTGCCGCTGGATTCGCTGGCGCGCAATTCCCTGCTCGCCATTCGCGAGAAACAGACGCTCAACACCGAGCCGTGGAAAGCGTGGAATGAAAACCCCAAGATCATCCCCGCCACGGAGTGGCTGGCGTATGTGATGATGAATCAGGCCGTCGCCGACGACTGGCCGGTCTTCCGCGTGGACAATCCCGATTTGATTTCGCTGCTGAAGCTGCCAGACAAGGACGCGGCGAAGCATTCCGACGGCAAGCACTATTCGTGGAACCAGATCTCGGCGAATATTGACACGTTCGAGAAAGAAAACGAAAGAGTGCAGAAGCTGGAGGCCGCCAACCGTTCCGCCTACGAGAATGCCATTGCCAAAATGCACGACCGGCTGACGCTCTATGCGCAGTTGAAGAACGCCGTGGAACCCGCCAACACGACGGACTGGCCGGCGCAGCTCACCAGCTATGAGCGCCTGATTCCCGTCGGCGTCACCGCGATCCGTGCGCAGCAGGCCGGGATGCCCTACGACAAGACGAATTTCAATCTCTTCATCACCTACATCAATGCTTTTCAGTTCATGGCCAACTTGGAGCCGCCGCTCATTTTGCCGCCCAACGGCGCGCGCGAATGGCGGCGCATGGGCGACGCTTTGCTGGATGCGCCGCGGCCGAACGGGGTCGCGATTGACAATGCTGTCCGCGATTGGGCGCAACTGGCTGGAGCGCTCGCGGCCAATCAGCCGGAGAATTTCAATGCCGCTTTGCGCGATTTACGTTCGCAGCTCGTCCCGACGCAGTCAGCGGCGATGGCCAAGGCGCGGGCGGAAGTGTTCTTCAACCAGATGGAGCCATTCTACAACGCGATGGTCATCTACCTCCTCGCCGGACTGCTGGCGGTGTTTTCGTGGTTTAATCTGTCGGAAACTTTGCGCCGCTCGGCCATGTGGCTGGTCTGCCTGGCGTTTGTGATCCACACGGTGGGCTTGGTTTATCGCATGGTGCTGGAAGGCCGGCCGCCGGTAACGAATCTTTATTCCTCCGCCATCTTCATCGGCTGGGGCGCGTGCCTGCTGGGAATTATTTTGGAACGGTTTCATAAGAACGGCATCGGCCTGGTGGTCGCCTCCGGCATCGGCTTCATCACGCTCATCATCGCGCATCACCTCGCGCTGGAAGGCGATACCATGGAGATGATGCGCGCGGTGCTCGACACGAACTTCTGGCTGGCCACGCACGTGGTCGCCGTGACCGTCGGCTACGCGAGCACGTTTGTGGCGGGCTTCCTCGCGCTGATCTACATCGTGCGCGGCTTCTTCACCAAGACGCTCGACGCGGACACCGGCAAATCGCTGGCGCGGATGATTTATGGAATTGTCTGCTTCGCCACCTTGTTCAGCTTTGTCGGCACGGTGCTGGGCGGCATCTGGGCGGACCAGTCTTGGGGCCGCTTCTGGGGCTGGGATCCGAAGGAGAACGGCGCGCTCATCATCGTCCTGTGGAATGCGCTCATCCTACATCTGCGCTGGGGCGGCCTCATCCGCGAGCGCGGCCTCGTCAACTGCGCCATCTTCGGCAACGTTGTCACCGCATGGTCTTGGTTCGGCGTGAATATGCTGGGCATCGGGCTGCACAGCTACGGCTTTACGGAGGCGGCTTTCAAATGGCTGGTGCTGTTTGTGGCGAGCCAACTGGCCTTCATCGCGCTGGGAATGCTGCCGGTGAAATGGTGGAGAAGTTTTAAGGCGCGGACAGCGTAAGTCCGTTCTGCCGGCGACCGCGAAGAAAATTTACTTGTTAGGCCCGGCCTGATTGAGCGCGTAAATGATCAGCCCGATGATGACCAACCCGACGAGGATGCCGATGATCAGAAAGTAACGGTTGGTCTTGTTGGATTTCTTGGAGAAGGCGGTGTTGGTGTCGAAGCCAGCCGGCCGGCCACCGCCCTGCTCGAGTTGTTCCAGGCTGACGCCGCGCGGGATGATTATCGTGGCATCAATGGTCTTTTGGGGTGCGGCGGCTTCCGGCCCGCGCGCGTGCACCGGAGCTGTCACCGGCGCGACAATCGTCGCGGGGAGGGGCAGGCCGTCGTCAATTTTCAGTTCCACCTGCCCGAACCGGAGCGTCTGGCCGGGCTTGAGGACGGCCTCGGAAATTTTTTCGCCGTTGATGAAGGTGCCGTTGGTGGAATTAAGATCGCGAACGAGCAGTTCGGTGCCGTGTAGCAATATCTCGGCGTGGCGGCTTGAAACGGAGGCGTCGGCAATCTGAAACGTATTCTCCTCAATCCGGCCGACGGTGGTGCGCTCCACGTTCAAGTCGAACGTGCGACCGGTCATGCCTTGGTTCAGGATAACAAGTTTGGCCATAGATTCTTTGAAATGATTATGGGCGCGGCGTCTTTCAAGTCAAACGCAAATCTGGTTCCGCTCAACCGCGTTTTTCAATCAGTTGCCGAAATTCGGAAAATAACGGCGTGGAATCGTGCGGGCCGGGCGAGGCTTCGGGATGGTATTGCACACAGAACACCGGCTTGGTCTTGTGCCGCAAACCCTCGACGGTCTGGTCGTTCAAATTGATGCGATGCACGGCGACATCGGACGGCAAAGATTTCGCGTCCACGGCGAAACCGTGGTTCTGCGAGGTGATTTCCACCCGCCCGGATTCCAAATCTTTCACCGGTTGGTTGCCGCCGCGATGGCCGAACTTGAGTTTGAAAGTTTTTCCACCCAGCGCCTGGCCGAGAATCTGGTGTCCGAGGCAGATGCCGAAAATGGGAATGCCGCTGTCTAGCAGACTCTTCACTTCGCGAACAATATAGCCAAGCGCCGCCGGATCGCCGGGGCCGTTTGAAAGAAAAATTCCGGCGGGCTTGTATTTGAGCGCGTCGGCGGCGGTAGCCGTAGCGGGCAAAACCTGCACGCTGAATCCGTGCTGCCGCAGCCGGCGCAGGATGTTGTATTTCATGCCGTAGTCGAACGCGACAATCGGGATGTCGGCTGCCGGCATCGGCTTGCGGACATTCCGCGCATCAGCGGCTTTGAGGCCGCGCACCAAATCGAACGCCGCGCTCTGCTCGTCCTTTTCGTCCCACTTGAACGCCTGCTTGTGCGTAACTTCCTTGACGTAATCCACGCCGACGAAAACAAATTCCTTCGCGCGGTTCACCGCCTCGGCGTCGGAGATTTCCTCGGTGGAAATAAACCCGTTCAGCGCGCCGCGCACGCGAAGTTTTTTGGTAAGCGAACGCGTGTCAATTCCCTGAATGCCGGGAATCCCATTCTTCTCCAGATAATCGGCGAGCGACCAGTCCGCGCGCCAATTGCTGACCACCGGCGACAGTTCGCGGATGACAAAGCCCGCCGCGTGCGGCCGCCACGACTCGATGTCCTGCGCGTTGACGCCATAGTTGCCGATGAGCGGATAAGTCATCGTCACGATCTGGCCGCGATACGACGGGTCGGTGAGGATTTCCTGGTAGCCCGTCATGGACGTATTGAAACAGACTTCGCCGCAGGCCGACGCTTTCGCGCCGAAACCGGTGCCGTGAAAAATCGAACCGTCTTCGAGGGCTAAAATTGCTTTCATCAAAATTTTGAAGATACTAGGGTCGCGCGCGGGCGGGTTCAAGCGCGAACCGGTTTGCGCGGCGGAAATTTTAGGCTAGTGTGTGAGCCAATTGACGACGCACGTTTGCCAAACCGAACTCTGGCTGCCCGTGCCGCGCGCGAAAGTGTTCCCGTTTTTCGCCGACGCGCGCAATCTGGAAACCATCACGCCGCCGTGGCTGAACTTCAAGATCCTCACCCTCGGCGAAATCCCGATGCGCGTCGGCGCGCTGATTGATTACCAGATCCGCATCCACGGTTTTCCCGTTTGCTGGCGCACGGAAATCACCGGCTGGAACCCGCCCTTCAGCTTCTGCGACGAACAGCGACGCGGGCCGTATCGCCTTTGGCGACACACGCACACGTTCGATGAGAAGGACGGCGGCACGCTCTGCCGCGACGAAGTGGTTTATGCCGTGCCCGGCGGCGCGCTGGTGAACCGGCTGTTCGTCCGCCACGACGTGGAAAAGATTTTTGCCTTTCGCACCGGGGCGCTGAAAAAACATTTCGGCGTGAAAAACTAAATTCTTATGAAAATCATCCTCACCTTTTTGCTCGTCACCATTCTGCTCGCGTGGCTGAAGGCCGGCGGCACCACCGCCCGCGCCGGCTACGCCACCGCGCCCTATAAGGTCGTCCGCACGGACGGAAAATTTGAGCTGCGCGACTATCCCGTTCTCACCGTGGCCGAGACGCCGATGCGAGGGGCGGACAACGCGTTCATGCGGCTGTTCCATTTCATCGGCGGCAAAAATGCGACGCAGCAAAAAATCGCCATGACCACACCGGTGTTCATCAGCAACGCCGGCGGCACCAATGCGGCGATGGCCTTTGTCATGCCGGAAAAACTCGGCACCAACGGCGTGCCGCAGCCGACCGAATCCGGCGTGGTCGTGAAGCCGGTTCCCGCCGGCCGCTTCGCTGTCCTGCATTTTTCCGGCTGGCGCAGCGAGAAAAATTCGGCCGAGGCACTCGCCCAATTGACGGCGTGGCTGGCGCGGGAAAAAATTTCAACGACGGGCGAACCGGTGTTCGCGTATTTCGACCCGCCGTGGACGCTGCCGTTCTGGCGGCGGAACGAAATCATGCTTCGCGTCGCGCAGCCGTGAGAAAAATTCAGCGAAGCGCTGGCGACCGCGCCAAGCTTTCAATCCACCCACCGTCCGGCTGCGCGTAGGGTCGGAAAGTTTCGAGGCTGCCCTCGCGGTCGTTGTAAAACAGCGCACGGTTCAGGCCGAGCGTGGCGGCGTTCGGCGAGTCAATCAGGCTGGCCGAATCGCTCGCGCTCATCTGGAACACCACGCGCATTTCAAATTCGCTCAAGGTTTTCCGGCCGAGATAGCGGCTCACGTTGTTGTAAGTGTCGCAGGTGACGATGACGTGGATGCCGCGCGCCGAGCCTTCAGTGATGAGGTTCAGCAAAATTGCCGCCGGCGTGGGCGCATCGCCGCTGCTGCTGGAAAAACTAAATTCGTCTTCCTGCCGCAGCTTCTTGAAATTTTGCAAGCCCTGGATCAGCACAAAAATCTCCGGCCCGGCCGACTCGTTTTCCGCGCGCCGTTTTAATTCTTCCGCCAAGCCGGTCATCACTTCCCCGAGATTGCTGTTGCCGCCCTGGACGATTTCGTGCGGCACAGACTTGACGATGAGCTCCAAAAATTCTCGCTGCGGAAATCCCGGCGGCGTGCTGTCGAACACCACAAACCGCGCGCCGGTTTTCGGAAATTGCGCCGCCAGCGACACCAACGACACCGCAAGAATCGTCGTGGTGCGCTCCTCGCTCTGGCCGACGACGAGCAGATTGCCACCGCTCTGCCGGCGGAAAACGGCTTCCGTCGGACCTTTGATGGAATTCGGCGCGCCCAGCCACACGCCGGCCTGCGCGGGAATTTGCGACGAAACTTTTTGCAGCGCGAGACGCAAAGGAATATTTTCCTGCACATCCGCCGGCGCGTTGCCTTCAAACACAATCGGGCCGGGATACTGTTCCGCATTTTCATCCGCGCGCTCGCGGATTTTTGCCAGATAGCCGTCGCGCGTCTTGTCAGACAGCCAAACGGCCTGGAACGGGCTGTTGCCTTCCAGCGCGCCCGCAGCGTCGTTGTAAATGCCTTCGCCCGGCCGCGACAGCAAACGCGGAGCGGGATTATCCTGGTCCATGATCAAGTAAGCATCGGCCTCGTTGCACTGCAGCGCAATGCGGATGACCATTTGCCCGATGGTGGCGCGCGCCAGCGTGTAAGCACCACCAAGCGTTTGCGAGCCGAGCAAAACATGGATGCCAAACGCGCGACCCTGCCGGACAATGCGATCCATCAGCACCGCTGCACCCTGCGAGATGCGGTCTTCCTCGGTGAAAAATTCCTGGAACTCATCAATCATTAGCAGCGTGCGCGGCATGGCTTCCGTGCCACCGTTGCGCTTGTAGCCGGCCAAATCCTGCGCGCCCACTTTGCGAAACAGATCGCCACGCCGGCGCAGTTCATCATCCACGCGCTGCAAAACGCTCAGGCCAAATTCGCGGTCGCTCTCAATGGCGACGACGCGTGCGTGCGGCAGCCGGCGGCTGCCGTAGCATTTGAACTCCACGCCTTTCTTAAAATCCACGAGATAAAATTCCACCTCTTCCGGACTGCACCGCAACGCGAGGTTCGTGATGATGACGTGGAACAATGTGGATTTGCCGGAACCGGTCTTGCCCGCGATAAGCGCGTGTTGCCGCGTGCCGCTGCCGATTTCCAAGTATTGCAATTTCGTCGCGCCGGAGCGGCCAATCGGCACGCGCAACAGCTCGGTGGTTTCCTCTTTCCAGATGTCCGATTCCGCCGGCGCGATTTGCTCGAACGGCACCTCGACGCGGTTGGCATCCTTGCTGTCCTCGCCAATTTTCTGGAGAAAATCCGTCGCGAACTCCGGCGGCGGCGGCGGATCAAACACCAGTTGCACGCCCGGCGAACGCCAGTTGGCCAATTCAAAGCCGCGTTCGTTGCGGACGAGGCAGACGCTGCTTTTGCGCAGCTCATCCGGCACAAAATCCTGCGGCAACGCGCTCCGCTGATCCCAGTGGATGAGCGTGAAGACGCCGCAGCGCGCACCGCTCGCGGCGATGTTGCGGAGCCGCTTGGCCGCCGTGTCGCTGAAATTCACCGGGAACGACGCGATGACGAGGAAATGATATTTCTCCGCGACGCTGCCGGCCTGCGCGTTGTATTCCGCGATGGTGGCGTATTCGTTGCGCAGATACATCTGGATGATTTTCTCCATGTGCTCGTTCAGCTCCGCGAGCTTCTCCTCGAACTGCGCCGACTGCGTCCAAATGCGGCTGTTGAGGCTGCTCGACTCGTAATCCGCGAGGTGCATCAGCGCGGAAAAATTCTGGCCAAGGCCGACCGGATCAAAAATGGTGAAGCTCAGCTTTCCCGGTGGTGTGGTGGCAAGCAGGCGGAAAATGATGTTGTTAATCGCGCCAAACGCCTCGTCGCCGCTGGCCTTGCCGGTTTCAAACAAAACGGAGCCTTGCGCCGGAAACACCAGCGATAACGGCGCGGAAACCGTCGCCGGCCCCGGCCATTTCAGGCGCGAATCGCGCGGCAGCGCCTCGAAAAGTTTTTCCACGCCCGCCTCCAACCGCGCAAACTTCGCGGCGTTTTGAAACTCTGCCGGCGGCGTCCAGTTCTTCCATGACGGGTCATTCCACGCCGGGAAAACTTTTTCCGCCGCAGCGTTGGCGGCGTGCAATTGCTCGCACAGCGGCGTGATTTGTTTTTTCCAATCTGCCTCCAGTTCCTGCCAGCGGTGCTGGTGGACGGCCTCGACCTGCGCCATTTTGGTCTGGTGCGCCTCGGAAGTTTTACGGACTTGCGCGGCATCCTCCGCCTTCAATCGCGCCAAAACCCCGGCGTGGCGCTGTTCGATTTGTTCCAGTTCCGCAACGCGCCACTGCTGGTTTTTTTGCACGAGCCGCGACGCCTTCTCGCTGATGACCGTCGAGTTGGTGCTGCGCGACTGACTGATGTCGCGGACGGCCTGCCGCCATTCCTGGTTGAAAGTTTGTTTGGCCGTTTCAAACTCATTTTTGATCCGCGCCTGTTCCAACCCCAGATGCGCGGCGGATTTTTCAACACAGGCGTCAAACATCCGGCGCATTTTGGCAACGTCAGCAGCGATGGCCGTGGCCAGCGGCGCGGCGGCGCGGCCACCGAGAAAAAAAATAATTACAACGAGAAAAAAGCCGCCCAGCGCAAGGCCGGCTTCCAAACGTGAAATGTCGTTCCGGTGAAAATGCGCCAGCACCGGATTCGCCGCCGCGACGCCGAGCAATAATACCGACAGCAGCCAAACCGGCAGAAATTTGAAAATCAGCGGCAGTGGAAATTTTCCAAAGCGCTTCAAGTCGGCGGAAACTTTGGCCTGCAGTTTCTGGAGTTCGCTGAAAAGCGCATTGTGATCCGGCTTCAAATCCGGCTCCGGCCACGGACGGTCGTGCGCGAGCAGCCGCCGGAATTTTCCGTAGCCGTAAAACTTGCCGCGCGCCGCCGCTTCGAGCCGCGCCAGTTCCTCGCCGGCGGCGGCAAGGTTTTGCTGAAAATTATTATAGTCCGTCGTGGCGTTGACGAGCGCCTCGTCGCGATGAATTTCC
>Ga0316222_1001562_pt1 | contig 27385 bp, 21 predicted proteins | sample TBH18011metaG_FD_206008 | JGI IMG/M metagenome (GOLD analysis project Ga0316222, IMG submission 206008) | Freshwater microbial communities from Trout Bog Lake, Wisconsin, USA - TBH18011 | ecosystem: Environmental > Aquatic > Freshwater > Lake > Hypolimnion/Profundal zone | place: USA: Wisconsin... | reverse complement strand
GCACCCTGGCAGAGCGCGCGCAGATTCCCGTCGCTCTTACACTCCTTGGCCTGGGCGGATTTCCGGCATCGCATCCGCTCAATCTCGGCATGATGGGTATGCACGGCGAGTCATGGGTCAACCACGCGATTCAGGAAGCTGACCTGCTGATCGCCTGCGGCATGCGCTTTGACGATCGCGTTACCGGCACCACCTCAACCTATGCCACCAAGGCAAAAAAGATTCACATTGAAGTGGACCCCGCCGAGGTAAACAAGAACATCAAGGTGGATGTGGCGCTGATCGGCGATTTGCGCGCCGTGCTTGAAGAACTGCTTCCGCGCATTAGCGGAGGTCCAGGGGCGCGCGATGGCTCAGCCTGGCTTAAGACCATCGAGGCCAGCAAGGGCGCATCGGCTGTACGCGACATCAAGAACCTCCCTGACCTGGGCCACTTGTATGCGGCCCACGTCATCCACGACATCTGGCGCATCACCGGCGGCAACGCCATTGTTGTTACGGACGTCGGCCAGCACCAGATGTGGGAGGCGCAGTATTACCACCACGAGCAGCCGCGCACGCTAATCACCTCCGGCGGCTTGGGGACAATGGGATTCGCGCTGCCCGCGGCCATCGGCGCAAAGTTTGCCTGCCCGGAAAAAGAGGTGTGGGTCATCGCCGGCGACGGCGGCTTCCAGATGACATCTCCTGAGCTCTCGACCATCGCGCAAGAGGGCATCAAGATAAACATCGCCATTATCAACAACGGCTACCTCGGCATGGTGCGCCAGTGGCAGGAGTTTTTCTACGAGCGCAACTATGAGTCAACGCCGCTGGTGAGCCCGGACTTTGTCAAGCTCGCGGATGCGCATGGCATTGCAGGACGCGCCGTCCATAGTCGCAGTGAAGTTGAGGGCGCGGTGAACGAGGCGCGTTCCGCGGCGGGCGCCTATCTGCTCAACTTCATGGTAGAGAAGGAAGAGTCGGTTTACCCGATGATTCCCGCTGGTAGTGCGCTGCACGAGATGATTCGCCGTCCGGGCAAAAATCCGCTGGTGGAGTCACCGGACGAAAACTAAGGCAGCTTTTGGCTGCTGGCTGCTTGCTGTCAATTGTTCCTTCCCGGCTTCGCCTTATTGCCGGAGCGAACAAGCCTGACAAGCAAAGAAGTGCTGGAAGCTAGAAGCTAGAAGTAAGAGGCTGGTTATGCTGCATACATTCGTTGCTTACGTTGAAGATTTGCCGGGCGTGCTCACGCGCGTGGCATCGCTTTTTCGCCGTCTGAACATCAATATCAACTCGCTCACCGTGGGGCGCAGCGAGCGTGCGGGGCTCTCGCGGCTTACGCTGGTTTGCGATGCCTCGGCTGAGGCTGGGCACCGTATCCGCGCCAGCTTGTTTAAACTTGAGAATGTGGTGGATGTGGACGACATCGCTCAGGCGCCCACGGTCACTCGGGAACTGGCGCTGATCAAGGTTGCCGCCACGCCTCGCAATCGTTCGCAGATATTTGACCTGGTTGAGGTGTTTCGTGCCCGCATTGTCGATCTCACTTCGGAGTCGCTGATGATTGAGATGACTGGCGTCGAGAGCAAGATTGAAGGGCTTATCGAGGTGCTTCGTGAAGACGAAGGCCAGATTCTGGAGATATGCCGCAGCGGCAAGATGACCATGCGCCGCGGCCATCACATCAGCAGCGTTCTGCGGGCAATGGGCGCCGGGCCAGATGAACCCACGGAGCAGACCGTGGAAGCAGTGGATGACAAAGTGGCCGGCGATCCGGAATAGGTCCGTTTCGCAGTCCGCGCACGCACCGTTTTTGAATTAACCCTAACCGCGCAAGCAGAAGGAAAACAAAAGAAAATCATGGCGAAGACTTACTACGATCACGATGCCGACCTCTCCCTTATCCAGGCGAAAAAGGTGGCCATCATCGGCTACGGTTCTCAGGGCCACGCCCACGCCCTCAACCTCAAGGACTCCGGCGTTGAGGTGAAGGTAGGCCTCCAGACCACCTCGAAATCCAGAGCCAAGGCCAAGAAGGCCGGCCTGGAAGTTACCACCCCCGCCAAGGCTACCAAGTGGGCGGATGTGGTCATGGTCCTCGTTCCCGACCAGACCGCAGCCAAGCTTTACGCGGAAGAGATCGCACCCAACCTCACCGCGGGCAAGCTGCTCATGTTCGCCCATGGATTCAATATCCATTTCAAGACCATCATCCCCGCCAAGGGCATTGATGTGGGCATGGCCGCGCCCAAGGCTCCCGGCCATCGCGTGCGTGAAGTCTTCACTGAGGGCGGCGGCGTACCCGGACTCATCGCCGTTCACCAGGATGCAACCGGCAATGCCCACGCATTGTGCCTCAGCTATCTCAAGGGCATCGGCTGCACCCGCGCAGGAGTGCTTGAAACCACGTTCAAGGAAGAGACCGAGACTGACCTCTTCGGCGAGCAGGCCGTGCTCTGCGGCGGCGTCAGCGCGCTCATCAAGTGCGGCTTTGAGACTCTTGTCGAGGCTGGCTACCAGCCCGAGAGCGCCTACTTTGAAGTGCTCCACGAGCTCAAGCTGATTGTGGATCTGATCTATCGCGGCGGCTTGGCTTACATGCGTTACTCCATCAGCGACACCGCTGAGTGGGGCGACTACGTCAGCGGCCCGCGCGTCATCAACGATGAGAGCCGCAAGGCCATGAAGCAGATCCTCACTGAAATCCAGAACGGCAAGTTTGCCAAGGCTTTCCTCAAAGACCAGAACACCGGCCGCAAGAAGTTTGAAGCCTTCCGCAAGAAGGAAGCCAAGCACCCCATTGAAGTCATCGGCAAAAAGCTCCGCGCCTCCATGCCGTTCCTCGATCCGGTCACAGTGGAAGAAGTCGCCAAAAACCGGTAACAGCCACGTATCAGAAAGTGAGCCCCCAACCACGCGCTATATGCGAGTGGCTGGGGGCTTTTTTAATGGCGCTGGGCGATCTTCGCGCCTCATGAGTAGAATGGTCTCCCGAGAGTAGTTCCTTGCAAATTCGGGGAGATAATCATGCAGCCCTTCAGCCGCCGGTCTTTCATCGTGCGCGCGTCCGCGGGCGCGGCCGCACTCTCAACCTTTGACGCCGTGTCACATGCAGAGGCGGCAAGCGCGCAAGCTTCCTGCTTCCAGCCGGTTCCGCTTCCAGAAATACGCGTAGCCATTCTCGGCGATCCGGACACGAAGATTGAGTGGACAGACGCGGCGCTTGAAGCACTCAAGAAGATTGGCTTCAACGCCGTTCAGCTCAATATCGCGTGGGGCGACAGGGTCTTTGGCGAGCCGCTGAATCTTGTTGACGTAGCTACGGTGCCGGGTGAGGCCGACCAGCCGGGGACCGCGAAGTGGCGGGAAGAGATTCAGCGGCGTGCGGCGCTGGCCAAGCGTCATGGACTGCGCGCCATCTATCACTTCGGCTCGCCTTATCTTGACTACAACCCTTACACCGGCACGGTGCGGCGTATCGGGCAGGGCGGCGTTGACGATAACTCATTCGACTCGAACTACGATGTGGCCAATCCCGTTGTTGCCGGGCATGAGCTGAAGTTGCTGGCAGAACTGCGCAGAAACTTCCCCGACGTCGACGATATACAGGTCTACACCTACGATCAGGACGCATGGCAGACGGCGGAGTTTCAGGCGAGTAAATATTCTGAGGGTGTTCCACTCTCTGACCGGCTGCCTGCCTACATCAAAAAGCTCCATACCGTGTGGACTGAAGGCCGCGAGGCCACCAACCGCATGTGGTGGGAGCCGTGGGAGCTTTCAGCAGGGCAGGTCTATGCCATTCTGCCGCAGTTGCCTAGGCAAGCCTTCGGCCTCATGATTCACACCAACATTGGTGAGGTGCAACGCGCGGTTGTGGCCGATCTTTGGTTTCGCAACACGGTGCGCATCTGCAAGGGCTTTGGCATTCCGGTTATAGCGGAGGCCTTTTGGGCGTCGCATAACGAGGAGATGCAGCCCCTTTCGATTCCTTCGCCCCGGCTCGCCGATGAGGCTTATCTCACCCTGATGCGGGTGCCCGGTATTGTGGGCATCAAGGAGTACTACGGGCTGGTGCCGGAGAGGGCTGACCTTGACCTGGATGTTTTGCGGTTGCGGCTCGGCGGATTTACAGGCAGCACCGAGGAACTGCTTCGCAAGATTGCGCACCCGTATGGCGACGCGCGGGAAAAAGTCTTCACCTATATGAGCCTGCTCTCCGACGCGCGGCAACTGTATCCCTCAGATGCGTCGTGGCTGGGGAGAGAGGTGGGCAAGGCGAAGTTAGATCATGGCTGGGCCGCGGCGACGATTCGCGGCGAAGTGGCAAATACGCCGGCGTGGCGCTCGACACGGCGCGTGATCTTCATGCGGACGGACAATGCGCAATCGGGCTTCTGGGAACTGGAGGATGTGCAGTTGCGCTGCCAAAGCGCAGCCGATGTGCTGGCGCAGGCGCTGGGCGTTGGTAAAGAGATTATCGGCCAACTCACTTCTGCCGCGCATAAGGCACAGTTCGCTGAGATTCAGCGGGATGCCGATTATTTCCGCCGCGTCAATCTCAGCTATGCGCTCCACATTCGCGAAACTAATATCGCGCAGCAGTTGCGCCAGGATTTGAAACTGAACAAGCCGCTCAACGCCGGGCTGGTGGCGCAGATGAGCCGATGCCTTGAGGCGGATGCGGCCAACCAGGACAGCAAGGGGCGAGTCCTTGAAATGAAGCGGCTGTTCGCCGTGGACCCCGCGGCCTTTGTCACCAGCTACCTGCTGCCCACGGATATAACTCGCGCGGAAGAAGGCGGATTTACGCTGACGACACGCTGAGGCGGCCGTAACCATACAGTAGAGAGGAAGCGATGAAGCGGATACTGTTTTGTGTTCTCTGTGGATTGTGGTGCGGAATTCCCGCTTTTGCCAGAAGTTGTGATGCGCTTGCCTCGCTCGCGCTGGCTCACGGAAAAATCACGGTGGCGGTTCTTGAACCGGCGGGGTCGCTGGCAGGGCTCACGGAAAAGCCGCTTGAGAATCTTCCTGCGTTTTGCCGCGTCGCGGCTACGCTGTTGCCTTCAAGCGATTCGAATATCCGCATCGAGGCTTGGATGCCCGCCCAAGGCTGGAACGGCAAGTTTGAGGGCACGGGAAATGGCGGTTATGCCGGTGCAATTGGGTATGAGGGGCTGGCGGCGTCGCTGCGCCGCGGCTACGCAGTCGCAACTACTGATATGGGCACCGCAATGGGCTCGGAGCGAAACCCGGATGTGTTGATCGGCCACCCGGAGCGGTGGCAGGACTGGGGCTCTCGCTCGACGCACGAGATGACGCTGGCGGCTCGGGAGATTGTGCGGGCGTACTATGGCAGGGAGCCAGAGTACGCGTATTTCGTAGGTTGCTCTACAGGTGGCCAGCAGGCGCTGTTGGAAGCGCAGCGTTTCCCAGATGACTATGACGGCATTGTGGCGGGTGCGCCTGCGAACAACCGCACGCGCCTCCACATGACGTTTGTGTGGTACTTGATGGCGGCAGAGGCGACGCCGGGAAGTGCGCTGTCGCCGGAGAAGGTATCGCTAGTTGCGAATACCGTGCTGGCTGCCTGCTCTGCGGAGAAGGCGGTTGCTGCAGACAAGTTTCTCTCGGCTCCGCAGCAGTGCCAATGGGCCCCGGAGGCGCTGCTGTGCAAGGCGGGCGACAAGCCCGATTGCCTCACCGCGGAGCAGGTAACCACGGTGAGCAAGCTCTATCGCGGACCGGTGAATCCGGTCACACACGCGCCCATCTATCCAGGGTTGGCGCGCGGCAGCGAGTCCGAGTGGGATTCGCTGATGCGGCAGGAGTCGCGGCCAAATTACGACGCGCTGTTCAAGTGGACATTTGGTCCTGATTGGAATTGGCGCACCTTCGACTTCAATCGCGATGTGGCGGCGGTGGATGCAAAGCTCGCCGCGATGCTGAACGCAACTGATGCCAACCTCCAGACATTCAAGGCGCATGGCCACAAGCTGATTGCATATCACGGCTGGGCTGACCGGACCGTGCCTTCACTGGAGTCGATCAACTATTACCAGAACGTCGAGAACGCGCAGAAGATTGAAGCGGCTCGTCATCATCGCAGCAAGGCTGAAGAGACGCAGGCATTCTATCGGCTCTTCATGATTCCGGGCATGGCTCATTGCGGAGGCGGTCCGGGACTGAACGGGATTGATCCGCTCAGTTCCCTTGAAGCCTGGGTGGAGAAGGGAATTGCGCCAGACATGATGATTGCAAAGCGCAGCGAGAATGGAGTTACGGAATTTGCGCGGCCGGTGTGCCCCTACCCAGAAGCAGCCCGTTATAACCGCACGGGCGATGCAAAGGATGCATCCAGCTTCACCTGCTCGCTGCCAGCGCCAAAGGGCAAATAAGTACAGCTTGGTTCACGCCCGCCACGACCGCTCAATCTCTTCGAGCGAGCGTCCGCGCGTCTCCGGCAGTTGGAAGAAGAACACCACGGCCACCGCGCATACCCCCGCGTACACTGCGAACGCGCCCGCTGCGCTCAGTGCGCGAATCAGCGTAAGAAACGAGTTGGAAACCAGGATGCAACTGCCCCATAGAACCGTGGTGGCGATGGACATGGCGCGTCCACGGATGTTGGTGGGAAATATCTCCGCGATGTAAACCCAGGCGCCAGGGCCCAGACCGGTGGCGAAGGCCGCCACGTAGAGCATGGTGCTCAGAACAATCAGGATGAAACTGGCCTGCGCGCGCTGAAATTCAAAAACCAGCAGCAACAAGGCGGCAAGCATCACGGCAGCGGAACAGCCCAGCAGAATGCGGCGGCCAATGCGATCCATCACAGTCAACGCAATCAGAGTGAAGACGAGATTGGTGATGCCGATCAGCACGTTGGCGGCGAATGCGCGCTGATCGCTGCCGCTGTTGCCGTGCGCCACAAAAAGCATTGAGCCGTAATAGAGCACGGTGTTGATGCCCGTCATCTGCTGCAGAGCGGCCACGGCAATGGCCAGCAGCAGTGGGCGGCGCATGCGCCTCAGCCATCCGGGAACGGGCTCTTCCTGGGCAATGGTGCTGCGTATCTCAAGCAGCGTATCCGTGCGGTGGGCGTCGCCGCCAATGGCGCACAGAGCGTCATCGGCCTCCTGATCGCGATGCTGCTGGATAAGCCAGCGGGGACTCTCGGGAACAAAGCGCAGGCAAATAATGAAGGCGACCGCGGGAATCGTCGCGGACCCGAACATCCAGCGCCAGGCCATTGCGCCCGTGAATGAGAGCGCAAAGTTGGTGCAGTATGCAAGCAGAATGCCAGAGACAATCGCAGTCTGATTCAGCGTAACAATGCTGCCGCGCTTCTCGCGCGGCGATACCTCGGCCAGGTAAAGCGGCGCGATGGTTGATGCCAGGCCAATGCCCAGGCCACCCAAAAAGCGCGCCACCAGAAACTCGGCCAGCACGTGAGGTATCGCGGCAAAGATTGCTGAGACAAGAAAGAGCACCCCGCTGAGACGCAGAATAGAGCGCCGTCCATAGCGATCACTCAGCATGCCCGCAGCCATGGCGCCAAAGAGGCATCCATAAAGAAGGCTGCTGGCCGCGAACTCGACCTGCAACTCTGAGAGCGCGAAGCGAGTGCGCAGCGACAGCAGCGCGCCGTTAATCACCGCCGTGTCAAAGCCAAACAGCAGGCCGGAGATTGCGCCGGTCATGGCGATTCGATAGATGGAGCCGGAGGGAGGGGCCGATGGCGAAGACAAGCTGAGGGAACTCCTGCGTATAGAAGTGGCCGGCTCCTTGCTGGCTGGGTGTGCACCCCATTGGAATCGCAGCCGACCTCGACTGTCAACCGTTGTCCCCAACTTCACCAGTGAATTGCCCTTCGACAATGGCGCGCATCTCTTTTGCGCCGCATCCTCATCGGTTAGGATGGGTGGCGAAGGATACATGGGTGCTCCAGCAACGCGTGCTTAAACCAGGCGCTGTGTTTCTAGCTTCCCGGGGAGAGAAGATTATGCGGATGAAGTTGGTCGTCGTGTTGGTTGCAATTGCGCTTACCGCTGCTTGCCATGCTCAGACCCTCACCGGGCGCTGGGCGGCGGTGGATAACCAGAAACTGGACAATGGCGAGTTACAAAGGTGGACACTCGATGTTACCCAGACAGGCAACGAGTTGAAGGGCAGAGTTATTGGGCTGGGCTACTCCGTCGACGTGAAAGGCACAATGAGCGCAAGCCACTTTGAGATCTTCGGGTGGGAATCGAAGACCCCCTTCGTGGTGGGCGATGCCGTCAATGGAGAATTGCGCGGCAAGCAGTGGGGCAACGCGTTTGTAGCCAAGCCGGCAACTCCCGCCGATGAACTCCCCAGGTACGACTTTATTGAGCCGCCTCCGCTCCACAAGGTCGCTTACAACGGGCTGGCCAAAACGCCGCCCATGGGCTGGAATAGCTGGAACCTGTTTGAGAACAAGGTGGACGATGCCACGGTTCGCACCATGGCGGATGCGATGGTATCAAGCGGCATGCGCGACGCGGGCTATATCTACGTCAACATCGACGACACATGGGAAGGCATGCGCGACGCCAAGGGGAACTTGCAGGCCAATCACAAGTTCTCTGACATGAAGGCGCTGGCTGACTATGTGCACTCCAAAGGGCTGAAGCTGGGAATCTATTCCTCGCCTGGGCCAAGAACCTGCGGTAGTTATCCGGCTAGTTATGGGCACGAGGCGCAGGATGCAAATACGTTTGCAGCGTGGGGAATCGACTACCTGAAATATGACTGGTGCAGCGCGGGCAATATCTACAAAAACGATGCGCTGCAGCCGGTGTACCAGAAGATGGGCGATGCTCTGCAAGCAGCCGGGCGCCCCATTGTCTACAGCTTGTGCGAGTACGGGATGGGCGCCGTCGAGAAGTGGGGGCCAGAGGTCGGCGGCAATTTGTGGCGCACCACCGGCGACATTCGCGACGAGTGGGAGAGCATGATCGAAAACATTGAGAAGCAGGTGCCAACGGCGGCCTTTGCGGGTCCAGGGCACTGGAACGACCCGGACATGCTCGAGATTGGCAACGGCCACATGAGCGAGGACGAATACCGCACCCACATGAGCCTGTGGTCCCTCGCCGCCGCCCCGCTGCTGGCCGGCAACGACCTGCGAACCATGTCGGCATCTACCAAATCCATCCTCATGAACAGGGAAGTGATCGCCATCGACCAGGACCAGCTCGGCAAGCAGGCCAGCCCCGTAAAGAGCGGTGCATTTGAAACCTGGGTGAAGCCGTTGGCTGATGGCAGCGTCGCGGTCGGCGTGGTGAATATGGGCGCGGTTGCCGCCCCGGCCACGGTGAAGGCCAGTGATCTGCAACTCAAGGGTGCGGTAAAGTCGGCGCGCGACCTGTGGCTGCACAAGGACGTGCACTTTGAGGGCGGCGCGTACACCGCCACGGTCCCAGCGCACGGCGTACTGCTGCTGCGGGTTAGCTGCAAGTAGAGGGGCGCGGCGGCGCCTGCAGTCGCGGGTGCCGCCCTGCTTCCAAGCCAATGCGCGGAGCCTCCACAACCTGTACGCGCTCCGGCCTTGTAGAATCAACATGAAACCCGCCTCATTCCGGCTTGGGAGGCCCTTTGCTCTACTGGCTGCTTTACGAGAAGCTGTTTCCGTTTTTTCATCCGTTCCGGATCTTCCGCTACCTCACGTTTCGCACGGCCTTCGCCTCGCTGACGGCGCTCCTCATCGCGCTGTTCATTGGCCCGTATGTGATCCAAAAGCTGCGCGAATTTCAGATCGGCCAGTTCGTTCGCGAAGACGGCCCAAAGTCGCATCTCAAGAAGTCCGGCACGCCCACCATGGGCGGCGTGCTTATCTGCATCGCCATTTTGCTGCCGACCGTGCTCTGGTCTGACCCAGCCAATCCCTTTGTGTGGATTACGGTCTTTTCCACCCTTGCATTTGGGGCCATCGGCTTTGCCGACGACTACATCAAGGTGGTGAAGCGCCGCAGTCTCGGCCTCACGGCGCGAGCAAAACTGCTCTGGCAGGGGCTCGCCGGGGCCCTGGTCGCCATCGCCCTGGTGGTGCTCGAGCAACTCAAGATGTTCTCGACGCGCCTTACTGTGCCATTTGTAAAGCAATGGCGGCCTGACCTCCTCTGGCATCTGTGGCCCAGCACCGTGCCGCACCTGGAACTGCTTGCGTTTGTTCCTTTTGTGGTTTTTGTCACTTTGGTGCTCGTGTTTTCGTCCAACGCCGTGAACCTTACCGACGGGCTGGACGGCCTGGCCATTGGCTGCACAATCATCGCCGCCGGGGCGCTGGCGGTTCTCACCTATGTGAGCGGCCACGTAGTGTTTGCAGACTACCTGGAGCTGCAGCGCATGCCTATGCTGGGCGAGCTGACGGTCTTTTGCGGGTCAATGGTCGGCGCTTCTATCGGCTTTCTCTGGTACAACGCCCACCCCGCGGAGATTTTCATGGGCGACGTGGGCTCCCTGGCCCTCGGCGGAGCCATCGGCACCGTGGCCGTGCTCATTCGCCAGGAACTGCTGCTGCCGTTTATTGGCGGCATCTTTATCCTTGAAGCAGTCTCGGTCATTCTGCAGGTAGGTAGCTACAAGCTGCGGAACGGGAAGCGAATCTTCAAGATGGCCCCACTGCATCACCACTTCGAGCAACTGGGCTGGAGCGAATCCAAGGTCATTGCCCGCTTTTGGATCGGTGCCCTGGTGTTTGCATTGTTTGCACTCACTACCCTGAAACTGCGTTAAACATGGCTCTATCGGTGCGCCTTGCGGTGCACAATAGAAAGACCGCCAACCGCGAGAGCCTGAGGAAAATATCCAAATGATGGAACTCAAAGGCAAAAAAGTTCTGGTCGTGGGACTCGGAAAATCCGGCCTGGCTGCGGCCCTGTTTTTACGCCATCAGGGCGCGCAAGTAACCGTCTCTGACGTGCGCAGCGCAGAGGCCTTGGCAAAGGACATTCCCGCTCTGCTCGACGAGGGCATCATGGTCGAGGCCGGCGGACACGGATTGCTTACCTTCCGCCGCCAGGACCTGATCGTCGTCAGCCCCGGCGTGCCCCTGGATACCCCCGAACTGGTGCAGGCAAAGAACTTTGGCCGCCCGGTCATTGGTGAACTCGAACTGGCCGCCCATTTCCTGAAGGGAAAAATGCTGGCCATCACCGGCTCCAACGGCAAAACCACCACCACCGCGCTGCTGGGCGAAATTCTCAAAGAGGCAGGTTTCCCCACTCTGGTCGGCGGCAACATTGGCGTGCCGGTGGTTGGGCTCATCGACGAAAGCTCCCCAGAAACCTGGTCAGTCCTTGAAGTCTCCAGCTTCCAGCTTGAAAGCACCGTGGAGTTCCACCCCGCCATTGCAGTCATCTTGAACATTACTCCCGATCACCTTGACCGCCACGGCAGCTTCGAAAACTACGCGGCAGCCAAGGAACAGATATTTGCCAGGCAAGACAAGACAGACTGCCTGGTGCTCAATGCTGACAACGAGCGCGCCGCCGAGGCCGAGAGCCGTTCCGCTGCCAGGGTCTACTGGTTTTCAGTTGAGCATTCCGTGGCCCAGGGCGCGTGGCTTGAAGACGGGTACGTGGTCTATCGCAACTCGAAGGACGCAGACATTGAGCAGGTGATGCAGCTCAGCGGCATTCCGCTCAAGGGCACGCACAATGTTGAGAACGTGCTGGCCGCGGTGACGGCAGCCCGCCAGGCAGGCGCTCCGGCAGAAGTGATTCGCCGCGCAATCGAGAATTTCCGCGCAGTCGAGCACCGCCTGGAGTACGTGGCCACCGTCAATGGTGTGGAATTCTATAACGACTCCAAAGCCACCAACGTGGACGCTACCGCCAAGGCCGTTGCCTCGTTCTCGTCCGGCATTCACCTCATTCTGGGCGGCAAAGACAAGGGCTCGGACTACACCCTCCTGTCGCAGTTGCTCCGTGAACACGTGAGCGCGGTCTATACCATCGGCGCGGCGGCTGCCAAAATTGAGTCGCACCTGCGCGGTGTGGTTACCCTCCACTCCTGCGAAACACTGGAGAAGGCTGTCAGCGCTGCCGTCTCGGCTGCGCGCCCTGGCGAGGTTGTGCTCCTGGCGCCGGCCTGTTCAAGCTTTGACCAGTTTGAGAGCTACGAGCACCGCGGTCGCGTCTTCAAGCAATTGGTGAACGAACAGCGGGGTTGGAAGGCATGGCCGCACGAGTAGGCGTAGACAAATCATTGTTCATCACCACGCTGCTGCTGGTTGTGGTGGGCTTGGGCATGGTGTATTCTGCTTCGGCTGTGGTGGCCCAAGAGCGCTTTCACTCTGAATTTGCAGATGTCGGCCGCCAGGCCGGCTGGGCGCTCGCAGGGTTGCTATTGCTCCTCGGCCTCATGCATTTGGACTTCAATATCTACAAGTCCCCCCGCTTCATCTATCCGGTTGTATGCCTCACCACGCTGCTGCTCGTGGCGGTCTTGTTTATCCCAAGTTCGCACAATACCCATCGTTGGATTCGCTTCGGCGGGCACTTTACTTTTCAACCTTCTGAGATTGCGAAGCTCGTGCTGGTTCTCTTTCTGGCCTGGTTTTTGCATACGCGTTTGGACAACATGCGCGACTGGAGGCACACGCTGCTGGGCGCGGTCTCTATCCCGGCCGTGTTTATCATCCTCATCTCTCGACAGCCCGACTTCGGCACCGCGCTGGTTCTCGTCGGTGTAACCGCCATGATGCTCGTACTGGCCGGAATCGAGTGGAAGTTCCTGGCGCTCGGGTCTTTTCCTTTAATTCCCTACCTCGGAGCAATGTTGATCCTCCATCCCTGGCGATTGCAGCGAATGGTGGTCTACCTCAATCCTGGGGCCGATCCCCAGGGCGCGGGCTTCCACATTAACCAGTCGCTTATCGCCGTGGGCACTGGCGGGCTCACGGGCCGCGGCTACATGGAAGGCATGCAGAAACTCTTCTACCTGCCGGAAGCATCCACTGACTTCATCTTCGCCAACATCGCCGAGGAGTCCGGATTTCTGGGCTCGATAATCCTTGTCGTCCTTTTCGTGGTCCTTGGCGTGCGCGGGTTTAGGATTGCCTTCCGTTCCAAAGACCCTTTTGCCAGGCAGGTAGCCTTCGGGATCACCACCACCATCCTGCTCCAGGCGTTCTTCAATATCAGCGTGGTGCTGTCGCTGGTGCCTACCAAAGGGCTCCCGCTGCCGCTTATCTCTTCCGGCGGCACCTCGCTGTTCTGCACCCTCGCCAGCATCGGCATCTTGCTCAATATTTCCAGAAAGGCTGAGTGAAGGCGAAGGGCCCTGCAAGCTGATACAAAACCCTAATTCTGCACTCGTGCAACCACGCTTTTTCCGCAGCATGATCAGGCCCCCACTTCATCTGCCCCGCGCTCTTCCACCAAAACCAGGCCGTTCTCCCAACCCTGCCTTGATCGCTCACAACCTGCCAGATAGTTATCCGCGTTCTCAACTCTGGTGAGTTAGCCTTTTACTTTGGTTCACCATCCGGAATCGTGGGACTCCTATCGTGGTAACCTGTCTAGAGTTACTAGCTCCCCGTAGCGATTCCCGACCCCTGTTGTTCCATTCAGATGCCCTTACGTTTCTTGTTGAAAGGCAATGGTTTGGCGAAAATTAATGTTCTTATTGCTGGTGGAGGCACCGGTGGCCACATCATTCCAGCGCTGGCTGTTGCTCGTGAACTGGTGATGCGTCACGGTGCGGAAGTGCTTTTTGTAGGCACAGCACGCGGCATGGAGATCAAGCTGGTCCCAGAGGCGGGGTTTCGCCTGCGCCTCATCGATGTGGGGCAGCTCAAAAACGTATCGCTGATGACGCGAATCCGCACGCTCTTCAATTTGCCCCGCAACATCGGCGAATGCAAGCGGCTGATCCGCGAGTTCCAGCCCAACGTGGTATTTGGCGTCGGCGGATACGCCTCCGGGCCTGCCATGGCAGCGGCGCTTCAACTCAAACTCCCGACCATGGTCTTTGAGCCCAACGCCATGCCGGGACTGGCAAATCGGCTGGTAGGCAAAAGGGTACAGGCGGCGGCTGTTAACTTTCCTTCAGCCGCTGCGTGGTTCAGCAACTGTGAGGTTACCGGGATTCCGGTCCGTCCGGAGTTCTTTACCTTGGAGCCGCCTGAAAACGCCGCCCCCCGCCTCCTGGTCTTTGGCGGTTCCCAGGGAGCCCGGATTTTCAACACGAATTTGCCCAAAGTGATCCCGGCGCTCCTCGATGCGGTGCCCGGACTCACAGTTCTGCATCAATGCGGCCAGCGTCATGCGGCGGTAACGCAAGCTGCTTATGCGGCCAGCGGCGCGGACAAATCGCGTTGGCAGGTACTCCCCTTCATTGATGACATGCCGGTGCGGTTTGCCCAGGCAGACTTGGTAATGGCGCGTAGCGGTGCCTCCACAGTGGCAGAGCTGGCGGCGGCTGGCAAACCCGCCCTGCTGGTCCCGTTTGCCGCCGCCGCCGATGAGCATCAGCGGCGCAATGCTGAGGCCATGGTTGAAGCCAAGGCCGCAGTTATGCTCCACGAGTGGGACCTTGAGGTGGAGGGGAAGCTCCTGGCCGCCCTGACTAGCCTGTTGAAGAGTCCAGACCGGCTGGCTGCCATGGCCGCTGCCGCGCGCACGCAGGCTCACCCAGACGCCGCCGAGCGCATCGCAGACAGGCTTGTGAAGCTGGCTGTAGCGCGCATGGTCAGGCCACTGTGAGGCTGCATCCCAGCCGGAGTTGCGCTGCTGATTGAAGCACAAGAAAAAAGCCCGCCTGCCGAAGCAGACGGGCCTTTTGATTTGCAAGATGCTGGAGTTACCGGCGTCCGCCGCCTCCACCATGGCCGCCGCCTCCACCGCTCATGTGACCGCCGCCACCACCACCGCCGCTGAAGTGGCCGCCGCCACCTCCACCGCTGAAGCTGCGTCCGCCACCGCCTCCACCGCTAAAGCCGCCACTTGCACGGCCACCGCCGCTGAATCCGCCGCCACCGCTATAGCCGCCGGCTGCACGGCCACCGCCAAAGCTGCCACGCGGTCCGCCGCTGTAGCCGCCACTTGCGCGTCCGCCGCCGCTAAAGCCACCGCTGCGGTTTCCGTTACCCGCATAGGGGGTGCGTCCGCCATAGCCGCCCTGTCCGCCGTATCCGTTGCGTCCGCCGTAAGCATATCCGCCACGACCGCCGTATCCACCACGGCCACCGTATCCATATCCGCCGCGGAAGCCATATCCGCCTCGGCCCCAGCCACGGTGATACCACGGACCGGCGCCGATAAAGTACCCGCCATAAAACCACTCCGGCCCGTAGAAGCCGTAAGGAGCGCAGGCGTAAGGATAGTAAGCGTAATAGCCCCACTCGCACACGGGGGGACCGTAGACTTCAGGGCCTTCAACAATTGCAGGGCCGACGCCGACGCCCACTTCAACCTGGGCCTTTGCCGTTGCCGCGAAAGGCAGAGCAAGAAGCATTGCCAACAGAACCAAGCGGTAATTCCGCATGACGTCCTCCTTGTGCTGCCCCATCCTGAGCTTTTCAGAACATGGGAACCGGAGGTGAACTCCGTTCTCAGCACCTGCCGGCTTCTGGGTTTCTCTTCCCAACCGGCTTCTGCTATCTCAAACAACATTCGCGCAATTAAGTTGCGGTCTACTCGAAAAGAATCGTTCAAGGCCAGGGGAGTGGGCAAGCCATTTTTTGCGCCGTCTCCTGCAGCCTGTCTGGTTTGACGGGCAAACGGTAAATTCAGAACGCATCCGAACCGCCAAATCTGTTTGATGTCAACAAAAAGCGGCCCCTCCGCTAGGGAGAGGCCGCTCTTTGCAGGCAATTGGGCAGAGAGCTACCTGCGGAAACGGTCCTGATCGCGCTCGCGGCCTCGGTCGGCACGCCGTTCACGGTCGCGGCCCTGGTCATGTCGGTCAAAATCACGCCGGATTACGTCGAAGCTGTAGCGACGCTCCCGGTCGCCCGCAAAGTTCCAGCGCCCCGGTATCCAGTAGCCGTCGGCCATATAGCCGGCAACCCATACGTATCCGGGACCGGGGCAGGGGGGAACATAGGCCACCGGTCCGCGTGCGTAGATCCCAAACTCGGCCGCTTGCGCCGGGGCGCTTCCAAACCCCACCGCACCCGCCACCACCGCCGCTCCCAGCATCCAACCCTTCATGTTGTTCATAACGCCTCCGTCCCAGCCCTTTCCCGGTTTTGAAGCTTCTGTGTTGCTGCCTCCCCGGGGGTGCCGGTTATGTTCTCAATAAACAACCGTCGCAAAGAAAGGTTGCGCCGCTGGCCGAATATAAATATCCGCAACTTTTCCTCGGCGTCGGGTTATCGGCGTCTTTGCTTGTGCGCTGTCGCTGCCGGGCGAAGTTGGCGTAAGCTCTCTGCTATGCAGCTTTTCCATCCATCGCTCTTGCCCACGTGCAGCAAAAGGAGGCGGCCATGACCCACAACGCACACGGCGCATTCACCGTAAAGGTGCAGCCGCTTGAGCCCGCGCCGGCTGAAGGGCTCAGCCGCTTCTCCATGAGCAAGCAGATCCACGGAGGCCTCGAGGCAACCAGCAAAGGCGAAATGTTCTCTGGTGGCGACCCGCAGCAGGGCGCTGCCGGCTACGTTGCTATTGAAGTGGTCACCGGCACGCTCGACGGCAAACACGGCAGCTTTGCACTCCAGCACTCGGCCACCATGGACCGGAATGGCCACAGAATGTCCATCGTGGTTGTGCCCGGCTCGGGAACCGGCGAACTGAAGGGCATCGAGGGCGAATTCACTATCCAGATTGAAGAGGGCCAGCACTCCTACAATTTGGATTACACCCTCCCCAGCTAACCACAGCTCGCGATACTCTCACCCATGCCGCGCCAGGCGGTGATACATTGGAGTTTCATCTCACATGTTTGCCACCTCCCAGCACGCGCACTTCATCGGTATCGGCGGCATCGGCATGAGCGGTATTGCCGAGATTCTGCTAAGCCTCGGCATGAAGGTCTCAGGCTCCGATCTGCGCCGCGGGCCGGTTACTGACCGCCTTGCCCAACTCGGCGCAACAATCTACCAGGGCCATGAGGCCGGCCATGTTGACGGAGCCACGGTTGTGGTTACCAGTTCGGCCGTCGGCACAACCAATCCTGAAGTGGTCGAGGCCAACGCCCGCAAGATTCCTGTTATCCAGCGTGCTGAAATGCTGGCGGAGCTGATGCGCCTCAAGTACGGAATCGCCATTGCCGGCATGCACGGCAAAACCACTACTACATCCATGGTGGCTTCTGTACTTGCCGCGGGTGGCCTTGATCCCACCGTGGTGGTCGGAGGCAGGGTGGATGCGCTGGGCTCGAACGCGCGCCTTGGTACCACTCAGTACCTGGTTGCCGAGGCTGATGAGAGTGACCGCTCCTTCCTCAAGCTCTCGCCGATTCTGGCCGTTGTCACCAATCTTGACCGCGAGCACATGGACTGCTACCGCGATATGGCCGACGTGGAGAGCGCCTTCCTCCACTTTATGGACAAGGTGCCGTTCTATGGCGCGGTTACCGCCTGCATTGACAATGCGCTCTTGAAAAGCATTTTGCCCCGCACCCGTCGCCGCATCTTCACCTATGGTGAGCACGCGGACGCCGACTTTCGCCTCGAGTTTCTTGAGGCTCCCTCCTCCTCATTCGCAGAGGGCCGTTTTGCGCGCTTCCTCGTCAACACCAAAGAGGGTCCACTCGGCCCCTTTGAACTGCACGTTCCCGGACGCCACAACGTCCTCAACGCCACCGCCGCCATTGCCATCGCCTGCCAGCTTGGGGTGCCCGAGGACAAGATTGCCGAGGGCTTGGGGCATTTTCGCGGCGTTGACAGGCGCTTCCAGCAGCGTGGTATCGCGCGCGGCGTCACGGTGGTAGACGACTACGGCCACCATCCCACTGAGATTCGAGCCACGCTCGCTGCGGCCCGCGAGTGCGGCCATCGCAGGATTCATGTTGTCTTCCAGCCCCACCGCTACTCCCGGACCCTGGATCTTATCGAGCAATTCAGAGGCGCCTTCAAGGATGCGGATACGCTCTTCGTTCTCCCCATCTACGCCGCCAGTGAAGAACCCATCCCAGGTGTGACCGGTGAAAATCTCGCCGCCAGGATTGAAGGGCCGCAAACCCGCTTCGTTCTGGATTTCCCCGCGGCCGTCGCCTCCGTGGCAGCAGAAGCCCGCGACGGCGACCTCATCATGACGCTCGGCGCAGGCAACGTGAGCCAACTGGCTCCGCAAATTCTGGCAGCGCTGCAAGGGAACTAGGCAGGATGTAAGGAACATCAGCAGCGCCCCACCGCCCGATTTTCCTGAAAATACTTAAAAACTAATGCAGACTGTCTCAAAATGAGACACCTCGTAACCCTGCGGATTCCCCTCGCGGTGGCTGCGGGAAAATCGCGGTAAGGCCCGGGCTATAGTTGAGACTGGCGACTCTCACGACCTTGCTCAGGCGTGATGATTCAAGGCAACAACACAACTCGGCCTTCCCATTGGGAGGAAGAAGCGCCCGCGGAGTCTAGCTATCGGCGCGTGCAGCAGGTTGTGCCCCGGTCGGGGCGCGCACTGCCAGGCATGCCGCAGGATATCCAAGACACCGACGAGGATGACGGTTCGCGTTCAGAATGGGCACGCGCCGCCGCCGGTCGCTTTCAAGCACCGCCGGGTCCCTGGTGGCGCCCTGCCAGTACTGTGGGCCGCGTCTTCTTGACCCTGGGTGCGTTGGTTGTGCTTGCGGTCCTTGGCGCAGGCGGCTTGCTCCTCAACCGCTACGTCGATCGCGACGCCCGCTTCCGCATTGCCGGGGCAAGTGATATTCAAGCTACGGGACTCACCGAGGTGAGCCGCGCGGATATGCTGCCCGTCTTCGGTGAAGATATCGGGCGCAACGTCTTCCATGTTCCCCTGGGTGAGCGGCGCAAGCAACTGGAAGCCATTCCCTGGGTCGAGCGGGCCACGGTCATGCGCCTCCTGCCTGACCAGATTCGGATTCACGTCGTCGAGCGCCAGCCAGTGGCGTTTACCCGTCAGGGCCAGCAGATTGGCTTGGTAGATGCGAACGGAGTTCTGCTCACCATGCCGGCGGCCACCATGGCGCTTCGTCACTACTCGTTCCCGGTCGTCACCGGGATCAACCCCGGCGACACCCCCGCATCCCGCAAGGCGCGGATGGCGGTCTATGGGCGGCTGATGGCAGAGTTGGATGGCAACGGCCAGCGATTCTCCGAGCAAATCTCAGAGATCGATCTCACCGACCCCGAAGATGCGCGCGTCCTGATGCCCGAGCAGGGAGAAGACATCCTGGCGCACTTTGGTGATGACCGTTTCCTCGAGCGTTACCAGCGCTACAAGGCGCACATTACAGAGTGGAGACAGCAGTATCCGAAACTCGCCGAAGTGGATTTGCGCTATGACCAGCAGGTAGTCCTTGAGATGGCCTCTGGCGCCAATGCCACCCAGCCTGACAACGGCAAGGATGCGGAAAACCCGGCAATCCAGGGTGGCGCGGCAAGCCCCGGAGCAGTCAAGCAATCCACTGCCGATGAGGGCGTAAAAACAAAGCCAGCCTCCGGCAAGCCCGCCGCGGCAGGCAAAAACGGACTGGGCAAAGCGCCCCAGGGCAAGTCGCCTCAGGCGAAGTCGCCACTGGGAAGAGCCAGTACAAAGTCCCCAGCCAGTAGCTCTGCAAGGGCAAAAATGAAAGAGGCAAAAATCAAGCAAGTGCACGAGAAGAAGCGAGCGGAGGCAAGACGCGCCGCGTTGAATGCAAACAAGCGCAGGCAGCCTGCGGTGTTGCGCCCGGCCGCGGCCGTGGCAGAGGGGCAGTGAACACGATGAGCCAGAAACAGGACAACATGATCGTCGTGCTCGACATCGGTAGCGCGTGGACCCGCGTCCTCGCCGCCGACCTCAATGAAGGCGCGCTGCGTTATCGCGGACACGGCATTGTCGAGTCCGCTGGAATGCGCAAGGGCCTCATTGCCGATCTCGCCCCGGCGGCAAAGGCAGTCCGCGCCGCAAATGAGCAGGCAGAGCACAAGGCGCGCGTCAACATTGACGAGTGCTTTGTCGGCGTCGGTGGGCCCCATATTCGCGGCCTCAATACCAATGGCGGCTTTGAGCTGGGCAGTCGCATGCGCGAGGTTACGCGAGAAGACGTCCGCACAGCCGTGGAGCGCGCACAAGCCGTGGGCTGGCCTCCAGACCGGGGGATTTTGCACCTCTTGCCGCGCCAGTTCATTCTCGATGACCAGCCCGGAATCTTCGATCCCGTGGGCATGGTGGGTGCGCGGCTTGAGGTGGACCTGCACATTGCCACCTGCTCGGGCAGCGCCCTGCAAAGCACCGTAACCTGCGCCAATCGGGCCGGGCTTAAGGTCGCCGAGCCCGTGCTCGAGTCAGTTGCCGCAGCCGAGTCCACGCTCTCTACTGACGAGCGGGAACTCGGAGTCTGCCTGCTCGATATCGGCGCGCACTCCAGCGACATCGTGGTCTTCTTCGAGGGCGTGGTAGTTCACACCGCTTCGGTGCCCATCGGTGGAAATCACTTTACCAACGATCTTGCCGTGGGCCTGCAGATGCCCGTGGCCCAGGCCGAGCTCCTGAAGCGCCAGTATGGCAGCGCCGTCGTCACAGCCGTCCCTCAGCATGCTGAGATTGAGATCGCCAACCCGCAACCGCAGATGCTGCGCCTGCGCCTCATTGCAGAGATTCTCGAGCCGCGCGCGCGGGAACTCATGTACTACGTCAAAGAAAGCCTGCGCCAGGGTGGGGTTGTCGATGCGCTCGGCTCTGGATGCGTACTCACCGGCGGTGGCGCGATGCTTCCCGGTATGCTGGATGTGACGGAGAGCCACTTGCGCGTCCCCGCGCGGATAGGTATGCCGGTGCGTCTCTCCCGTATGCCCAGCGAACTCATGAACCCAAGTTCAGCCGTCATGGTCGGCATACTCTTGTACGCCCATCGCACCAGGGTTACACGGAGTGCTGAATCCCACTCGATTGCCACCAAACTGCGCGCCATGTTTGTAGCCAGTTATTAGTTTTTCAATGCGATTTTCAATGAATCAGGAGGCCCGAGCCCAAATGGAACAGCAGAACAATCAAGCCGGAGAAATGCGCATTCAATACCACGACGAGCCCGTCCGCGGCGCACGCATCAAAGTAATTGGCGTGGGCGGCGGTGGCGGCAATGCCGTCAACCGCATGATTCAGGCGCACCTGGAAGGCGTGGAGTTTATCGTCGCCAACACAGACGTGCAGGCCCTCAAGCTGTCCCAGGCGCCGGTAAAGCTGCAACTGGGCGTTCGCCTCACCATGGGCCTGGGCGCGGGCGCCAACCCTGACGTGGGCCGCCGCGCGGCTCTTGAAGATTCTGACAAGATCATCGAAGCGCTCGAAGGCGCTGATATGGTCTTCGTTACCGCCGGTCTGGGCGGTGGCACCGGCACCGGGGCTGCTCCCGTTATCGCCTCGCTGGCCAGCGAGTTGGGCATCCTCACCGTTGCCGTAGTCACCTGCCCCTTCGGCTTTGAGGGCAAGCGCCGCCAGCAGCAGGCAGAGCGCGGCCTGAAAGAACTTATTGATAGCGTGGATACGATGATCGTGATCCCCAATGAAAAACTGCTGGCCGTGGCCAGAGACGCAGGCTTCTTTGAGAGCTTCCGCATTGCAGACGACGTGCTGCGCCAGGGCGTGCAGGGCATCTCGGACATCATCACCATCCCCGGCATCATCAATCGCGACTTTGCCGACGTCAAAACCACCATGGCCGGAATGGGCCACGCCGTCATGGGCACCGCCATGCGCTCCGGTGAAAATCGCGCCATTGAAGCGGCGCAGGCGGCCATGGCCTCTCCGCTCCTTGAGGCCGGCGCTATTGACGGCGCGCGCGGCATCCTCATCAACATCACCGGCTCCAGTTCCCTCAAGCTCTCTGAGGTAAACGCGGCTTCGTCGCTAATCCAGTCCGCCGCGCATGAAGACGCCAACATCATCTTCGGCGCAGTGCTCGACGAGACAATGGGAGAAGATGTCAAGCTCACCGTGATCGCCACCGGCTTTCGCGACCAGATGCCGGAGCGCCGCGCCCGCATGTTGAACGTCGAAACGGAACCGATCTCCCAATCGCCGACGATCAATGTGCCCCTGGAGGCCACGGACAACTGGCTCAGCGAGCAGCAAAGCGCCCCTGCACTAGAAGATGAAAAGCCAGAGGAGCCACCTCGTTTCCAGAGCCAGGATGAGGAAGAAGATATGTCGGCCGAGTCCGACCAATCCTTCTACTTCTCTTCTGCGACACCCGCGGTTGCCACCACGGTCACGCTTGCCGCTCCCCCAGCGAAGATTCCAATTGAAGTGGCAGAGGCCGAGTCGCAACTGGTGACCGCTCCCCATTTTGAAGAGATGGCTGAAGAAGAGGTTCATGCTGCTCCGCCCAGGGATTACGCGCCTGACTTTGCGGGCGGCGTCAATAGCATGGGCGAGCCGGAAGGGAACCAACCGCAGAACGCCTCGCTGTTCCCCGAGGGGGAAGAGGCTGCACAGCGAGATCTGGATGTGCCTGCATTTCTGCGCAGGCTCAAGTTCTAGGCTTCTTTGATGCTTTAGGAGCATTTGCATTAGCCCGTTTGAGCTGTATAGTGCAATTAGCTCCTAAAAAAACTGATTGGCTCAAGAATTGCAGCGTGCTTCTTTTGTCCTTCAGGATATTGTGTTGGCCTGTAATGTTTTGATTAGCCGGTGATTTGGATCACATCCGGCTGGAAATTGTGTCAGAGATACTAGCACCATTCCCGGTGACGACCCGAAGTAACCCGCGGAGTGGCCGATAGGCAAGTTGTCTTGCCTGCAATAAGTGCGCTGCCATGGGGGCAGACGCGCGGCACGAAATCCCCGTTTGAGAGGATATTGGCTTGATAAAGTATTTTCGGGTTTGGGCAGTTGGATTGGCCTTGGCAGCAGTGGTAGCTGGTTCTACCGGCGCAGCGGCGTTGAATGCTCCGCGTTCGCTCCACCATGCAAAGGCAACAGAACCGCATCTGGCCCAGTCCCATCGTGCCGGTAGACCTCACCACGCAGCAGCCCCCAGGGCCCACGCTGCGGCTTCTCACGCCCCAGCAACCCATGCGGCAAAAGGCGCGGCGCCTGCAAAGCTCACCGCCAGAGGCGCGGCCAGGGCCAGCGCGCGCCGGGTGGCTCTTTCTTCCCGCAAGCATCATTACCATGAGCGGTTTACCGCCAGCTCCTTTGCCAAGGGCGATATCTTTGCCGGCGATATAACCGCTGGCGAAGACCCGGTTGTCCGTCAGGCGGCTCTTGACGCGCTGGGAGACATGAACGGCACAGCCGTGGTCATCGACCCCTCCAACGGCCGCATCCTCGCCATGGTCAACCAGAAGCTGGCCCTTTCACCCGGCGCTGAGCCCTGCTCAACCATCAAATTGACGGTCGCCATGGCCGCTCTCTCTGAGGGCCTGGTTACCCGCGACACCCCCGTCCAGCTCGCCGGCTTCCGCATGAACATGACCCAGGCGCTGGCCAAGAGCAACAACCTTTACTTTGAGGAACTGGGCCGCGAGTTGGGCTTTGAGCGTGTACGTCACTACGCCAACCAGTTTGGCCTCGGCGAGCTGGCTGGCTATCACATTCAGGGTGAACAGCTTGGCGAGTATCCTGACAAGGAACTACCCGCCTCCGAGGGTGGCGTAGGCCGCATGTGCAGCTTTGGCCAGGGTGTCTCCCTCACGCCCCTGCAGCTTGGTGCCTATGTTGCCGCAATCGCTAATGGCGGAACCCTCTACTACCTCCAGCACCCCACCACGCCCGATGAAGCCGCAAGGCTCGAACCCAAGGTGAAGCGGACGCTGGATATCGCCAAGTACGTTCCCGATCTTCAAGACGGCATGGCTGGCGCGGTTGAGTACGGAACCGCTCGCCGCCTCCGCGCCAACTTCAACCAACTGCCTGTCTTTGGCAAAACCGGCACCTGCTCAGACAAGGGAACCCGCTTCGGTTGGTTCGCCTCTTACTCTGACTCGCCGCAGGGCAGCCTGGTCACGGTCTTCTTCCTTGAAGGCGGACGCCCTACCTTTGGCCCGCGCGCTGCTGAGCTAACCGGCGAGTTCTACAGGAACCTCTGGGATCGCAACTACTTTGCCGAGAAAAACTCGGCTGAAGCCAAAGCAACGCCGGCGGATGGCTCCGTGCAGCCGCTGGAAGCCGGGCAATCCGCAGTCCAGTAGCCGCATCGAAACAGCTCAGCTCATGTCTGCTCATGCAATCAGAAAGCCGCCTCCGGGCGGCTTTCTGATTGCATGGGCCATGCGTAGTCACTGTGCCCCCGGAGACGTCGAGGCTATAATTGCCAGCAAATTATGAAAGCCCTCATCCTTGCTGCTATCGCCGCCTTCCCCTTGTTCACTGCTGCTCAGCAGGCCACCTCCGCGCCGGATTCAAAGGCGATATTCGAGCACGCGAAAGCCGCCACAGTGATCATCCTCGCCGGACAGGGAGCGGGCCGCCTCAGTTCCGTATCAACCGGGGTTGTGATCTCAAAAGACGGCACCATACTCACTGCCTATCACGCGGTCAAAGGGGCGCTTGAGTTGCAAGTGCGGCTGGCCAGCGGCGACGTTTTCGACCGCGTAGATCTGCTCGGATTCGATGAGCGCCGAGATGTGGCTGCCATCAAGATTAGCGCGGGTGCTCTGCCTGCGCTGACCGCTGGAAGCACGGCAGGCGTTGCTCAGGGCGATCCTGTCTACGCAGTCACCAACGCGGATGGCCTCACCTGGTCTGCCACGGAAGGCATTCTGTCTGCTGTTCGCCCGGCGGACGAGGTTCCAGGCGCCGGCACGGGTTTTCGCCTTCTGCAATTCACCGCGCCCGTTGCAGCTGGGGCCAGCGGCGGCGCACTCGTTGACCGCAATGGGTCTCTCATCGGGATCATTACCGGCGGCAAAGGAGCGGCGGCCTTTGCCGTGCCGATAGAGAATATTCTTGGCCTGCCCGACCAGGGGCCCCGGAGGGCTTTTGGGTCGGGAGCCTCTCTGCAGATGCCTGCGCAGCAAGCCGCTGAACTCCCTCAGTCGAGCGAGGCCATTGCGGGTGCGAACCCCAGGCAAATACTCAAGAACGCAAAGACCATCTTCGTCCACTCCAAGACGTCTTTCCTGACCGTGGATACGCTGGACCGAGCTCTGGCGCTTGAAAAAAACTGGGACAAGTTGGGCTTGACCATCGTGCAAGATCCGCGCGTTGCCGATCTGTTCATTGAAATCGACCGCCCTATCTTTACCTATGTCCATACCTTCGTCATCTCTGACAAAAAGACGACTATCAACCTCGGTTCCGGAAAGGTGACAGCCTTTGACGGCACCATCGCCTCGGGGCCTCTTGCCAAGGAGATCGTCAAAATCTTCTCTGCCGCGCGTTTGCCTGCGCCGCCCAAAAACTAGCCTCGCGAGTCTTGCCTCTCATGCCATTCTGCGGAACGCCTGATTTTGACAAGCGGTGTATAGTGGAAAATGTACGGTAAACTTCCGTACAATTATGGAGGCAAACCCTATGGCGCTCGCGCTGCGCACTGAGCGGACAGAGGCTCGTCTGCTCCCGGAACAGAAGAAGAGGATTGAGAGAGCTGCGCGTCTCAAGGGGCTTTCGCTCTCTGATTTCATCGTGCAACATGCCGATGAAGCTGCAATCAAGACAATTCAGATGCACGCAAGCTGGACTTTGGAAGACCGGGACCGAGATGTCTTTGTCCATGCCCTGCTTAATCCGCCCGCAGCCGGCAACCGGATGAAGGCCGCAGTCAAACGGTACAAAGAACGCGCGGCAAAGTAGTGGCCCGAAACCCGAGTCCAATCGATTTCACGGTCGAGCCGCTCGGATCGGGTCATGACCGGGCGGCCTTTTGCTGTGGAGTTCCCGAACTCGATACCTACCTTCACCGGCAGGCAGGGCAGGATCAAAAACGCAACCTGGCTGCTGTCTTCGTTCTCACTTCACCAAGCAAGGCAGTCGCGGGTTTCTACACTCTCTCGGCACATTCGATTCTGGCCGCTCAACTGCCACAGGATTTAGCGGCAAAACTTCCGCGATTCCCCCTCCCGGTAACCCTGCTCGGGCGCATGGCCATCGCTCAAGCCATGCGTGGCAAGGGCTTGGGAGAGTTCCTTCTGCTGCATGCTCTGGAACGCGCATGGCTGGGTTCCCTGCAGGTGGCTTCGTGGGCTGTCGTAGTAGACGCTAAACTCGGCGCGCGCGACTTTTATCTCAAATACGACTTCATCCCGTTCCCCAGCCAGCCTGAACGGCTCTTCCTGCCAATCAAGGCAATTGAAAAGCTGTTCGAAGAATAAGCGCATTCTCCCTTCCTCATTCTCCTGCAACGAATCCCGCCCAGAATCATCCCATAAGCTGAGCTCGCACGTTTTCGGCTGCGCGCAGCCAGCAAGCCGAGCCGGACGGGCGATTCCCCGCAACCCAGGACTGGACCCACTTTGATGGCTATACCGGAACACATTCTTCTTCTCTACGGCTACGTGCTGCTCTTCGCCTGGGTGATGGTCGAGCAACTGGGCGTTCCGCTGCCGGCCATCCCCGTCTTGCTGGCCGCCGGAGCCCTCTCGGCCGAGGGCCAGCTCAACTTCTGGATAGCCCTTCTCTCAGGCCTCGCCGCGGCGCTTGTGGCAGACACAGCCTGGTTCCTCATCGGCCGCCGCTACGGCCACCATGTGCTGCGCATCCTCTGCAAGCTCTCCCTTGAGCCCGCCACCTGCGTGCGCCGCACTCAGGACTCCTTTGGCCGCCGTCGCAGCCTCACCCTCGTCATTGCCAAATTCGTTCCTGGCCTGGCCACGCTCGCGCCTCCCGTTGCTGGCGAAAACGGCATGAGCGTTGCCCAGTTTCTGCTCTTTGACGGCATCGGCTCCGCCCTGTGGGTCGGCGTCCTGCTGGCCGCTGGCCGCTTCTTCGGCGACCTGATCAATCGCAATTCCGGCTTGCTTGACTGGGTGGGCCGCTTCTCCGGCGCGCTGTTGATTCTCGGCATCATCGGCTTCTTTGTGGCCCGCCTCATTCGCCGCCGCATCATCCTCCAGGAGCTGGCGGCGGCACGCCTTGAGCCCCAGGAGCTGAAGAAGCAGCTCGATGCCGGCGAGCCGGTCTATATCGTGGACCTGCGTCACCCCCTCGAACTGCTCCCAGACCCCTTCACCCTTCCCGGCGCGGTGCTGCTCTCGCCAGACTCCCTCGCCTCGCGGCACGTTGAGATTCCCCGCGACCGCGATATCGTCCTCTTCTGTACCTGCCCCAGTGAGGCCACCGCCGCCAAAACGGCCCTGACCCTCCACAAGCTCGGCATT
>Ga0316222_1001558_pt1 | contig 27447 bp, 10 predicted proteins | sample TBH18011metaG_FD_206008 | JGI IMG/M metagenome (GOLD analysis project Ga0316222, IMG submission 206008) | Freshwater microbial communities from Trout Bog Lake, Wisconsin, USA - TBH18011 | ecosystem: Environmental > Aquatic > Freshwater > Lake > Hypolimnion/Profundal zone | place: USA: Wisconsin... | reverse complement strand
CCCGTAAACTTCAAGGCCGATACATGGGCGTGCGAGGTCGCATGACGGAATCGGTCAGCATCGTCTCGGCCCTGGCTGCCGGGGCGATCATCGACTATTTCCGCGCTCAGGCAATGGAGCGGCACGGCTTTGCCTTGCTTCAGTTCATCGCCGCCGCGGCGGGAGTTTGCAGCTTTCTGCTCTTGCGACGGCAGCCCGACCCTGGCCACCGGGCGCCTCCGGGCAAGGTCGGCAGCCGTTCCCTATTTGGCCCTCTCGCCGACCGGCGTTTCCGCTGGCTCGTCGCTTTCAACGTCTGCTGGCTGGCCGGTCTCAATATTTGCACCCCGTTTCTCACGGCCCATCTCATCAAGAACATGCATTGGGATTTCCGGCATCTCTCATGGCTCGCGGTGCTTGCCTCTGTGGCGGCGATTCTGGTGAATCCGATCTGGGGACGCCTCGCCGACCGCCACGGGCATAAACCGGTGCTCAAGGTTTGCTGGCTCGGCCTCCTGACTGTGCCGGTTTTTTATGTCGTTTGTCCGCTGAACCTCCATTGGCCGATTTACGTGGCTAACGTTGCCAATGGTATATTCTTGAGCGGCTTCTCGCTCACGATGTTCAGCCTCTCCCTCAAAGGACTCCCCGCCGAGGCCCGCACCATGGGGGCCGCGGCGCTCAGCGCCGTGACGGGTCCGGCGACCTTTCTCTCTTTGCTCGCGAGCGGGGCGCTACGGCATGTTTGTCACGGGAGAATTCATGACGGAAGGCAATGGATGGTTTTATTGCCCTCAATCGAAGGATTATATTCAAGGCGGCGTTTTCAATGGGCGTTGCGTCTGGGGTCTGGGAGAGGCGCTCCGGCACGACCCCGCTGGACCTCTTGTTCCGGAAATCAAGCACGCGATCCAACTGGCTCTCAAATTTTGCCTTCATGATAGTCTTGGCGATCGGTATGCAAAGAAAACTCCTCAAGGAAACATCTATTGGAAACACATGGGTGAACACGCTTACCTGATTCTTGGAATGCTCGCAGCATATTCGGCGGATCCAAAGATGGAGGTTCCAATGGGAGTTCCTGGAGGCTCGGCGAAACTCAAAGACCTTTGCGTCTCCGGGCTTGACGCAATTGTGGATTTGAAAAAACCGGGCGGCCAGTGGTCGTCCTATCCAAACGAGGATGCAATGGCGATTGAAGCACTCGCGCAAGGGGCGATCGTACTGGGAGATGCCCCTGGATGCAGGCGGTGGAAAACGGCGGCCTCGGAAGCGGCGGATGGGTGGTTGGCTGCCCAACTCGATCCTGCGGAACGCAAGGCCCCGTGCATCCATTTTGGATATCGCAAGGCTCCCGGCGTCATGACGCACGATTGGATGGGCGCCAAGAAAGTGCAGATCTACTACTATATCACGGGGCATTGGATTCATGCTCTCGCCGATCTCTATGCAGCTACCGGCGAATCCCGTTACCGTGATCGGGCGCAAGCCTTGGTTAGCTATCTTTGCGGAAACAACCCGATGAAAGTCCGCCTATTGACTGAAACCGGTGGAGTTTATAACTGGAGCGACGACTGCGACGGAGATGGCGTTGAGGACACGATCAAACAGGACATCTATCCAGAATCAACTGCATTTTGCCAGATTGGCATATTGAGGCTATTGATGAGCTTTCCAGAACCCAAATCCACAGGTTTCCGAGAATGATTTTTACCCGCCGAAGGGCATGTCATGACAACTCGGCAAACATTGTGAGCAACCATGGTTGGCTTGAAGGGTTTACCGTGGCAGTATGGCGGTGAATGGCACTGCCTTCAACGCTCAGCAAATATGATTCCCAAAACGAAAACGCTATTGGCACTGGTGCTCGCAACGACCGGCATCCTTCACCTCAACGCAGATGCGGATGAGGCTCTGGTGAAGCGCTTTGTGCAACCACCATCCGAAGCCCGACCTTGGTGCTACTGGTATTGGATGAATGGCAACATCACCAAGGAAGGGATTATCGCTGACCTGCAGGGCATGAAGGACGTTGGCGTCGGCGGTGTCCTCTTATTCGACATCGGCATTCACCCGCAGGGAAACGTTGGCAATCGCAGTCCCGAGTGGTACAATCTCGTCAAGCTCGCGGTTAACGAAGCGAACCGGAACGGCATTAAGGTTGGCTTCCACTGTCCGGGCTGGTCGGCCAGCGGCGGTCCGTGGATTACGCCCGATCGAGGGATGCAGGAACTTACGTGGAGCGAGGTCACCATCGAAGGTCCGCGCAAATGGAGCGACCGTTTGCCCCAACCGCCCATGCGACTGGAATTCTATCGCGATGCGGCCGTATTCGCCTTTCCCACACCAGAGGGAGACACGGTTTTTCCAATGCCGAAACTCACTGCTACCGACGGCGATCCGCTTACCGGAAGCGAGGCGGTATTTGCGGCGAATACAGCCACGGCCGTTAGATTGCCATCCGAATTTGACCTGGTCTATCCAAACCCCGTCGAGGTGCGTTCGATTTTTGTGCGAGCCGCACGGGGAGGCGGCCGGGGAAGCGGCAAACTCCTGGCATGGGATGAAGCAGCCGGAGGTTTTCATCAGGTGGCGGTGTTTCGAGCATTGATGTCGGGTCCGTTCTCCGAACAAATCGGTTGCGCGAGCTTTGCGCCGGCCAAAGCAGCCAGATTTCGGCTGGTCTTTGACACGGATAAACCTGGCGATCGGGTGACGCTTCAGCGTTTGGAATTGACGCAAGGCTTTCGCGTGACTGACTGGCCATCCAAAGCGGGCTTTGCCACCGAGGCGATTTCAGCGAGGCCGCACGACGTTCAGCCGCGTGGGACTGACGCAATCCCGCCGGATCGGGTCATCGATCTGACCGAGAAGTTCGCTGGCGACGGCAGTCTGGCCTGGTCGGTGCCGGCGGGCCGCTGGACTATTGTCCGGCTGGGCTACACGCCAACGGGTGTGCATATCGCTCCCGCCCCGAAAGGCGGCGATGGACTCGAATGCGATAAACTCAGCAAGGAGACGGCCGACTTTCACTATGACCGGTGTGTCACACCGGTGTTGCATGAACTGGGGCCGGACCTTTGCAAACAGGCGCTCGCCTATTACCACGTGGACAGCTATGAAGCGGGCTGGCAGAACTGGACGGAAAATTTTCCGCAGCAATTCAAAGCACGCCGCAACTACGATCTGCGCCGGTATCTACCCTCGTTGACGGGCCGCGTCGTGGGCGACATCGCGATGACCGAGCGATTTCTTTGGGATTTCCGCCGCACCATCGGCGACCTCTATGCCGACAACCATTATGGTCGCCTGGCCGAACGCTGCCATGCCGACGGCCTCGGATTTTCCACCGAACCCTACGGAGGGCCGTTCGAGTTTCTCCAAGTGGGCCTCCGGGCCGATCATCCAATGATCGAGTTCTGGCTGCCGACAAATCCCCTGCAAAATAAGTTCCATTATGAGTCAGTTAGCGTTGGACACTCTGGAGAGCGCTCCATAATCGGGGCGGAGTCGTTCACCTCGGGGCCGCCGGAGGAACGCTGGAACAGCCATCCGTTCTCGCTCAAGGCACTGGGCGATTTCATTTACTGCTGCGGAGTCAACCGGTACGTCATCCATGTCAGCGCGCATCAACCGCTCATAGGCGAACATCTCAAGCCCGGATTCACCTGCGGCTGCAACGGCATCCATTTCGACCGCAATAACACGTGGTGGGACCATGGGGCAAAGGAGTGGCTTCAATACCTCACGCGCTGCCAATCGCTGCTGCAGGCAGGCGAGCCGATTGCCGATGCGCTCTATTTCCTTGGCAACGATTCGCCGTACGGCTGCGGGCCTTTCGATCCGGCTCCTCCGGAGGGCTACGACTATGACGCCTGCAACAGCGAAATTCTTGAAAAGCTGAAGGTCCAGGATGGCCAGATCATGTTGCCGAAGGGCAAACGCTACTGCTACCTCGTCCTGCCTTCCCATGGCCGGGTAACGCTGGCGTCATTGCGAAAGATCGCCGCGCTCGCAAGCAACGGCGCCACTTTCGTCGGACGGGTGCCGACAGGTTCGCCCAGCCTCGCGGACGCGGCTTCGGCGGACGAATACGCGCGCCTCGCGGGCGAACTGGCTGGCTGCGTGAAACCCGGTTCCCATTTCGAGCGGCTGCTGGCTGCGGATCGAGTGTCTCCCGACTTCAGCTTCGATGAGGAATCAGGGATGGCGATTCACTTTGCACACCGGCGGGTCGGCAATGCCGATGTGTATTTCGTCGCGAATGCCAGCCAGCGCGCTGGCACGGTCGACTGCCGCTTCCGCATTTCCGGAAAGGAGCCCCAATTCTGGCGGCCCGACACCGGTGTTATCGAGCCGTGCCCTGTGTACACCCATACCGAAACGGGCACGCGCATTCCGTTGCGCTTTGATCCCGCCGGTTCCATGTTTGTTGTCTTCGAACCGGGGCAGCCGAAGCCGCACGCGCTTGAGTTAGCATCCGCCGATACGACATCCGCCGGCAGCGCGCCAGCGCTGACGATTTGCAAGGCGACCTACGGCGTTCCCGGGCGGACGGTGGATGTCACGAGCAAACTCGCCGCGCGGGTGAGCGCTGGAAAACTAAAATTCGGTGCTTTCAGTTCGCTCGCGGGCGATCCGGCTCCGGGCATTGTAAAACGGCTTTGCGTCGAATACGAAACCGCCGGAAAATCCGGAACGGCCGAGCTGCGGGACGGCGATACGCTTCGCCTGCCGCCGCCGATTGAAAACCAGATCCCATGCGAATTGCGCGCCGATGGCGAGGGCCTGAAGTTGCGTGCATGCGAAGCGGGCCGATTTGCGGTTACGCTTCCGAATCAGCGCACCGAAATGGTAGCCGTCGATTCGGTGCCAGCTCCCCAACTCCTCTCGGGGCCATGGGCACTCCAATTCCCGGCCGGGTGGGGCGCGCCGGAACAGACAACATTTGATCGGTTGATTTCGTGGCCAAACCATTCCGACGCCGGAATCCGCTACTTTGCGGGAACCGCGACTTACCGCATGAAGTTCCAGGCCGCAAAGCCCGCGCCAGGATCGCAGATCGAATTGGACCTTGGCCGCGTGGAAGTAATTGCCGAAGTCTGGCTGAACGGAAAGTCTCTCGGCACACTGTGGAAACCGCCCTTTGCCTGCGATGTTACGGGCGATCTGCGCTCCGGAGAGAACGAATTGGAAGTCCATGTCACCAATCTCTGGCCAAACCGCATCATCGGCGACCAACAGTTCCCGGACGATCTGTCGCCGGGCCGCGACTGGGGCGGCATCCCTGCCTGGCCCGAGTGGCTGCGCGCAGGGAAGCCGCGTCCCGAACCTCGCCGACTGACCTTCTACACATGGAACCACTGGAAGAAAGATGAGCCGCTGCTTCCCTCCGGCCTGATCGGCCCCGTCATGCTGCGCTGCGTCAAGTCGGTGCGCGTTCCGTAATCGAGGCCAAATCCCCATCCTCGTCGTCTCTGCGCAACCGCCGCAAACGCAGATGTCGAACCATCGGCAACCACATAGTTCTCCAACAAAGCGCAAAATGTGCCCGTGTGGGCCAGGCGGATCCGGGCGAATAGGTCACCGTCGCCGCGGGAGAAAAGAGGTCGTCGACCAGCGCCGACGCCGATGGTTCAATCTCATGCTCCCGCGTCGATGACAATCCCGTGATCACGGCTCGCATTGAGGGTTTAATCTTTGTTTCTCAAGAAAAAAACCGGCAATCTGGAAAAAGCTGATGCCGCAAGTGAACCAACTACCGCTCCAAGGCCCACCGCGGTGGCAACCGCTTCTTTCGGGAAAAGGTCTGAGGCGAGCGTAAAGAGATTCGCCGCCCAGCTTTGATGGGCCGAGACCGCGGCCGCGCAGAGATTAGCCCGACTTTCGCAGATTCCGGTCTCCGCGAGGGCACGTTCCAGGGCGGCGGTCAATTTTCGGCGTCCGGTCGGCCACACAAATTGAGCTGATGCTCGTAAATTTTCGGGGGCGGCTGGGCGGGCAGTGCCCAGCCCAGTTGATGGAGGAGGGCGGCTTGGGGTGGCTCGGTCTGGGTGATCCGCTCCAGGCAGATGCTCCCTTCTTCACGCAGGTTAAACCAGACTTCGATTATCTTGAATGAAGAGCAGCGCCTCATCGGGGTCGAGATTGCTGGCTCGCAAGAGCGTCGCCTGACGATGGGCGGCAAGGAATTGTTCCATCGAAAGATGCTCGTTATGAAGCAGGCGCAAACCCGCTTTGATTTCCGCTTCACCCTTGCAAGAGGCGACCATGCTTCGGGCCGGATTTTCGGCCAGACGGGCGACGAAATGCAAGAGACGTTCGTCCCGACGCTGGTCTCCCAGGCAGATCGTGGCGAATTCGTCTGTAATGTTGCAGGGCACGGGTGAATGACGCCAAGGGCGGCGTCAATTACCCGATTCTCGATGATTAATTTATTTGTACAAGCACTATTGTATAGTTTTTTCAACCAGCCTTCATTGACCTGAAAATGTGTCCACAAGTCAGGACAGAAGCCCTCCAACCGCAACCGTTTGCCAGATTTCCTTGAACCGAGTCGAACCGAGCTACGAGGCCAAGCCATCGCGCTCAATCGCTTCGATTTCGGAAAGGCGGTAGCGGATCAACCGCGGACCGAGCACGATTGGGTGGAGCATGCCGCTCTTTTCACGCCGGCGGACGGTCGCGCCGGAGACTCCCCAGCGCTTCGCCACTTGGCGGCGGCTAAGGAGGTTCTCCGGGTTCGGGTTCATTTTGGGCTGGTTCTGGCTCATAGATCGGCCCTTAGATTGGTCTGCACGCAGAGACAATCTTCCCACGGGATTTTTTTCGAAATTTTTTCTGTCCGCCTTCAGCAACCCCACCAAAAAGCGTTCCCAACGCCGATTTTCAACCTGTGGCCAGCTTCAGACGCCGTGAACCACCCACAGGTTAGCCCGGACCCCGTTCCTGCCCGAAAGGTCCGTCTCCTTGCTTGATTGTTCGAGAACTCCGGTCACGGGCGGGCGTTCTTCTTGCACCATGGCAACCGTTCCGGGAAGGATCTTTTCGCCGGGCCGAGTGTTCAGAACATGTCAGGAAGGCTCAAAAGTCTGCCTAAAAAGTGGCAAGCAAGTGGCAAGCAAGTGGCAAGCAGCTTTTCCCGCCGAATCCTACAAACCCTAACGCTGCGCTCGCAAACCCTTGTCGCTGTGGGACTTAGAATGGAGCCAACGACGAGACTCGAACTCGTGACCTGCTGATTACGAATCAGCTGCTCTACCGACTGAGCTACGTTGGCGTTCCGCACCGGGGATCTGACCGCGGTCTGCGAAATTGCGTCAGCGGTGACCCGAAACTCCGGGTTGGACGCCGAATGGACCGGGCTGTACCGGACCGCCGCCGCAAATTCTGCGTCTTTCTTCGCACGGGCATCGCCCAATGACAAGTGTATTTGCATGGAAAATGCCCGAACCGCCCGAACAGCTCCCGTGACACCCGCCAAGGGTGGGCGCAGAGGCGGCCCTGAGTGGGGCGGGCGGCACGGGGTTTTCCCGGTCTTTTGATGCGATAATCTGCTTTACGGCTTCGCGGAACCGGATTATCGGTCCCCATGCTTTTCCCTCAACCGATCCACGCAGCAAGATTTTTTTGCGTTTGCGCGCTGAGCTGGCTGCTTTCGCTCCTGCCGGCGAACGCGGCGCAAGTGTTGCCCCCGCAACAGACCAATTCCCTTCCTCCCATCCTGAAGACCGGAACCGCTGCGTGGGCCGCCTTTAGCTCCGGCGCCCTCCTCAATCTGAACAACTACTTCCACGTGCAAGACGTTGCCGGCACCGTGGTGCGCTTTACGTTTGTCAGCGGCACCACTCTGGTCAGCGGCAGCAGTCTGGCCAGCGGCACGAATACGGTGGACATCGTTTTGAGCGACTCGGACGCGCCAGTCAGCGTCGCCAACTTCCTCTACTACGTCAACGCGGGCAGTTACGACAACACGTTCATTCACCGCAGCCCGGGAAATTACGGAATCGTTCAAGGGGGCGGCTTTGGCATCTCCCGCACCGCGGACCTGTCCCAGGCCTCTCTCATCGCTGTCTCCAATACCGGCTCCATTATCAACGAGTCCAACGACACCACGCGGCCCAACCAACGCGGAACCATCGCGATGGCGCGCACCAGTGACCCGAACAGCGCCACCACCCAATGGTTTTTCAACACGGACGATAACTCAACGATCTTTGGCGGTGCCGCCCAAGGAGGGACCGGTTACGCAGTCTTTGGCACCGTCCTTAATAACGGCATGGATGTTGTGGACCAAATCCACGAAATTCCGCCCCAAAACTTGACTGGGCTAATCGATGGAAACTTGGACAGTAACTTTGCCACCATCCCTCTTCGGAACGCCCCTTCGGGGACGGGTCTCATTACCGTGCCGCGGTCGGATCTGGTAATGATCGCCTCGGCCCGTGTGACCGCACCGCTCTGGAGCGTTTCGAGCGACCACCCGGAAATCGTCCAGGCATCAGTCGCTTCGAACGGCGTCCTGAGTCTGACGGCGGGAACAGTATCGGGTGCGGCAAACATTACCGTCACCATCACCGATTCCCACGGCGCGCAAACCTCCGGCAAGCTAACCGTCAATTCCCAGCTGCTGGACTCGCAATCCCCCCCCGCCGGCGGCGAGTTCGCGTTCGAGTTCCCGCAGTTCTATTATTCGTGCGCACAGACAGGCTTGGCGACTGTGTATGTCCAAAGGCTCGCCGGCGCCGGAGCGACATCGTCGGTCTATTACACCACGACCAACGGCAGCCTTGCGGACGGCGCCGATTACACCGCCGTTCACGGTCTGCTGACCTTTGGTCCGAATGACGACATCAAGAGCTTCCAGGTGCCGATCGGCGCCACAAAGAAAGCCGGCAGCATCGCCGTTCACCTCGTCTCCGTCTCCCCGGGGGCTTCTCTTGCCAGCCAAAACACAGACGCGGTCCTGTATATCGACCGAAGCACACAACCCATGACCGTTCAGTTTCAGCAGCCGGCATTCTCTGGAGTCTCAGGAGGGATCGCCAACGTCGTGCTGACACGATCGGGACCGAATACCGCAGCGGTCTCGGCCTTCGTTCAGCTCCTGAACACCACAGCCGCCTACGGAACCGATTATACGGTCGCCAATGCCTTGGGGAGCACGTTGAGGGTCGATTTCCCGGCAGGAAGCAGCTGGGCGACGATTCCAGTAACGCTTTCCGGATCCAACATCGGCGCATCCTTTACCGCGCAGTTGATTGGCGTCGACCAGGGGTTCATCGGCGGCCAGAACGCCGCAACCGTCACCTTCAACGGAGTTCTCGCGTTTTCAGCAACCAACTACAACGTCGCTCCGGGATCGTCGTCGGCAATCGCAACGATAGCGGTAACCACGAGCGGCACCAACGTGGCGCAAAGCGTCGCCTATTCCACAGTGGCCAGGACTGGCGCGGGCACAGCCACCGCCGGGGTCGATTATACGCCGGTTTCGGGCGTCCTGACGTTTGCCGCCGGCCAGACCGTTGCGACCTTCGATGTCCCGATCCTGGCCGTATCCGCTTCGACTGACCGCACCCTCGGCGTTCACCTCTCGCAAGTCAGCGCAAACGAGACCGCCGGCTCGGATGCAACGCTGACGATCGTGCATAACACCCAGGCGAGCCCGATCGCCCTCAGTGCCAATTCGTATAACGTCGACGCCGGCAGCACGCTGAATATTCCCCTGGTTTATACCGGCACCACTGGATCGCCGACAGTCGGTGTCCAGATGACCGATAATTCGGCCATTTACAATACGGATTACCAGATCCAGGTCGGTGGGGCGGCCCAACCTGCGTTCTCCACCGTGCAGCTTGCCTCCGGCAGCGCGGTCACTGTCGCCGCTTCATCCGCGGCGGCCGGAAAGAATTTTACCGTAAAGCTCGTTCCGCAGTCGGCGGACAGCATTGTCGGCACGCCGTCCGAGGCCACTGTCACGATATCCTCGGAAACCTTTGCCTTTTCTCCGGCGACTTACCTGGCGAGCCCCTCGGCCTCAGAGGTGTCGCTTTCGGTGGTGCGCACCGGAACCGCTGCGGAGAGCGTTATTTACAACACCGCAAACGACTCAGCTACAGCCGGGATTGACTACACGGCCACGAGCGGCACCCTCGCCTTCGCTGCCGGCGAGAGCTCGAAGTTCATCTCCATCCCCATTCTGAATCCCAGTTCAACGGCGAAGCTCTCGTTCAAGGTGCAGCTTTCCAACGGTCCCGCCAACGCTTACTACAGCGCCGCCAACGTCGTCATCGACCACAGCGCGGACGCCCAGACCGTTCAGTTCGCTTCCATGCCTTCCCGCGCCGCAGTCAGCGGCACCCTCAACGTAACTCTCACCCGCAGCGGCTCCTCTGGAAGCGCAGTCGCCTATATACGCTTGGAGGACGGCACCGCGGTTTTGGGGACGGATTACATCGTCTCCGGCATTTCCGGCAACGTGGCTACAGCCACTTTCGCCGACGGAACGAACCAGGCGACCCTGCCGATAACCTTCTCGCAAACGGGGATCGGCAAGACGTTCTCGCTGGAACTGCTCACGGGCGACCAGATGGCCGTGACCGGCTCCGATACCGTTTCGTTCACCATCGTCGATCTCTTCCAGTTTACGCCCACCGCCGCCACCTATCGCGTTAGCGGTTCCATCGGTCAGGCGGTGCTGGCGGTCACCCGGTCCGGCACGGCGGCGGGAGAGAGCGTCGCCTATGCCAGCGCAGACAGCACAGCCGTCTCTGGAACCGATTACACCGCCACCAGCGGCACGCTCGCCTTTGCGGCCAACGAACAGCTCAAAACATTCAGCATTCCCGTCGCCTCCCTGTCGGGAACGGACGTTGCCTTTGGCGTCCAACTCACGTCTCTTTCCAACGATTCAGACCCCGGTTCGCCTGCCTCCGTCGTCATCGCAGGCAGCGCAACGCCGGTGGTCCAGTTCACCGGTTCCACCTTCAACGTCGGGCAAGGCGACTCAGTGAGCATCGCTCTGACCACGACTGGAACGACCGACACCACCGCGACAGTTCTCTTGAGCGGCTCCGCTGTACAAGGAACCGATTACACCATCTCGGGCTCCGCCATCGCCGCCAGCAATGGCAACACCATCGACGTCACGGTCCCCGCCGGCGGAACTGCCACTCTCTCCATCGCCGCCGGCGCCAATTCCGACGGCAAACAGATTTCGCTGAACCTGCTCACCACCGGGACCAAAAGCGCCGTGGGGCCAAACGCCGCCGCTTCGGTCGTCATCACGGACACCTTTAGTTTCTCGCCCTTGGTCTACAACATACAGGCCCCGGCGACTGCCAACGGCCAGGCCGTGCTTGCGGTCACTCGCACCACGAGCACAGGGAGCGCAAGCGTCATTTACAACACCGACCCAACGGGAGCCGGCACCGCCGCATCCGGGACCGACTACACCGCAACCAGCGGCACGTTGAATTTCGTCGACGGACAGACCGAGCAGACGTTTACCGTGCCCCTTCTGGTCGCAGCGGGCTCCACCGACCTCTCCTTCCCCGTCCGCCTCACTTCGACCAGCGCCGCTTACGTGACCGGAAGCGACGCCACCGTTGTCATCGCGCATAATTCCCAGCAATGGCAGGTCATCAGCCTCAGCCCGACTAACTACGAGGTCACGCAAAGCGGCTCGCTCAACATCGTTCTGACCCGGCAGGGCGGAACCGCAGGAAGCGGCACGACGACGCTTCGCATCGAGAACGGCACCGCCGTCCTGGGTTCCGACTTCACCGTCGCGGGGGCCACGGGCGACCTGGTCACGGTTGCTTTCCCGGCAAACAGCTCCACGTCGAATCCGATCACGATCACGACCAACTCCGGCTCAGACGGGAAGAGCTTCGGGCTGCGCATCCTGGCGGTTCAGAACGACGCAGCCGGCAATTACTCTGTCGGTTCGCAATCGCTCGCAACGGTAGCCATCGGTGAAATCGTTCAGTTCCTGCCAGCAACTTACACACTCTCCGGCACTGTCACGCAACCATTCCTCCTTGAAGTCATTCGCAGTGGCACGACGGCGGACGAGACAGTCGCCTACACACCGGTGGACGGCACCGCCGTGACCGGAACCGATTACCAGCTCACAGCGGGCACGCTCACCTTCCCCGCCGGCGTCCATTCGCAAACCATCTCCGGCACAGTCTTTGGCGTATCGTCAACGACCGACAGCTCTTTCTCGGTGCATCTGGCTTCGACGACTTCCCTGACCGGCTCCGACGCAGTTGTCTCAATCGCCCGCTCGGCGGACACCCCGTGGATTGCGCTCGAAGGAACAACGGCAACCCCCGGCCAGGCATTCTACGTGCAGCTCGTCCGAAGCGACACTTCCGGTTCGCCCATAGCTGTGTTGCGCATCGAAGATGGCACGGCGGTGCAAGGAACCGATTACTCAATTGTTAACGCCAGGGGCGATCAGGTCGTCGCGGCCTTCACGGACGGCAATCCCATTGCCCTCGTTGCCGGCACCGTTGCGCTGCAATCCAGCGGCAAGAGTTTTTCATTGCGCTTGCTCACCGCCAGTTCCGGCTACACCCTTGGCTCGCCTGCCTCGATCGCGGTCAAATCCCTGCCGATGTTCCTGATGCAGGATTCCGCTTGCAGCGCGCTCGCTTCCAGCGGCACTGCCGTCGTCGTGGTCAGGCGCACGGCTGCCGACACCGCTGAAACCGTCCAATATTCGACCGCCGACGGCACCGCCGTTTCGGGAACGCAGTACACGACGGCCAACGGGACGCTCTCGTTCCCGGCGGGCGCGTTTGAAGAAGCGATTTCAATCCCTCTGCTCGCCGGCTCGGGCAGCAACTTCACGGGAACCAAGACCTTCAATGTCACGCTTTCAAGCCCAAGCGGCGGTTATTCCATTCCCTCGGCAAGCGCGACCGCAACCGTCAGCATCGTTTACGACTCGGCGCACACGACCTACTCGTTTACGACCAACGCCTACACTTTTGACGCCCTCACCGGCGGGACCGTCACCGTCCTCCGCAGCGGCAGCGCAAGCAGCGCCGAGACTGTCTCCATCGACATCCTCGACGGCAGCGCCATCGCCGCCCAGGGGGATTACACCACCAACCCTGCGGCAAACAGTCTTAGCCACACCGCGGTTCTGACATTCCAGCCCGCCGACACCTCGAAGACGCTGACGGTTTCCGGGAGCGGCGGTGCGGAGAAGTATTTTAAACTGCACATCGGCGGTTCCGGCACGACCGTTCCGGGAACCACGCCCGATGCGGTTGTCACGTTGCGTCCCAACGGCGCGCTGCAACTCTCCGCAGTCGGCTACCGAGTCGATCAGGCAACCGGGGATGCCGTCGTCACCGTGATTCGCCACGGTGGCACGACAGGGCCGGTCACCGTCGCTTACAATACTAGCGACGGTCCCCTGCCCTCCGGGGCCGGCGTTCCGTCGGCAATCGCAGGAATTCACTACCTTGCCACCAACGGCACACTGAGCTTCGCCGATGGCGTGTGGTTCCAGGACATCCACATTCCGCTCAAGCCCACCAATTCCGCCGTCGACCGCGCATTCACCATCACGCTTTCCAACCCCGGCGGAGGCGCCCTGCTCGGATCGCCCACCCAGTGCTCCGTCACTCTGTTCAGGACCGCCGCCGGCGGCGCTGTTTCATTCGATAACACTGAATATCAGATTGACTGCTCGGGAAGCGGCGGGAAGGTCACCATCGTCCGAAACAACGCCAGTCAAGCGGCCACGGTTACCGTCACCGCCATCGACAACACGGCTTATCTGAATTTGAACGATTACGGCTTCAATAACGGCACTGCTCGCACCGTCACCGTCAAATTCGCTGCCGGCCAAGTTTCCTTGGACGTGCTCGTCTCTTCCACTGCCACCTCACCCAAAACCTTCTTCCTGCAACTCGGCGGCGTTCCGGCTTCAGGCGCCCAAGGGGCGACTTCCCCGGCAATTCCGGCAACCGCCCGTGTTACACTGATCCCAAATCCGGTTCGGGGCCGCATCGAATTCACCTCGCCCTCCTACCGCTTCCTTGAAAGCGCCTCCAACGCCGTCGTCACGCTGGTCCGCACCGGCACGCAGGGAACCGTTTCGGTGACCTACCTCACCGATGACGGCACGGCGGACTCCAGCGGAACAACAACGGGCGTCGTGGTATTCAATCCGGGCGAAACGAAAAAGAACCTTGCCGTACCGTCGGACCCAGCGGCAACCAATTCCGACCGCGTGATCTCCGTCCGCCTGCAAAGCGCATCAGGGGGCGCCGTTGTCGGCGCGCTCGACCAGACCGATGTGACCATCGTCCAGAGCGCGCCGGGCGGCATGTTCACGTTAACCGGAACCGGCTACCGCATGATCGCCCAGGGCTTGTCCATACCGGCAAACCTGAAGATCGTTCGCAGCGCCACCGGCCAGACAGCCACAGTCTACGCCCAGTTGCTGGACGGCACCGCCATTCTGGACACGGATTATAATTACTACGACCCCGTTTACGCAGCCCGAGTCGTAGGCCAGCGACTTGTCCCCATCGTTTTTCAACCGACGGATTCCGAACAGGACCTGGAATTGGTTTCCACCGCCACGGTGAACAAGAACCTGATGATCCAACTCGTCGACAGTTCGCCGGGAAGCGCGATCGGGACGCCCAACACGGCGACAGTGGCTGTGGTTGCAGCGGGTTCCAATCAACTCATCAATCTCTCACAGGACGCCTGCACCGTGATGGGCGGCAGCTCCTACGTCTATTTGAACGTCCTGCGCAGCGACACGACCGGCACTGTGACGGTGAGTTGCTCAACCCACGACGCAACCGCCATTGCGGGACGCGACTATACGCCCGTAAACCAGATCGTTACCTTCAACCCCGGCGAAGCCAGCGAGGTCGTCGCCGTCCCGCTCCTCGCCTCGAACGCGACCGCCGTCTCGTTCACGGTGAACCTCGTCAGCCCGAGTGGGAACGCGATCCTCGGCGGAACCAGCCAGGCTGCGGTAACCATCGTCAGCGGCGCACCGTCCGGCGCGATACAGTTCGGTCAGAGCGCTTACCGCATCGACAACACCATTGGAGCCAGCGGTGTCATCAAAGTGGTGCGAACAACCGGCATTGACACCACCGCAACGGTCAATGTCTTCCTCAACGATGGCACCGCGGTTTTCGGCACGGATTACTTAGTAACACTCGACGGGTCGACCTCTTTCGGGCAACGCACGATCCCGGGCGTATTCAATCCGGGCGATTCCGAAATATCTTTTCGCATAGTAACGACGAACACCACCGAGAAGACTCTGACCCTGGAACTCAGCGGCGATCCAATTGGAGCAAACAACACCGCGCCGGTTACCCTCCTGGCTTCCGGTTCCAACGGTGTGATCGAATTCGGTTCGCCGACCTATCGATTCCGCAGCAACTCCGGTAACGCGACGCTCACCGTCAATCGGATCGGAGGCAGCGGACCCGCGTCCGTAAACGTAACCTACTCGACCGCCGACGGCAGCGCCGTCGCGGGCTCGGAATACTTGCCGACTGCGGGAAGCGTGCTGACGTTCTATCCCGGTGAAACCCAGAAGACTATTTCGATACCGCTAATCGCCTCCGCCAGAAACGAGCGGGCATTCACAGTCACATTGGCAAGCGCGACAGGCGGCGCGAGCGTCGGCGCAATCAATAGCACCGTCGTCACGGTCTACAACACCATTACCGGCAGCACATACGCCTTCACAAGTCCCTACTACACCTTTGTGAGCGGCAGTTTCCAATCCGTAACGATCGCTCGAACCAACGCCGGCGCGGCCGGCAGCGTGTACGTCGAACTGCTTAACGGCACGGCCCAGTTCGATATTACCGGAACCCAGGGAAGCGGCTTCCTTACCAACGGCTCGCATACCGGCGATGCTGAAAGAGTGGATTTTGCCGCCGGTCAATCGACGGGAACGCTGTTTATAGGGGGATATTCCGGGCAGCCGGGAACGATGGGCATGCGCCTCGTTGACGCTCCCCCCGGAAGCGGGTTCGGCGTCCCCAGCACTGCCACGGTTTTCTTCGACAGCATCGGGTTTGCGGTGCCATCCTACCGAGTCGGTCCGGCTGCGCACGGCGTCGCCTACCTTACCGTGACGCGCTCTGGAACGAGCGGAACTGCCACCGTCAACTACGCCGCCTCAAACGGCGCCGGCAACGGCACGCTGATATTCCAACCGGGCGTGAACGCGCAGGACATCGAGATCCCCTTCAAGAGCAGCTCCAAGACCCAATCTTTTACGGTATATCTCTCCAATCCAACCGGCACGATCTTGAACCCGGCGTCGACCAGCACGGTCGTCGTCGCCGCCAGCAACCCGCACGCAAAAGCCGTCGAGTTTACATCTGCAAGTTTCACGCTCCTGGCATCGCAGGGCCTTACTGCATACACAATGCTTTCGCGGTCAGGAACCGACGCCGCTGTCGTTTACGTCGAGATGATCGACGGGACGGCCAAACAGGACACCGATTTCTTTACCAGCCAGGGCGGACGCTTGATCCCGGTGGTATTCCAGAGAGGACAAACGGTCGGCTACATCGGCCTTTATGCACCCGTTTCCACGGCCAAGAGCTTCGCAATGCGAATCGTCAGCGTTCCGTCGGGCTACAAGACTGGCTCCCAGTCGTACGCGACGGTTTATGTGGCCTCCGCCAGTATCTTTGCATTCGAACCGAATCTCACCGCAAACGCTCTCTTTTCAGATGCGGACCGCGAGATTGCCGTCCCTGTGCAGCGGGCCGGCACAGCCGGCACGGCTTCGGTGCAGTACATCGTTCAGGTGGGCAAGAAAAAGCGCTCCCCCGTGTCGTTGACGTTTCAACCGGGCGAGAGTGAACAGATCGTTCGTGTGCCGATCGACAAAAACATTCGCTCTGTCGGCAGAGTCCACGTGACTCTATCCTCGCCCAGCGACGGCTCCTTCGTCGGAACACCGTCCACTGTTGTGGCGACCCTCATCAAGAAGCCCGCTTCGAGCACATTCCACTTTGACCGAAGCGCATACCGCGCCAACTGCGGGGCGCAACAGACAATCGTCATTCGGCGCACCAACTATGCAGTCGCGGCGGGAGTCTACCTGGTATTGCTCGATCCCGCAGGAGTCGCGAAATTTACTCTTCCGACGGCTCCCACGCGTCAACTTTTCGCCTCCGGAAAGCTGGAGGGCTTCAATTTCGCCGCGGGTCAGCAGACCATCACGCTCAATGTCACCGGAACGGTTGGAACCGGCGATCGACAGGTGTCGCTGTTCCTCGCCGGCGCCACGGCAGGGAGCGCGGTCAGCGCGCCCGATGAAACCACGATTTCCTTCATCGACGGCTCCTACCCTGCTCTGGTGCAATTCGCCCCGCCTTCCTACGCCGTCCAGGACACCGCCAAAAAGGTCACCGTTACATTGACGCGCACCAGAACCGGCGGGACTGTTTCCGTTCCGTGGACAACCAACCCGGGCACGGCCAAAGCCGGACATGATTTCATTGCCAAAAACGGCACTGCCACATTTGAACCGGGGCAATCCATTCTGAATTTCGATCTCCCTCTGGTACATGATCGCGCGGCCCGTGAAAACCTCTCCTTCAGCGTCGGTTTCAGCGGACCGCCCAGCGGCAATGCGATCAAGGGAGCGCAGGATTCCGCCACCATCACCTTGGGCAAGGCGCCAATCGGTTCTTTCTCCTTCAAGAGTTCGGGCTACCGTTTCGATGCAGGCCAGCAAGGGACGATTACGATCGTCCGGTCCACCGCGCACAAGCAGCCAACGACCGTTTATCTCCTTTGTGAAGACGGGGCAGGCGCCGGTTACGGTCGTTTCTCCGTCGATTACTCCGTCAGCGGTCAGTCGGCCCAGATTTTTCCGGTGAGCTTTGCCCCCGACCAGACGACCGCGTCCGTCGTCCTGTGGGGCAATGCAGGCAAAGGCGACAAGACCACTTTCATGCGCATCGTTGGATGTTCGCCGGAAAGCGCCATCGGTTCACTTAGCCGCACGACCGTAACCTTTGTCGATCCAATCTCGGATTCGTCGGTCGTGGAATTTTTCCCTGCGGTGTACAGCGTCGATGCCTCCGCCAGAAGAGCCTCCGTATCGATCCTGCGCGCCGGTACGTCCGACAGCGCGCTTACGGTGCATTGCGCCAGAGGCGCCGGGTCGACAGCCGAAGTCAGCGGCCCGCTTGCCGGGGTCACCGGAACCAACATCACGTTCGCCACCGGCGAGCTGGTTCGCGTCATCGACATCCCGTTCACCCCGCCGGCGGACAAGGACCGCGTGCTGACGCTCAATCTTCAACCCATCGCCTCAACAACGACCATCGGGGCGAAATCCACCGCCGTGATTACCGTCAATCGAGCCGCTTCCAACGGGCTCTTTGGATTCAAGTCCGGCAGTTTCCGTTTCGTTTCCGATACGGACGGTGCGGTCACCATTGTTCGCACCGGCCACGCCAAACGAGCCGCCACGGTTTATGTGCAGCTCAGCGGCAACGCGGTGCTCGGCTCCGATTACACGAGCGCCAACACCCCGGACGGACGGGCGTTCGCACTCAACTTTGCGCCCAACCAACGGACCGCTTCGTTCACGATCCACGGGTTCAGCGGCTTGGGAGACAAGGGTCTCCAGGCAACGCTGATCGGCTCAACCGCCGACTCCGGAATCGGCAAGCCCGCCCAGGCGGATATCTCATTTGCAGACTCCTACAACCCGTACGGGGTCGTCAGCTTTGCTCCCGCCGCGTACTATGCCAACGAGGCGAACGCCGCGGTCACCCTTTACATTACCCGAACAGGCACCGCCGGCACGGTCACCGTCGCCTACCAGACTGTCAATGGCACTGCCAGGAGCGGCGCCGATTACGTACAAACCAAAGGCACTGTGACCTTCCAACCCGGCGAAACGGTCCACGCCATCTCGGTGTGGCTGAAGAACGACAAGAAGGTGGCAAAGAGCCTCCGCAACTTCACCGTCCGGCTGACATCGATCGGCGGCGACAGCGCCACCGTGGGCGCCTCGGACGCCAACGCCGCAACCGTGACCATCTTCGAGTCCAGAAATTCACACGGCGTATTTCGGTTCGAAAATCCGGCATGGTCCTTCAACCGGAGCGCTGATTGGGCGGAACTGGTCATCCTGCGCACCGACAGAACCGCCGGCGCTGTCACTCTCTCCCTCAGCGTTGCGGACACCGGTCTCGCTGCCAGAAACCTGGTTTATCAATGGCCGGCCAACCTCACCGCCATACCCGTGCATTTCGCGCCGGGCCAGGATCGCCAATCGGTATTCATTCCGTTGATCGACCCGACCCTCGGCAGCGCGGGCACTCGCAGCTTCACCGCGCAAATCCAGAGCGCCAGCGCCGGTCTTCTCGGCCTCCCCGCTACGGCCACCATCACGGCCGTCGATGCCACCAGCGTCCTCCAGCCGTCCGTGGAGTTGGCATCCACTCAGTACCGCGTCAATGACAATGCGGGAACCCTCACGGTCACCGCGAACCTCGTCGGTTCGGCAACCGGGACCGTGACTGTTCCGTTCAGCATCCAACCCGGCACCGCGAGCCCGGGAACGGATTTCGATCTTTTGGGATCCGCCAACCCGACCGCCGGCACGCTTGTCTTCCCGCTGGGGACGACCTCAGCCAGCCTTACGCTGTCGATCAAACACGATAAGAATAACAAGACGCCGTGGATTCCAAGACGGTGTGAACTCGACTTGGGGCAGCCCTCCGCGGGCGCCGCATTGCTCGACCAGACTGCCGCGACGGTAACCATTGTCGATACCGCTGCGCCTGAAGGGGTCTTCGAGTTCACAAGCTCCGCCTACTCCTGCGATTCCGATTGCGGAGCGGTTTCACTGGTTCTTCACCGCTCCGGCTCGGGCGCCGTTCGCGTCATCGTCACCACCGAAGACGGCACACTCGTTGGAAATCAGTATGCTTCCTCGAAAAATACAGTCATCGGACACCCCAATTTCGCCGCCATTCGGCAGACGGTGGATTTTGCGTCCGGCCAGAAATCGCAGACAGTGCCAGTCCAGATTCTCGGCGGAACAGGAGCTTTCCTGGTTCGCATCGAATCGCTTGAGACCATCGCCACCACCCCCGGTGCGACCAAGGCGGTCGTCGGAGCGCGGGACCGCGCGGTGGTAACGGTCATCGATCCAAGCCTCGTTACAACGACCTCGATCGACTTCGATCAACCTTCCTACGATGCCAACGATACCGATGGTTCGATCCTCCTGACCGTCCGCCGGAGCGACGGCTCAGCCGGCACTGACAATGACGCGCTTCAAGTCGATTACGCGGTTACGAGCGGCAACGGCAGCGGCATGGCAATACCGAAAAAGGATTACCTCCCGGCCCATGGCACTCTCACGTTCGGCGCCAATCAGTTCGTAACGCAAATTCCGGTGCGTCTCTTGCACCGCCCATTGGCTGGCGACCGCAAGTTTACCGTGACCCTGTCGAATCCGCGCGACATCACCAGTTCCGCCATACCGGTGCAATTCCTGGCTAACAACCCGGTGACTGTCACCATTCACGGAACAACGAAACCTTACGGGCAGTTCCAGTTCGACCGTGCCTCGTACACAGCGCTCGGTGAGAGCGGCCAGGTGGACGTGATGGTCCTTAGAACCGGCAACTTGAGCAAGCGGGCCACTGTGGCGGTTCGCACAGCCGACCGCGCGGCTGTCGGCAATTACGATTATCTCGAACGCATCGGGGCCATCACCTTCGATTCCGGCGAGGCATACGCTCAGGTCTCTGTTCCGATCCGCAGTTCAACCACGGGGCGGGACTTTGTTGTCGGCCTCTATCCCACAGCCACCGGCGCTGTCGGCGCGATCGACCTCGCCACGGTGACAATCGCCCCGCTCAACCTGCTCGCCCAGATCGGAACGCCGTCTCTCGAATTGGGCTCTCCGTCGTACTCCGTGGACAACGTCCTCGGCAAAGTCACACTCTCCTTGCGAAACTACGTCGCCTACCAAAGCGCCGACAGCGTGGCGGTCCACGTGAACACCTACCTGCCCAACCCGCCCGCTCCCGAGGATGCGAAGCCGTGGTCCGAGTTCACGCCCTTTGACAAGCAGTTTAAGTTTACCGGCGAGAGCCCGAATCTGAGTTCAACCTCCTTCACCATCCCTATCCATTACATTCCCTCGGAGACCGGAACCCACACCTTCTTTGTGCGGATCACCAGCGCGGTAAATAGCGGCAATCAGGGCGTTGATTTGCTGGCCAATCAGTTAGTGCCCGTCTCGATCTTGCCCGTAACTCGCGCGACTGGCGGCGTGTTCGACTTCGATTCGCCCACTTACAGCGCCCACCGTAGCTCGGGCTCTGTGGTCTTCCATCTCAAGCGGTTTGGGAATACCGGTCAGCAGGTGGGAGTTGCCTTGGCCATTGTGCCCAATGCAGGCACCGGAGCCCCCGGAGTCGACTATGCCTGGGGCGGGGCAAACAAGCACCAGTATCCGGAGAGCACTGTTATCTTCGCGCCCGGCCAATCGGAAGTGGACGTGACCTTTGACCTGGCGCAGACGCTCCCCGCTACAATACCGCCGCAAACGCCTCGAACGGTATACTTTGAGCTGCTCCCGCTGAGCGGCCAATACTCCAACGGAGCCGTCGTAGGCACTCAGAATGTCACCGAGTTGACGATCTATCCCTAGAGCCCAACGGTATGAAGCTCGTCATAGCCGCCACGGGAGCCAGCGGAGCCGTCTACTTACAGCGCCTGCTCGACTCCCTGCCCGCCGCAACACACGAGCTTCATCTGGTCCTTAGCGAGTACTCCAAGCAAGTCATCACGCAGGAATTAGGCGCGTTGCGCGTTCCGCCGGAAATCCGCCGGCACGACGACCGGTCGATGACCGTCCCGTTCGTAAGCGGCTCGGCTCTCTTTGACGCCATGGTCATAGTCCCCTGTTCGATGGGCACCATGGGACGCATCGCAGCCGGGTCCGGGGACTCCACCATCCTCCGCGCAGCCGATGTTTTTCTGAAAGAACGGCGCAAGCTGATCCTGGTCCCGCGCGAGACCCCGTGGAACCTCATCCATGCGCGCAACATGGTAACGCTAATCGAGGCCGGCGCGACCGTCCTCCCCGCCTGCCCGAGCTTCTACAGCAAGCCGGCCACCGTCGAGCAACTCGTGGATACGGTAGTTGGGCGGATATTGGATCACCTTGGAATCGAGAACCCGGTTGCGTTTCGATGGGAGTGATGGAATTACGCAATTGGGATGCCCGATCCTAGCGCCATTTCCACACCGCTCTCCGCATTCGTCGCCGGTCTCGTAACCAGCGTCCATTGCACCGCCATGTGCGGTCCCCTCACCTGCGCGGCGTTTGGGCGCGCGCGAACCGTTTGGGTCCCGTCGCTGTATCACGTCACGCGAACCCTCTCATACGCCCTTGCCGGCGGGCTCCTCGGTCTGGCGGGCCGCCGCGCCGCCGCCCTGTTTTCCGCCGCGCCGACACGGGCGCTGCCGTGGGCCTTTGCCCTGCTGTTCCTCGCCTTCGCCTTTCGACTGGATAAATGGCTGCCCCAGCCCAGGGCGCTCTCCGCGTTCCTCTTCCGATTCCGGCTCGCCACAATGCGGCCCGGCGCCGTCGCCGCGGTGCTTGGATGCTTCACTCCCCTGCTCCCCTGCGGCCCTCTGTACTTGATCCTCGGTATTGCCGTCCTGGCCGGTTCATTCGGCGCCGGCGCGCTGATGATGCTCGCCTTCGCCCTCGGGACAGCTCCCCTCCCCTTGCTTCTGCAAACGCAATTCGCCCGGCTCCCCTTTTCGCCGGCAACTCTCGAACGCATCCGGCAGGGGCTCGCCCTCGTTTCCGCGGCGCTCCTGGTCTGGCGGGCCGCGGCCGGCGCCGGCGGGCTCTCCGCTCCGATGCATTGCCCGGCATGCCACCCGTGATCTGCAAACACTGCGGCACGCCGTTCACGCCCGCTCCGGAGCGCCCGGAGTTCTGCTGCGCGGGGTGCCAGTTCGTCTTCGACCTGATAGCGGCCCAGGGCCTCGGCAAGTTCTACGACCTTCGAAATGCCGCTCTGCCGCCGGTTAAATCGCTCGTGTTCCAGAAGCGCGACTACGCCTGGCTGGAAGATCTCGCAGCCAACGCCGAGCACCAGGCCGCGGGCGGCGACGCTTCGCTTCTGCTCGATCTCCAGGGCATCTCCTGCCTCGGCTGTGTCTGGCTGATCGAACGGCTTTTCCAGCATCGCCCCGGGGCGCTCGATGCCCGCGTCCAGTCCGCCATCGGTCGCATCGACCTTCACTGGCGGCCCGGTGAATGCGACATCGCCGGTTTTGCCCACGAATTGCAGCGCTTCGGTTATCTGCTGGGACCGTTCGACCCCGGCGCGTCGGCTGCCGCCGGACGCTCCCGCTCCGCGCTCGCGCCGCTGGTCCGGCGCATGGGCCTCTGCGGCGCCTTCGCCATGAACGCGATGCTCTTCAGCGTTCCGCTCTATTTCGGAATGACGCCGTCGATGCCCGAGTTTGTGCTTTTCACCCGCATGGCGTTTCTCTTCGCCACGCTGAGTTTCTTCACCGGCGGCACCTTCTTCTTTGCGCGCGCCTGGCACAGTCTGCGGCGAGGCGCGCTTCACATCGATCTGCCGATCGCGCTGGGGCTGATCGCGGCTTACAGCGGTTCCATCTGCGCCTGGCGGGCGGGCGTCACCGACTTTCTCTATTTCGAATTCGTTTCCACCTTCACATTCCTGATGCTGGTGGGCCGCTGGGCGCAACAGGCGGCCATCGAGAAAAACCGCAACCGCCTGCTCGGCTCGCAGGCGAATCCCGGCGAAGTGCGGATCGTTCCGGGAGGCGAAACGCTCCCGGCGTCGGCTTTGACGGCGGGAGTCTGCTACGAGGTCCTTCCGGGAGGAATGGCGCCGGTCCGCTCCAAGCTCCTGAGCGAAGCCGCTACGCTCGGTTTGGAATGGATCAATGGCGAGAGCGAGGCGCGGATTGCGCGCATCGGCCAGGCTATTCCCTCCGGAGCCGTCAATTATTCACAGGAAACCATCCGGCTCGAAGCCGCCGAAGCGTGGACCTCCTCCATCCTCTGCTCTCTGCTAAAAATCGCGCCCAAAGAAGAACGCCGCGGCGGACTGGACACCTTTCTGCGGGCGTACCTTGCGGTGATTCTCATCGTGGCCACCGCCGGATTCGCCGGTTGGTTTTTCAGCACGCACGATCTGCTGCGGTCGCTTCAGGTGCTCACCTCCATCCTGGTCGTCTCCTGCCCGTGCGCGGCGGGCGTGGCCATCCCATTGGCTGACAAACTCGCCATCTCCCGCCTGCGGAATGCCGGTGTGTTCGTGCGCGAACAAAGCCTCTGGGCGCGAGTGCTGAAGGTGCGCACGATCCTCTTCGACAAAACCGGCACGCTCACGCTGGAAACAATGGCGCTCAGGAACCCGGACGATCCCATGGGACTGCCTGCGCTCGGCCCCGCCGAACGCGCGATCTTGCTGGCGATGGTGCGGGACAACTATCACCCGGTCAGCTCCGTGCTCCGGGAAATCCTCATGACTGCGGGGACCGATGCCCTGCCTCTGGAAAACGCGCCGTTGGAAACCGTCGGGTACGGACTGGAAGTCGCCCACGACGGGCACACGTGGCGCCTGGGACGTCCTGGGTGGATTGATTCAGCGCACCCGAAACCGTCAACCCACGATCTGGCCGGTCCGAAAGCTTCGGTGGACTGCGAGTTTTCATGCGATGGCCGGGTTCTGGCCCGCTTCCAGTTCACCGATCAGCTCCGGCACGATGCCGCCGATGAAGTCGCCGGCTTGCAACGCGACGGACTCGCCGTCCACATCCTCAGCGGCGACCGCGACGAAAAAGTCGCCTCCATGGCCGCGCAACTGGGCATCGACCCTTCACAGTGCCACGGCGGGCTGAGTCCGACGGATAAAGGGGCGTGGATTCGCAGCGCCGACCCCGCGCGTGAACACACCCTCATGATCGGCGACGGCGCCAACGACAGCATGGCCTTCAACGAAAGCCTATGCACCGGCACGCCGGCAATCGATCGCGGTCTGCTGGAACAAAAAGCGGACTTTTATTTCCTGGGCCGCGGATTGAACGGCGTCCGCCAGCTTCTCGACGCCGCACATCGGCGGCGGCGGGCCGTCCATTCCGTGCTCGCCTTCGCCATCCTCTACAACGCCGTCGCCCTGATCCTCTCTCTTGCCGGCAGAATGCACCCGGTGCTTGCCGCCCTCCTCATGCCCGCCAGTTCGCTGATTTCAATCCTGATCGTCTTCGCATTCAGCGGCACCAGACCTCGTGATCCTGTGAATCGACGATGAGGCGCGGGGTAACAAAAGGCGTCCCACCCGTTGGTGTATCCCCAGACATAAAACCGGGACGCCCATGCCACTCCTGGGCTCATCTTACGTCGCCGGCTCCGCCTTGATCCTGCCGGCTTCGATGGCCTTGATGAAAAGCTCGTAATCGTGCGTGGCCTGGTCGGCATAGGCGGCGGCAAATGACGCAATCGCCTTGTCGAGTTCGTTGGAACTGCCGCAGTAGGCGGCGAGGGCGATGGCGTCACCGGTGCGCGCGTGTGCTTTGGCCAGGGCCTCTCCGCAGACACTCGCGTATTCGGACAGCACGGCACCCTTCAAATCGTTCGGGTCCAACGAGGCCTTGTGGTCGGAAAGCTGCCTCACGAGATAGTGGGCGCCGTCAATCGTCGTCCAGCCCAGAAACGGATCGGTCGCCGTATGAATCCGCTGCTGCCCCTGGGCCACCCGCTGCCCTTCGTGCGCGCACGCGGCGGACGCTGGAAGATAAGGCGCATAGCACGAGGGCAGTTCCTCCTTGATCTGAAGGAACATCGGGTCATGGGGACCGCATCCAAAGGAAAGCACAACGTAATCGCGCGTTCCGACGCTGCCCGTGCCCACAACCTTGAAGGCGATATCGTGCGGGCAATAAGCGTCGAAAACCAGTTGCCGGCCGGCCCCCAGCGTCTTGCGGTAAGCGCCGAGCGAATCGAGAACCTTCTTGCAAAGCGGCGCGGGGACATGCTCCAGAACGGGCGGCTGATCATGAAATACCGGCAACGATTTGCCGTGGGATTCGGTTAACTTCTTGAGCGTCCTCTCCGGGGTGATGCGCTCCGCCTTTTGCAGGAGCTTTTGGACCACGCCTTTGCACGATTTCCGGCGTATCTCGAACTTCGCAAGTTCAATGACCGGCATTTCAGCAAAGCGTTCGAGCGATTTGCGATAGCACGCGATGAACGCCTTCACCGCATTGACACAAACCGCCACCGAGTCCCCGGCTTCGCGCCCAGCGAGAATCACACTCACGGCCAATCGCTTCAGATCCCATTCCCACGGACCCGAAATTGTTTCGTCGAAGTCGTTGATGTCGAAGACCAGATGACCGTCGGGAGCGGCGAACGCCCCGAGGTTTCGCACATGCGCATCCCCGCACAGTTGCACATGAAGGCCGGTGACGCGCAAGGGAGCGAGGTCCGCGGCCATGAGCGGAGCGGTCCCGCGGAAGAAGGCAAAAGACGAAACCGCCATCCGCCCCATTTTGACGGGGATAAGTCTCGGCAATCGCCCCTTGTTGAAGCCGGCAAGAATTCCGGCCATATCCGGGCGGTTGCGAAGCCCCGGCCAGGCGCCTTGCTTGGCGCGAGGCAAGCGGTCCCGGAGCTTCCGTCCGAAAGCGCGTCGTTGCGCGGGCGTGCTGGTCGTTTGAGTGGTCGATGATTTCGGCATACGCGGGATGTGTGGCTCGCAGATCGGTCAAGCTAATGGGCATATTTGAAGCCCGCTCTTCTGGAGAGTCAAGCGCTCGCGGCCCCCGCCGCTTCGAAAGTGCGCGTCTTTTGCGCGACCACGCTTTTCTCGCCAGTGTCTGCCGCCATTGACCGTTCTAGAAGCTGACTGCGTTGCACGGGTGCCCGTTAGCTCCGAAATCGCTCGAAGAAGATATTACCCCCGTCCGGTTTCGTGAGATCCTTCGCAGGCTCAGGATGACAACGTTCGGGGCTCCGTCTTCGCTCGTGTGCTCAACAAATGAACTGAATTGACAAGACCAACGCCAAAGCCCTGCTTGTTTTCTCTCTCGTGACGCAACTGCGCTTCGTCACGCGCCCATCTTTGAAGCTTTTCCGCGCCGCGCATCCGGAAGCCAAAGCGGCCCCTTATTATCTGTCATCCTGAGCTTGCGAAGGATCTCACAACACGCCAGCCAGTGTCTGCCGCCATTGACCGGTCTCGAAGCTGACAGCGTTGCACGGGTGCCGTTAGCTCCGAAAACGCTCGAAGAAGATATTTCACCCGTCCGGCCTCGTGAGATCCTTCGCAGGCTGCCAATGAACCTGCCGGTTGCAGGAGGGCGACATCCGGCGTTTGCCGTGGGGCGTTCGTCAACGCGACAGCGACG
>Ga0316222_1001556_pt1 | contig 27483 bp, 21 predicted proteins | sample TBH18011metaG_FD_206008 | JGI IMG/M metagenome (GOLD analysis project Ga0316222, IMG submission 206008) | Freshwater microbial communities from Trout Bog Lake, Wisconsin, USA - TBH18011 | ecosystem: Environmental > Aquatic > Freshwater > Lake > Hypolimnion/Profundal zone | place: USA: Wisconsin... | reverse complement strand
CCAAGACCGGGGACTATTCCGACGTGTTTGTCGTGGATGCCGAGGGACGGAGGATTCCGTGGGCCGAGGTATCGCACATTGATGACGACCAGATGCGCGCATTGATGAAGGATATCGTCGATCGGCTTTTCACGTTCCAAGTGCGGATTAATGATCCAGAGTTCCAGGCTTGGACCGATCGCTGGGCAGCCGTTGCCGAGAAGTGGGATAATCCGGGATTGATATCATTAATTGTGGTTCCGTAAAATAATCTCCTAATAAATTTGACCGCCGCCCGGATGTGCGGTCATTCGACGAATGGATAATATGGCGCACCCCATGGCTGCTCAGGGTTGTCCATCATAATGTCGATAAACAGCGGCAGCAGGACGCCCATGATGGCAGCACCATCGATTATCTGGGCGCGGTTCATCTCGGCGTGCTTCAACCAGCTCAGCGCTCGGTAGACGCAGAGGCCAAGATTGGTCGGAAAGCTGTCCCGTAAACCACGCTGTTTCGTCTTCAATCCCTCGAAGGCCAACGGGTCGCCCATGGCCGTCTTCCCCCCGATCGATTTTCCCCGAGGGGGACACCTAGATCTAACCGACTTCCCCGGTCGGTGCCCACCCGTCCCGTTCATACGAACGAGACAGGTTCGGTCATTCCAGAACTGCCGTTGTGGAGTGCCCGGCGGGTGCTTGGTGCGGAACGCCCCCTGCCGGCCGAAAAAAGTTCTGACACCCGTCAAAATCTGGGGAGTTGGAAGCGTAAGCTCTGTGCATTGATATTGACCGGGAATGGAAAACGGATATGGCCGAGATCAGCGCACTGACCGCCTCAAATGACGACGACGTAGAAAACGACTCGACATGCTCGGCAGTTCGTGAGTGGGCCAGCACGCCGGCTACCCGTGGCTTTGCCCTGGGAGCCGCTTCGGTGGTGGTCGCGGTGGCATTGGCATTGGCATTGGCATGCACCGATAGGCGGCCGTCAATCTGAGGCCAATGATCCAATGCGTAACCCGATGGTCAAGGATCACCGTTTCCACAACGTTGTCCTCTCTGCTTTAAAGACGGCCCAAAGCCTGGGCGAAGGCAGTCCCCAGGCGATGGCACGGGCGACGAAGGCCATCGTGGATGCCGAACCGAGCATCGGGCTGCACGAAGCATTCAGCATCGTCTGGAACATCTGGGAAGCATGAATTCCCACGAATGATAGGAGGTCGTCATGTTCCGTTTCGTCGGTTGGCTGGTCGTTACCGGGTTCGCCCTGTACGGCCTCAGAGAGTTCGTCAACCACCATGTCGTTTCGGATAAGGGCGAGCGGCCACCCCACTCGGTGTGATCAGCGTCGTGGCAAGGGGCAGTCGTGCAGATTGAAGGTGTTTGCACCTCATGATATCCATGTGCGTGGAAATGATCTTGACCCAGCCGGTTGCGCGAAAACGAGAATTCCGATGCCGTACTCTCTCACCGAAGATGCGTTACCGCGGGATCGACTGCTGACGCTGTACCAACGACTGACGTTGGATGTCCGCCCCCACTTCCAGAGTGACTTGGCCAACGATCTGGGATGCTCGCCACAGACGGTGGCTCGATTGATCGATACGGTCGAGCGCCACCTGGGTAAGGACGCCGAGATAGAACGGGGACTAGAGGGACGCCGTCGTTTCTATCGCGTTCGCAGCAGAACCGAGGCGAAGGCTCTGGGATACTCGTTCGAGGAGCTGCGATGGCTGGCTATCGGACGCGACCTTGCTGCACCGATTCTTCCCCCAGGTGTTGCCGAACGCATCGACTGCACTCTCGCTGCCCTGGCCCTGCATCTGGGTGAAACCGATGGCGCGGCTGTGCCGGGTGCGCCCATTAGCTTCCACGCGAAGGGCTACATCGACTACGCGCCGCATCTGCCAACCATCGCCACCCTTCGGCAAGCCATCGCCAAGCGGCAGGTTTGCCACGTTTTCTACAAACCGGCCGGCGAGCAGGTGGCGCGGCCATATCGCTATGCCCCAGGGCGCATTCTCACCATGAGCGGCACGCTTTATGTTCAGGGCTACCGGATGGCGGACGGATCCCTGCTCAAGGAGCGGCCGACCACGTTCTCGGTCCACAGGATTGCTGAGGTTGCTTCCACCGGCGAGTATTTCCGCTTCGACGCCTCGGAGCAGGAAGCGCACGCGTTCGGACTGCCATGGCACGAGGCGAAGCGATTCCGAATCCACGTCGCTCGCGATGCGGCTGACTACGTCCGAGACAGGATCTGGAGTGAAGACCAGACCATCGAAGACCAGGATGACGGCAGCATCATCCTCAGCGTCACCACGACCAGTGAAAAAGAGCTGAATGCCTGGGTATGGGGGTTCGGCGGCCTAGCGCAAGTACTTTAGAATGGCAACATCTCGCGGAGCCGTGCGGGTTCTGCAGAGTCACTTTTCGACAGGAGCATCACGACAGTGGCTGCTGGCGGCATCGCGTTACGTTCATCGGTGGCTTGCGGCCGCCAGACGGGCTTTTTCGAAGTGTCCAATCTGCAAACCCGCAGCTACAATCTCGACGGAGTTGTGAAACGATGGGATCATCATGGCCAACGGTGACATCTACATTTGCTGTGCTACCCGTCACTGGGAGGTCAATCTCGAGCCTCTCTTGGCCGGACTTTCGAATGTGCGCTCTGTCCTGGTCTTGCGGAACGCCTACTCGCAGCAGGATGACCCGGAGTCAGCCACCCCAACCCTGCACAGCATTAAAATACTTGAGCGGCGAGGCTTTTATGTTCAAGTTTTAGATGTGCCGATCCATGATTTGTGGGGCATCAAAAAGCTCCTAGTTGAATGGTTGCTGACTCACAATAAATTCACCAGCATTATTTTTAATGCCACTGGCGGCACAAAGGCCATGAGTTGGGCCGCCTTTTCGGCCATCGTTCACGTAGCACCAAAGAATTATAAAGCATTTTTGTATCAGTCGGACCCTGTTGTTTCGGCGCCGGTCTTCGCCGGCAACAGCATGGATCCGATCGTACTTAACGAACCCGGCCTGAACCTTGAAGAATTTCTTTATCTGCGGGGCTACGACATCCTGAATTCCGGTGGCGAGGCAGCGAAGCAGGAGCAACTTACGGCCCGGGCCCCCTTGGCTCGCTGGATCTACAACGCCGCGACCACCGGTGACGCTGACATCGTTTGCGGTGTTCTCAATCGTATGGCCATGGAAGGCGGATTGGGCGACCCCCACACACCATTTCCCAGGATTATCAATGAGGATAATGAGAAAAAAATTGCGCGCCACCATAAGGATAGCAAATTTATCTCAGATTTATTGAGCGCCCCGGAGATTGAAAAAGTTATTGATTTTTCTCGCGCCGATTTTATTGGCATTCCAGACAAGGAATCCCTGTTTTTCCTGGGTGGCGGTTGGCTAGAGGAGGCCATTTATTTCATTGTGATAGATGCCCTCTCCCACTGCCCTCATACCCAGGTGGCGATCAACCTGCGCCTTGCCCTCTCGGAGCATCGCACCAACCAGGCAACAGACGAGGTCCGCGAGTGCGACGTGGCGATTCTGATCGGCGGCCGCCTTCATATTCTTGAATGCAAGACTGGAGCCTACGGCGGCAAGAAAGGAGATCACTCCAACGGCCTAAATCAGGACATCGTCAACAAACTAAGCGCTATTCATAGACACCTCAGCGGCACTTTCAGCATCACGGCCTTGCTAAATCCCCGCCCTGTGCAGGACCACCACAGGAAAGAAAAAACTCTGCTGGTCCGTGCACAGGGCGAAGGTTTGCACATGTGGACCGGGGCGAAGATGGAAGTGGAACTCCGTCGTGCGCTCGACAGCCTTGCTCGGGCAGCCATCCCGGCCGGGAGCGGGGGTCACGGTCTGGGCCTGTAGGTCTGGCATTGCATGTATCGTTAGAGTAGATTTACCCCCCCGACACCAGGGATGACACGTCCATGTTCGACCCGTCCAAATTCACGCTCGCGAAAGCCCGTCCTCTTCCGATTTATTTGCTGCTTGACGTCAGCGGCAGTATGGACGGGGCCAAGATCAATACCCTGAACAGCGCAGTCCAGACCATGCTCGAGGCATTCGCCAAAGAAGAGCGCATGGAAACTCTCATCGCCGTGGGCATCGTCACCTTTGGCGGAGACAAGTCCGAGCTGTTTCTGTCCCTGACCCCGGCGAAGGACATAACGTGGACGCCGCTGGTCGCCGACGGCTACACTCCCATGGGCGATGCCCTGAGGATGGTTAAATCCCTGGTGGAGGATCGGAACGTCATCCCCTCCAATGCGTATCGCCCCACTTTGATCCTTGTGTCCGACGGTCAGCCCAATGACGATTGGGAAGACGCCATGAACGCCCTGATTGGTCAGGGTCGGTCCGCCAAGTGCGACCGCATGTCCATGGCCATCGGCAGCGATGCCGATTCCGACGTCCTGACACGGTTTCTGAAGGACACCCCCCACAAGCTCTTTACCGCCAAGGATAGCGACCAACTGCATCGCTTCTTCCGGAAGCTGACCATGTCGATCCAGAACCGCAGCCGATCGCAAAATCCCAACGATTTGCCGAGCCACCCCGACATTCAGCTGGACGAAGCACCGGAACCGAGGACGGCCGCGTCCCAGCCACCCCACTCCCTGGAAAACATCGTGTTTTAAGCAATTGCGTGAAAGGAGGGGCACATGTCGCAGGTATTCGCCAATCCAGAGGAACTGGAGCGCTTTGCTGCTGCCCTGGCAGCGTTCCTGGATGACCTCCAGGCCGCCCAGGGGGGGCTGGGTGGGGCCTTCACGGCTCTGGGGGACAGCTGGCGCGACCAGAACCGTGAGCAATTCGAGGAGTCGTTCAACGCCTTCCAGCAGCATCTAGCGGCGTTCTCGGAAGGAGCTCGCGAGCAGATTCCCTATCTGATGGCCCAAGCGGCGGCGTTGCGCGCCTATTTGGGCCATTGACCATGTCGCAGGTTTCGGTCGCTTCCGTGGACGAACTGTCCGACGCGCTTGGTGCCTGTGAATCTGCCGTGACCCTGTTGGCCAATGCTTGCATCGCCCTGGAGCGAAATGTAGCTGCCCTGGTCGAACGCTGCCACGCTGAGGTCGAGGCCGCCGCCGTCGGCTTGGATGCCGCCGTACAGCGGGAAAGCGAGGCTCGCCAGACCGAGGCCGAGGCCGAGCATGCCCTAGCCGAGGACTCCAGTGCCGTGGACAGTGTTGCCGACCTGTTATCTTCCTGCAGATGCTCGGGGACAGAAGAGGATCCCTATCCCGACTGCTCGGGCGAGGAATCGGCGTTGATTGACGCCGAAAACCAGTTGGCGGAAAGCCAGAGAAGTCTGGATGCGGCAACACAGGCCACTGCCGAAGCCAGCGCCCATCGGGCTGTGATGGAAGAGCGGTTGGAGGGGACCCGGAGTCTTCAGGCCGAGGCGGAAGCCCGGTTCGAGGCGTTATCTGCCGAACAGCGGGCCCGCCTTGGGCGCTGTCAAGATCTGCTGGAGGCTGCTCGCGCTCGCTTCACCCAGGCACGCCAGGCATTGGATGCCTATCTTGCGGCCCATCCGGCGGCGGCAGACTTCGTTAAATGGCTGTGGGCTAAACCCAAGTCCGGCCAACCTTTGACCACGCTCGAGCTTAATCGGCGCCTGACCATGACACCCCAAATGCACCGGGAGTTCATGGCCTATTTGGCAGAGCGTGACCCCCAGATGAAGCGGATGATCCAATCCTACCGGGAAAGGCTGGCCGCGTGCGCCGGGGCCGAGGATGTCCACCGCCTGCAAATCCAGATGCGGAAGAACTTTAGCGGCCTCTACGCCGAAAAGGTGGTGGAATACGCCCTGCGTCCCTGGGCCGGTGCTATCCACACCCAGGTGACCGCCCCGGCGGGAACAAGCGGGCAGACACGAACCGACCTGATTGTGACCGGCCTAACCGGGCCGGTCATCCTGGGAAAGGGCGAAGGAATGGCCGCACCGGCGGGGGGATCCCTGGCCGTGGAGGTCAAGACCGGCAGCGCGGCCTATTTGTACGCGCAGATTCAGCACATGACTTACCAAGCACAAGGGCATAGCAGCGCCTCGGCCTCAGTGGTCATCTGTTCTCGCGACATCAAAGACCTGCAACCCACCCAGCGAAAGGCCCTGAGAGAGGCCATGCGCAAGGCCGGCTCGCCCATTATCGGCATGCTGCCCCACAAGGCCCAGATCGATACCCTATGCTGGGAAGCCATCACCTCGTCCGGCCCTAACCAAACGCAGGAGGCATAACATGCGGATGCGCTTTGGCATCATACCGCCGCCCGCCATGGACCAGACCCGGCAGGTGGTCGCAGCCCTGGAGACGGCGGTGCGTGAGGGAAACGTCAACGAAGCCGATGCCCTTAGTCTTCGGCTGACGGGGCTCATGGAAGACGTTGTCGATCTGGATGACAGGGACTGGATGCACCTGCGCGCCATGGACCCCTGGCCGCTGGCGGACTATCTGGTGTCGCCCGAAGGCTGTGCCGTTGTGCGCCAGCGGGGAGACGGCATCTGGCCCCAAGGCGCGCTGGCTCTGCTGGAGCGGGCGGCCAACACCGGCCAGTATGTGGCACAGGTGCCTTTAGCGGACGACGAGGCCCCCTATGACGAAACACCATGAGCAAGCCGTAGCCATGTTGCACTTGGTGACCCAACGGATGGCCGATGGCCCCTCTGACGCGTTTCGGCAGGCCATGACCGAGCAGATCCTGCAACCCCTTCTGCAGGAGGGAGCAATCCTGGCAGAGGCGGCCCAAAACCTTGCCGCTTGGCAAGAGAAGCTGCTCCATGACCTGGACCGGGCCGCCGCCATGGGCAAAGAGGGGCCGCTGTGACCGAACCAGTCCCTTCCCCCGATGCCATTGCCCAAGTCCTGGAGAAACTTGACAGAGCCTTGGACGGCCGCCTTCACCACACTGATGCCCAGATCGCGAAGAAGCAGGCAGCCCGCCAGCGGTTTGAAGACGATCTGCGCCGATGCGTGGCCCCCCCCGGCCGTCTGAGGTCGGACTTGGCAGCCGAGGAAGACGCCATCGACCGAGACATCCAGACGAAGCTGGAGGCCAGTAACCAAGAGTGGCTGGCCGCCATCAGACACCTTGACCGCCTGTGTCAGGCAATTCGGACGCAGCAGCCCTTACTGTCGCGCCTTGGCGGAGCCGACATCAACGATGACTGTCCCATTCCAGAAGCTCTGGCGCTGGGCCGGGTGCGCCTGTCCCACGGACCATGGCAAGGGGTGATTCCGCGTCTGCTGCCCTTTCCTCCCCCTAAGGGATGCTGGATCGACCGGGGCCGCCCTGACGTCCTGTCCCAGGTTCACCAGTTGGTCTTGCGGGTGCTAACCGCCCTGCCGGTCCGCAGCATCCGCATGGTCACCTGCGATCCCAGGCAATTGGGCCGGTCCCTGCAACCGTTCCTGCCCCTGCTGGCCGGCAAGTATCCCTTCGTCGACCAATGCATCCTGACCCGCGCCGATGAAATCACTGCCGCGCTGCGGCGCGAGTTGGAGATCGTCGAAGAAATTCTTCAACAGCGGCTAGGGCGAACCTATCCCGACTGGCGCGCCTATAACCGTGTTCATCCCCAATCCTCGCTGCCGTTCACGCTGCTGCTGGTGTTCGACGTGCCGGACCTGTTGACTCCCGAAGCCATGTGGGCCCTGGAACGATTGATCGAGCACGGCCCTCGATGTGGCCTGTTGCCGGTTATGACGGGGGATATTCAGGCCATGACCGAAAACCGCATGCGGGGCCTGCACGATATCGTGCAGACCGGCATGGTGGAGCCGGATGGCCTAGTCGGCGGATGGCTAAATGGTCTTAGCCTTCGCCACCTCCGCTGCGAGGAAGAAGGCGAGCCCTGGCCGGACAATAGCCACCTTGACGAACTGATGGACGAACTGGGTGACTATTTCCGCGGTGCCGAGCACGGTACTCCGGTCCTGACGGACCTTTTCCTGCTGGAAACCTTTTGGATCGGACAGGCTGCCAATGGCGTGATCGCCCACATCGGTACCCAGGACGATGGACAACCGATGATCTTCTCCCTGGGGGGCACCGGCACCGCCCATCACGCCCTGGTGGCCGGGAGGACCGGGGCGGGGAAAAGCAATCTGGTGCATGTGCTGATCCACAGCCTGTGCCATCACTACCCGCCTGAGGCCCTGCGTCTTTACCTGCTGGACTACAAGCAGGGGGTGGAGTTCAACGCCTACGCCGATCCACCGTTGCCCCATGCCGACCTGGTGGCAGTGGAGTGCCACCCCGAATTCGGTCTGGTGGTGCTGCGGCATCTGCTGGAGCAGTTCGAGCGGCGCAACGCCCTGTTCAAGCAGCAGGGCATAACCGACATATCCCAGTACCGGGAACGGACCCCTGGCGAAATGCCGCGTCTGGTGGTGATCATCGACGAATTCCTGGGGATTTTCGCCGGGGATGCGCACCACTACGGTGACATTGAGCGGACCTTTTCGAAGCTGCTGCGGCAAGGGCGGGCCGTTGGCATTCACCTGATCCTGGCTACCCAGACCCTAAGGGGCAGCGACATCATCCAGCAAGGAGCCTTCGTTTCGCAAATCGGCATGCGTCTCTGCCTGTCCTGTAGCGTCGAAGATTCCCGCATCATCCTGGGGCCGGGGAACGAAGAGGGCGCCACCTTGCCCGGCCCGCCCCATGCCATCCTCAATGCTTCCCAGGGGGAGCGCGCGGCCAACCGTCGCTTTGCCGCGCCTCTGGCCGACATCGATGTCCGCCGTCAGCACCTGAAGGTTTTGGCCGATGCCGCCCAGGGACGACCGGGCGTTGGAACGACCAGGATCTTCAACGGCAGCGTCCTACCGCCGTTCCCTGATGCCGCCACCTTCGCCGCTCCCCGGCTACCTGGTGATCCCCCGATCCTACTGCTGGGCGAGGCTCTAGCCTTTGAGCGGCGGCCGTTCCAACAGACCCTGAAATTCGAAGCCGGCAACAATCTGCTGATCGCCGGCTACGACCAGGGGCTCCAGGCCAGTCTGCTACGGGCAATTCTGCTCAGCTTGTCCGGTAATGGCCATCTTGAACACCTGCTGTATGTAGCTCCCTCGGGTGGGGACGTCTTCGACCCGTCGACCGTTCCACACCTGCCCATAACCAAGCACGGGCGGGGTTGGGACGGCAACCTGACATCCATGCCGGTTCCGCCGCCCGGCCGGTTCTTGGTCCTGCTGATCGACGGCCTGGAATTCGCAACGCCGCTTTTGCAGGGGGCCGGCGCCTATGGGGTTCCGAAGCCGGACAGCCCTGCCCATGGTTTTCGCACCTTCCTGCAAACCGGGCCAGGGGATCGACGGCTGACCATCGTCACCACCCGGCGCTTGCCCCAGGTCAAAGAGGTTCTGGGACTGTTTGATCTCCGGATCGGGTTCACCCTGGGCGAAGACGACGCCTCGTTGCTGACCGGCACCCGCAGAAGCGCCCTCGCCACCCCGGACCGTGCCCTGTTCGCCCATGTGACGGCGTTGACCAGCAGCTATTTCCGACCGTTTGACGGCTCCAACCAAGGCGGGCATCCATGACCGGGGCACCTGTTCATGTGGTTTGGGACTGTTCGGGCAGCATGGACGACATGGGGAAAATGCAGATTGCCATCGACGTGGTATCGGTGCTGCGCCATGTATCGCGGCACGGCGGGGTTAAAGCCCACGCCCTGCGGCTGGCCCTGTGGAGTAATGGTCCTGTGACCTTCACGGATTTAGTGGACGGTGGCCCCGTCACCGTTCCGTCGGTGCCCACGGGCACCGCGTGCATGGACAGCCTGCTCGAAGCCCTGGAGGCCGCCCCGATTACCCGCCTGCTCATGGTGTCGGACGGAGCTTTCGGCGATGCTGCCGCCCGCAAGCTGCGGCAATGGCTGCGGCGATCGCCCGTGACCGCCAAGGCCATCGCCATCGGTGCCGATGCATCCTGGCCCGCCTTGAGGAGCATTTTCGACCGTGAGTCCGTGTTTTCGGCCCCCGACGCAGATCTGGCCATGGCTTGGCGGTCCATGGAATCTAGTGGAGAGCACCCTCCCGTATCCCTGAACGACGTAATCTGGCCGACCGTGGCGTCCTCCGAGGACAGCGACGATGACTGGAATTGAGCCTCCGCGCCGCTGGCAATGCTGGGCGGCATCAGTTGCCGGACCAGCACACCGGCGGGAGGGAACGCCCAGCCAAGATGCAGCCATGGCCCGCTCCTTGGCTGGGGGCCAGGTGATCGCGGTTGCCGATGGCCTGGGCAGCCGATCCCAGTCCCACCTGGGCTCGAGGGCCGCTTGCCGGGCGGCGCTCCAGGTTGCTTGCGCCCCCCCCCAGGCTGAACTGGCAGCTATGCTGCTCCAATTCCATAGGTGGTGGCTGCGGGGCATCCATCCCCATACCGCCACAGACTGCGCCTCCACCTGCCTGTTCGCCATCCGCGCCGGGGGAGCGGTTACCCTCGCCCAGATCGGCGACGGAATGGCGGTGGTCTGCCTGCGGGGCGACCGAGCGCCGGTGGTGCTGGATGGCGGCAAAGAAGACGGCTTCGCCAACATGACCTCTAGCCTGGGGGAAAGCCATCGCGGCGGCGACTGGAAGGTGGTTCGCCTGCGCGAGGATCAGGTGGAGTGGGTAGTGCTGTGCACGGACGGGATTGCCGATGATCTTGTGCCCGGCCAGGGGTTCCCCTTTGCCGCCAGCGTCATCGATTCCCATCGGGCTTTGGCGCCGGCCCGGCGAAGCCAAGTGGCGCAAGGCTGGCTGCAACGGTGGCCGGTCCCCTGCCATTCCGATGACAAATCCCTTGCCTGCCTGTTCCCGGTGGAGTGACGGCCAATGCTCTCGACCCTTGCCGCCCTAGTGGACGAATTTCACAACACCCATGTGGTGGAGCGAGAATTGGGCCGCGGCGGGCAGGGCGTGGTCTTGCGGACCCGCGATCCCGATACCGCCATCAAGCTGGCCCTCAAGGACGACGAGCCCTTCACCGATCCCGATGCCTGCGCCGAATATCGGGAGCGGTTGATGACGGTGCGGACCCTGCCGGTGCCCGAGGGCTTGCCCTTGGCCGGGCCCGTAGCCATGCTGGCCAGTCACGCCGGTTATGTCATGCGCCTGTTGGAGGGAATGCAGCCCTTTGACCGGCTGTTCCCGGATGCCGCCACTGCCGAGGGGCAAAAAGAGGAAGGCGTCCCCAGCTGGCTGGGGGGACTCTACAAGAAGTCTCCTGCCGCGGCAGGCCAACTGGTCCATTACCTGGGCACAGGGGCCTTGCGGCGGCGACTGGAGGTGCTGTCCCGCTGTGCCTCTATCCTGGCTGAGCTCCATGGCGCCGGGCTGGTCTATGGGGACGTGTCCCCCTCGAACGCCTACTTCTCCACGGAAGGGCAGCGGGTATGGCTGATCGATGCCGACAACCTGCACTACATCTCGGCGTCGCCAGGATTCGGTGTCGTCACACCCCGCTATGGGGCTCCGGAATTGGTGCAACAGACCGGCGGCGCAAGCTTTCGCTCGGACTGCCACGCCTTCGCCACCATGGCGTTCCTGATGATCACCTTGGTCCATCCGTTCATCGGTGACATGGTGGCCGGCAAGTCCGACTGGGAAGATGATGCCCAGGGCGGTGAAAGCCTGGAAAATCAAGCACTGGCCGGACGGCTGCCATGGATCGATGACCCGGACGACATCTCCAACGCGACGACCATGGGCCTGCCCCGGGTATTGGTGCTGACTCCCCAGCTACAGCAGTTGTTCCAGCAAACCTTCGGCCCTGGCCGCACCGTGCCGCAGCGACGCCCGGCGATGGCTCTGTGGCCCGCGGCCTTGGCCAGTGCCCACGATCTGGCCACCCAGTGCAGTTGCCAGATGGCCTATTTCAGCGTCGATCACAGCACGTGCCCCTATTGCAAGTCGCCCAGGGACTTGCAGTTGCGCTGCGAAGCCCGAGACTGGCCGTTGGAAAACGGCGACCCGCTATGGGTGTACCAGCAGGAATTGCCCCAGGAGGGAGCCGCCAAAAGCCTGCCCCGTCGTCTGTTCTTTCCCTTCTCGCACCGGGACGGCCACCAGCCGGCGGTGGAGGTCACCGCCGCCGATGGCGGGTTGCGATTCCAGGGCGTCGAGGGTGCTGCCGAACAGTTGTTGATGGCGCAGCCAAACTATCAGCACGGAACCTTCACGGAGCTGATGACCCATCACCTGAGCCTGGACGACCTGCGCCGGGGGGCCGTCATCTTTGCCAAGGGCCCCCAGCCGCGAGCGGTGCGGCTGACCCTGGTAGACGGGGAGGACACACCGTGAACTTGGACCAAATTCCGTCGTCCCGGCGCCTGGATCTTTGGCTTCGCCCCACCGTGCAGTTATCCGCCAATCTGACGCTCGGCCACGCCGAGCTGCGGCTGACAGAGTTGTCAGGGGAATATCTGGTCTGCCAGCCCGGTCTTACCATGCGAATGGTGACCACCGACCACCATGCCGCCATGTGTCTAGATCGCGAGTTGGCGATGAATTCGGCGCGGTTGGCCTTCATCGAAGCGGTCAACGCCCAAGGCGTGATCCAGTTGACCGTCCACAGCTTCCTTGGGAATGTCATTGAACTGGGCGAAATTGTCGTCCCGCTTATCGACAAGGTTCGGGATATCGCCGTCCAGAAAGAGCACCGCCTCAAGGCTGTCTCCGCCCTGGCCGACGACCTTTCGGAACGATGCCAGTTGGACCTGGTCGAGAACCGCCGGTTTCTATTCCTCTACGCCGGAGACGACGACGGTGATGACCCGGCGCCCCGTTGCTTTACCCTTCTGGGGTACGGCGTTCGCATACCGCTCGCCCTGCCGCCCGAGGGAGACACAACCACCGGGCTGCTCCCTGACCGCCTGATTTTCACCCCATCCAGTAAACGCACCGGACGGGCCGTAAGGTTGGCCCGGGGGCATGTCCGGTTCGTGGACCCCGGCAACGGCGAGGGGTTGCGGGTCATGGCCGCCAAGACCATAGGCGAACTGCTGGAACGGCAGGGCAGCTACCTGCGGAGGTGGGACACCTATGGAAGGATGGAAGCCGAGTTGCTGATGGACCGCGTCCGCCTGGTCGGGGCCTTGGCGGTCACAGGAAAGAACGAGGCGACAGGGGCAGGGATCCGCGTCACTCTTCACGAAAGCTGCCCCGACAGTCTGCGGGCCGGCGACAGCGTGGAGGTGGTGAACACCCCCCCGGACTACCTGTTCGATGAACCCGTCAACGACGAGGCCGAGGACGGCGATGCCCCTCCTCCCCGGGACCCCATCTTTCGTGTCCTTGGCACCGATCGCCGCGGCGTCACCCTGGACACCGGCGATTTGTCGGCTATCGGGCCGGGACAGTTTCTGGTCCTGTCCATGTTGGGCGATGAGACCCAAATCAGGCGCCGCGATGCCGCCCGGCAACGGATCGTCGATGGAACAGGCGCCAACCCGCTGCTGGGTATGATCATCGAGGACAGCAGCGATCTGCCTGTGGCCCGTCGCCGCCCAGCCATCAAGGCGCTGACTCACCGGGTACGGAAAAAGATATTCCGCAACGAGCCGACGGAAACCCAGCTAAGGGCCATCCACACGGCGCTGAACACCCCCGACATCGCCATCATCCAGGGGCCGCCAGGAACCGGCAAGACCACGGTCATCTCGGCAATCGTCGAACGATTGAATGAGTTGCACGACCGCACGTCCTCGCTGGAGGGCAACATTCTGGTTACCGGCTATCAGCACGATGCAGTGGAAAACATCATCGCCAGGCTTAGCGTCAACTCGCTGCCGCCGATGAAATTCGAAAGGCGTCAACGGGTCGGCGTCAGTGCTTACCACGAGAAAATCAATCAGTGGTGCCTGGATCTAGCCGAGCGGGTCCGCGAGGCCAATCCCTCCGTGCGCCCGTCGGCCGAGCAGCGGATCCTCCAGGATGCTATGACCCTGTACCTGGGATCCCCCTCGGTGTCCAACGCCCAGGCCATCCTGGGGCGCATCTTGGACCTGCCTACCCACCTAATCGGCAGCGATCTGGCGGCCTCTGCTGCGGATTTGCTGGGCACCTTGAATGATGAGCGGGATTCGCGGACGGGCGCGGCCTCCCAAGCCATGGCCACCATCAGGCGATTGCGCACCACCGCTGTCGGCTTTGCCGACGACGGGCCGCTGACGGCGCAGATGGTAGACATGGACTGCGGCAATCGCCTGGATGCCGAGTCCCTTGCGCTGCTGCGGCGAGCGGCCGAATGGCAAAAACCCGCGGAACTCAATTTCTTGGACGATCTGGCGCAATTGAAACGCCGGTTACTGCAGATGTACGCCCCGCGTCCGGTTTACCGCGTCGAAAAGGCCAGGGACGACATCGTGGACCTGCTGGTCAAGGTAAGAAAACGGCTAACCGATGCCCAGTCGCTGCTGGCCGATCCCTCCGCCGCGATCCTGGCCGACTTCCTTCAGGAATTAACCATAAACCCCGATGGCGCCATGGACGCCATAAAGGACTATAATTTCGTCTTCGCTGCCACCTGCCAGCAGGCAGAAGGGCGCGATATCCGCGAGGCCAAGGCCGCAAACAAAGGGGACCATGTGGTCTATGACACGGTGATCGTCGACGAAGCCGCCCGTGTGACCCCGCGCGACCTGCTGATCCCCATGGCCCAGGGCGAACGCCGTATCATCCTTGTCGGCGATCACCGGCAACTGCTTCATCTGATCGATGAGACCATCGCCCGCAGGGTGGAAAAGGAGGAAAGCGGGGCTTCGTCCGCCGGTGACTTCAGTGAGGGCAGCCTACTTGAGATCAGCATGTTCGAGTATTTGATCGAACGCCTGCGGAAGATGGAAAAGAACGACGGAATTTCCCGTATCGTCACGCTGGATGCGCAGTACCGGATGCATCCGGATTTGGGCAACTTCGTCAGCCAGCAGTTTTATGAGCCCTTCAACGAGGGCTACACATCTCCCCTGCCGGCAGAGATTTTCGTCCACAATTTGCCGGATACCGGCAACGTGGCCGCCGCCTGGCTGAATGTCCCCGCCGACAAGGGCCCGCCCCGCAGAGACGGCACCAGTTGGACGCGCCCCTGCGAAGCCGCCGTGATCGCCGAACGGCTGGCCAAGTGGATAAAGGCCGACGAAGCCAAGAACCTCAGTTTTGGGGTCATCAGTTTCTACAAGGCCCAGGTGGACGAGGTGTCGCGGGCCCTGGAGCGCTACGGCATCACCGAACGGCGGGACGGTGGTGGCTGGGGCATTGCCGAACCCTACCGCTTCCTGCCCAACGACGGGCGCCATACCACGCCCGAGGAAAAGCTGCGGATCGGCACGGTGGATTCGTTCCAGGGTAAGGAATTCGACGTGGTCTTCCTGTCCATGGTGCGGTCGGGAGGCGCCCCCCGATCGGTTCCGCCGGAACGGCTGAGCACGGCGCTGTTCGGGCACCTGACCTCGGTGAACCGCCTGTGCGTCAGCATGAGCCGGCAAAAGCGGCTGCTGGTGGTGGCCGGCGATGCCGGGTTGCTAGCCCACCCGGTGGCGGAACAAGCGGTACCGGCCCTGTGCGCCTACTTGCGGCTGTGTCAAGACAAGGGGGGCATGTTGTGAGCGCGTCATCGCTGCCCCGGGTCATCCGGTTCAGAACTGACCTGGACAATACCAGCGTGGCCGCCGACGAGCGGCTGCTGTGGCCTTGCCATGCCTTCCGTGTCCACGTAAAGGCGGCGCCGGTTCGCAGCGTCAACATTTTCGAGCGAACCGTTCTGCGCTTTGCCGACACCGGCTTCCGCGATACCAAGGTCGTCGCTGCCCGTTGCTGCCTGCCCCTGGAATTTGTTGAGCTGGTTTTCAGCAAGCTGGTCCGGGTCGGCTTTCTTGACGACCGTTGGGCGCTGACGGCGGACCTGGATTTTCTGTTGAAAGACGGCAGCCGCCGGGTCGAGGAAAGAAGCGGCATAGCCTTCATCGACCTGATCGGCGGTAGCCCGTTGCCGGTGGTGTTGGAGGGCAAGCCGGTCTTTGCCGAGGTGGTGCCGGTCGAGGGGAGCCGCAATCGCTACCGGTCGTTGGACGGATCGGGCCGCGACAGTTGGCGGGTCTTGAGCCATCATCAGTCGAAGTACGTGAACTACCGCCCTTCGGAAATCGACATTGCCGACAGCCTGCACCGCCAGTCCACCCGCCCCGGGCCACGGGGTGAGGGCAGGGCTCCGTTGATGAACACGGCCCGGTTCATCGACAGCATCACCATAGCCGAACAGCCGGAAATGGTGTTCCTGTCCACCAAATGCGTCATCCAGACCGGCCAGCACGAACCGGTCCTGGCCGATCCCTTCGGCCAAGGCTTTTCCCGTTTGCTGACTCGACACTACCAGGCACTCGCTGACGCTGATGGCGACGAGCGGAACTGCCTTCAGCGAATACTGAAGCGGGCCTTGAACCGGGGACTGGGAGCCGAGGCCGCCGACACGGCCAAGCCAAACACGGCAAGCAGATACCCCGAGGTCAGAAGCCTGCTTAACGAGGCTGACCGGCTGGAGCGCAGCAGCCAGGAAGCCCAAAGCTCCGAGGGGCAGAAGGCGGCCCGCAGCGATCGTTTCAAGTGTGCGATGAAGCTGTACTCGGCGGTAGAGCACGCCCTGCAGCAAGTGGTGTCGGTCTTCCCCGCCGGCACTGCCCTGCAACGGCAACTGATCGCCCAAAGCCATGACAACAACGCGGAAACCTTGGCGGCCCTGGCGACCCGCTGCGGGTTCGCCGTCAGGGAAGGGGGTGAGCGCATCCTCAAAGTGCCGGGCGGTCGGATCGAACGCATGCTGGGCGACAGCCAGTCGGAGTTGCAGCCCCTCTTGGCCTTGGCCTTGGCCGGATACGACGGCGTGGTCGGGCACCCGTTGCGGACGGTGGCCGCCCACGATCCTCAGTGGCTGGCTCGCCTGGACCGGGTGAAGTGGCTGCGGGATAGCAGCGCCCATGGCGAAGCCACAGACGACGTCGGTGACACGTGGGCGGTAGACATTTTGGGAGTACGCCAGTCCATCTACCGGCTGCTGCCGGACCTGGAGGCGTCCGACGATGGTCCTGCCGCGCTGGTGTCCGAAACGGTGGCCAATAACATCCGGCTGCAAGCTCGCTTGATCGTCGAGGAGCGGTTGGGCCGACTTGGGTTCCAAGACGCATCGCCAGATGTCAAGGAAAGCCTTCTGGCCATGGAACTGGCCCTGGCCGCCCTGCCAGACGAACCGCATGGTGACGGACTGGCGGTGATACTGTCAATGGCCGGAGCGGTGCAGAAAGCCATTCATCAGGCGGCCAAGGCACTGGACGCTCTCAATGGCCCCCCTGGGGAGGTGCCCCTCTCCCGCAATAAGGCCGAGGTCCTGTGCAACGCCCGGCGCTTTGGCTTCCGCCTGGACAATGACGCCCTGCCGCGCGCCCTCGAGACCGTTAGCCTGGGCCGGATCAAGCAGTCGTTGCAGGGCATGTCCACCACCCTGGGGACGGAATGCATCGCGTTGATGCTGCGGGCGACACCGCAGCAACTGTCACGGATTGCCAACCGCAGTCCCGGGCTGCTGCTGTTCGTTGCCAACCTGTGCGACGCCCGCGGCCACGGCAATGCCCCCGTTTTCCTGTCCCGCAAAAGCCTTAACGGCCTGACCGGGACCGCTTACGACACCGTCAAGCTGTTCATGGAGATTTGACCCAATGACCGCCTCCACCATCGAAGACCCGGCCCCGGTCGCTATCGACATGGCACTGGTCGAACGAGAGGAACGCTTGATCCGGGACCAAGGCGCCCTTGCCCGCCTTCGCGCCGATCAGGACAGACGCGCGGCCGCCTTGACGGCCAGCGAGCAGGGCCTGGAGAGCCTTCATCAAGACCTGCTGAAGCGGCAAGAGGCCATCCTGGCACAAGGAACCGCCGTTGCCGAACGTGAAAACGCCCTGACCCGGGAGGAAGGTGCCCTCAACAATCGCCGTCAGGAGTTGGACACCCGCGCCGCCTCGCTGAAAGCCCTGTATGACACGCTGCAACGCCGCCACCAGGATTTGGTGTCACGGGAAGAGGCCGTCCATAAGGCCGAACTGGAGCGGGACGATGGGTTCGTCGAACAGCGGCGGTCCGCCATGGCGGACCTAGACCGGTTGATCCAGCAGGAACGGGACCAGCGCCTGTCAGCAGTGGCCATCGAAGCGGTGGCCCAGCGAGCCTCTCATGACAGGGCCATCCAGCAAAGCCTGGATGACCAGGAACGGGTGCGCATGGACTTTTCCGAGAGGGCCCGGGCGGCAGAGATTAAACTGCTAAGCCGGGAAGATGCCTTGATCGGCCGCGAGGCTGCCTTGCGAGTGAGGGAAAGGGAAGTCGAGGCGAAGCTTTCCAGGGTGGATGATGGTTGGGACCGCTTGGAGGACGAGGTCGAAAATCGGCTGTCCGAAGAGAAACTCCGTTACGAGAACAGCGAAAAACGCGCCAAAGATGAATGTGGCCGCTTGCGGGCCGCGCTGGCAGTCATGGAGACGGAGAACACCGCCTTCAAGCGGTTGCGGCAGACCCTGGGCGAGGATCCCCGAGAATTAATACAAAAGCTGGACGATGCCCGCCAAGATGCCGCCGATCTGAGAGAGACGTTGGCTCGACGCCCCCCCGAGGAGTTGCGTGAAATCCATGCGACCCTGAAGGCTGAGCTCGAAAGCATCCGCAGTCAGAATAATGAGATGGAGGGCGAGCGGCTGGAATTTCTGAAGCAGCTCCAAAACCAGAATGTCTTGCTGGGAGACAAGATCTTCCTGGAAGATCAGTTGGAACAGGCCAAACGCGAGAACAAAATCCTCAACGATGCCAAGGCCAGGCTGACCGACGAGATGAAACGGCTGAATGCCGCCTACGAACGGTCGGCAGATCGCGACACCCGGGTCCGCGATCTGGAAGACCCCTATTTCCCGCAGTCCCACAACGGCAACTTTTTGAAGCCTGTAAGCGAGATCGCTTGGCTGAACGACATCGAAACCGCCTGCCGCGATCACGGCCTACGCTTCCAGCGCCGTATACTTCATGCCTTCCACACCGCCATCAAGACTGCCGAATGGTCACCCCTGACCGTGCTGGCCGGCGTCAGCGGCACCGGCAAGTCCGAGTTGCCCCGCCTTTACTCCCATTTTGGCGGGTTGAAGTTCCTGAACATGGCAGTGCAACCCAACTGGGACAGCCAGGAAGCCATGCTGGGGTTCTTCAACTCCATCGACAACCGGTTCGATGCCCAGCCATTGCTACGGCTGCTGGCGCAGTCGCAGAAGATGGCCGACCCCATCTATCCGGGCCTGAAAGAAGCCATGGTGCTGGTTTTGCTGGACGAAATGAACCTCGCCCACGTGGAATTGTACTTCGCAGAATTTCTGAGCAAGTTGGAAAGCCGACGCAGCACGGGACACGCCGATGTGCCCCGGCTGGAGGTCAAACTGGGATCGGGTATCGAGCCTTACCGCCTGCCCCTGGGACGCAACGTCCTGTGGACCGGCACCATGAACCAGGACGAGACCACCAAGGCCCTGTCGGACAAGGTCATCGACCGAGGATTCATCATCCATTTTCCCAGCCCCCTGACCTTCGAGCGCCGGGTCGAGTTGAAGCCGCTGCCGCCGGAAAAGGACGTTAAGCTGCTTCATTACCAGACCTGGAATGAATGGCGGGTGCTGAAGACCACATTCTCGGACGACGATATTCAGCCCTACAAGACCATGGTCGAGAAGATCAACGCCGCCCTCAGCGCCGCGGGCCGCTCGCTGGGCCACCGGGTGTGGCAATCCATGGAATACTATATGGCCAACTATCCCGACGTGATCCAGGCCCGGAAGGATGGCGATGACGACAATCGAAAAGCCGCCATGCGGATGGCATTCGAGGATCAACTGGTGTTGAAAATCATGCCCAAGCTTCGCGGCATCGACACGCGCGGCCGCAGCAAGACGGACTGCCTGGACCGTATCAGGGAACTGATCAAGGAAGGGGAATACAGCATTCTGGACGACTTCAACCGGGCCTGCGACATGGGCTATGGCCAGTTCATCTGGAACAGCGCCGACTATCTGAGGATCGAGGTGGAACCGGAACCGGTGAAGTAACGGGAACCCATTGCCATGGCCGACACCGAGATGCGTCAGCGGTTCGAGACCTTTACCGCTCTTTACGGCGAAGTCGCCAAGAACGGCCCAAACGCCGGCGAGGCGGAAAGCCTGCTTGGGCTCCGTCACTGGTTTGGGACTGTGATGGTTCCAGACCCGCGCTCTGGAGACCCCTTGCCCCGCACCTTGGACGAGGTGTGCGATGAAACGACCGTCGCTCCTGGTGTCCACCCACGGGACCAGTTGACCCGCATCGTCGACCACGCCGGCGAGGCGTTGCTGCACATCTTCACCCATCTGAAGACCAGCGTGCGACTTACCCACGAGTTGATGCCTATCCATGCGGCCAGGGACTTCGACAGCGCCTGTGTAACTTGGCTGTCCCGCAAAAGCGGCCGCACCATCCGCGAAAAGCTGGCCGGGGGGAACTCGGTAATGGCGGTTCGCCGACAGATGAGCGCAGACACCGCGGAGAACCGGCTGGTCAAGGCCGCAGCCCAGTGGCTGGAAGACCTGCTGCGGCAGCGAACAGCCGCTTTCCCGGCCGAAAGCGGCATGCCGGCGGCCCTGTTGGACCACATCCCCGGGTGGCTGAACGACGATGACGCCGCAGCCACCGGACGCTGGACCAATCTGCCACCCAACAACACGCTGCTGCAGGACCGCAATTACCGGAAAGTCTGGGATGCCTGGCTGTGGATGCAGGCCCTGGATGCCGGCATACTCTCGGACCAACAGCAGTTTCCCCGACACTGGATGACACTGGTCTACTGGTTGGCCGCCCGCCGCCTGCGCGCCGTACCTGGGGTAAGGTTAGCAGCCCAGCCGTGCGTGTTTGATATCGATGACATGGCAATCCGCCCGGCGGTGGATGCCGATCTCGGAGTCCATTTGGGCGGTACGGACGGCGCCGCCTCAATCACAATCATGCTGGACCGAGAGAACCCCGGCACCTTGGCCCTGACCGTGGGTTCACGGACGGTACGTCTGACGGCGACACCGTCCGAGGTCGAGGCCAATCAGATGACGCTGTCACTGAACGGAAGGGCCCAGACCGCGCCGACCACTCCGGCGGGTGCCGACCTTGCCGCTGGCAGGATGATTCGTCTGCTGTTACCCGACGCTCCCGACCCCGGCCCTAACTCGGCCGCAGCATTCACTACCACCACGAGCGGGGCTGCGGTGGTAATCGACCTCACCACGCTGTGCCCCGCCTACTCCCTCGGTGACAGGAACGATATCCTGCCCTTTGGATTAATGATGCAGTTCTGGCCGATACCGGGAGACAACACCTTTCCCATGGATGTGGGCGAGGCGTCGGCCATTATGCTGGGAAAGGAGCGCTTGACAGTAAGCATCCTTGACCTGTTGCGCGACGGCGACATCCCCGAGCCCGCCTTTGCCGAGGCTGCCGAGTATTTCACCGGCAAGATGGGGAAATTCTTGGGGGGCGATCAGTTGACCTATATGGTCCCTGACACCGTGGACGTGTTTTCCCTGCATCACCTACGCCGCAGCCTCAACGCCCATTTCACCAACGCCTCACCCCTGCCCCGAAGCGTAGCGACCCTGTTCCGCTGGCTGGCCGATGACCAGAACCGCCCCCGCCTGCGGGAGGGCGATTGCGTGCTGGTGCTGGACACTGCGGGCGAACATGCCAGCCTGACCCTGCTAAAAGCCTGCGCCGAAACCACAGGAAGCCTGTGCCACCTGCTTCCCAGAAGTGACGGCCTGTATTGGGACAAACACCCCGCCGTCAACCTGGGGCAACAGGCCGCCGACATCACCCTGGCCTGCCAAATTCTTCAAGATGATGGCTGCCCTGCCCCCCAGCAGGTCGCGGCGCTGATGGGACTGGACGGGGTTCTTCACTACGGACGGCAGATCAGTTGGCATATGGACGACCAAGGGTGGTACTCGGCCTCTCAGCAGGTTGCCGACACCTCTGAGGCCAATGTGGACGAGTTGGAAGACGCGGTGGCGGATGCAGTAAGGGATCTTCGCCGTGAGGGGCGGCTGACGGGAAGCGTGTATGTCCTGCTCGCCGGAGAATCCAATATCCCACGGCCCTTCCCCTTGCCCCAGGGCCTGACACCCATGGGAGAGCAGATGCAGGGAGCGGATCTGGTGGCGGGAGCGCGGACACTGCTGGACTGGCAGCGGCAGGCAGGTTCCGTGCCTCTGTGGAAAGAGCATTTGCCAGAACTGTCCATGCTGGCCGTGGACAACGGGCGATACGACCGCCTGGAGTTAGTCAAGCAGGCCACCGTGGTCCCTCGGCGCCACGTCCCCGTGCCTATCCCCATCGACAAACACTTCATCCTGTGCGTCAACAACAAAACATCTTATCGGTTTCCCTTGCGGCAAGGCATGGGCAATACGGCTTTGAACCACCAGTTGGTGCTGGAATCGCCCGCGTTCCCATTGAAAAAAGACATAGAGGTGGAGTTGCACCTCACCTTCACCTACGGAGACGACACGCCCTTTGATTTGACCTTCCACCCCGTTGGAGAGCACCCGGCGCCGTTCCGCCCAATTCGGGCTCAGTGGCATCCGGCTCCGCCGGTCACACCCGATCAGGCAATGTCGCCAGCCTTTCCTCGTCCTCAGTCATGGGGCGAGATGGCCCGCTATCCCGGCAAGGATAACGGCTATAAAAACCTTTTGGAGTGGCTGGAAGAGGAATGGCTTAAGGGAGTCTCTTCGATCAATTCCTCCATCGTCAGTCTTACAGATGAACAATTAACGGAATGGGTGCATTTCCTCAGAAGTTCTCTTCGGTTCCCGATTTTGACCATGTGGAATCAGGGTCGTTCACTGCGTGATGCTGACTGCCCAGAATGGTTCAGGCATTTTATGCGTGAACAGCTTGAACATTTGACCGACGTCCTGAACAACCTTTCCGAATTTGCCGACCGACCGGGATTGCGGGCTCTTCGTAATGAACTGGTGGCCGTGGTCTGCTGCCTACACGGGGACTTGGACGCCCCGTTGGTCCGGCATGTGGAAGAATGCTTCGAGGCCGCCATATTAAGCCTCGATACCCGGGAGAACGACGCCCAGCCCTTTGCCCGCGCCCTTGGCGACGGCAGCCAAGAATGGCAACAGCGCATGCTGACCAGGGTTGTGGATACCGCACGAAAATGCGATGACACAACGCGCAATCGTTGCTTGGAGTTACTGGCTGTGGCCCTGTGGCGGTCGGAGCAACTGCTGGATCAAATATCGACAGCCCAGTTGTGTGTGATCCTGCAAAGCGTGATCAAGGGACTAACCCTCATGGCGACAGTCAGCTTTCCGTCCCCGCGCGATCTTGTCTGTTACTCGGAACTGCTGCTTGCGCTTGTTCGCACGCGCCGCTCGGAAGATCCAATCCGGGCAGCCATCCTTATGCCCGGGTCAGAACATGCCAGACGAATAATTCCATTGATGGAACGGATGCTGGAATCAGCATGTAAAAAAAACATGAACCTAAACAGCAGACTCTCATTGGACATGGCAAAGCCATCAACTCACGCCAATACGCCAGACATTCTCTACGCACTGCATGAATACCTGCTCAGCCCCCCAGGAACCGATCAGATCGTGATTTCCGCAGTCCGCGAAACCTGAAAGGGAGCCCCCCCTCACGGCATCCGTAGGTTGGGCTACACTTTATCTATGGCGGCACGATGCCACCATATGGATGTGAATCAAGCTGCAGCGTCTCACGCTAACGCGTTGAAATTCAACGAGAGAAGGTTCGCCGTCAGCCCATCTCCCTCCGCCATTACTTCCAAAGAATAGATTCTCTGACGCGTAGAGCCTTGGGCGAAAGCCCAAGGCTCTACGCCGTTTGCGGCATGTAGCTGTTGACCTTCTGGTCTTGTGGCGGCGCATTTTTAACCAATTTTCTCTTCTCTCCCGCCCCGTTTCTCTGGAAGCTGTTGACTGCGCCAGAAAGGTACGGGTTTTGAAGTCGCAAGTAATTCAAAGAGTTGCGGCGCCAAAAGCTGTTGACCTTTTCGCTGTTTTTATTGGCGCCGGAAAGAGTCTGGGAGTGAAGTGCGCGGTCAACAGCCATAGGAAATAGCCAGCAAGCTCACCACCCGAGAGTAAGCAGCTTTTTCAAGCTCAACGCGTTCAGGACGGCTGAGCAGGTTTCCCAGTCCGCGTCGGTCACTTTGCTGTATTTCGCGTCAAACGGATTCCGGGTTGCCTTCGTGCGGTCGATCAGTTGATTGGCGGCCTGTTCATCGTTAAGCGCCACCTGGACCCAGACATCTTCGAGCGTATCTGGTATCTGGCCAAACAAATCGTGGATGGCTTCGAGACGGTCCGCTAGAACCTGATGAACCCGGTCCTCGACCGAGTCCCGATAGCGGAGGTTGGCAATCCAGACCTCGCTGCGGGCCTGGCCGATCCGCTGAATGCGGCCTTTGCGCTGTTCCAGCCGGGTCGGATTCCATGGCAGGTCAATGTTGATGAGCGTGCCGAGCCGTTGCAGGTTCAATCCCTCCGAGGCTGCGTCTGTGCCCAGCAGGAGCTTCAAATCGCCGGCCCGCACTCGTTCCTTCAACACGTTCCGGTCGCACCGCTGGAACTTGCCATCCCGCCAGAATCCGGAGCGATTGCTGCCAGCGTATAGACCGATGTCATGGCCGGCAAACTCAGGCCGCTTGGACAGCTCGTCGCCGACCCATCGTACCGTGTCGTAATACTGCGAAAACAGGATGCATCCCAACTCCATCCATGGCTTCGCGGTGTCGTCATGACCCGCGCACAGATAGCCGATCAGGGCATCCAGTTTCGGGTCATTGTTGCCGCCCTCACGTAATAGCTGCAGACAACGCTCCAAGGAGGAAATTTCGGCATCGGTGAAGTTCTTGAAGTCGCTGGCCCCCTGCTGAGGCCGTCCGACCTGAGTCGGTAAGTCTTCCTCGGCATCGTCATCGTCTTCATCATCGGTCAGTTCAGATTCGTGTCCGAGCAACTTGCTAATCGTTCTCCGGCCGGCCTCCATCGAACTCCCTAGCCGCCTTAGTAGCAGCGTCTTGAAGAATCCCGCGCCACGCACCCGCTGTTGCAGCAGCTGACTGAACGTTTCCGCTTCCTGATAAGCCTCGCGAAGATAGCCGCCGAGCACCAGAGCGGCATCATTCTCTTCGCCGAACAATCTCACGGACACCTTGGGCAGGAAATAGCTGCCGGTTGCCGGGTTGATGGTCGCTTCCAAATAGGATCGCGTACGACGGACGATGCAGCGGAGCAAGGGATTGTATGTCTCGCCATATCGAGGCAGCAATCCGTTTTGCAGCTGAACGCGCTGGATCGCTGTCGAGAGCTTGCCAAGGCTTTCCGGCGTGAACTGCCAGACGGAATCCTCTGCGTCCAGCCCTCGGCGGATGCGGTCGAATGCCGGATCTTCGAGGCGTGAGGGAAGCGGGTCGCGAACGAACTGCCAACCTTCGTGCACGTCGCTGGTCGGTACTGAGTCATCCCCGGTTGCGATGTCGAGACAACGACTGGGTTGGAACCATGGACTGGTGTGCGTCCAGCCGCCAAGCACGCCATCGTTTCCATGAGAAAGAATGTAGAGCAGATCCCACGCTTCGACGGGGTGAAGCTGAACGGGCGTCGCGGTGGCCAGCAGCATGCTTTTAGTTCTCTGACCGATGTCGAGCAGGAAGGCCATGAGCTTGTTGGGCTCGGGACGCTCGTTGATTTCGTCGGGACTGGCATCCACCTTCGGCACATTACGACGGCGGGCGCGATGCGATTCATCGACGATGACGCAGGTATATCGCCGAGACAGCAGCTGGTTGATCGCCTCCGCCAGTCCGCGAACCACCAAGCCCTGAGAAACGAGGCCGATGCGGCGGGGACACTTGCCTAGCGACTTCACGCCCTCCGACGGATATTCGAGGTCGTTTTCATCGACCCATGCTCGGCCATTCCAGCGGGCCGACGGCAGTTGCAGCAACTCCATCAGTTCATCCTGCCACTGCTGCAACAGAGGCTTGGGCGCCAGCACGAGGATGGGACCGCCGTCAGGGTCATCGACTGCCATCAGAAGGGCCGCCATCGCAAGCTGGATGGTCTTGCCCAGTCCGACCTGATCGGCCAGCACAAGCCGGGCGCCCCCGAGACGATGGCGCTCCAAGGCCAGTCGCGCGAAATACTTCTGGTGCGGCCACAAGCCCTGTTCACGCCGATAGACCGGGCTTTCTACGGCCACCGACGCGGCCACCGCTGTCGGATCAGCAATGGATTTCAGTTCCTCCGGCTCGATCACCCGCCGGGCAATGATGCGTTGAACGTCCTGAGCGATGAACGGGCAGCAGGCCAGATCGACTGCCCGCGTGTCATTCCACAACGCGTCGAACTCCTCCTGAACCCATTCAATTGTCTCCGGGCTGTCGTCCTCCCAGAGCAGTTCATAGTTCATCTTCCAGGCCGAGGCGCTTTCATTGACGCTGCCAAGGAAAGCCGTCGCCGAGCCGTTTTCATAGCGGATCACACCCGCCTTGCCGTGAATCAGCCCGAAAGCCTCGTCCGGCAAAACCCGCACTTCGAGCTTGCCACTGGTCAATGCCTCGTACAGAGCGCGATACCGGGGCAAAGCGTGAGGCGGCGCCGATTCTGGCTTGCCCTGACACCAGCTGCGGCGCAAGGCGGCCTGGGCCGCCGCCGCCGTGGTCAGATCCTGCGGGTCGATATCCGAGTTGCAGATGATGCGGATTGGCCCGGAAATCCGGGAAACCGCCTCGCCGGCCACCTCGAAGAGACTAGACCGGAAATATCCGGCGATACGGTCATAGCGAACCGCACCTTCCAGCCGCTGGTTGAGTACAGCGTGATCGAGCCGATTGCGGCGACTGGAATGGCGTTTTAGCATCAGGCGTGATCGTTCCTGAGTCGGCCGGCCAGAATCCGCGCTGCCTCGGAGTCCGCCTGCCACTCGTTCATGCCCTCGGCGTTGCCGAGTGCCGCCAGCCATTCGAGCAGGCCGATGAACACTTCCCGTTTGCTCCAGTATGCCTGGCCAAACGTATCCCGCAAATACTGCCGTCCAGGTTCTGGACTGTTGTCGGCAGCCGTAGTTTCACGAACGGCGAACATCAGATGCCGCAAAGGTGCGGAAGCGAACGGATGCGGACCGCTGGCCGCTGCACGCCCGCGACGAGCCGTAAGGTTTTCGGTGGTGGCTGAGGCCTCGCCAACGGCGGCAAGCAGGGATGCCCCCAGGGCTGTTCAACGCTGAGATCGCCTGATCGATCGTGGCGTGACGCCGGATGAAAATAGGCGATTCCCCTGATGGCTTTTGTCTGAATCTATAGGGGGCACCCATCTTGGAGGGTTGCCCCGATG
>Ga0316222_1001555_pt1 | contig 27489 bp, 26 predicted proteins | sample TBH18011metaG_FD_206008 | JGI IMG/M metagenome (GOLD analysis project Ga0316222, IMG submission 206008) | Freshwater microbial communities from Trout Bog Lake, Wisconsin, USA - TBH18011 | ecosystem: Environmental > Aquatic > Freshwater > Lake > Hypolimnion/Profundal zone | place: USA: Wisconsin... | reverse complement strand
AGTTCGAAGCGGTCGCCGAGGCGCGCGATCAGTTCGGTGACTTCCGGGCGAAGGGAATTGGCAAGGCTGAAGCCGCCGCGCCATTGGCCATCGATCGCCACCTGAACGCCGCCAAGAATCGCGGCGGCGGGCAGCGGGACATTGCCTTCGCGAAGCCAGCGGCTGGAACCGACGAGAACGGTGCGGCCATAAATCCGGCCGGTGAGGCCGAGGCCGGGGACTTCGCGGAAATCGTGCACGGGGAGTTCGGCGGCCCCGAGATATTTGGCGATGCGAATGGAATTGGGATGCGTGGAATGACGGGTCAGGGCCGCGATGACCGCCGCCTCTTCCGCCGTGAGCACACTGGGACCGGCGGCGGACAAGGCACGATGAAACTCCACGCCCCGGGCATCCGCCGTGGTGAGCGTGCCGGTCTTGTCGAGGACGATGGTATCGACCTCCGCCATGCGTTCGATGACGAGGGCGTTTTTCAGGAAAATGTTGAGCCGGGACAGGCGGCGCTGGGCGGTGCCGTGGGTGAGCGGCGCGGCGAGGGCGAGCGCGCAGGGACAGGCAACGATGAGGACGGAGGTGAAAGCCTGCAGGGCCTTGGCGGGATCGCGGAACAGCCAGAAGGCGGCGGCGGCAAAGGCCACGCCGATGACGATGCGCGTGAAGCGGCGGCTGTAACGGTTGGTGAGGGAATCGAGGTCCGTGCCGGCCTTGCGAAAAGCCTCGTTGTTCCAGAGCGTCGCAAGATAGCTTTGGGCCACGGGCTTGACCGTTTCCACTTCGATGGCGCCGCCCACCTGGCGGCCGCCGGCGTAGAGATGTTCGCCGGGGGTGCGCTTCACGGGATCGGCTTCGCCGGTCACGAAACTGTAATCGATGCAGGCCTCGCCGCTGATCAGGCGCGCGTCGGCGGGCAGCAGCTCGCCATTGCGGAGAATCAGGCGGTCGCCGGTCGCGAGGCGGGAGAGCGCCACGGCGGTTTCGGTGCCGCCGGCTTTGCGCATGACGGAGAGCGGAAAAAACCCTTTGTAATCGCGGTCAAACGTGAGGCGCTCGTAAGTCTTCTTCTGGAACAACCGGCCGCAGAGGAGAAAGAAGATCAGGCCGCACAGGGAATCGCAGTAGCCCGGGCCGCGATGGGTAATGACATCGAAAATGCTCGTGCCGTAGAGGGCGGCGAGACCGAGGGCGATGGGCACCTCCATGGTGAGGGTGCGGGCGCGGATGCCGGCCCAGGCGGCGCGCCAGAAATCGGCGGCGCTGTAGACGACGACCGGCAAAGCCAGGAGCAGGCTCAGCCAGCCGGCGAACGTTTTGAACCAGGGGCCGTTGAAGGTATCCAGTCCCAGATAAAACGGCAGGGACATGAGCATGATGTTGCCGAAGCCGAAGGCGGCCAGACCGATTTGGAGCCACGCCTTTTTGCGCCAGCCGAAGGCCGCCGGCCGGGTCCGGTCCATCTCGCCAAAGGTGAGCTGGGGTTCGTAGCCGAGCGAGGCGAGGAGTGCCGCCAGTTCGCTGAACCTGAGCCGCGAGGGCTGGAAAGTGATCGCCGCCTCGCGCCGGGCAAAATTCACCACGGTGTGGCCAATTCCGGGGTGGAGCTTGAAAAGATTTTCCAGCAGCCAGACGCAGGCGACGCAATGAATGGCGGGCAGATGGAGCGTGACCTTGGCACGGGTGGCATCGGCGAAATCGAACAGCTTTTCCTGCACGGCCGGGTCATCGAGGAAGGCCCATTTCTGGCGGGTGCCGGGGTTGTTGACGCGGCGGCCGGGCAGCGTTTCCAGCGTGTAAAACCGGCCCAATCCGTTTTCCTGGAGCAGATGGTAAACCGTCTGGCAGCCGAGGCAGCAGAAGTCCAGGCCAGCGCGCGCAAAGGCGCGGTCCGGACAGGGCTCGCCGCAATGAACACAGCCGCCACCGGCGCCGGCCAGGCGGGTGGCAGCGGGGACGGGCGGCGGTTCTGATAACTGGCTCGGCATGTTCCGTTCGTGTTACGAACAAATTTGCCAGCCGGGGGTGGGTTCAACTAACCGTCTATTATCAAAGTATGAACATATTTTGCGGCAGCCAGGACAAGAGGTGATGCGAGGGCGGGCAGAGCGAAAAGCTATTCCTGGTTAAACCTTATTCCAACCACAGATTTTCACAGATGAAACACAGATAAAAACAGACGGAGGGAGGACAGTGATAATAGAGCCATGAAGACTTCAAGTCCCGCCACGCGGCTGCCAACCTGGAATATCAGTTCCGCACTGTCATCGGTGGTCCCCTGCCCCATCGGCGTTTCATCTGTGCCCATTGGTGGCTGAAAAACAAAAAAAGGCCGGGCTTGCGCCCGGCCTTGGTGAGGCTTAAACCAAATCACGCATACAGCGGACCGAAGTTCTGGCAGGCGCGGTAGTCGGCGCTTTCCAGGTCGGCGGTGCCGAAGGCGGCCCAGGCACTGGGACGGAACACGCGTTCGGGTGCCACGTTGTGCATGTACACCGGAATGCGCAGCAGCGATGCGAGTGAGATGAGGTCGGCTCCGATGTGGCCGTAGCTGATGGCACCGTGGTTGGCACCCCAGTTGTTCATCACGGAATAGACATCGCGGAAGGCACCCTGGCCGGTGAGGATGGGCGCGAACCACGTGGTGGGCCAGGTGGGATTCGTACGCTGATCGAGGGTGTCGTGGACGTTCTCGGGCAGATCCACCGTCCAGCCTTCGGCGATCTGGAGGACGGGGCCCAAGCCTTTGACCAGGTTCAGCCGGCACATGGTGACGGGCATGCCGCCGCGCGTGAGGAAGCGCGTGGACCAGCCGCCGCCGGGGAAATATTCCGTGATGGACGGATGCCAGCTGGTCGCTTGCAGACATTTTTTGGCTTCGCCGGGGGTGATTTCCCAGTACGGTTTCATCACGGGCTGGCCGTCGCGTTCCTGCTGGCCGGTGCCATCGAGGGTGGCGGGGCCGGAGTTGATGAGGTGCAGGATGCCGCCGGCGGCATTGCCGGTAAGCTGATGGCCGGACACGCGCTGCACGGCGTCCGGGCTCCAATAGGTCCGCACATCCGCAAAGATCTGGGCGGTGTTCGTGAGGAGGTAGCCGAAGAGCATGGAGGTGCCGTTCAGGCAGTCGTTTTCCGTGGCCACGATATACGGGGCGCGGATGCCGTTCCAATCGAACGAAGTGTTCAGGATGGCTTCGAGAAAGTCGCCATTCGGCTGGTAGTCGGTCCACTGGCGCTGGCCTTGGAAGCCGGCGGCGATGGCGTTGTGCCCGTGCGCTTCCTCGCCGAAGCCAAGCTTGGCGAGCTTGGGATTGCCGACCATGAGATCGCGGGCGATAAGCGCCATCTTCACGGACTTCTCCCACTCGCTGTTCAGCTGCTTGCGCGGGCGTTTGGTGGCGGGGGAATTGTAATCCTTGCCTTCGGGGCAGTTGGCCTTGACCCATTTGAGCGCCTTCTCATATTCGGCCGGATCGTAGATGCCCTTGTCCATGCGGCGGAGGAACTCCGTCATGTCGATGGTCTCGACGCGCATGCCGAGGTAATCCTCGAAGAACGGCTGGTCCACGATGGAACCGGCGATGCCCATGGAGACGCCGCCCATGCCGAGATAGGATTTGCCGCGCATGAGGGCGACGGCGAGGCCGGAGCGGACGAACTGCAAAATCTTTTCCTGCACATCGGCGGGGATGGTCTTGTCACCGGCATCCTGGACATCGCGGCCGTAGATGCTGAAGGCGGGGATGCCCTTCTGCGTGTGACCGGCGAGCACGGCGGCCAGATAGACGGCGCCGGGACGTTCGGTGCCATTGTAGCCCCAGACCGCTTTCGGGATGGCGGCATTCATGTCCATGGTCTCGCTGCCGTAGCACCAGCAGGGGGTGACGGTAAGGGAGACGCCCACGCCTTCGCGCGAAAACTTCTCGGCGGCGGCGGCGGCTTCGGCGACCCCGCCGATGCAGGTGTCCGCGATGACGCATTCGACCGGCCGGCCGTTCGGGTAGCGCAGATTGGCGGCGATGAGTCTGGCCGCGGACTTGGCGAGGTCCATGGTCTGTTTTTCGAGCGATTCGCGCACGCCGCCGAGGCGGCCGTCAATGGTGGGGCGAATGCCGATCTTGGGCAGGGAGCCGTTGAACAAAGAGGGATTCATAGTGTGTGTGAGTTGTGCGTTGTGTCCGACCATCATGGGAAAAATCCGCCGGGCCGGTAAGCCCATTCGCATGGACGCGGGCACGGAAAACTTGGATTTATCACAGGTTTGATTTTAACCACGAATGGACACGAAGCAACACGAATAGGAGAGAGGTTGAAGGTTGAAGGTTGAAGGGAGTGCAGGTCTGCGAAGGCGCGGTGAGAGACGTGGACAATTACACTCAGGGGCAAGGGGCAACCGCGAAACACGCCAAATACACGAATGGGAAATTATTGATTCGTGTTCATTCGTGGTTCAACTCCCCTGCCCCGCCTGGTGGCTAACGGGAATGAGCGGAACGGTAGGCGGTGGGCGCGGCGCGGCAGAGGCGGGTGAAGACGCGGCTGAAATGGGCGGGGTCGGGAATGCCGACGGCATAGGCGATTTCTTTCACGGAGGCCTGGCTGGTGAGGAGCAGATACTGGCTGCGCTCGATGCGACGGCGCATGAGGTAATCCAAGGGGCGCACGCCGACGACCTGCTTGAAGCGGTCGGAGAAATAAGTGGGATTCAGCTGCACCACGCCGGCGAGGTCGGCGAGGTCGATTTTGCGGTGCATGTTGGAATGGATGAATTCCTGCACGGCGAGAAACTGGCGGGTGACCCGGGCGTGGACACCTTCGTGGTTCACGGCGGTCGCGAGGATGGGGGCAAGGAGGAGGCTGAGGATGCCCCGGGCCTCGAATTCGTCCACGGCGCCGGCCTGGCGGTCGGGCGGTTCGGCGAGAACGGGGGCGCGCTGGTATTCTTCGCGGCTGGGGTCGAAGCAAGGCAGCTTGCGATGGGGATAGATGGCCTCCAACCGCTTGAAAAGTTCGAGCGTGCCGGGTCGCGGCTCGGTCTGGTATTCGCAATCCAGCAGCGAAAAGAGGTCGATGCCCGTGGGCAGGCGGGCGGCGAAATGGAGGTGATAATGATCAAAGCGGTCGGCGCAGGAGCAGTCGTGCACAGTGAACGGCGGCACGAGGTGCAGCTGGCCGGGTCGCAGATGAAACTTGCGGCCATGATGCCGGACCACCGCCCCGCCGCGAACGATGAGCCAGAGGCGGGAGAATGGACTTATCACATGCTTGAAGTTCCACCAGCGCGCCGCCTCGGTCCGCTGGATGGAGAGCACGCGGATCTCCAGGGCGTTCAGGGCTTCGTGGTTGAGGATGGGGATCATGGGGCAAACAGTGTCAACAAGCATTTTCACACTTGTGGTTCTGGCACCAATTTTTTTGCAACCAGCTGCCTGGCTTGCTTGGCGACAATAAAACCGGTGAATCCGATTGCCGAACCCAATTCCCACGCCCGAAAGCCTTCTTTTTCAAGAGTGTGAAGGTAATCATTCACATCCGCCTTCCAAAATTTCAACCCTTGGTCTTTTGCGGTGGCTGATAAAAACACCTCATTTTGCTTCACCACTTGAGCCACCGGCAACTCCTGCAAATCGGTCATGACCGCACTGGTCGTGTGGACAAAATGGTAACAGGCCACGTCAGAAAATTCGATGTGCGATTCCTCCCGGGGACGGCCCGGATACTCAGAAACCAGATGCAAAACAATCCGGCTGCCAAAGTCGGATACAGTGTAGCCGCTTAGATGTAAGTCATGGTAGCGCATGATTATGTTTTCAAATTCGTGTTTGCCACCCAATTGCAGCGGAACTCGCCACCCAAAAGGCTAACCGCGACAATCGGAAATGGCACGAGCATTTAATCATGGATTTGGCCCAATGGTTTGAATCGATTCCGGTTTGGCCCAGATCTCATTAGCCAGCACCTTGCGGACACCAAAAATCCAAACCCGCAAGCGAATCAACCGCCTCTCGTCCTGGGCATCAAGACAGTCCATGTCGAAAATCGTGTATTCTGTTTTCCCGCCAGCCTCAAACTCGGGGCCGCATCGCCACCGGACCAGTTTGATTCCATTATTTCGGCAGAATCTGCAAGCATACAGGTAGTAGCAATATTTCAACCGGCCATGGACAAGATAAAACAATGGCAGAGTCAGCAAACCAACAACCAAAAGCAGCACAACCCCCAGATAACCCGGCCTGTCAGAGGCTATGAATGCAATAAACATGACAGTCCGTTTTTTGCCGCTGAGCCAAACCAATGCCGTTCAAACAGTCATATAAATGGACAATAAATTCACTTATCCGGCTTGTCGAGTGCCATTTGCCGGCGGCATGGGCTGAATCGTGGCGCCGGCCCAAACCAGAGCCCGGGGTTCGGCAGCAGTAGAAGACACGGGTGGAAGGGAGGAACGGAATTCATAGTGAGACTCCTCATCCGCCGTCGCTGAAGCTATGGCGGACAGGCGTCGTCACCTACAAGGAAACGAAGTGAACGCTGCCGGCGGGGTTCGGGCGGTGATGGCAAGACATGGCAAGTCTGGCAACAGATCGCCGCCGTTGCTTTTGAGGAGCAGGCAAAGCCTGATGAGCGGCAGGGATAAAAAAAACAAAGTGGATTGACGGGAAGGTTAAGTAATGTTAAAATACTGCACATCGGGGCCAAACGGGGCCGCCGGAATGATTTGAACACCGTCCTGACGGGATGGCGGGCATGATCTTTGACATCATAAACCGGCGGAGGGGTGAAATGAACCGAAACGCCACTGTCGGGGGAATCTCCCGGTGGCGGCAGGGCGGGCTTGATAAGCCAAGGGGACAGGCTGGTCACGCGGCCGCGCCCGAGGCCGAGCGCGCTCCGGTCACTCAGGACGGCCACTGTTCCAACCGGAGGCCGCACCGGTCAGGTGATATTGGGCTGATATTGAGCCTCACCAGGCATTATCGGATAACACCGAATGCCCCCGGATATATCGGCTAATATCGCCTTGTAACGGTTTATAAGCAGGTTTTGATTTTTTAAATTTTTTACCGGGTTCATAACGGGCGGCACGCGGGCGGCCAGGTCACCGGATCAAGGAACACCCGAGACGAAAACTGGCGGCGGGACGGGCGGCGTTGTGCTTGTCAGCCCAAGCCAGCTTTCCGCCTCGGCGAGGGCGGCGAAGATGCGGATCTCGATCTGCGGGCTCTCGGCGAGGGTCTGGTACATGCGGGCAAAGCCGAGCGACTCGGCGGTGGGGGCAACCATGGCCAGACGGAATGCGTTGGGGAAAACCTTGGCGCGGCGCTCCTGGGCGATGGACGAGATGGTGGCAAAGTCCGTCTCCCGGCTCACGACGCCGGAGAGGTCGGTGATCTGGTCGGGACGTTGCCGGAACCTCGTCTCCACCTGCCGGATCTGCAGGGCGGATTCCATGGCCTCGGCCTTGGTGATATGGCCGGTGCAATTGAGCCGGATGAGCCGGTCGTCGGCTTGGATATGAAAAGGCATGATGCGGGTTATGGATTGGGTCTGATAATCCTTATGAAGCCTGATAACCAGAGCGAAGGCAATCATGGTGATTGGTGATAAACTGGTGAGATCACCGGCAGCGAAGCTAAATAACAATCTTGGAATGATGGCGTTATCTTTAAATTGGCGAAAGACGGTCAGCGCATGACAATTCCAAGCCATGCCTGAATCCGTTCCCGGCGGAATCTGATTGGCAACCGGGTGGTGGCGGCGGGCCGCAGTAAACCTGGCTGTCCAAGCCGGGCCAAGCTGGTCCAACCGAGGCAAACCCATTCCGCAGTACTGCGGAGGACAGCCGACTGGATCGGCTAGGGTGTGGAAGCCAGGGAGTAGTAGGCGTTGGTGGCCCATTGCCAGGGAGTGAGGCCGGCATGACCGTCGGGGAAACAAGCGTTACCGCCTTGCTTGACGTGGCGCAGGGAGATTTGATTGCCCGCCATGCTGCCGGAGGTGATGAGGTCCAGCCGTCCGTCATCCGGCCCGGGCTTGTCGCCGGCGGCAACCGCACCGGGGGGCATCTCGGCGTCATAATTGGGTTCCTCGGTCATCATGAGCTTTTCCGAGGCGCGCTTGACGGCGGACATTTTGAACGGATAAGCGGTGGTGCCGCTGAATTGGAGCGCAAAACCTTCGGTGACGGTATTGTTGGCATTCAGGCTGTAGCTGTAGGGATAGCTGTTCAGATTGGGAAAGGTTTGGACGGCCGGGCAGCGGAAGAGATTGGAGGTGGCGCCGGAGTTGCAGACGATGGCAAGCTGGCTTTGCCGGAGCAGGCGCACAGTCCCGTCGCCGGGACGCTGCCAATAAATCCAGTCCTCCGTGTGCCAACCTTCGACATTGGAAGCGGAGGCGGGGAAATTGTCGGCGTAGTCGGTGACATACATGACCAAGCCGAGGGCGAGTTGCTTGAGATTGCTCATGCAGGAGGTTTGCTGGGCCTTGCGCTTGGCCTGGGAAAGCGCAGGCAGGAGCATCGCGGCAAGGATGGCAATGATGGCGATGAAGACGAGGAGCTCGATCAGGGTGAAGCCGCGGCGAAGCGCCGGCGGGGCTTTTCCCGGTTGCCGTGGAGGGTGGTCCGGACCCAGGCGGCAGCCAGCGGCCGGAATGGCGTTCGGCAATGTGCATTTCATACGGTTGTCTTCTGAATCGGAATACGGGTTTCACCCCGATACTACGCCCGCGGGCGACGAAAAGGCAACGCTGTTTTCATAGGATGCTCCGCCCGGACGGCGGCCGCCAAATCTAACATGTCAATTCTAACATTGGCGGGGTGGCGGGGGTCTGTTAGCTTGTTGCGGAAATGAATTTTCTGGCAGGCAAATGGTTCAGCGACTGGCTCGAAGGGCTGGGGCGAATCGCCATGATGACGCGGGAGACGGTGCTGTCGCTCCTGACATTCAAGGCGCGCTGGCGCGATTTGCTGTATCAAATTTACTTCATCGGGATCAAGTCGCAGTCCGTGGTGCTGGTGACGGGTGCCTTCACCGGCATGGTGCTGGGGGCGCAGACTTATTTCCAATTCCACAAAGTGCAGATGGACACGGCCACGCTGGCGGTGGTGGGGGTCTCGATGTGCGACGAACTGGGGCCGGTGCTGACGGCGCTGATGGTGGCGGGCCGGGTGGGCGCGGCGATCGCGGCGGAGATCGGCACGATGCGCGTGACGGAGCAGATCGATGCCCTGCGCACGCTGGCGACGCACCCGGTGGATTACCTGGTGGTGCCGCGGCTGATCGCCACGCATATCGCGCTGCCGCTGCTCACGATCGAGGCGATCGCCATCGGCATCGGGTCGTGTTATCTGGTGGGGGTTTACCTGCTGGGGATCGACCCGGCGTTCCTGTGGGAGGATGCGAAAATCTACACGCATGACATCGATCTGGCGATCGGGGTGGTGAAAGCATTCATCTTCGGCGGCATCATCGCGCTGATCGCGTGCTACAAGGGCATGACGTGTCCGATGGGCGCGGAGGGCGTGGGCCGGGCGACGACGGAGGCGGTGGTCTACTCGTCGATCACGATTTTGATCTGCAATTTCTTCCTGACGCTGATCATCGGGAAACTGGTGGGGCTGATGTGAGCGTATGATTGAAGTGCGCCAACTGCAACGGAGCTTCGGTTCCCAGAAAATTCTCGACGGGGTGGACCTCCGGATCGAGACGGGCGAATCCGCGGTGATCATCGGCCGGAGCGGCGGCGGCAAAAGCGTGCTGCTGAAGCATCTGATCGGCCTGCTGCAACCGGACGGCGGCGAGGTGCTGGTGGACGGCGAAAGCATCGGGCGCATGAACGAGCGGCAGTTGCTCCGCGTGCGCGAGAAATTCGGGATGGTGTTCCAGGGGGCGGCGCTGTTTGACTCGATGACGGTGGAGGAGAACGTGGCGTTCCCGCTGGAGCGCAAACGGACGCTCACCGCCGGCGAAGTCCGCCGCCGCGTGGCGCACGCGCTGGAGGTGGTGGATCTGCCGGGCACGGAAAAAAAGAAGCCGGCGGAGCTCTCGGGCGGCATGCGGAAGCGCGTGGGCCTGGCGCGGGCGATCGTGTACGAGCCGCAGATCATCCTGTATGACGAGCCCACGACGGGGCTGGACCCGATCGTATCCGACAGCATCGACAATCTCATCATCCGGGTGCGGGACCATCTGAAGGTGACCTCGGTGGTGGTGACACATGACATGCGGAGCGCGCGGCGCGTGGGCAATCATGTGTTCATGCTGCACGAAAAGAAAATTTATGCGAACGGGGCGCCGGAGGAATTTTTCGCATCGCAGGACGCGATTGTGCGGCAATTCATCGACGGCGTCGCGGACGCCGATGACACTTTGATCAAATAGAATCGTTATGGACAAATCACGTTTGGAATTGAAAGTCGGCCTGTTCGTCTTCATCGGCCTGGTGCTGCTGGCGGTGCTGGTCATCCAGTTCAGCAAGGGCACGAGCCTGTTTCGCGGCACCTACAATCTGAAACTGACCGCGACCGATGTGGGCGGGCTGAAGGAACGCGCGGGCGTACTGCTGGCGGGCGTGACGGTGGGCAGCGTGAGCCACATCACGCTCGCGAAGGATAACAAGAGCGTGAACATCGAATTGCAGATCTACCAGGATTATCAGATATACCGGGACGCGCGGTTTGTCGTGGAATCCGCCGGTTTTCTGGGAGACAAGTATGTGGCCGTGGTGCCGACGGCGAACTCCGGCGGCACGCTGACGAACAACGAGGAGATTCACTGCGAGGAACCGTTCAACCTGCAGGAAGTGGCGCGCAGCACGGCGGGCTTTATCAAGCGCATCGACGAGACGGCGCAGAAACTGGACGCCTCCGTTTCCGATTTGCGGCAGAAGGTCTTGAACGCGCAGACGCTGGACAACTTCGGCGAATCCATCACGAACATGCGCGTGTTCACCGAGCAGGCGTTGGACACGATCCATAACATCAACCTCGTCATCACCACCAACCGCGGCGAAGTGAGCCTGGCCATCAGCAATGCGGTTTATTTCTCCGCCCAGCTCGACCGGCTGGCCGAAAATGCGCAGGCAGTGCTGGCCTCGAACAGCGTCAGCTTGAATGCCGCCACGAAGAATATCGCGGACACCACCGTGACCATCAAGCAGGTCGCCACCGACCTGCAAGCGGGCAAGGGCCTGGCCGGGGCCGTGCTGGAGGACCCGCAACTGGCCACCAACATGCAGCAGCTCGCCGCCAATCTCGCGGTGACCAGCAGCAATCTGAACCGGCAGGGGCTGTGGGGCATCCTCTGGTCCCATAAACCGGCGGCCACCAATTCCCCGCCCCACGCCGCGGTAAAACCCTGAGCCCGCACCGCCATGACCAACGTCACCATCCACACCTCCTTCAATCTGGCCGAAGCGCAGTTGCTCCGCTCCCGGCTGGAGGCCGCCGGTTTTCATGCCTTTCTGGCGGATGAAGCTTCCGCGCTGTGGACGGAGGGCTACGTGATGGCCATCGGCGGCATCCGCATCCAGGTGCCGGACACCGAGGTCGCCGACGCCAAGGAATTTCTTGCGAGCCCCGTCGCATGACTGCCAACCAAATGAAATCACTGCGCCGGCTGAAAAAACTTCTGCCCGGCGAAATCCAATTGGAGCCCGCCACCCTCGCAAAATATGCCGGGGACAAATGGTTCGCCACGCATCTGCCCGATGCCGTCGCCCTGCCCCGCTCCACCGAGTCGGTGGCCGCCATTATGCGGTTTGCCCACCGCAACCGGATTCCCGTCACCCCGCGCGGCGCCGGGCATGGGTATGTGGGCGGCTGCGTGCCGGTTCATGGTGGCATCGCGCTCTCGCTGGAACGCATGAACCGGATTCTGGAGATCAACAAGCGCGACTTCGTCGGCATCATCCAGCCCGCCGTGCTGACCGAACATTTTCAACAGGAGACGGAGAAGCTTGGATTGTATTACCCGCCCGACCCCGCCAGCCGGAAGGATTGCAGTTTGGGTGGAAACATCGCCACCAACGCCGGCGGTCCGCGCTGCCTGAAATACGGCGTCACCCGGGATTACGTTCTCGGCCTGGAAGTCGTGCTTGCCGACGGCACCATCGTCCGCCTTGGCGGTCGCACGCATAAAAACAAGTCGGGCTTCGATCTGCACCGGCTTTTCGTCGGCTCCGAAGGTTTGCTCGGCATCATCACGGAAGCCACGCTGAAACTCATTCCGCGCCCGCCGTTCCGGGCGAATCTCGCCGTGGGCTTCCGTTCCATGAACGATGCCATCCGCACGCTGCACGCCATTTTTGACGCCGGCATCCTGCCCTGCGCATTGGAGGTCGCCGATGCGTTCACCCTCGCCGCCGCCGCCAAGCGCACCAAAAGCGAACGCCTCCGCGGCTGCCGCGCCCATCTCATCGTGGAACTGGACGGCCGGAAAAATTCCGTCACCGCCGAGATCCGCGAGCTGGAAAAGATTGTCCGCCGCCAAAACCCCAACTTCGTCGAACGCGGTCTTGGTGAAAAAGCCTGCGAGGCGGTCTGGCAGATCCGCCGGGAATTTTCCTACGCCTTGCGCGATACCGGGCTGACCAAGCTGAACGAAGACATCGTGGTGCCCCGCAGCCGGCTGGCGGACCTGTTTCAATTCGCCGCGAAACTGCAAAAGAAACACGGTCTGCAGCTGGCCTGCTTCGGCCACGCCGGCGATGGCAATATCCATACCAATGTGATGGTGGACTTCACCCGGCCCGGCGCCAAAAAGCGTTCCGCCGCCGCGCTGGACGACCTGTTTGCACAAGTCGTCGCCTGGGGCGGTTCCATCACCGGCGAACACGGTATCGGCCTCGCCAAAAAGCCCTGGTGGCCCCTCGCCGCCTCGCCGGCCGTACGGCAATTGCATCGCACCGTGAAAGCCGCCCTCGACCCCCGCGGCATCCTGAATCCCGGCAAATTCGTCTGACCCGACCGGGGCTCACTCTTCAATTCTCCCACGCCGGACAGCGGCAATAAAAAAGGCGCAAGGTGAAATTCACCCTGCGCCTTGAATCCTGTTACCGACTAGGTCAAAACAATCTTGTCGCCCTCTTTCAGGGTCACGATCGCCTTTTTCCAGTTCGGCGCCTTGCCGGCCTGCGCGGTGCGCTGGCGGCGGGCCTTGCCCCGGACGTTCAAGGTGTTCACCTTGACGACCTTGACCTTGAAGAGCTCCTGCACCGCCTGCCGGATCTGCGTCTTGTTCGCGCGCGGATCCGCCTTGATGGTGTACTGGTTGTTCTTCTCGCTCTGCTTCGCGCCTTTTTCCGTCAGGCGCACGGTTTGGATGACATCAAAAGAGTTCATGTTATTCCTTGGTCAGACGGGCTTCGACTTTTTCAAATGCGCTCTTCGTGAAGAGCAGCTTGTCCGGACGCAGCACGTCGTACGTGTTCAGCGTGTCGCTCGTGGTCACTTCCACGAACGAGATGTTGCGCGAAGCCTGCGTGAGGTTCGTGTTCTCTTCGCCGTTGGAAACCACCAGCGTGGTGCCGGTGAGATCCAGCGCCGCGATCACCTTGACGAAATCCTTCGTCTTGGCCGAGGTCAGCTTCAGATCGTCCACCACCACCACGTCACCCGCCTTGAGGCGTTCGCTCAAAGCCTTGCGCAGTGCCAGCGAACGGGTCTTCTTGGAGACCTTCTTGCTGAAATCACGGGGCTTCGGGCCGAACACCACGCCGCCGCCGACCCACAGGGGGGAACGGAACGAGCCCGCGCGAGCGCGACCCGTGCCCTTCTGGCGCCACGGCTTCTTGTTGGTACCGGCGACTTCGCCGGCCGTCTTCGTGCAGGCCGTCCCGCTCCGTTGCGCCGCCTGGTAGGCGACCACGGTGTCGTGGACTGCTTGCGTGCCTTTGCCGTTTTCCACCAGCGGGAACTTCACTTCAAGTTCGCCCTGGCTTTTTCCGGAGATATCTTTAATGGAAATTTTCATGGCCGGTTCAGTTTACTTTTTTGCGGCGGCTGCTTTCGCATCAGCTTTCTTCTTGCTGACCGTGGCGACCGGGGCCTTCCAGCCCTTCGGACGTTTCTTGGATTCCCGGATGACGACATAGTCGCCTTCCGAACCGGGGATCGCACCTTTGATGAGGAGCAGATTGTCCGCTTCCAGCACCTGGATGACTTCCAGGTTCTGGGTCGTGCGGGTCACCTGGCCCATGTGACCGGGCATCTTCATCCCCCGCATGACCGTACCGGGGAACAGACGCTGACCGATGGCGCCACTGCGGCGGTGCCAGCCCTTCGCGCCGTGCGTCGAATCACCGCCGGCGAACCGGTGGCGCTTCACCACACCTTCAAAACCGCGGCCCTTCGTGGTGCCGATGGCATCCACAAAATCACCCACGGCAAACAAGGTCGGCCCCACGATATCGCCGGGCTTCACGTCCTTCGAGAAATCACGGAACTCGCGGATGCGTTTCACCGCCGCGCTGTTGTGTTTCTTGATGTGACCGAGCAACGCCTTCGGCAGACGCTGTTCCTTCTGGTCGTCAAACCCGAGCTGCACGGCGTTGTAGCCGTCCTTGCCGCCCTGGGATTTGACCTGGATCACACGGTTCGGGCCCGCGAGCACGACCGTGACCGGGATAGCCGCACCGCTGGCGTCATAGACGCGCGTGTGGCCCAGTTTTTTTCCTAAAAGTCCGATTGGCATGGTGTCTCCTTGAAATTAGATCTTGATGGTGATGTCCACGCCGGCGGGCAAATTGAGTTTCTTCAATTCGTCCACGGTCTTCGCCGTCGGATCGAGGATGTCGATCAGGCGCTTGTGGGTCCGTTGTTCGAAGGTTTCCTGCGACTTCTTATCCGAGTGGGGAGAGCGTTGAACGGTAAAGCGCTCGATACGAGTCGGCAGCGGGATGGGGCCGGCCACACGGGCGCCGGTGCGTTTGACGGTGTCCGCGATTTCTCGCGCGGACTGGTCTATGACACGATAGTCATAGGCCTTTAAACGAATACGAATGCGTTGAGCCATACAAAGAACGATTGTCTGTTTTTAGTTGAACTGCATTCCACTCTTCACTGTTGAAAAGCGGACGGTGATAATATCAACAGCAACGCCGGGTGCAATCATTATTTTCAAATAATTTGGTGCGCCCCGCCTTTTTTCTGTTTTCCTTCAATGTTTAACGCTGTTTGGCATACTTGGAAGACGCCGCCCCCTGCGAAATATACGTTCCAACACGCGGCACCACCCGTCACTTTTTTAATTTTCAAACCTCATCCGGACCTCCCGGGGGGCGACTTTCCATATCAAGCTGCATCCCTTTTGCACTATCTGCTGCCGATCACGCCTTCAAGACCATCTCACTCCCACACCTATCATGTATTTCGATCAAATAACCCACCACATCGCTGAAAAGCATAAAACATATACACAAAAGTATACACTTTATACACACAACCCGCTTTCCTGCTGACTTTTAAGCTACCTTCAACCACCGCCGCCTCGCGCATTCCGCCCTCCAACCAGTCAACAATTGCCTAAATCCAAGCAATTTAAAGCTGAAATCACTGTTTTTCTCCCCGCCGCCAATTTTGGTAAATTCGCCAACCAAATATCCTCCAAACGGCACCGTTTATGCTGCTTGCAAGGGACCAACTTAAAAGCCGTGCCGCCCAAAAACTTTACCGATTTACAGCAATCGCCTCGCGACCTCGCCCGCTGGCAACAGGCGCAGCAGGATTTTCTCGGCGGCCGCTATGTTCGCGCCGCCGATGGCTACCGTGATTTGCTCGCCAAATTCCCCGATACCGCCGGCGTCTGGTTCGAACTCGGTCTTGCCACCGCCAAACTCCTCGACTTCGACCAAGCCGTTCATGCCCTCCAGCGCACGGTCGAACTCTCGCCCGGTGACGTTTCCATGCTTGTCCTCGTCGGCCAGCAATTCCATGCCCTTCGCCGTCTTGAACTCGCACGCGATTGCTTCGAACGCGCCGTCGCTGCACAACCGGCTTCCCTCCACGCCCTCCTCAGCCTCGCCGACTGGTATGAACGCGAACGTCACCTCGACCAGGCTTGGGCCTGCGTCCAGATCTGCGCCGCCCATCACCCCGGCCACCCCCAGGTCGCCTGCGTCCAAGCCCTCCTCCTCCACCGTCTCCAGCGGAACACCGAGGCCGAAAATCTCCTGCGCGATATTATCCAAGGCCCGGCCCAAGACCTGAACGTCCGTTATTCGAGCCGCCACCAACTCGCCGTCCTCCTCGATGCAACGGGCCGGCATGCCGAAGCCCTCCGCTGGCTCCGCGAAGCCAAAGACGTTCTCCGCCAGTCCGCCAACGTCCCGCGCCTCGAACAAGACTACGACCGCGGCGACCATCGTCGCCGCGCCCTCCTCGCCGCCCTTACGCCCGACACGATCCGCCGCTGGCGCGAGGAGCGCAAACCCGACGCCGAACCCCAGCGTCTCGCCTTTCTCGGCGGCCATCCCCGGAGCGGCACCACCCTGCTGGAACAGATTCTCGGTGCCCACCCCTCCCTCACCGCTTTTGACGAACCCCCCGCCTTTGTCGAGGAAGTTGCCGAGAAACTCGCCCCCCTTTCCTCACCCGTCGCCCTGACCCTGAAAAATTTGGATAATCTCTCCGCCCCCTTGCGCACCCACTACCGGCATCGCTATCATAAAAGCCTGCTGCGCGGCGGCCGCCCAGCGCCCGAAACCGCCGTCCTGCTCGACAAAAACCCTTCCCCCACCGCCCTGCTCCACCAGTGGCTTCGCATCTTTCCCGAGCTCAAAGTCATCATCGCCCTCCGCGATCCCCGCGACGTCCTCATCAGCACCTATTTTCTGAACGTCCGCCTCAACCCCACCAGCGCCAATTTTCTCAGCCTCGAACGCACCGCCCGCCATTACTCCGACCTCATGGACGTCTGGCTCCGCCTCCGTGATCTTGGCGGCTTTGACTGGATTGAATCCCGCTACGAAGATGTTGTTGCGAACATGGAAACCGAAGGCCGCCGCGTCACCCAATTCCTCGGTCTTGACTGGCACCCTCACCAGGCCATTTTCCACCAGCGCGCCCGCCGGGAATTCGTCTACTCCCCCACCTACAACGCCGTCACCCAGCCCGTCCATAACCGCGCCCTTGGTCGCTGGAAAAATTACGCGGAAGCCCTCGAACCTCTCGAAGCCAAACTCGCCCCCTACTGCCGCGCCTTCGGCTACGCCTGAACCGTCCCGCTAATCCGGCCGCTGTTTTTTCCAAAACGCGACAGTCGTTGTTCTGCACCAGGGGAAAGGGTCCGGAGATGACGGATGTCCCCGCCGATGAAACAGACATGAACGCATGGATTACCTTTGGCTGCGAAGAATGCAGACGGTGGACCATGGGAAGCGCACAAACAACCTGCGCATTGGTCGACACGGCATTGCCGTGTCGACCAATGCGGCCACCAATTGCCGCAGTCCAATAAACTCTAAGTTCTACCCTTTGATGATCGTCGCCCCCGCCGCCGGCCGGGAACTGAAAATCGCCGCCTCGATGCCTGTCTTCACCAGATAATCCGCCGCGATTTTCTTGGTGATGGCATCGACGTCGCCCGCCTTCACCAGCGCCACCGCGCAGCCGCCAAAGCCGCCGCCCGTCATGCGGCAGCCATAGACGCCGCCCTTGTACCCGATGTCCTCGGCGATTTCCACCACCACATCGAGTTCCTTGCAACTCACTTCATAATCATCGCGCAGCGCCGCATGGCTCGCGTACATCAGCTGCCCCACCGTCGGCCAGTTCGAAGCCCGGATGCCTTCCGCGCAATGCACCGTCCGTTCGATTTCGCCAATGACGTGCCGCGCCCGGCGATACACCGTCTCCGTCATCTTGCCCTTCGCGCGCTCGAGTTGGTCCGCCGTCGCATCGCGCAGCGAGGCCACGCCAAGGATTTTCGCCGCCGCTTCGCACTCCGCCCGGCGCTTGGCATATTCGCCGCTGCCCAGCTCATGCTTCACATTCGTGTTCACCACCAGCAGCGCCACCGCCGGGTCGCTCATCGCCACCAGCTCCGTCTTGCGCGTGCGGCAATCCAGCAGCAGCAGATGTCCCTCGCGCCCGAGCGCCGAGATGAACTGGTCCATGATGCCGCACGGCACCCCGGCAAATTCGTGTTCCGCCTGCTGCGCCAGCAACGCCTTCTCAATCGGATCGATCGCCTTGCCCGTGGCCGCCTCCATGAGCGTGGCGGTGCAGACCTCCAGCGCCGCGCTGCTGCTCAACCCGCCGCCCAGCGGCACCGTCGAGAGAAACGCCACCCGCAGCGCCGGAATCGTCACCCCGCGCCGCTGAAACCCCGCCAGCACGCCGCGGATATAATTCGACCACTTCGGCTGCCCCTTGGTGACCGGAGCGGATACGTCGATCGTCGCCGTCTCCTTGAACTGCGTGTCGTAAATTTCGATCGCCCCCGGCGTGCTTGCCGGTCCCGCCGCCATGATGGCATACCGCTCGATCGCCATCGGCAGCACAAACCCGTCGTTGTAGTCCGTATGCTCGCCGATCACATTCACCCGTCCCGGTGCCGCCACGATCCACTGCGGCGCCTGTCCGTAATGCTTCGCAAATTCAGCCGCCACGTGGGCGGAAAGTTCTTTCAAGTTCATAAAATAAAAAATAAACGGTGTCCGAATTGAATGAAACGAAAAATAAAAACGCCGCCGCCGCCGACCGGCTCCGCAAACCCGCCCGCAGGGAGGGACGCCGCGCGGCGGCGTCCCGGTTTCACCGCTTTTCAGCGGTTCGGCGCGGGCAGCTCCATCCAGCCCCCATCCTCGCCTCGCTGCCCGCCTCCTTCATCTTTGCTCAAGGCTTCTTCTGTCCGCCCATCGCCCCCGCCACCATCAGCACCCCGAACACCAGCAACACCGCGCCCCAGATAAGGTTGATGTTGATGCCAAGCGATTTGGAGTCGGCGGCGTTCACCACCCCATAGCCCGCGAGCAGAATGCCGATGAGCGTGAACATGAGGCCAATCGGCCAGCGAATATCGAGTCCCATAATTTTATTTGGTCAAGGTTGTTTGGGTTGGTTGCGGTTCACCCGTTCACCAGAAAAGGAAGTTCAGGATGATGCACACGATCAGTAAGATCGTACCCAGCACCCCGGGCCGCTGCCACACCGGCAAATCGTGGTCCACCGTCCGCGGCGTCAGCGAATACACCAGCCCCTTCAGGTCCGCGTCCGACTTCGTCCGCGCCGTCAGCACCGAGAGACCCGCCGTGAATATGAAACACGCGATGAACGCGAACGCCGCCAGCCAGAAGTTCTGCGCCATCTCGCTCGGGAACACCTGCACCACGTGCAGATAGCCGCCCTTCGCCATGTTCACCGCATGGCCGGCCGCGTCCAGATTGGCAGACGTCGTGGTCAGCGCATGGAACAGGGCGGAACTCAGGATGCCACCGAACAGCCCCACAAACGCCCCCGTGGCCGTGGTGCGCTTCCAGAACATGCCCAACAGGAACGTCGCGAACAGCGGCGCATTCACAAAACCGAACACCAGCTGGATGATGTCCATGCAGTTGTTGAACATCGAGGCGAAGTAGGCCGCCAGAATGCTCAGCAGGATCCCTACAATCGTGATGACCTTGCCCGTCAGAAAATAATGTTTATCGCTCTTCCCCGGCGCCAGAAACGCCTGGTAAATGTCATACGTGAACACCGTGTTGAACGCTGTCACATTCCCCGCCATGCCGGACATGAACGAGGCCAGCAGCGCCGTCAGCGCCAGGCCCAACAGACCCGGCGGGCAGTACTTCTTCACCAGCGAAAGGATGACCCCGTCATAATCGTTCTCCGCGACGCTGTTGTAGATACCCTGCTTGATCTGGACATCCGAGAGTTTGTTCGCCGCGTTCGCCGCGATCAGCGAATTGATCCGGGCAGCGTCCACCTTCTTGCCCAGGGTGTCGCCCACCAGTTTTACCGCCCCGGCACCATCCGCCGGATTCGCGCCCTTCAGCACATCCACGGCCTTCGCATACGTCGCCTCCGAAATGATCGGCGGCGGGATGCGATAGCCCTTGTCCGGCATCGTGCACAGCGCCGCCGCGATCATCCCCGGCACAATCACCAGGAACGGAAAGAACATCTTCGGCACCGAGGCCACCAGCGGCGTATTGCGCGCCGCCGTCATATTCTTCGCCGCCATTGCCCGCTGGACCACGAGAAAATTCGTGCACCAGTAGCCGAACGACAGCACAAAACCCAAACCGAAAATCATCGCGAACCAGTCCACGCCCATTGGATTGTGCTCCGAACCCGCCAACACCGGCTGCCACGCGCTCGTCCACGCATTCGTCGCATACGTCGTGCCCGCATCCTTCAGGTAGAGCGCCGCCGGATTCACCGCCACCGTCTGCAGTGACGTATTCATCGCATGCCAGCCACCCACATCCTTCATCCCCAGATAAACTACCGGGGCGAAACCAAGCACAATCATGAAGAATTGGAGCACTTCCGTATAGATGGCCGAGGTCAGGCCGCCCTTTAGCACATAGAGCAACACCACGCCGGATGAAATCCACAGATAAGCGTCATAGCTTTGAAAGTGTAGTCCCCAAACGGTAAAATCCAATTTCCACGGCAACAGATTGGCCAGCAACTTCGCCAGCGCGTTCATCGAGATGCCCGAGGCGAAAATCGTCATGATGGCGAAGGCTCCCGAGTTCAGCAACCGCACCCGCCCGTCAAACCGCATGTTCAAATATTCCGGCACCGACCGCGCCTTTGATCCGTAGTAGAACGGCATCATGAACACCGCCAGAAAGATCATCGCCGGAATCGCGCCCACCCAGTAGAAATGGGCCGTGGAAATGCCATATTTCGCACCGCTCGCCGCCATGCCCACCAGCTCCAGCGCGCCCAAGTTCGCCGAAATGAACGCCAGCCCCGTCACCCACGTCGGGATAGAGCGTGCCGACGTCAAAAAGTCCGCCGATGTCTTCATGTACCGCGCCAGCATCCAGCCGATGCCGATCACGAAGGCCACGTACGCGATCAGAACCGTGTAGTCAATCCACTGAAGATGAATCGTTTGCATTTTATTGGGTGTTATTGGGCTGAGTCCGTCGCCGACTTGATGGGTTTTTCGAAATCCCCGGAAACCGCTTCAATCAGCCGGGCCGGACGGCACGGGACCCGCAAGGGTGAACTGGTTGAATGGGGCATAATTTGCTGAAGACTTTATTAAAAGCAGCCCCGGTGTCAATTCATTTGCAATCTTCCGGCTGATGTGTTTTATTGCAACCTCAACAACAAATTATGTCCACACAAGTTGAAACCAAAACGCGCGAACTCTGCGAGGCCCTCCTCCAGGAGATCAAGACCGGCGGAATTCGCAATCGCATCGACACCTTTCTCGCCGACGCCGCCGCGCGCGGCCAGTACGAAAAAGTCATGAGCCTGGGCCAGTCGCTCCAGGAAAAACAACACCACGGCCAGCCGCTTGAGCCCGCGGAGATCGCCGGCTTCGAAGCCGACCGCGACATCCTCCTCAAGAACCCCGTCGCCGCCGCCTTCCTCGACGCCCAGGAGCAGATGCACGAGCTTCAGGAATCCGTCCAGAAGACGATCGGCAAGGCCATTGAACTGGGTCGCATGCCCACCGCCGAAGAACTCGCCGAAGGCGGTTCCTGCGGCTCCGGTTGCGGCTGCCACCACTGATCCCGTTTCTTTTCACAAAAAGGCCGCGAGCTCCGCTCGCGGCCTTTTTCTTTGTGTCGCGGCGGCCTGTGACCGCCGAACCCCGCCAGACCAACAACCTCCGCGCCATGCCCCGTGCCCGCAACTCCCCCCCCGATGGCACGATGGACGATTCAACAAGGCAACGCCACCCCCAATAATCCTTGCATCGCCCGTCGCATCAGCAAAAATCCTCCCATGACCGACCGCTTTGCCGCCGCCATCGCCCGTTTCGACGCCGAGAACTCCCGCGATCCCAACCAGGAAAACGGCCGCCCCCGCGAACTCCTCTACGCCGAACGCCTCACCGTCTGGGTCGGCAAGCTCGCCCCCGAGGCGTCCGAGATTTTGCGCCTGGCCGCCCGCTCCCAGCACATCTGCCGGTGGCAAAGTCCCCGCGAGAATTATCCCGCCACCCGCCCCGGCTACCTCAAATGGCGCGCCGACCTCAAAAAATTCCACGCCCAAAAGACCGGCGAACTCCTCCGCGAAACCGGCTACGACGAAGACACCATCCGCCGCGTCCAAGACCTGAACCTCAAGAAGAACTTCCCCGCCGACCCTGAATGCCGCGTGCTCGAAGACGCTCTATGCCTCGTCTTCCTCGAATTTCAGTTCGCCCCCCTCGCCGCCAAAAGCGACGATGAGAAGATGGTCAACGCCCTCCGCAAATCGTGGGAAAAGATGACCGAAGCCGCCCGTGCCGAAGCCCTGAAGCTCACCTATGGCGAACGCGAGCTCAGCCTCGTCCGGCGCGCCCTCACTTCCACTTGAACTCCACCACCACCGGCGCCCAGGCAATGTGCTGCAGCAGGCGCTGGACGGCCGGGAACGCATCCGGCGGCGGCACCCGCGCATGGTCCGTGACCCGGATGGCCACCAGTTCCGGATGCCGCTGCAATTCCTGGAGCACCGGCCGGAAGTGCCGGTAATAATCATACTGCACCAGGATCATCGCCGCCGGTTTGCGGTCGAGCAAAGCCTGGCGGTCCGCGACCTCTTCCCGGACGGTCGTAATGATCGGGTGCAACCAGTCATCATGCACCGCCACCACCCGGTCCAGCTTCGCCGCCTCATAGAGATACGCCGAGGAGAACACCACCGTGGAGCCCGGCGGCAATGTCTTCACCTCCGCCCGCAGCAATTGCAACGCCTGCGGGCAGCTCACATCCGCCGCACACGCCACCCCCCAGGTGCTGATGCCGATGGCCCGGAGCGCCGCCAGCAAGGCCAGCGCCGCCACCCCCCGGGACCAGCTCCGCACGGCCGCGCACCAGGCCGGGAAACGCCAAGCCAGAAAGATTCCCACCGTCAGCGGTTGCAGATACCGCGCCAGGCTGATCCAATCCGCCGTGAAAACCGTCAGCGTGGCGACCGCCACCCCCAGACTCGTCACCGCGAGCACCGCCACCACTTGGAACAGCGGATGCTGCCAGTTTTCCCGCCGCAAGTATCCCGGCAATACCGCCACCACGAGCAAGGTCCCCGGAACGGCCCGGACCACTTTCAGCACATCCCCGCCGCTGAGCCGGCGCAACGCTGTCAGCGAAGGCGTCTGCCGGGCGTGCTCCAGAAAGCCCGCCCAGAGCTCCGGCTGCCACGCCTTGAAAGCGAACACTGTCAGCGGCGGCAGCACTGCCAGAAGCAAGAGCGGCAGCACCGGCCATTTGGGCGGCCCGGCGACCACCTTCACCAACGTCAACAACCCCAGCATCCCGAAATAAATCCCGCCGACCTCCGGATTCGTCCACAGCGCCAGCGTCACGGCCGCCGCCGGCAGCCAGCCGCCCAACCGCAATTTTTCCACCCGCAACCACAGCCAGAGCGCGATCAGGCCAAAGACATGCGCGAGGCTGTCCGGCCGGTCGTCAAACGTGTTGGCCAGCAGGAATAAACCCGCCAGATTGATGCACCAGGCCGGCACCTGCAACCGCCGGAAAATCGCCAGCAACACCAGCAGGTAAACCCCGAACACCGCCAGATGAAACCACATCGCCGCCAGCACTCCCGTGCCCGCCAGCCCCATCCACCCCCGCATGGCCAGCGGATACACCGGCGGATACGCGCAAAACACATTCGTGGCCGAAAACGGCGTGAAGTGGATCAGGCTCGGATTCGCGAACCGCCCGTGCAAAACGCTGTTCACCGCCGCGCCGTCGAAGAAGAAAGCGTCATTCGCCGGAATCGGCTGGGACGCGAAAACCAGCACCGCCACCCGCCACAAAAAAACCAGGGCGAACACGAACAGCGGATTTCGCAGACGGAAATTCATCGCCGCAGGCTAGTGGAAGTCTTGCCTACCGGCAACCCTATCCGCCACGTCCCCCCCGGAGCGCGACCTTCAGGTCGCTTCAACGCACAAACCTACGGGGTAGTGGAAGCTTTCAACCGGCCCGGCTTGGCCACGCTGAAGCGGCGTGAACGCCGCACTCCGGGAAGCCACGGCAAGCGACGCCCGCCGAACACCGAACACCAAGAACAAGGTTGAGCTACCCCCGGCTATCCGTCAGCATATGCCCCGATGGCAGTCACACAGCCCGTCCCGCTCGCGGTGGACCTGGACGGCACCCTCATCCGCACCGATATGATGTGGGAGTCGCTCGCGCGGCTCCTCCGCCGCAATCCCTTCGCCCTCTTCCCGATCCTCTACTGGTGGTCGCGCGGCCGGCCCCGCCTGAAACACGAACTCGCCGCCCGGGTCCGCATCGATCCCGCCACCCTGCCCTATCACGAACCGTTCCTCGCCTGGCTCCGCACCGAAAAACAGGCCGGCCGCCAACTTATCCTGGCGACCGCTTCCGACATCAAGATGGCCCGGCCCATTGCCGACCACGTGGGCCTGTTCGATGAAGTGCTCGGCAGTGATGGCCGGACGAATCTGCGCAGCGAAGCCAAACTTCGCGCCCTCACCGAAAAATTTGGCGAACGCGGTTTTGACTACGCCGGCAATTCCACCGCCGATTTCCCCGTCTGGCGCGGCTCCCATGCCGCCGTCGTGGTGAACGCCAGCCCGGCCGTCCAGAGCGAAGCCGCCCGCTGCACCACGCTCGGCCCCGTCTTCTGCGAAGGTTATTCGCCCATCGCCATTCCCCGGCGGATCGGTCGCGAACTGTTCTGGCGCAGCGGCTATCTCCTCGCCCTGTTCGCCGGCCTGCTGCTCGCCACCACCTTTCCCGGCCTGAACCTCGCCGGCTTCGCCTGGATCGCCCCCGCCCTGCTGCTCTTCGCCGCCCGGGGCCAATCCGGGGCCGACAGCTTCCGCACCGGCTATGTCAGCGGCCTCGCTTTCTGGCTGGCCTCGCTCTATTGGCTCCTGCTCATACCCGTGGCGGGCTTCCCCATCCTCGGCTGGCTCGCGCTCTCCGCCTACCTCGCCCTCTTCTCCGGCACCTGGGTCTGGTTCATGAACCGCACCCAGGCCCCCAACGGAATGCATGCCACTTGGTCTGCCCGCACCCTTTGGGCCGTGGGCGGCGCCGCCGCCTGGGTGACACTGGAGCTGTTCCGCGGCTGGTTCCTCACCGGTTTCCCCTGGAATTTTCTCGGCGTCTCCCAGTACAAACTCGTCCCGCTCATCCAGCTCGCCTCCCTCACCGGCGTCTATGGCGTCTCCTTCCTCATCGTCTGGTTTTCGCTCTCGCTCTGGTCGGCCGCCCGCCTGATCTGGCAGGAGCCCACCCGCCGGTTCGTCTGGCAGGCGGAGATCGCCCTCCCGCTGCTCACGGTGATGGCCGCCTTCATCTGGGGATTTTTCACCGTGAATTATGACGGCCCGCCGGCGGAGAACTTCGCCCGCGTCACCGTGGTGCAGCCGAGCGTCCCCATCACCGTCATCTGGAACGCCACGCCGGCCACCGATGCCCGGCGCTTCCAAGCCTTGCTCGCCCAATCCGACCAAGCCCTCGCCGCCAGCCCGTCCGACCTGATCATTTGGCCGGAATCCGGCGTGCCGGATCTGGACAAAGAAGTCTACCAAGCCATCGTGCAATTCGCCCGGTCCCACCATGTCTCGATCGTGATGAATGGTGAAGACGCGGAGGTGCATGCCAACGGAACCGATTATTTCAACGCCGCCCTCCTGCTGAACCCCGCCGGGGAATTGATCCGCCCCATCTATCACAAACGCCGGCTGGTCATCTTCGGTGAATACATCCCCCTCGTCCGCTGGCTGCCCTTCATCAAATGGTTCACCCCCATCAGCGGCGGCTGGACCCCCGGCGACCGCCCGGTGCAATTTGCTGTCACCCGCGCCAAATCCCCGGATGACGCCGGCGGCAAAGTCATCAATCTGGTTTCTCCGGACGGCCAGTCCGCCCCCGGACCGCGCAACGGTTTCCGCACCGCCCCCCTGATCTGCTTTGAAGATGCCTTCCCCTCGCTCGGCCGCTCCGCCACCGATGACGACACCGATTTCCTGGTCAACCTCACCAATGACGGCTGGTTCGGCGGCGGCCCCGAGCAGTGGCAGCACGCCGCCGCCGCCATCTTCCGGGCCGTCGAGAACGGCCGCCCCCTCGTCCGCTGCGCCAACAACGGAATCAGCTGTCTCATCGACCGCCATGGCCGCGTCACGCGCTTGCTGACCGGGCCCGATGGCAATGTCCACGGGCCCGGTGCCCGGACTTGGGAGGTCCCCCTGCCCGACCGCCCGGCCACCACCTGGTATCATCAGCACGGCGACCGCTTCGGCTGGGCCTGTGTCGCTCTCACTCTGCTGGCTCTCGCCCGCACCTCCTTCCGTAAAAGCCAGCCGGCCAAGTGAGCGGCAACCGGTTGCTGGCAACAAAAAACCCCAAGGCCGCGAACGCGACCTTGGGATTAAAAACCGGCCCGGGAGGCGGTCAATTTCCCGCGAGAATCTCCTTCAGCTTCGGCTCCGTCGCCTTCGCCCAGATGCGATAGCCGGCATCGTTCGGATGCAGGTAATCCGGCATGATCGCGGGGGAGATCGAACCGTCGTTCTCAATCAGCTGGCTGCCGAAATCGAGATAGAAAATGTTTTTCCCGTCATCCAGCTTGGCGAGCGCCTCGTTCACCTGGAGAATTTTGCCGCGCTGCGCGCTGAACGTGTTTCCGCGCGGGAAGATGGCCAGCAGGATGATCTTTGTCTCCGGCTGACGCACCCGGATCTGCTGCACGATGGCTTCCACGCCGGCCAGGATCTCCGCCTCGCTGTTGTCTTTGGAATTGTTCGTCCCGATCATCACCACCGCCGCCTTGGCCTTGATGCCGTCCAGCTGGCCGTGCTCAAACCGCCAGAGCACATGCTGTGTGCGGTCGCCGCTGACGCCGAAGTTGATCACCTTGCGCTGGCCGTAAAATTCCGACCACACCTTGGCCCCCTTGCCCTCCCAGCCCTGTGTGATGGAATCGCCGATGAACTCGATGTCGTAGTCGCCCGGATTGTTTTTGGCGCGTTCCAGCACCTGATTCTGCCGGTTCGTGATGGCGCCCACGCGGGACACCGGAATGATGGCTGTATTGGTGACGACGGCATCCGTGGTCGTGACCATCAACTTCAGGTTGGGCATTCCGGGAACAGGGGATTGCGCAGTGGCAGAGACAGTGGCCACCGCCAGACTGGCGGCCAGACAGACGGCATATTTAATGGAATTCATCGGCACAAAATGAAGCGAACCGCGCCCGCCGTCAATCGATTATCCACCTTGGCAGTGCTCAAGTGTGCATCTTGACAGTTCCCCCATAATGGGGGTGTTCGGTTCCTCAACCCGACATGAACTACAACCCGACACAAGCAAAGGCACCATGAAAAAGAAA
>Ga0316222_1001550_pt1 | contig 27566 bp, 24 predicted proteins | sample TBH18011metaG_FD_206008 | JGI IMG/M metagenome (GOLD analysis project Ga0316222, IMG submission 206008) | Freshwater microbial communities from Trout Bog Lake, Wisconsin, USA - TBH18011 | ecosystem: Environmental > Aquatic > Freshwater > Lake > Hypolimnion/Profundal zone | place: USA: Wisconsin... | reverse complement strand
CTCTTCCGCCAGCTCAAAGGCTATCGCCGCATCTTTTCCCGCTTCGACAAGCTGGATGTTTTGTTCGCAGGCTTCATCCTGTTTGCCCTCATCGTCGAAGCATTGCGTTAGTGTTAACACTCCCTAGTGGTGAAAATGCGTGAATACAATGTCATGGGCGAAAAGCGAAGCCCATTCCTTGGCGTCGGCGAAGTCGCCATTGCAGCGATGACTGGCGGCAAGGCGCGGCCTCAGGCGGACTTCATTCCTTTTCAAGCAAAAACACCTTGGACGATTTGCGGTGCAAAGCCGACTCCACCTTGAGCAGCGCCGGATAGTCCGCTGGTGCGACGATGGCTGGCGTGGTTTCGAGGTCGTCGGTGATCACGCATTGGTCCGCCGTTGTGGTGGAGGTGATTTTGGCGGTGCCGCCGGGCGCGGCCAGCCGCTCGCTTTGGGGCGCGATGACGATCCGGTGAAAGTCTGTCGGCAAAGTGATCTCAGTGCGGATGGTCTCTTGACTGCCCTGAGAAATGAACAGCGGCAGCACGCGGTGATCATCGCCGACCGGGAACAGCGAGGCCGTGAACGGCAGGTCGAAATACAAATATTTTCCGTCGGCCACGGCGTAATTGTCCACGTCCACGGTGAACTGTTCGATGCCGGGGTAGCTGTCGAATTTCGTCATGAGGTCGCCGACGGGCCGGGCACCCTGCGCCACCTGCGAAACTGTTTCCTGAAAATACCGGCGGCGTTCCTCCGGCGGCAGTTCGGAGAAATAATGGTTTTTCGCGCCGTAACCGCCGCCATAATAATAGCGCGTCACGCCCACGCGCGTCTGGCCGTTGTCGGTCACGGACAGGATGTAAAGCGTCTTCGTGGCGTTGCCACAATTTTTGGCGGCGTGAATTTCCGTGCTGGCGCGGCTGGCCAGCACCAGGCCCAGCCGGCCGTCGTGCGCGGTGGCACCCAACTCCGAGTATTGGTCGGTGTCATTCAGGTAATACGCCTGGCCAGCGACGACCACCTTGACCAGTGGATATTGAAAATCTTGCGGCAGCGGAAAGGTTTTGACGATGCCGGTAATGCCGGTGAGCGGCGGCAGTTCGGACGCCAGCACAAACTCCGGTTTAAAACCGGCCGCCGTCAGCAGCGCGTGGAATAAAATTGCGCGGTCGGCCAGATGGCCGTAGCCGTCGGCGAGCGTGGTGTCGGCGGCGGACAGCTCGCTCAACGGCAGTTCGGTGAACGTCGGCCCGGCGAGCCGGATGGATTTGGCGATGAAATCGCGGATCGCCCTCACGGCGTCCAGCTGGTTCGTCGCTGACGCCGTCAGTTGCCGCGCCAGCGCCGCCGCCTGGGAATGCTGCTGCGAACGGTCGAGCAGCGCCTGGTTGAGTTTCCGATAATAATCATTGGCGTCGCCGATGAAATAACCGATCCCAGCGCCGTAAGTCCAGACCGGCGGCAACTGGTCTTCGGCAGGTAGCGCTTGGACGTCATCGGCCTGCCAGCAATAAACGTTTTTGCCGTCGGCGACGGAGTGTTCGGCGCGCAGGATGTCCGCCGGACCGCTGACGAGCCGTTGCACCTGGAGATGTTTCGGCGCAGTCACAGTAAAGGATTTATGCGCGAGCGCGTCGGGCAGTTGGAACGGTTCAAAGCCCGCCAAAAACGGCTTGCTGGCCGTGGTGGTGATTTCAAATTCCACCTCGATGACGGAACCGAGCTCCACGTCAGGCAGGTTAGCGACGAGAATTTTCCCGCCGGTGTAACGCTTGGCGGAGCCGTTCCAGCCGGCGTCCATCACGTTGATTTCGCCCGGGGAAATTTCCTCGCGCTGGCCGGCCGGAGAAACCGTGACAGCGTAGATGAGCTTCGCGTCCTGGCACGCAGGATTAAATTCGATCTTCAATTCCGCCTCCCGTTTTTTGCCGTTGTAGCTCAAAATGCGCTTCGCATATTTTACCCGGTAAACCGCCGTCTGCGTGTCGCTCACGGTCAGCGACTTAGTGCTTTCCAAAATCAGTGCATCCGAGTTGACTGCCGGGGTTGCAACTGCGGAAGTTGTTTTGTCCGGCGCGACGCTTGGCTGGTTGGCGAGCGCCAGGATGGGCGATTTGCGCCCGTCGTATTGCATTTCCTTCAGCGTCTGCTTGAGTTGCAAATACTGCGCGGGCGAAAACTCGACGGTTTTTAATTTCAACTCCCGGGTGCACACCAACGTCTGGTTCGTGCAGGCAAAGGTTTTTTGCAGGCTGATCCCTTCATCCTCCACCGGCGGGCACTCGGGCAGGGAAACGGCTCCGCCAAAACCGTCACCCAGCTTGAGCGAGACTTCCTCCTGCAGCCCGCAGCTCGTGCTGGTCTGCATCGGATATTTCCGTTTTTTCAGGCCGGTGTCGCGGAGGATGAAATTAACGACGCCCAAGCCGGTGCCGATCCACGGCACCGTCACGATGGCTTTGCCTTGGCCATCCGCCGTCATGCCCTCGGCGGAAAATTCGAGTTCGGCATGCATGGGCGCAGACTTGTCCAACAGGTTTTCCGGCGTCAGCTTCAATGATTTCAGCTTGGCACCCGGCACGGCCAGCTTGAGTCTATGTTCAAAAAATCGCTGAATGTCATCGGGTTTCATTTTCACGAAGACGTTGCGATAGGCGTCGTCGTTGACGCCCTCGAACCACAATTCCGATTTCGCCACCAATCGTCCGTCCGCGCCCAGTTCACCCGTGGTTCGCACCCGCATGAGATGTTTTTCCGGCGGCTGGATGGGACTGATCAGGAGCTGTTCGCCTTCCGGACGGCAGACCAGATAGCTGCGGTTGCAATCGTGGGCCGGCAGGAGGTCGCGCGTGTTTTCGTCGGTCGGGTCCATCAGGAGATAATTGCCCGGTGATTTTTCGACGCAGGCGATGGCGTGGTTGAAATCCGGGCTGGGAACTTCCGGATCCAGTTTGCCACCGACGTTGATCAGGACGGGATAGGCTTTTAAGCCGGCCTCGCGCAGCATGGCCACCAGCAGGGCCGCCTTGTCGCGGCAGACCCCGTAGTTTTTTTCAAACGTCAGCCTCACATCGTGCGGCTCGAAGCCCGGGCGATCCTTTTCAGGCGTCAGGCCCATGTAACGGATGTTGCCGGACACGTGGTAAAAGAGTGCCATTATTTTCTCCAGATCATTCGTGGCGCCGGCGGTGAGTTCGGCCACCTTGTTTTCCAGCTCCGGCGAGGTCGCGTCCAGGTGGGGCTGACTCAGATTCCAATACCATTTCGACACCGCCGGCCAGTCGGGCAGGGTGCTCACCAGCAGACGTTGCAGCACATTCTCGTAGGGCGGCATGGCCGGCTCGTCGAACATACGCGGCACATTGCTAACCTCCCAATGATGCGTGATGGCGCCGTCGGCGTTGGTTTCGGCCGAATAGGTCACCGTGCCGGGAATTTCATCGCGCAGCCGGATGCATTTCAACGGCCGCTCCGCCGGCGCGTGCACCTCGTAAGAAATGTGGCGGATGTAACCATCGCCCTCGAATACATTCTCCTCCGAATATTGATCCTGGATATACGGCCGCCCGGTCGTCTCGCGGGTGATGGAATGGATGATGTCGCCAATCTCGACCTTGGGCAAGTTGACCTGCAACAGCTTGTCATTCGGGTCATAAATGTTCATCCCCATCTGGCTGTCGTTGATGGTCACCTTGGAATTGGCCGCCACATCCACCGGCGTCACGGTGCCATCCGGTTTGACCACCTCCAGCCTGACCACCTTCACCGTCGAATACGGCAGCGTAAAGCTGAGGGTCACCGTGCGGTTTTCGCGGCGGCCTTTTTCGGTCAGCACTTTGACAAAGGATTCGTCCTGGGCTTCGGCGGTGCCATCCGGTTGATATTGGCGAACCATTTTTTGTTCGACCGTCGCCGTGTCGGAGTCGGGATAATTTGCCGTCGTGATGTCGGCGGCGGCCGTCAGGATTTTGGCGGGCTCCTCAAAAGTCCAGATCGGGCCGGTGTAATCATTGGTGTCGCCACAGACTGGTAATGCGGCCGCCATCGTTGCGGCCAGCGGGATTAAAAACCGGAGATTGACTTTCATCATGCGCAAAGGGGAAAAATCATGCCTGACGTCCGGTGGGGAGCCAGCAAAATCGGTTGATATTCGCCAACAAGCTTTTCTGCGAGCCAGTTAGGGATTTGCCGGCTGTCGGCCATCGCGATCTCCGTGGCGACGTTTATCGCGCACCCACTCGTTGGTCTTTAGCCGTGCCAGCATCGGCGGGATCATTGAGAAGCAGGCGGAACATTTGCTCACCTGCATGAAGGTGGGCGATCAACTGAAAAAACGGTGCCGGCCGCCGGCTCATTCGCCAAAGCTTGAAAGCGGTTGCCGTCCGCCCGGAAAGTTTTTGAAACTTCTGCTCGACAAATCCGCCGGGAAGTTTCAAATAGCATCTAGCATGGGCAACAAAATCAAACGCATCGGCATTCTCACCGCCGGCGGCGACAGTCCCGGCCTCAACGCCGCCATCCGGGGCGTCGGCAAAGCCGCGCTCAACTACGGCATGGAGATCATCGGCTTTCGCGACGGCTTCCGCGGCCTCGTCGAAAACCGCCGCATCAAGCTCGACAAGACCACCCTCGCCGGCATTCTCACCATCGGCGGCACGATTCTCGGCACCAGCCGTGACAAGCCGCATCGCATGGTCATTGACGGGCGCACGCGCGACATGACCGATGTCATCAAGGACAATTACAAAAAGTGGGGGCTCGACTGCGTCGTCTGCCTCGGCGGCGGCGGCACACAGAAAAACGCCCTGCGCTTGCATCAGGCCGGCCTCAACGTCATCACGCTGCCCAAGACGATTGACAACGACGTCGCCATGACCGACGCGACGTTTGGTTTCGCCACCGCGCTCGACATCGCCACCGACACGCTCGACCGGCTGCACAGCACGGCGCACAGCCATCACCGCATCATCGTCGCGGAAATCATGGGGCATCGCGCCGGGTGGCTCACGCTCGGCGCGGGCATCGCGGGCGGGGCGGATGTGATTCTCATCCCTGAAATCCCCTACGACGTGGTGAAAATTGCCGAGGCCATCAAGCGCCGCAGCCGGCGCGGGACAAATTTCAGCATCGTCGCCGTGGCCGAGGGCGCGATGAGCCGCGACGACGCGCGCGCCATGGTCGCCGCCGAGAAAAAACTCGAACGTGCCAAGACGCTCCACGATAAAAAAGAGGCGAAGATTGAAATTGCCACGCTCGAAGTCCGGCACGCGGGCAACACGATGCGCCTCGCGAAGCATTTGGAAGAACTCACGGAACTGGAATCCCGCGTGACGATTCTTGGCTACGTCCAGCGCGGCGGCACGCCCTGCGCGGCGGATCGCATTCTCGCCACGCGCCTCGGCAGCGCGTGTGCCGACCTCATCAACGCGGAGCATTACGGCGTTATGGTGGCGGCGCGCGGCGATGACACGGAAGCCGTGCCGCTGGAACGCGTCGCCGGCAAGCGCAAGATTGTTCCCGTTGACCATTCCTGGATTCAGACCGCGCGCCATGTGGGAACGTGCTTGGGAGACTAAAAGTTAAACCGCCAAGACGCCAAGAACGCCAAATTTAATAAGGAAAGCAAGAAAGCAGGAACCGGGATTATTCCTCGGTTCCTGCTTTCCTTATTTAATTGTCTTGGCGGCCTTGGCGTCTTGGCGGTTTTTTTAGGCCTTGATAATTGTTGCGCCCGCCGCTGGTCGGGAGGCGAAGATGGACGCATCAATCCCGGTCTTGGCCTTATAGTCTGCCGCAATTTTCTTCGTGATGGCGTCCACGCAATCCGCCTTCACCAGCGCCACGCAGCAGCCGCCGAAGCCGCCACCGGTCATGCGGCAACCATAAATGCCGCCCTTGTAGCCGATGTCTTCGGCGATTTCCACGACGTCGTCGAGTTCCTTGCAACTCACTTCGTAATCATCGCGCAGCGCATAATGGCTGGCAAACATGAGCTGGCCGACCGTCGGCCAGTTGCTCTGGCGGATGCCTTCGGCGGCGTGCGTGGTGCGCTCGATTTCGCCGATGACGTGGCGGGCGCGGCGATAAACGACTTCGGACAACTTGCCTTTGTTCGTCTCAAGCTGTTCGGCGGTGACATCGCGCAGCGACTTCACGCCGAGATTGCGCGCGGCCTCTTCGCACTGCGCTCGGCGCTCGGCGTATTCGCCGCCGGACAATTCGTGCTTCACGTTCGTGTTGATGACGAGCAGTGCGACGGACGGATCGCTCATCGGCACGAGCTCAGTTTTGCGCGTGCGACAGTCGAGCAGCAGCAGTTGGCCTTCGCGACCGAGTGCGGAAATGAATTGATCCATGATGCCGCACGGGACGCCGGCGAAATCGTGTTCGGCCTTTTGCGCGAGCAAAGCCTTTTCCACCGGGTCAATCGTCTTGCCGGTAACCGCCTCGATCAAGGTCGCGGTGCAAACTTCCAGCGCGGCGCTGCTGCTCAGGCCACCACCGAGCGGCACGGTGGACAGGAATGCGATGTCGAGCGCGGGAATCTTCACGCCGCGATGCTGAAAGCCGCACAGCACGCCGCGAATGTAGTTCGACCATTTTGGCGTGCCTTTGGTGACGGGCGCAGTGATGTCAATCGTGGCGGTCTCGTCGAAATGCGTGTCGAAGACGGTGATCTGCGACTGGGCGGTCACGGAGCCGGGCAGGGGCGCGTCGGCGGCCATGATGGCGTAACGCTCGATGGCCATCGGCAGGACGAAGCCGTCGTTGTAGTCGGTGTGTTCGCCGATGACGTTGACGCGGCCGGGCGCGGCGACAATCCAGCGCGGCGCGCGGCCGTAATGCTTTTGAAATTCGGCGGTGACGTGGGCGGCGAGTTCTTTCAGGTTCATAAAATAATTTCAGAGCGAAGCATAAAAAAGGCGACGGCCAACGGCCAGCCGCCTTTTGTCAAATGTTGTCCGCGCAAAAATCAGGCGGCCGGCGGCGTCTTGCCGCCCTTGGCGGCACCCAGCAGCATCAGCACGCCGAACACCAGCAACACCGCGCCCCAGATGAGGTTGATGTTGATGCCCAGCGAGACGGATTCGGCGCCCTTGACGAGGCCGAACACGGCGAGCAGCGCGCCAATGAGCGTGAACATGAGGCCAATCGGCCAGCGGATATCGAGTCCCATAAATTTATTTGGTCAGTTGTGGATTTCGGTTTGCGGTTTGGTTCACCAGAAAATCAGGTTCAGAATGACGCAGACAATCAGCAGCACGATGCCGACCACGGCGGGGCGCTGATAGACGGGAATGTTGTTGTCCACGATTTTCGGCGTGAGCGAATAGACCAGGCCTTTCAGGTCGGCGTCGGATTTCTGCGACGTGGTGGCGAGCGAAATCACTGCCGTCAGCGCGAAGCAGGCGATGAACGCGAACGCCGCCAGCCAGAAGTTCTGCGCCATCTCGCTGGGGAAAACGTGCGCGACGTGCAGGTAGCCGCCCTTCATGGAATTGATGACGTGGCCGGTCGCGTCGAGGTTGCTGCCGACGCTCGTCAGCGCGTGGAACAGCGCGGAGCAGCCGATGCCGCCGAACAGGCCGAGGAACGCGCCGGTGCCGGTGGTGCGCTTCCAGAACATGCCCAGCAGGAACGTCGCAAACAGCGGCGCGTTCACGAAGCCGAACACGAGTTGGATGATGTCCATGCAGTTGTTATACATCGAGGCGAAGTAGGCTGCGCCGATGCTCAGGATGATGCCGACCACCGTGATGACCTTGCCGGTGATGAAATAATGGTGGTCGCTCTTGCCCTTCGCGAAATACGCCTGATACAAATCGTAGGTGAACACCGTGTTGAACGCCGTCACGTTGCCGGCCATGCCGGACATGAACGACGCCAGCAGCGCGGTCAGCGCCAAACCAAGCAGGCCGGGCGGACAATACTTCTTCACCAGCGAGAGAATGACGCCGTCGTAATCGTTTTCCGCGATGCTGTTGTAAATGCCCTGTTTTATCTGCGTGTCGGTCAGCTTGTCCTTGGCGTTGGCCGCGATCAGGTTGGCGATCTTCTCGCTGTCAATGTTCTTGCCCACCGCGTCGTGCACAGCCTGAACTCTGGCAACATCAGTTAGCAGATTCACATTTTTGACGGCGTCCACCGCCTTGGCATAGGCGGCCTCGGAGACGATGGCCGGCGGGATGCGATAGCCCTTGTCCGGCATCGTGCAGAGCGCGGCGGCAATCATGCCGGGGACAATGACGAGGAACGGGAAAAACATCTTCGGCACGGCGGCCACCAGCGGCGTGTTGCGCGCGGCGGTCATGTTCTTCGCCGCCATCGCGCGCTGGACGACGAGGAAGTTCGTGCACCAGTAGCCGAAGCTCAAAACAAAGCCGAGGCCGAAGATCATCGCGAACCAGTCCACGCCCATTGGGTTGTTGGCCGGGCCGGCGAGCACCGGCTGCCACGCGCTGGTCCAGGCGTTGGGCGCGTAGGTGGTGCCGGCGTCCTTGAGATACAGCGCGGCGGGATTCGTCGCGACGGTTTGCAGCGAATGCGTCATGCTGTGCCAGCCGCCCACATCCTTCAAACCGAGATAGACCACCGGCGCGAAGCCGAGCACAATCATGAAGAATTGCAACACTTCGGTGTAAATCGCCGAGGTGAGGCCGCCTTTCAAGACGTAGAGCAGCACCACGCCGGAGCAGACCCACAGCGCCACGTTGTAATCCCAACCGAGCAGCGCATGGAGCAACTTGGCCAGCGCGTTCATGGAAATGCCGGACGCAAAAATCGTCATCACGGCGAAAGCGACGGAATTCAGCGCACGGACGCGTTCGTCAAAACGCATCTTCAAATATTCTGGCACCGAGCGCGCCTTGGAGCCGTAGTAAAACGGCATCATGAACACGGCGAGGAAGATCATCGCCGGAATCGCGCCGACCCAGTAGAAGTGGGCCGTGCTGATGCCGTATTTTGCGCCGCTGGCCGCCATGCCGACCAGTTCCAGCGCCCCGAGGTTTGCGGAGATGAAGGCCAGGCCGGTGACCCAAGTGGGAATCGAGCGGGCGGACGTAAGGAAGTCCGACGACGTTTTCATGTAACGCGCCAGCGTCCAGCCGATGCCGATGACAAAGGCGACGTAAGCGATGAGGATGGTGTAATCAATCCACTGGAGTTGGATGGCTTGCATATATTAGGCGTTTATGATCGGTGAAAAAGGTAGATTGCCCTGAGCTGGTTTCCTCTGTCAACCATTTATCGAGACAGGACTGGTTGGTTGGGCATCAATAGTTGAAACTGAAGGTTATATTTTTCAAGGAGGCAAGTCATTGGACTTTTGCGTAAATTCACTGAACTTTTACGTCAGCCGCCATGGCAATCGGGCGGAATAGGCAAGCGCGCCCGGTTGCTCCCGACAAGTTGCCTTTTTCTGTCCACCATCGGTTGCTGCCCCAATTCCTGATTTTATAATCCCGGACAAATCTCAATTTCAAGCGCCAGCGGCAGGCGTAAACTCTTGAACCCTTATTGGCATTTGCTTTTTCCGGCGGGCTGTGGTTTATTACGCGGCCAAATTATTATTTATGCCTACCACCGTTGAAACCAAGACGAACGAACTCTGCCATGCCATCCTTGAGCATCTCCAGGCCGGCGGCATCAAGTCGCGCATTGACACATTCCTCGCCGACGCCGCCGCGCGCGGCGCGTATGAAAGCCTGATGAGCAAGGGCCAGGCGCTTCAGGAAAAACAGCACGGCGGCGCGGTGCTGGAACCGGCGGAGATCGCCGCGTTTGAAAAGGACCGCGACGCGCTGTTGAACAACCCGGTGGCCTCCGGCTTCCTCGACGCGCAGGAAGAAATGCACGAGCTGCAAAGCTCCGTCAAAAAGACCGTCGCCAAGACCATCGAGCTCGGCCGCATCCCGACGGCGGAGGATTTGGCGGAAGGCGGCGGTTCCTGCGGCTCCGGCTGCGGCTGCCACTGAAAAACTTTTCCACCGCGCGCCGCGAGCAACCCTCGCGGCGCGTTTTTGTTTGATGCCGCTTGCATTTTCCATGGCATCGGAAAAAATCGGCGCGTGAACGAACCATTTGCCGCCGCCCGCGCCCGCTTCGATGCGGAAAACTCCCGCGACCCGAACCAGGAAAACGGCCGCCCGCGCGAACTGCTTTATGCCGAGCGCCTGACGGACTGGGTTTTGAAGCTGTGTCCGGCTGCTTCAGATCCGCTGCTGCTCGCCGCGCGCTGTCAACACATCTGCCGCTGGGAAAGCCCGCGCGAGAATTATCCGATGACGCGCCCCGGCTATTTGAAGTGGCGCGCGGATCTCAAAAAGTTCCACGCCGAAAAGTCCGGCGCGATTCTCCGCGAGGTCGGCTGTGACGAGGAAACCGTCCGGCGCGTGCAGGACCTGAACCTCAAGAAGAATTTCCCCGCCGATGCCGAATGCCGCGTGCTGGAGGACGCGCTGTGCCTGGTGTTCCTGGAATTCCAATTGGCCGCGCTCGCCGCGAAAAGCGACGCTGACAAAATGGTCAACGCCATCCGCAAGTCGTGGGAGAAGATGACCGAAGCCGCCCGCGCCGAGGCGCTGAAACTGAATTACGGCGACCGCGAAAAAAATCTCATTGCCCGCGCCCTGACGTGAAGGCGTTCCGGGCATTCATCTCCAAAGGCGGATTATTTTGTCCGGCCTGAAAAGAAAACAACAGTCCCGAGGGGTTCTTTGCGTGGCGGTTTGTTTGAATTCATGACGAATTAGAGGTTTTCACGGTTGGCATTGCCATTGCTTATCAGAGTTCGGTTGTGGTTTTGGGTGGGGAACCGCGGTGTCGGCGGCGGCCAGTTGGGGAACTGGTGGTTTGCCGGTGTCGCGCAGCAACGAGGAGGAGCGCAACGCACGCGCCTGTCAGATTTGGCCGAAGATTGGGTCGCGCATGAAAAAGGAGATGGCGACCGGCTTGGGCCGGAAAACGAGGCGCGTGCGTGCAATCCAAAAAATCATGCCCGTCTTGCCCTACATCAAGCTTCTCGTCGTGACAGCGCGCACCGCGTGGTTTAATTTTCGCGGATGGAAAAAACGACTCTGACCCTCGGCCACTCGCCTGACCCGGACGACGCCTTCATGTTTTACGCGCTGGCGAAGGATTTGATCCCGACGCATGGCTATCATTTCACTCATATTTTGCAGGACATCCAGACGCTGAACGAGCGCGCCACGCGCGGCGAACTTGACATCACCGCCGTCAGCATTCACGCCTACGCCTACGTCTCGGACAAATACGCGCTGCTGCCCAGCGGCGCGAGCATGGGCGACGGCTACGGCCCGATGCTGGTGGCCAAACAGAAATTTTCCCGCGAGGAAATTGCTAAAAAGAAAATCGCCGTGCCCGGGACGATGACCAGCGCGTTTCTGGCGCTGCAACTCTGGCTCGGCAAGCCGGCGAAGGAATTCAATTATGTCGTCGTGCCATTTGACCAGATTTTTGCCGCCGTGAAAAATGGCGTGGCCGAAATCGGGCTTATCATCCACGAAGGTCAGCTCACGTTCCAAAATGAAAAGCTCGTTTTGTGCGAAGACCTCGGCGTCTGGTGGGGCAAACAGAACGACGGCCTGCCGCTGCCGCTCGGCGGCAATGTCATCAACAAGAAGTTCGACCTGGCCACGCGCAAGAAAATCTCCGACACGCTCACGGCCAGCATCCAGTTCAGTTTGGATCACCGCCCGGAAGCCGTGCAGCACGCGCTGCAATACGCCCGCGACATGGGGCGCGACCTCGCGGACAAATTTGTCGGCATGTATGTCAACCACTGGACGCTGGATTATGGTGAGAAGGGCAGGGAATCCATCCGCCGCTTTCTCGGCCAGGCGTTCGAGCGCGGGCTGATTCCGCACCGGCAGGAACTGGAATTCGTCGTCTGATCGGTCGCAAAGCTTGCGATGAGTTCTTCCGCCTGTGCCAAGATTACTTGCGTGGCTGCGTTATTTGCTTTCGCGGCGACGGCGGCGGCGGGGAACTTTCTGGTTTACTTCGGCACCTACACGAACGCGTTGAGCCGGGGCATTTACGTTGCGCGGCTGGACGCGGACACGGGAAAGCTTTTCACGCCGGAACTCGCGGTTGCAACGCCCAGCCCGTGTTTCCTGGCCGTCTCACCGAACGGGAAATTTCTTTATGCCGCGAATAACATTCCGAGCTTCGCCGGCGAAAAAAGCGGCGCGGTCAGCGCCTTCGCGATTGACCGGGCCTCCGGCAAATTGAATTTGCTCAATCAAACTACTTCCGGCGGCGGCGGGCCGTGCCATGTCAGCGTGGATGCGACCGGGAAAACCCTGTTCGCCGCCAATTATGGCGGCGGCAGCGTGAAGTCCATTCCGCTCAACAAAGACGGCGGTTTTGGCGATGGCGGAAACTTTTTCCAGCTTCACGGCAGCAGTGCAAATGCCGGCCGTCAGTCCGGTCCGCACGCGCACTTCATGGCGGCCGATCCTTCAAACCGCTTTGCGCTGGCGTGCGACCTTGGCACGGACAAGGTGATGGTTTACAAACTGGCGGACGGCGTGCTGGCCGCGAACGAAACGCCGTTTGCGACCGTGCCGTCCGGCTCCGGCGCCCGGCACCTGGCGTTCAGCCGTGACGGAAGGTTTGTCCATGTCCTCAATGAAATGGCCTGCACCATCACGACCTTTGCATGGGATGCGGACAGCGGGAAACTGGAACTGGCCGAAACGGTTTCCGCGCTGCCGCCGGATGTGGCCGTGCAAAACACGTTTACGGCGGCGGAGATTCTCACGTCCGGCAAATTTGTTTATGCCACCGTGCGCGGCCACGACAGCGTGAGTGTCTTCGCGGCGGATGAAAAATCCGGGCGGCTGACGTTTTTGCAAAACATTTCCGCCGGCGGCAAAGTTCCGCGCGGATTGGGCATTGACCCGACGGGCCGCTGGCTCATCACCGCCAACCAGAAAAGTGATAACGCGGTGGAATTTGGCATTGATGCGGCGACCGGAAAACTTTCCTCCACCGGCCAGGAATTGAAAATCGGCTCGCCGGTGGATGTGAAGTTTGTGAAATGATTTGGCAGGCTGGCGCAAGAGAATTGCCTTTGCCGGCTGCGCGCCTATCCTTGCCGCGTGAAGCCCAAGAAAAATTCCGCCGACCCCAAGGTGTCCGCGCTGATTGCTGAACTCATCCAGGCCAAAGGCGGTGGCGCCAACGAGGCCGAGGTCGCCGACATCATCCAGAACGCGCTCAAGCTGCTCGCCGACGTGAAAGATACCGGCGATGTGCGCGTCATCCAGACGACGGTTCGCGAACTGCGCTACGCCTTCCGTCTTTTCGCGCCGTATGCGGAGAAGCGCAAGATTACCATCTTTGGCTCCGCGCGCACGGCGCCGAGCAAGGCCGAATATCAGCAGGCGCTCGAGTTTGGCAAAAAAATTACCGCCGCCGGCTTCATGGTCATCACCGGCGCGGGTGGCGGCATCATGCACGCCGGTCACGAGGGCGCGGGCGTGGAAAACAGTTTTGGCGCGAACATCCGCCTGCCGTGGGAGCAGAGCGCCAACCCGGTCATCCTGCAGGACAAGAAGCTGGTCACCTTCAAATATTTTTTTACGCGCAAGCTGATTTTCATTCGGCACAGCGACGCCATCGCGCTGTTCCCCGGCGGCTTCGGCACGATGGACGAGGGCTACGAGGCGCTGACGCTCATGCAGACGGGCAAGAGCCAGCTCATGCCGCTGGTGCTGGTGGACAAGCCCGGCGGCACTTTTTGGAAGACCTGGGACAAGCACATCCGCGAACATCTGCTGCGCGACAAATTGATTTCCGCCGAGGATCTCAATCTTTACCAGATCACCGACAGCACGGACGAGGCGGTGAAGATCATCACGCGCTTCTATCGCAACTTCCATTCGACGCGCTGGGTGAAAGATGCGCTGGTCATCCGGCTCAAGCACGCGCCCAGCCCGTCGGCCATCGCGGCGCTGAACGAGGATTTTGCCGACATTATCGAGGGCGAGCCCATTCATGTCATCCCGCCCACGCCGGAGGAACTGGAGGACACGCAGCACCTCGACTTGCCGCGCATCGCCTTCGGCTTCAACCGGCATGACTACGGGCGGCTGCGGCAACTGATTGACGCGCTGAACGGGCTGTGAAATGCTGGGCAAAATCTTAAACCAAAAAGCGTCGATGCCCGCCGACTTTTACATTGATGTGCCGCGCCGCATGGTGTTCAGCCATGCTGCCGGTGTGGTGCGGTTCGCCGATTTTCGCGGCCACATGGAACGACTGCTGCGGCATCCCGACTTCCGCCCGGAGTTTAACCAGCTGCTGGATTTCCGTGACGTCATGGAGGTGGTAATCACCACCGAGGAAATTGTGCTACTGGGTGCGCGGAATGTGTTCAGCCCGAAGTCCAAACGCGCGTTTGTCGTAAACAGCGACCTACATTTCGGTTTGGTGCGAATGTTCGCCTCCTACCGCGAGATCGCCGGCGAGTCAGGCATCCGGCTGTTCCGCGACCTGGCGGCGGCACTGGAATGGCTTGCACTCACTGAGGGTGCCGACCCGCAGCGGTTTCCGAAGGAGAATTTGCCGGACCGGCCGGCGTGAAATTTTTCAGCCGCCGCCGAGTTTCAAAATTCGTTCCGCCTGCGCCAGCGACAAAGGCGTGACCGAAAGGCGGGATTGTTTGACCAGTGGCATGGTTTTGAGGATGGCGTCGGTTTTGAGGGTTTCCAGCAGCACAGGATTTTTCAGCGGCTTCACCGGCTCCAGATCCACGCACGACCAGTCGCCCTCGGTCGCAGTCGCGTCGGGATAAAATTCCCGCGCCACGCGCGCGAGACCGACAATCTGCTTGTCGCTTACGCTGTGATAGAAGAAAACGGCATCGCCCTTTTTCATCGCGCGGAGATTGTTGCGCGCCTGAAAATTGCGGACGCCCGTCCACGCCGTCTTACCGTCCTTGACGAATTGCGTCCATGAATACGCTTCCGGTTCCGATTTCACGAGCCAGTAATTCATAAAGAATTTGCGATTGATGATTTACGATTTACGATTGGTGCCGTGAACTTTGCGGAAAATCTCCATTTGATTCAACAACGGATTGCCGCCGCGTGTGCGCGCGCCGGGCGCGCGGCGAACAGCGTCACGTTGCTGGCCGTCTCCAAGTCGCATCCGCCGGAAACCATCCGCGCGGCGGTGGAATGCGGGCAGCTTCATTTCGGCGAAAATAAAATCCAGGAGGCGAAGGCGAAAATCCCGCTCTGCCCCGGCAAGTCGCGCTGGCAGTTCATCGGCCATCTGCAATCCAATAAGGTGCGCGACGCGGTGGAGCTGTTCGAGATGATTCAGGGCGTGGACAGTCTGGCCATCGCGCAGGAAATCTCCAAGCGCGCTGTGCAGGCCAGCAAGACGATGCCGATTTTGCTGGAGGTCAACGTGGCGGGCGAGGGGAGCAAGTTCGGTTACAAGCCGGAGCAGTTGCTCGCGGAACTGAATGAGCTGAACGCGCTGCCGAAAATTGAAATCCACGGGCTGATGGCGATTCCGCCCTTCACGCCGCTGCCGGAAAAGGCGCGGCCGTATTTCCAGAAGTTGCGCGAGCTAAAAGTTGAATGTGAAAAAATCTTGGGCGCGCCGCTGCCGCACTTAAGCATGGGCATGAGCGGTGATTTCGAGGTGGCCATCGAGGAAGGCGCCACTATTGTGCGCATCGGCACGGCGCTGTTCGGCGAGCGGTTGAGCAGCGTGCGTCGCGCGCCGGAAGGCGCGGAGTAATTATTGGTCGCGCACGGTGTCGCCCACCTGCGCGTCGCCGGAAACGAGGTCGGCTACGATGTTGCTGTCCTGCTGCGGGCCGGTGATGCGGACTTCGGCAGTTTTCAGTCCGGCGCGATAAATAAAAAGCGTCTGATCCATTTTCGGCATCTGACTCGCCGGAAAACTCAAGACGACAAACCGCCCGACGATGTTGACGGAAACCACCTTGGCGGCCAGCGAATAATCTGGCGTGACAATTGGAGCCGGCGCGGAGGTCGCCGGTTGGGCGGACGACGGCGCTTTTGGCAGCCAGGCGCAACCGCCGGCGGCCAGCGCCAGCAGCGCGGCGAAAAGCAGGACGGGAGTTTTCATTTTCAACACCATTAAATTCATGGCTAACATTCTCCGGTTTTTGCCGGTGGAATCAAGCCAATGCCGTGCAGCTTTCAGCATCGTCCAGCGCGGCGAGCAGTTGCGCCACCGGCCGTGTCTGGCCGGACAGAATCAAGTCCGGCGCGATTTCGCACAATGGCTGCAGCACAAATCTCCGTATGTGTGCGCGCGGGTGCGGCAAAATTAAATTTGGCAGACTGCGAACTTCGGTTCCAAACGCAATCAAATCCAAGTCCAGCGGGCGCGGCTCGTTCAAAACTTTCTTTGCCCGCCGGCCCAATTCTTTTTCCAGCGCCTGCAATTTTTCCAGCAGCGATTCCGGCGTCTCGCCCGCGAGCGGAACCAAGGCGGCAACCGCGTTCAAAAACTTCGGCGAGCCCGGCGGGCAGTCCACTGGCGACGTCTGCCAGAGCGAAGATTTCAAGATTGGCGCGGTGGAAAATGTTTGCAGCCGCGCCAGCGCGTTCGAAAGAATTTTCCGCGAATCGCCGAGGTTGGAGCCGAGCGCGATGAAGGCGAGTTTTGAGTTTTTAATTTTTAGTCTTGAGTTCACGGAACAAGTTTGCAGGACTGCCAACTCAAAATTAAAAACTCAAAACTATTTCAGCCCCAGCACGTCCTGCATGTCGTAGAGACCGGGCCTTTGTTGAACAACCCATTGCGCGGCGCGGAGGGCGCCGTTGGCGAAAGTATCGCGGCTGGAGGCCTTGTGCGTGAGCTCAAGGCGCTCGCCGTTGTTGGCGAAAATGACGGTGTGGTCGCCCACGACATCGCCGCCCCGGAGGGCGTGGATGCCGATTTCGTTTGGCGTGCGTTCGCCGACGATGCCGTGGCGACCGTGGCGGAGCACCTCCGCGAGCTGGACCTTGCGGACGTCGGCAAGAATTTCAAGCAATGTGTTTGCAGTGCCGCTGGGCGCGTCTTTCTTGAGGCGATGGTGCATCTCGACAACTTCGAGGTCGAAGCCCGGGCCGAGGATTTCTGCCGCCTTGCGGGTGAGCCAGAATAGCGTGTTGACGCCGGTGGAAAAATTCGTGGCGACGACCATCGGAATCTGCGTCTTGAGCGCGGTGATCTTGTTTTTTTCTTCCGCGCTATGGCCGGTGGTGCCGATGACGACGGCTTTTTTGTTTTTGGCGCACAGTTCCGCGATGCCGAGCGTGGCATTGTGGAAACTGAAATCAATCACCACGTCGGTCTTGCCAATGATGGCGCCGAGATCGTCACCTTGATCCACTGCGCCAACGACTTTGATTTCAGGAATGCGGGCGGCACATGCCAAAAGCGTCTGGCCCATGCGGCCCCGGCTGCCGGCGATGATGATGCAAGTCATGGTTTTGGTGGCAATTATTATAGGCTGCCGGAAGCTTTCATCGCGGCCTTGAGCGTGGCGCGGCTGGCGGGGCTCATTTGCACAAGCGGCAGGCGGTATTCCTCGTCAATCAAACCGAGCATCGCGAGCGCGGCCTTGACGGGAACCGGATTGGTCTCGATAAACAAATCCTTGAACAGCGGATAAAGCCTTTGATGAATCTGCAAAGCCTTCTTCACGTCGCCGGCAGCAAACGCGCGCACCATCGTCGCCACTTCGCGCGGCGCGACGTTGGAGGCGACGCTGATGACGCCCTGCGCGCCGACGGCCATGAACGGCAGCGTCAGCGAATCGTCGCCGGACAAAATCTCAAATTTATTTCCGAGCGCGGCGCGGAGCTGGGAAACGCGGTCGGCATTGCCGCCGGCTTCCTTGATGCCGACGATGTTTTTGCAGTCGGCAGCGAGGCGCTTGACCGTCGGCACGGCGATTTCGATGCCGCAGCGTCCGGGAATGCTGTAGAGAATAATCGGCAGCTTGGTGTTGTTCGCGATCGCCTTAAAATGCTGATACAAACCTTCCGGCGTCGGCTTGTTGTAATACGGCGCGACCTGCAGCGAGCCATCCGCGCCGGCTTTTTCGGCGGCGATGGTGAGGCCGATGGCTTCGCTGGTGCAATTGGCGCCGGTGCCGGCAAGCACCTTGACTTTGCCGGCGGCGAACTGGACCACGAGCTCGATGATGCGGATATGTTCGTCAAAATCCACCGTGGGCGATTCGCCGGTGGTGCCGACCGGCACGATGCCGTCCACGCCGCCCTTGATCTGGAATTTGACGAGGCGTGCGAGGGCGGCCTCATCCAACTGGCCATTCTTGAACGGGGTGACAATCGCAGTGTAAGTGCCGGTGAACATAGTTAATTCAGTGAATCAGCCTCGCAAAAAGTCACCGGCTTGGCGAGCGGGAATTTTGGGCGAAAACCAAGCCGCCGTTGCTTCCAAGGAAACAACGGCGGCCGGATTTGGGTCCGCAGGATTTCAGCTTATCCGCCACGGCGCACGATAGGTGCGGGTCAGAAGCTTGCTGGCTTCGGCGTCGCCGAGAATTTTTTCGCTCGCCACGTCCCAATGGATTTTCCGGCCGGTGAGCATGGAGATCAAACCGAGATGGCCGGGAATGGCCGAGTGATGCGCGGTCTGGACGGGCGTGATGGTCGGCTGGCGCGACTTGACGCAGTCGATGAAATTCCGCTGGTGGTTGGACGACTCATACAATTTCACCTTGCGCAATTCTTCCGGCAGCGACTTGCCTTTTTTCCATTCGGGATTGGAACCATCGAATCCGCCACGGTTCACCCAAACCCAGCCGTCGGTGCCGATCCATTTCGTGCCTTCCTTGATGTCGTTGTAACCGCCGGCGATGGTCATGGTGATGTCCTGCGGATACTTGAGTTCAATCCGGTATTTGGTGCTGGTGTTCCAAATGGCGTTGGCGGCGGGAAAATCGCCGTGGCCTTCAATCTCCGACGGGCCAGAATTGTCGAATCCAAGCCCCCAGTGCGCGATGTCAACGTGATGACCGACCCAGTCCATCAACTGGCCGCCGCCGGTGTTGTAATTCCAGCGCCAGTCCATGTGGACGCGCTGCCTGATGTAAGGCTCCATGGCGGCCGGGCCAATCCACGTCTCGTAGTCCAGCTCGGCGGGCGCATCGGTGACGGCGATTTTCCACGCGTCAGTTCCGGGAGTGACGGTGGCCAGATCGGTCACGTTTAACGCCTTCAACTTGGCGAGCAGCTCCGGCGCCGTCTTGGCAAAATCATTGTGGCCGGACGGCAAGCCCACCTCGACGTGCGTGACCTTGCCGATGAGGCCGCTGCGGACAATTTCCGCCGCCTTGCGGAAAACCGCCTGCGAGCGCTGCCACGAGCCGGTCTGCCAGATGATTTTATTTTGCTCCACGGCGCGGACGATGGCCTGCTGCTCGGCGATGGTTTTGGCCAGCGGCTTTTCACCGTAAATATCTTTTTTGCGGCGCGCAGCCTCGGTGGCGACGAGCTCATGCCAGTGGTCCGGCACCGCAATCATCACGGCGTCAATGTCGCTGCTCGCCAGCAGTTCGCGGTAGTCATGATAGGCCTTGCAGTCCTGGTTCTGGTAATGGTCATTGATGGTCTGGACCGCGCTGTTCAAATGATTTTTGTCGAGGTCGCACGCGGCAACCACCTGGCAGTCGTCGAGCGCCAGGAACGACTTGGTGTTGCTGGGACCCTGCATGCCCCAGCCGATGACGCCGAGGTTGATGCGGTTGGACGGACGGGCGCGGCGGGCGGAACTCGTCGCACAGCCGGGGAGAACCAGCGGCAGGACAACGCCCGCCGCCGTGGTGGTGATGAAATGACGGCGGCTCCAGCCGGCGGATGTGGTTTTTTTCATGGATGTGTGCGGATGATATATCCCATTGGCAGAGCGTGTGACGACAAAAAAAAGTTACAAATTTGGCAGCGCCCGACCGTCTGATTTATTCGTTGACCAGACCGAACGCGTCCCGCGCGATCCAGCCCGTCGCGTTCGCGGTGCGGATAAAAAAATATTCCCCGCGTGCCCGCAGCCGGCGTGCCGGCTCGCCCGCATTCAGGGTCGAAATCTCCTCGCCCGCGCGCGTCGGCGTCAGCCGCAGCGGCGCATTTTTTTTGACGACGAAGCCGAGGTTCGTCCGGCTCACAACGCCAATGTTCGCCGTCATGCTGGCCAGAAAAATTCCCAGCCCAACCGCCGCCAGCGCCTGCTGCCAGCCGGTTTTTCGCCACCGAAAAAATCCTGGCAACGTCAGCGCGCCGACCGCCAGCCAGAGACTTGCGCCCGCCAGCCACACCCACGCGTCCGGCGGCAGCCACCGGGACGCGGCCTCAAACCATTTCAACTGCGGTTCGTCCACCTGCGCCACCGCGCGCGCAAATTTCAAGTTGGTTTCGGCGCGCGAATCAAACGGATCAATCCACCGCGCCTGTTCCCACGCCAAAATCGCCGCGCCCGCGTGGCCGCGCTGCCATTCGACGATGCCGAGGTTCACGAACGTGCCGGCCGCCGGCTGCGCCTGCGCCGATTTTTCAAACGCCGCCGCCGCCTCGGGAAACTGCCCGGCGCGGTTCAAGGCGACGCCTTGCGCAAAAAAAACATTTGTGCTGGCGGCGCGGGAAATGGTCACCGCCAAAAACAGCGCGGCCGGAAAAATGAAGCGGCGGAAATTCACAATTTTTCCTCCAGCTTCAACAGCACGGTTTCAACTTCCGCCTGGAGCGCAAGCAAATCAGCCTGTGTTTCCGGCGTGATGGCGAACCGCGCGTCCGCCGCCGTAAAAATCCGCCGCACCGTCTCGTCCGCCAAGCCGTTGCGCTCCGCGTGGTCCAATTGCGCCAGCACGTCGGCGCAGACCAGCGCCTGCGGGTTGGCCGGATAATGCGGCGCGACCGCGATGCACAGCGCGTCCGCCGCGTGCCGGACAAAGGCGTCCGCGTCGCCGGCGGCGAAGGCGGTTTGCAATTTCAATTTTTCCCGGCGCAGCGCGCGCTTCGCCTGGCGGCGGCGGACAATTTCCGGGTGCGCCTGCAAAAACCGGCGGCGGCGGTCCCATTGCCACAGCGCGAGAAATCCGGCCACCGGCACCAGTTGCAAAAACACAAACCAGCCTTGCAGTTGCAGCGGTTTCAGACTCGCGACGGTTTTGCCCGGCGTCGGCGAAGGGCTGCTTAATTTCAGCGGCGCGGCGGATTTAGCGTCGTCGTCGAATACGGGCAGTTCCGCCGGCAACCCTTCGCCGACCACCGTGACCGGCAGCGGCGGAATGGTCAGATCAAAATATTTTCCCGCCACCGGATTAAAACCACTGAACGGAATCGCGGGCGTCGCGCGCGCCTCGTCCGTCAGCGGAATCAGCGTGAAGCCCGTGGCCGGCGGATTGTCCGCGATGACCTGCCAGTCGCGCGAACGCGGCGGCGCGGGCGGCACGAAGCGCGTCAGGTCGCCTTCGCCGTGAAAAACGATTTTTAGGTGGATTGGTTCGCCCACGCGCAGCCGGTTGGTGGACAACTGCGGCGGGTCGTAAAAAAATTTCCCCATCGCGCCGGTGAAGCCGGCCGGCTCGCTGTCGGCCGGCAGTGGGCGCACGTTTATTTTCGCTGGCTCCGAAACTAGCAGAACATATTTCGCCGGGCCACCGGGAATCGTCACCTGGCCGCGGATGGAAATCGGTCCGCTGAATTCGCGGCCGGCGGTGAACCCCTGCGCAAAAAACTCCTGCGCGCCCGCCGCAATCGGCGTCACCGTCAGCTCGCAAATGAACGCCGGCCGGAGCTGGCCGTTGACATTGGCGACCTCGATGGACTGGCGCATCGCCGTCTTGTCAATCATCAGGCCGCCGCCGCTGAGCTGGATTTCAAGCAGCGCCTCGATCTGGTTGCCCGCGCCCGCCGGCAGCAGCACGCGAATGCGGAACGGCTGGCCGATAAAGACGTTTGTCGCCGAAAGGTCGAGCGTGAGCATCCGCGCCGGCGGCAGGTTGGAACTGTCCGCGACCACATCGAGGCCCGCCGCCGGAATTTCCACGACCGGGCCGGAAGCGTCCACGCTGAAATTGGTGATCGTGAAATGTCCCGTCGCCGCCGGCTGCATTTCATAGGTAAACGACGTGAACACGCGGAAATTGTTCCCGAGAAACTGCGTGATCTGGCCGCGCGCGGTTCGGCCGAATTTCAATTCCGCCGGCGCGGAAATTTCCGCCGGCCATTGGATCGCGGATTCCGTCGCGCTCACGGTCACGCGGTAAAAAGTTTTTTCGCCGACACGCACCGTCGGCGGATCAAACCCCGCCGTGGCCGTCACCGGCGCCGTGGTGTCCACCGCCGGCTGCGCGACCTGAAGCTGCGCCTGCACCGCCTGCGGAATTTGCGGCGGCACCTGGGCGGGTAGCCGAAACGGCGCAAGCAGCAAAAACAGCATGAGAACATTCAACATCGAACATTCAACCATCAACGCCCAACGGCCCGGCGGCCGCGCACCGGCAACACTTCGGCGTTCGGCGTTGAATATTGAATGTTGAATGTTTTCCATTTTCAATTTTTCACCAGTTGCGGCCTTTTCGGTCACCCGGCGGCACGCCTTGCTTGTCGCTCATGGACAGGCGGCGGCCGCCGTCGAGCGACAGGCCGTCGAGAATCTGCCCCGCCTGATCCGGCGAAAGCGGAATCTGCATCTGGTCGCCCTCGCGCGCCGCGTTTTCCTTCTGACCGGCCAACTCATCCGGCTGGACGCCCTGGCCGTCATCGTCGTCACCGTCTTCGCCCGCCGGGCCGGGCGGCGCATCGGGTGCGGGAATCTGGCCTTTCAGCTTGCTCAACAGTTTTCCCAAATCCTGTTTCTGCTTGCCCATCGCGCCGGCCATCGCCTGCATTTTTTGCAGGCTGTCCACGAGCTTCGCAATGCCGCGCTCGACAATTTCCGCGTTGTGCGCCGCGTTGGTGTCGGCGGGATCCATTTCCGCCGCGCTTTTGAAATCGTCCGCCGCGCGCTGCCATTTCAACAAAGTATTGCCGTAGGTTTCCATGGCCGACTTGACCGCTTTTTCCGCCGCGCGCAGTTCATGCCGCGCGCCCCGGCCTTCGAGATACGACGAAATCATCCGATCCAAGTTGGTTTCCGCCAGCGCGGATTCCGCCGAGCGAATTGCCGTGTCGCCCGCCGCCAGGGCGGCATTGCCCAGCGCCGAAACCTTTTGCGCGTCCGGTCCTTTTTTCAACAGCTCCATGCCCTCGCCGAACCGCGTATGGCCGAGATCGTAGAGCGCCGGCGGCTGCACGCGCTCGTCCTGCGTGGCGAGCGCGGACTCGAACATTTTTTCCGCGCCCGTAAAATTGGTAGCCGCCAGCAGCCGTGCGCCCGCGTTGTAGAAATCGCGCGCGGTGGCGGGAGCTGAAAAATTCGTTGCTGATGACGCCTGCGCCGGTTGGCCGACCAGCAGCAGCATGGGAATCAAAAGTGCCGGTGCGGGCAGCGCTTTTCGCCGTGTGCCGAGGAGCGATTCCGCGACGAGCAGCGCCAGCATCGCGGCAATCAGCCAATGGTAACGATCCACGCCATTTTTCGCGGATTGCCGCAAGCCGTCCGCGCGGTCGAGCGCGTGGATGGCCGAACGCACTTTCGTCAAGCCGTCGCCGAGCGCGCCGAGCGGATAATAGCTGCCGCCCGTGGCCTCCGCGATTTCGCGCAGCGTGGTTTCGTCAAGCTGGCTGCGGACAAGCTCGCCTTTCGCGTCGCGCAACAGTTCCGGCTGACCGGCGGCGTTGCGCGTCTGGATTTCTTTTCCGGTCGGCGTGCCGACGCCGATGGTGAACACCACCACGCCATTCGTCGCCAGATGTTTGGCGGCAGTGATGCCGGATTTTTCCAGGTCCTCGCCGTCGGTCACCAGCACGACCGTTTTTCGGCGGGCGTTTTTATCCATCGCGCGATACGCCTCGTTCAGCGCGCGGCCAATGTCCGTGCCGGGAATGGGAAGGGTGTTTTCGTCCACGGACAAAAGTGTTTCCTCAAACGCATCGGCATCAAACGTCAGCGGACACTGGATGAACGCGCTGCCGGCGAACGCCACCAACCCGACGCGGCCGTGGCTCTGCTTCCGCACAAAATCCAGCATGGCAAATTTTGCGCGTTGCAGCCGGCTCGGCAAAACGTCGCTGGTCGTCATGCTCAGCGAACAGTCCAGGCAGAACACCACGTCCTCGCCGAGCCACGCCTTGTCCGTCGCAACGCTGCCCCATTGCGGCCGCGCGAGCGCGAGCCCGGCGAATGCAAATGCCGCAAGCAGCAAAATATTTTTGAACTGTCGCCGTGCCGGGCTGTGCGACGCCGTTAGCTGCTCGACGAAATGCGGCGACGCCATCCGCGCCAGTTGCTTGCGGCGCGCGTGCGCGGCGTGCCGGTGCAGGAGCGCCAGCAAAACCGGCGCGACCGCCGCCAGCCAGAGCCAGCGCGGTTCGGCAAAATGGAAATCGGCAAAGTTCATGGCACGCGGCGAAACCGGGTGTTCGCCAGAATTATTTCCAAAGTCAAAAATCCAAGCGCGGCGAGCAGCGGCCATTCAAACAGCGGTTCGTAAGTGGCGAAGCGCCGCCGCTTCACCTCGGATTTTTCGAGCCGGTCAATCTGGTTGTAAATGCTTTGCAGCTCGCGCTGGTTTTTCGCGCGGTAAAAATGGCCGCCGGATAGCGCGGCCATTTTGCCCAGCACGGAATAGTTCGCCGGCTGGAGCAGCAGCGTGGGAATCACGTTGCCGTTCGCGTCGAGCCGGAAAATTCCCGTGGCCGGATCGAACGCCGGCATATTGCACGGCTCCTCAATGCCGATGCCGATGGCGTAGATTTTTGAGCCCATCGCGGCGGCGAGCTGCGCGGCGGGGAGCGGATCAATTTTCCCCAGGTTGTTGTCGCCGTCGGTCAAGAGGATGATAATGCGGCTCTTGCTGTTCGGCACCGCCTTGAGCCGCTTGGCCGCGACCGCCACGGCATCGCCGATGGCCGTGCCCAAATCCTGAATGATGCCGATGTGCAGGCGCGAAAGATTTTCGATGAGCCAGTCGTGGTTGAGCGTGAGCGGGCTGGTGAGATACGGCACGCCGGAAAATGCAATCAGGCCGATGCGGTCGTTCGGGCGCTTGGCGATAAAATCCTTCAGCACGCCGGAGGCGATGGCGAAGCGCGACAATTTTTCCGCCGGCTTGCCCATGTCAATCGCCTCCATGGACCACGACAAATCCAGCACGAGCATGATGTCAACGCCCGGCGTCTCGGTCTCGACGTGATAGTTTGTGAATCGCGGTCCGGCTAGCGCGACGATGCCGAGCGCGACCGCGAGCAGCCGCAGGAACATCAAAAACCGTCCGGCCGCCGCGCGCGCCTGTGCGCCCGCCGCGCGCGCGATGTCCGCGCTGGAAAACGCCAGCGCCGAGAGCCGGCCGGTCTTGCCGAGCAGCAGCGCATAAACCGGCAGCAGGCCAAGCAGCGCCAGCAGCCACGGGAATTGAAATTCAAATTCGCCGTTCATTTTTCAGCTGGAATCTGGCCGCGCAGTTCGGCGCGGCGTTTTTCGGCGAGCGCAACGAGTTCAAGCGCGCCGGTCGCGGCGTCGAGCGGCGCGGCGGCCGGCGCGGTTGAAAATTTCCGCCGGTCACATTCCCGCAAAAACTCGGAAATGGCTTTGGCGAGCGCCGGGCCGATTTTTTCATGGCCGGCGACTGCGGTGCAAAATTCGGTCGTAGTCACTTCGCCGGGCGGCAGTTCAAATGCGGTGACGACGTAGCCGCGCAGGATTTGCGAGACTTCGCTCAAGCGTTTTCCATCTTCCGGCTGGCGCAGCAGTCTGGTCATAGCTTCGCGCGCCACCACTTCCGGCGGCAAAATCACTTTTGTTTCGGGCCGGAGCAGCCCGCGCAAAAACAGAAACGCCACGGCAAGAAATGCAAAACCTGCCACGATGACGGTGGATTCATGCTGCTCCCAAAATGTCGGCGGGAGCTCGCCGTAAGCCGGAGCGAGCGCGGGCAAGGCGTTGGTGTCCGCCTCGACGCAAATCGGCAGGGTCGACAACAGCAGAAACATCGAACATTTAACATTCAACGCCCAGCTTTCAAGGCGGCTGCCGCGCCGCAATGTCCTTGGGCGTTGAATGTTGAATGTTGAATGTTGAATGTGTCTTTTCATTTCACCCGCGTCGCCGTCCCCGGCGGATTTCGAAAAACCGTTGCAGCACCGGCGCAAACGGCTCGGTGGTCTTGAGGCGCAGCGTGTCCACGCCGGTGCGGATGAGCGCGCGGTCGAGTTCCGCCAAACGCCCGGCATTTACGGCGGCAAATTTTTCGCGCACGGAACTGCGGGTGGAATTGAGTTCCAGCAGTTCGCCGGTCTCAGCGTCTTCAATCGTGACGAGGCCGGCATCCGGCAATTCGCTTTCGCGGGGATCGTGCAGGTGCAGGCAGACGACATCGTGCCGCGTGTTCGTCAGGCCGAGTTCGGCGATGACATCGCGGTTGGTAGGGTGTGTCACTCCGTGCGCGCCGACGGTGGCCAGCGGACTGCCCGCCCTACCTGTGTCGGAGTGCAAAAAATCCGTGAGCAGAAAAACAATCGCCCGGCGGTGAAGGACATGATTCAGAAAACCGAGCGCGCCGGAAATGTCCGTGCCGCGCCGACGCGGCTTGAACATCAGCATTTCCCGCACGAGCCGCAAAATGTGCCGCCGGCCTTTGCGCGGCGGGACGAACAGTTCTACCTCATCCGTGAACAGCAGCAGCGCGACCTTATCGCCATTTTTCGCGGCGGAGAACGCGAGCGTGGCAGCGATCTCGGCGGCGAACTCGCGCTTGGTGCGGCTGGCCGAGCCGAAGCTGGCCGACGCCGAAACGTCCACGGCGAGGACGGCGGTGAGTTCGCGTTCCTCGCGGAAGCGTTTCACGAACGGGCGGCCGAGGCGGTGCGTGACGTTCCAGTCAATGGCGCGCACATCGTCGCCGGGCATGTATTCGCGGAGATCTTCGAAATCCATGCCGCGCCCCTTGAAGCCGCTCAAATACGCGCCGCCCATCGTGTCGTTCACGAGGCGGTTCGTGCGGACTTCCACGCGGCGGACGGACTCGAGCAGTTCAGTGAGCGTCATCGGCTGATTAATGAGTCGCCAATGTAGATGCGGTAATCCTTGATGCGCCCGCCGCCTTCGCCCTGGCGTGGGACGTAGCGGAAGCCGGAAACCGTCTGTGACTGGCCGAGATTCAGAATCAGGAAATGCGGATAATTCGGCTGTGCATTCTTCCATTCCGTGTGCCAGAAATTTGCCGTCTGGCCGTCAATCGCGTTTTCTGCCGAGCCGTCTTCGCCGGCGCGTTCCTCGCTGTCCACGTAGGCGATCGTCCAGCCGTTGTGGCTGATCGCGTTGCCGGCGGCGTCGAGCAAATCGAGTTCGGCCACGGCGGCGTAAGGTTTTCCGTCCTGCGCGTTCAGCGATTCGAGGCAGAAAAATTTCCCGGTGGCCGGCGCGGCGAACTTGATTTCCTGCGTGTCTGCGCC
>Ga0316222_1001547_pt1 | contig 27592 bp, 28 predicted proteins | sample TBH18011metaG_FD_206008 | JGI IMG/M metagenome (GOLD analysis project Ga0316222, IMG submission 206008) | Freshwater microbial communities from Trout Bog Lake, Wisconsin, USA - TBH18011 | ecosystem: Environmental > Aquatic > Freshwater > Lake > Hypolimnion/Profundal zone | place: USA: Wisconsin... | reverse complement strand
AAATCACGCCCACGGGTAGCCATGCGCGCGTCCCTGCTCGCGCGCCACGTCGTCCTCGTCCGCCGCCTGGAGCGCCAGGTCGACCGCCTCGCCCTCCAGCTGGCGCGCATCCCGTCGCCCACCCCCCGCGCCCCCATGCCGCTCCTTCGACGCGCGTGGAACGCGGTGGCGCGATTCGCCCACCGCTGCTGCTGCTTCCTTTTTCGCGTTTAAAGACTGTGCGCCCCCTCGTCCCCATCGGCGCCGATGGACATCGACATCGACTGGGACACGAGCCCGCCGCTGCTGTTCACGGGGCCGACCGACAACGGCCAGGAGGCCCACTGGCGCGCGCGCCGTCCCGCGTCGGACCGGCTCCACGAGGTGCACTTCCCGCCGGCGGACGAGGAGGCGCTGCGCCAGGTCATGGACGCGCCTCCCACGGACGTGGCCGGCCGACGCGCCGTCGTCGCCGTGTTCGGCATCGAACACATGAAGGGCGCCGCGCGGCGCATGCTCCGCTCGCTCATCGACAGCGGCAAGTTCGTCGCGCTATTCACGCACGCGCCGCAAAGCGTGCCGCCGGGCGTGCTCAGCCGATGCGCGATGGTGCGCATGCCGAGCTCGCCCACGCTGGAGGCGCAGCTGCGCCAGATGCGCCTCTACGACAGCGACCGCGCCGCGACCGTCGCGGCCATGGGCCCCTGCCACGCGCGCCGCGCCGCGCTCACGGCGATGTTCCAGTCGGGCGTCACGCTCGCCGAGTTCCTGATCGACGTGCTGCGCACCTGCGACGAGGCCGGCAAGCGGGCGCTCTCCGAGCGCGCCGCGGCGTGCCAGCACGCCGCGCTCGGCGGCGTCAACGCCGTCGTGCACGCCGAGCACTTCCTGTGCGCGTTCGACGCGCTCCGCGTTGGCTCGAAAAAGTGAGTTCACCCACGACCGGCGAGCACCTGGACCAGCCGGTCCCGCTTCATGGCGGTGTACCCGACGACGCCCTGCTTTTTGCACATCCCGCGCAATTCTTTGAGCGTCATCCCCTCCCATCGCGGAGACGGAGGCGGAGGCGCAAACGCGCGCACCCGCGCGCGCATGTTCGCCACGAATTCGGCGTCCGACATCGACACCTCGTCGTCGAACTTGTACTTGAAGAGCGCGTCCACCACGTCCTCCAGCATCCACCGGTTCGCGTCCTCCAGCTCGCGGACTTCCCCCGTCCGCACGTTCAGCAGCTTGAACGCGCGCGCCCCGAAGCGCGGTCGCATCCACTTGTGCCACATCCACGCGTACACGCACACCTGCAGCAAGTGCTCCACGAGCACCGCGTCCACGCACTTGAACTCCCACACCGTCGTCGCGTCCAGCGCGTCCACGCGCCCGTTCACGCGAATCGCGCGCTGGTTCCGCCAACGGTACTCGATCTCGGCGGCGCCGTCCTGCAGCGCCCGCTCGAACTCCAGGGGGCCCTCGCCGACGCAGCGAGTCATGTGGACGAGGCACTCCGCCGCCATCTCCGCCGCGAGCCAGTCGTACGCCGGAATTTGGGCCAGCTTGAAGTGGTAGCCGTGGGTCAGCGTCTGGTACACGTTGCACAGGTGGAGGAACTCGGCGGTGGAGGCGGGCGGCGCGGCCGCCACGGCGGCCAAGTGGTCGTCGAGGAGGGTGCTCGCGCTCTTCCACGCGTCGGTCGCGCACAACGACGTCACGCGCTCGAAGATCGTGTTGGTGCCCCCTCGCTGCCGCGACTCCCACATCGCCGGGATGGCCAGCCCGTTCACGTCCGCGACGTTCTCGACGTTGTCCCCGTGCGTCACCTTGGACGGAACGCGCGCCGCGTCCGCGGCCGGAGGCGACGTCGTCCGAAACAGCGCGTCCACCATCGGCGCCAGCATCGACAGCGCGTCCGCCCGCAGGTACTTCACGAGCTCGGTCGGGGAGGTGCGCGAGTAGTCCTTCGCGGTCGCGGTCGCCCCCTCCGCCCCCGTCGCGGCCGGCCTGGCCCACCGCCCGAACATTCGCACGACGCCGCGCGCCCTCATCTCGTCCATGGAGCGCTTCAAGAAGGGGAGCGGCCCGTTGCGCGCGTCTCCCACCAGCAGGAGGTGCTTCGACGCGCGGGTGCACGCGACGTACACGGTGGACGGGCACAGGTCGGTCGGCTTGTCGCGGCAGAAGAACCGCATGTAGCCCGCGTCGAAGCCGTACACCACGACGATGGGGCGCTCGCGCCCCTTGGCCTGGTGAAACGTGGTGAAGCACACCTTCCCGCGGATGACGTCGTCGTCCAACACGGCGTCGTCGTCGCTCGGAACCTCGCACGGCACCTTGAGCTCCACGAGCTTGTTCTCCAGGATCCGCGCGGGCGACTGGCCCGACTTGAGGGAGCCCGCGAGCACGAACACGTCGCCGGGCGACGCGGACCCGTTGCGAAACCACTCAAGCAGGGCGGCGCGGACTTCGCGGTACGCGTAGAACGGGTTGCCGACGTACACGTCCACGGGGGGACCCGGCTTGGTGGCCACGATGCGCGGCTCGCCGATCAGCGCCTCGTTCACGAAGCGCGCAATCGGCCCCGTCACGCGGTAGCTGCGCTGCAACGACAGGTGCGTCGGCGCGAACCGGCCGTACAGCTGCTGCGCGAGCGTGAGGAACCGAACGTCGGCGTCCTTGAAGTCGTAGATGCCCTGGTACCGGTCGCCCAGCACCACCACCGTGCACGCGCTCGCGCACGCGCAGGCGGGACCCACGTCCGCCATGAACTTGTGCAGCAACGCGTAGTAGTAGGGCGTCATGTCTTGCGCCTCGTCCACCACCAGGACGTCGACGGGCGCAATCGGCGCCTTCGGAGGGAGGTTGGCGTCCACGACGCGCTGCAGCGCGCCGTCGGTGTACCCGCCCCGGTCGTAGTGCCTCACCACAAGGCTGTGGTACGTGTGTATTTCCAGGTTGCTGATTCCAGCCTGCGCCGCGCGCGCGCGGGTCTCCTCCTTCAGCTGGCTGTTGTACGTGACGTTCAGCACCCGCCGCTCCGGACAGGCGCGCGCCACCCACAAGATGGTGGTGGTTTTCCCGGACCCCGCCACGGCGTCGACGACGACGCTGCGCCCTCCGCGCACCGCGTCGACGATCGCGGTCTGCTCCTCACTCGGCGGATTCATCTTCGCACGGACCAGTACGTACCCCGTGCGCGCCCGAAATACGTTTAAGCGGGTTGTTTTAAAAACACGAAGTCGCCTAATGATCATCTCGTCGGCCCACAACGTGCTCATCTACGAGCACACGCGGCGCGTCGCCCCGGAGCTGGACGCGCCCGCGGTCAAGTGCACGCTCCGCCCCCCTGCCCCCCTCCGTGTCGACGTGATGGATGCCGACACGCTGGACGCCGCGCTCCTCCACCTGCGCGACCGGCCGCTGGTCATGAACCTCGCCGACGACGTGCGTCCGGGCGGGTACGTGGACGTCGGGGCGTGCTCGCAGGAGGAGTGCCTGTTCCGCCGGACCAACCTCTGCAAGAGCCTGGACCCGGCGCTGTACCCCATCCGCCCCGACGAGGCCGTGTACTCGCCGTCCATCGTCGTGTTCAAGCGCGGCGAGCACGAGCTCTACCAGCCGCTGGACGAAGCGTTCCGCGTCGACGTGGTCTCGTGCCCGGGGCTCAAGTACCCGCCCCTCGCGGAGGGGCGCCTGCGCCCGGAGGACGTCGAGGTCCTCAAAAACAAGGTCCGCCTCATCCTCCAGGTGTGCGAGACGTACGGCCACCCGACGCTGATCGCGGGCGCGCTGGGATGCGGCGCGTGGTGCAACCCGCCGGAGGACGTGGCCCGCGCCTTCAAAGCGGTCTTCGAAGAGCAACCGCGGACCGTCGTGCGGCGCGTGGTGTTCGCCATCCTGAAGCCGAAGGGCATCTTCAACCCGAACCTCGCCAACGCCAACTTCGAGGTGTTCCGCCGCGTGTTTGGGCTCACACCGTCGGAACCAAGCGCAGCATGAGGTCGCGGATCAGAGCGTCCTCGGCGTCCGCGCGTTGCATCGCGAAGCGCACGCTCACGCGGTCGACGTGGCCCTCCGCGCGCACCACCGCGTCGTACACCGCCTGCGCGCCCCCGTCGTCGGCGTTCGCCACCAACGCGTCGAGCGTCGCCACCTCGGCGGCGATGTCGACGTCCGCGTCAGGGAGGATGTGGGCGACCACGTCGCCCATGTGGTCCTCGAGCCACGCGAAGGCGTCGTCCGAGGCCGCGCCGAACATGCGCACCGCCACCGCGCTCGCCTCGGGCGTGAAGCCGCATGCCTCGAATATGCGCCCCACCTCCCGCTGCTTGACGCGCCGGATGGCGTCGAGCGCGTCTTGGCGCAGGACGTGAAGGCCCTCGCGGACGTCCGTCCGCCGAAGGTTGCGCGCCTGCGTCTTGGACAGGGGCGCAACGAATTCCGCGCCCACGACCTCGCGTGGACGGGCCGCAGGTGCAGCAAGCGCAGCTGGTGCCGCTGGTGCCGCTGGCACAACAAGCACACGGGGCGCCTTGGACGCTGGCGCTGGCGCAGGCTTTGGCTTTGGCGCAGGCGCTGGCGCTGGCGCTGGCGCAGGCGCAGGCGCCGGCCGTTGCAAAATGCGAAGGATCGGCTTCCGCGTGCCCGTGTGCGAATGGGTTGGGGGCACCGCCTTGGCGGGTTGGCGGTGCGACTTCTTCACGATTCCCTTGCACGGTTCCGCGCTCGGAAAGCCGGTGTAATTGCAGCGCTCGCCGACCGATTGCCGCATGTACCTCGCGATGCAGTGCTCGTGGTACACGCTGCATGCCCCCGGACACCCGCGTCCGACGAGAGAACAGTCCACGATGCGCAAGTTGTGCTGCGTGTTGTCGCATTCCTCGCCGCAACGGTCGCACACGGGGAGGACTCCCATCGAAGGGTGGGTTCGGAGGGGGAATGCGAGGAACGGTCCTTTTTTTTATAAAAAACTTAAACAATGCACGAGATCCTGCCCAACCTCTGGCTGGGTAGCTTCGTCGACGCGCGTCGCCACTCCCACGCCATGGACGCCGTCGTCAACTGCACGGTGGACCTCCCCTTCTTCGGCGTGCCTAAACCACGCATGCGGCTGCCCGTGGACGACAACGCGTCCGAGAACGCGTCGCTCGCGCCGTTCCTGCACCAGGCCGTCGCGTTCGTGCGCGCCCACCTGGCCCACCGTCGGCGCGTCCTGGTGCACTGCTTCGCGGGCATCCAACGAAGCGCGACCGTGGCGGCCGCCGTCGTGATGCGCGTGCGCGGACTCTCCGCGAACGACGCGGTCGAGTTCGTTCACGCGCGCAGCCCCAACACGTTCCTCGGCGGCGCCAACTTCATGGCCAGCCTGGAGGCGTTCGACCAATTTTAAAAAATTGGATTGGCCCCGGGGAATCGCCCTCGTCTCACAATGGCGACCACGCTGCGCGCGGTCCTCCGCGACATCGTCCGTCGGTCGAAGGGGGACTGTCTCCTCCACAGCCTCCCCTCCCGCCCCATCGCCAAGCTGCACTTCCAGGAGCGCGCCGTCGCGACGATTTTGGATGCGCAAAAGCACGTGTCCCCCTTCCTGACGACGGCGGCGCCCGAGACCGCGCCGTGCTTCCACGATGACGCCGAGCGGACGTTCACCGTGGCGCACATGTCGATCGACCCCGTGGTGAACCCTCGGACGCATCAGACCTCCATCGTCGTGAAGATGGAGCTGCGCAACGACGCCGGAAAAACCGCGAGCATGTGGTTCACGGTCGAAGACGAGCCCGCCCCCTTCTACCGGGACGGCAAGATCTTCGGGGGCGTCTCCATCGCCGACGACGTCCTCGTGGTCTAGGGGGGGGGGGGCGAATTTTTAAAAAACGTGCGCGTCGTGTAGAATGGCCTGGGACCTCCGGACGTGGGGCGGCATGACCTTCGCCGGCCTGGGCATCGTCGCGGGGGTCGTCGCCATCGTCGCCGTCGCCACCCTGCCGTACCGGCACAGCGCCTCCAAGTCGAAACGCACGTGGCGCGACGCCCTGTGGTGGCTGGTGCCGCTCGCGCTCCTGGCGATCGCCGCGGCGCTCGTGTACTCCACGGGCGCGTACGCGTACGCGTACGCGCACGTGCGCACGCTCTTCGCACCCCCCGCACCGGCTGCCCAAACCGGGGGAGGCGCAGGCGGCGCTCCGGCCACGTGCGGCGCGAAGCCGGAAGCCACGTGCGGAGCGACCGACCCCGTGTCCGACCCGGCGTACAACATGAAGGAGATCGTCAAGCAAAGCATCCTGCTGGAAGAGCACCTGGTCGAGCCCAACAAGCGCTGCAAGGACTGCATCGTCAAGCACTTCCTGCACATCATCGCGCTCGGCCAGGAAGCGCAGATGCTGGCGGGGGCCAAAACGCTGCCGATGCTGGACTCCACGCCCGCGTTTTACGAGGCTCTGTACACGCAATGGCTGGAGCGCAAAGACGACGCCAAAACGATGTGCGGCATCGAGGAAAAGCTGCGCGAGCGACGGAAGGAACTCGTCGCCGCGTACATCCTCAATTAATTTCTAATTTTTCACACTTCCCATGGCCCTCCCGCGCGACTTGTGGATTCGAGTGCTCGATCGCGTCGAGGCATCCTGCGACGCGGCGGCGCTCGCGTGCGTGAGCCGCGAGTCGAATGCGGCGTACCGCGCGTCGTCGGCGTTTCGCGCAGTGCGCGTGTCCCCGCGAAGCGGCGAAGTCCGTGAGCCGGCGTCGGGCACCTTCGACGTCGAAGTCGACGTCGAGGACGACCTCGTAAAGGCGCTGGCGCAGCGCGAAGGCCCGAGGCGGCTCAGCGTGTTGATGCGCCCCGGGACGTACGATCCCTTCGACTGGACCCAGTTGCCCCTCGAGGGCGTGCACATCTTCGGTCGCGAGGCCGTGCGTGTACTCGCCGGCGCCCCTCTCCTCGTGGGATCGTGCCCGCTCACGGTCGACGGCGTCGAGTTCGTCGTGCCCAAATTTTCGTTCACGGGCGTATGCTGCCTGCGCATGCAACGGTGCGCGGCGCGATTGTGCATCGTCAACCTTTGCGAGAACGGAACCGCCGTGTTTGACCGGTGCCGCTTCAGTTTCAGTCGCATCAATGCCAACGCCCCCGGCGTCACGATCCGTTGCCATCGATGCACCTTCGCGAACTGCACGGTCGGAGCAGGGGAAGGCTCCGCGACCCTCGTCAAAAACACGTTCACCAACTGCGCGAGCGGGAGTTACGCGATGTGGGTCGGCCCCTCTTCCTCTTCCTCTTCCTCCGTCCTCATCGCCGACAACGAGTTTTCCGGGGTGGGGGTTGGGGTGGGCGTCAACCTCGTCCGCGCGACGGACGTCGCCATCGAGCGAAACGCGTTTCGAGGGTACCGCAACGCCATCCAAATGTCGGAAGACAGCGACGCCCGCATCGTCGGCAACACCTTCGCCGTCAACCACCTCGCCCTCGCCATTTTTTCGAGTTCACGCGCCTTCCTCGACGCCAACGACGGCGACGCGAGCGTCTATAAAGACTACGAGCGCACGCACGTTTACGGAAACGGCATCCGTTTCCACCGATGCCACCGGGAGTGGTCGCCCCGGCTCCGCTTTTTCGCGCAGGTGTGCGTGTTCGCGGTCTTTTTCGCGGTCGTCATGCATGCGGGTTAATGCGTTGTTGGCATACACTTTGTCAAATAGTATGGTTTCCTCGTCGGGGTGTCCCGGCGGCACGCGCGCCAGCAGCCAGTCAATCAACGGCACCCTTTTTCAAACGTGCGTCGCCTCCGACGACGCCAGCGTCGGCGTCTTGGCGGCCGAAATCATCGCGCCCATTTTGGGAACTCTCTTGTTGGTCACGATCATCGTCGTGACCAACAAGTGCCGCGCGACGTTACTGCGCAACGCCTCCGGGGGCGTCGCCACGCAGGCCCGCCACGACGCGGCGTTGGCCCTGCTCTCGCCGACGTCGCGCACGGACCTCCTGGCGGGGGTCGCGAGCGAAACGTTGATGGCGGAACTGGCGAGCATCAAACACGCGGAATGGACGGAACGCGGATCGCGGGCCACCACGCGCGCGCTGTGCGAGGTGGCTGACCTGCGGCGGCACCTCGCGCTCGCCACGGCGATGAACGCCGTGTTGAACGACCCGGGAGTATAAACCCGCGCGCCCCCTCACCCTGGATGCCCAAGCGCAAGACGCCGCCGCCGCGCCCCAACGGCGCCGTGGTGCGCCACCTCGCGCGCGGTCCCGTCCAGCGCGCGCTGTCAACGCTCCTCCTCGTGCTGCAGGGGCGTTCTCACGTGAACCCGCGCTTCGAGGTCATGGTGCGCGAGCTGCGCGCCGTCCTCGCGGCGGAGTCCAGCGACCTCGCCGCCGCGATGACGGACCTGCTCGACGACGTGGACGCGGCGTATCGCTTGAGCGATCGCGACGGCGACGACGCAGGCGCCGCGCTGTGCGCGCAGGCACAGCGCCACGTGACGCGCGTGATCCAGCTGCTGACGTCCATCGATCCCATGGAGTGGGACCGCTTTCCGAGCTGCGTGTGGCTCGCCATGCGCGAAGCCGAGGCGCCCCTCGGCGCCATGTTCGCCGCGCTGGCTTAAGGCGAACGCGCGCCAATATGTACATATGTTTTAAGCCTTTCCCGCCAAAAAAATGAACGCGTTGCCCATCGAGCTGATCGAGCGCATCGCGCTCGCGCTCCCGAGCTTGCAACACGCCGCGCCCATGGCGTGCGCGAACCGCGCCTGCCGCGACGCGGTCGCGGGCGTGGCGCGCGCGTTTTTTCCCGCCTTCGACGCCGACGGGTGGGCGCGCGAGCCCGCGGCCCCGTGCGTGCGGGTGCACCCGGGCGAGAGCATCGCCGCGGCGATCGCCCGGTGCCCCGAGGGCGGGGCCGTGCGCCTGATGCCCGGCATCTACGCGCGCCAGCGCGTGGAGCTGAACCGAAACGTGCACCTCTTCGCCCGCGACGCCACGGTGTGGGACGACGACGACGACCTGAAGGGCGTCCTCGCGTGCCGGGCACGGGCCGCCTCGGTCACCGGGATCGTCGTCATCAGCCACAGCATGCGCGCGCTCGTCGTGAATCGCTCCGCGGCGCGGCTGCAACGGTGCACGTTCATCTCCGACGAGGAGGTCGCGTTCGTCAAGGAGAGCGCCGCCCGGATGCGCGCCTGCACCTTCACGACCTTCAACGCCCTCACCGCGAACGTGAGCCTGTACGTCCTCGGCGCGAGCGACGAACCCACCGTGCTCGAGGAGTGCAGCGTGGACAACGCCGCGGCCCTCATCGACGCCCACGTCGTCCTCGCGCGGTGCCGCATCCACAGCCGACACCCCGACTGCGTGTACCTCGGCAACGCGCGCGGGAGGCTCGAGGGCAACGTCATCCAAGGCGGCACGTGGGGCGTCAACCACGACCCCGACCACGCGCGCAGCGAGATCGCGTTCGTGGGCAACACGTTCGTGGGCAACCGCGGCGTCGCGCCGGATTAGTTCTAAGCCCGCGCCTTGAGGTTGGACACGCACGGGTCGAGGGCGTGGAGGAGCGGGAGAATGCGCGCCATGAAGTGGTCGACGCGCTCGCGGAGGCGCGTCACGCCGTCCGTCCGCTCGACCGGCTCGAGGCTCCGAAGGACGCGCCGGAGCTGGTCGCGCACGGTCGCGAGCGTCCCATGCGCGCCCACGAGGTCGGCGTCGTCGAGACCGAGCAACGCGATCGCGCTGTCCTCGTCGAGCGCGCGCTGGATGAGGCGAAGATGCTTGTCGTCCTCCACCACCTCCCACCCGAACGTGATTTCGCCCCCCGTCTCCAGCTTGTCGGGTCCATGCCGTACCAGCGGATGTGGTACAGCGGGAGCACCAGGTCGTCCGCCTCGTCGAGGAGCGCGTTCATCGCACGCACAAACTCGACCTTGGTCGCGTCGCGCGCCGCGCGGGCGCGGTCCTCGCACACGCTAGCGCGCACCACCTCCAAGGCCGGCACGATGCGAGCCCGCCAGGCGGCAAGGGTGGCGACGGCCTGCGGTTCCAGGAAGCGTGCGACCTTGTCGAGCAGCGCGAGCTCGGGCTCGTTGTTCGGCTTGCGGTTCGCCGGCCAGCTCGCCAACGGCCACATGCCGCACACGAGCGCGTTGACGACGCCCATGGTCTCCATCCGCGAGCCCCACGCGTGGCAGAACCTGCCGTGCAAGAAGCGACCGTACTCGCGCAATTCCCGCGGAACGACGCGATCGGCGGCGGCGTACAGGTGGCGGAAGGTGCGAAAGGTCTCCCACACGAGCGGCTCGCCGCACTCTCTGCACTTCACGCCCCGCTGGTCGGCCACCGTAAAAATCGTCCACGCCGGCGCGCAGCCGCATCGCGCGCATTCTGATCTCATGGGATTCATGCCGGCGAGGCGAGGGAAATGCATCTTGAACAAAAACAACTTGAATCTTTTTCATACCGGCTTATTCCTCTTCAAGTTCCCCACGCGCTTTTTAAACTTCTTCACGAACGCCTTGGTCGCCGCAATCTCTTCCTCGGCCAAGGCCAACCCGGTCAGGAAGGGCGCGGGCGTCTCGTGGGTATGCATGAACGCCGCTAAGCTCCCTTCCACGCGCTCGATGGCGAGCGTCGGCTTCGGCGGGAGATGACCGCGCGTCGCGGTGCTTCGCGGGCGTGGCTTCATCGGGAATGGCCATGCTCCCCGAGTTGCACTCCTTTTTTTTGTCATTGTTGCAGAAGAAAAGTGTACAGCGGCGTGACCGTCGACGTCATCCACTAGCGCGCCAACCCTGACCCGGTGGCAGTTCTATACCGAGGCTCACGGCCCATTGGTAAATCGAACGAGGCGCAAGCGTACCAGGCTTAAGTGTTACCGCCGTTGTACTACAACTACAGTGTCCATTTCGCGACCTTCCCCACTTTACTATAATGACTCCCACATACGAACAAGCGCTCGTTCACCTGAACGCCATCAATGCCCGCATCGAAAAGCAGCGCGCCGCGGCGCACGTTGCACGAGAGGTGGGTCGACAGTACGAGCTTCAGGTCGTCACGCACCACAAGACAGCCACCGGCGAGACGGTATGGCACAACGAGGTCATCCCGGAGGAGGAGCTGTTCCAGTGCGGCTTCATCCACGACTACAACCACACCCGTCTGGTGCGACTCGCCATCCAGGCGCAGGCGAAGGCACGTGAAGGGCCGCGCTACCGCGATTACGGCATGGACTTCTTGTCGCGGGACGCGGATGGCGTCTATCACGCAGGCCAGGCCAAGTACCGCAGCCGGGGACACATCGGCGCCAACGACCTGGGCACGTTTCTCAACGTCGTCAACAACCGCCTTCGCTCCACGGGGTACATCTACACCACGGTGCCACTGGAAGTCAATCTCCGTGAGGACGTGCTCAACTCGCAGTTTTCGGTCGGCAAGCTCGTGCACCATCGTTTGGCGCTCGCTCCTGCGGAGGCTGCGGATGCGCCGGAAATTGAGTACGCGCTGCGTCCCTACCAACGCCAAGCCGTTGACGCGATATGCGAACGCCGCGACGCCGACGAAAATCGCATGGCGCTGCTGCTCTTTTGCGGCGGAGGCAAAACCTTGGTCGCGGGCCACGCGTTGCGTCGTATGGACTTTGCGCTCTACGTGGCTATCGCGCCCCTCAAGCTGTCGGTGGACCAACTGCGTACGCGCTTGGCGCCCTTTCTGCCGAACCACGAAGTGCTGCTGGTGGACTCGGACGAGGGCGGCACCACCGACCTCGAGGAAGTGCGGGCCGCGGTGAATTCCGGCAAGAACCTCGCGATCTTCAGCACCTTCAAGAGCGCCGAAGGCGTGTTGGCGCACGTCGGAGGCACGTTCCAGCAGGACGCGTTCCTGCTGGTGGACGAGGTGCACAACCTGGTGTCCAACGACGCGCTGGTGGCGTTCGTCGACGGATTCGCGCACTCGCTCATGCTGTCAGCGACGCTGCCAGAAGAGCTGTTCGAACGCACGCGTGTACGCAAGGTGTTCGAGTTTGGGATGGCCGACGCAATCCGCGAGAAGTACTGCTGCGACTACCGCGTGTACCTGCCCCTGATCGAACAGGTGGAGACGGCGAACGGGGGCACGAAGGAACTTCTGGCAGGCGACGACCCGACGTTGGCGGCCAAGGCGCTGTTTCTCGTGACCGGGATGCTGGAGCGCGGCAGCCGGCGGTGCATCGCGTACATGGGCGACAAGGCCGAGTGTGACGCGTTCCTGAACGTGCTGACCAAGGTCGTCGAAACGCACCACGGGCTCGACTTTTGGGGCGGCAAGATATGCGACGACGTGAGGCGCTCGGACCGCGAACGCTTGCTGCGAGAGTTCCAGGCGGGCGACGACCGAACGCTTCGTATACTGGCCAGCGTGCGCATCCTGGACGAAGCCATCGACATCGTGCGCTGCGATTCAACGTTTGTGTCGCACGTCGGCGAGGACGCGTCGGACATCCGCACCGTGCAGCGCATGTGCCGCGGCATTCGACTGGATTCGCGGAACGCGGAGAAGATCAATACGCTTTTCCTATGGACCGAGGACCACAGCAAGGCGCTCGCGGCGCTGTCGCTGCTGCGCACCATGGACCCGACGTTCCACACCAAGGTTCGCGTGAGCCGCATCGAGTACGACGGGGGCGGGGAACGCGCGGTGCGCGACATCGTGATAGTGAAGACGGGCCAGCTGGCGGACTACGTGCGCGTCACATGTTTGACCCTGGAGGAACTGTTCGCGTGGAAGATGGAGGTGTTCAAGCGCTTCCGCGCAGCGCATCCCGGACGCATGCCGACCCAAAAGGAGACGTTCGGCGACGAGAAGCACAAGGTCGGCCAGTGGCTGAGCACGTACCGAAGCCAGCGCGCCACGATGGGCACGGAGCGACGCGCGGCGCTGGACGCGGCCTTGCCGGGGTGGGACGTCATCGACGAGGTCCTGTCGGCGGGCCTGAAAGCGGCGCTCCCGGAGGCGGAGAAGATGGCGGTGTTCGCGCGCTTCCGCACGGCGCATCCCGGGCGCATGCCGACCCAAAAGGAGACGTTCGGCGACGAGAAGCACAAGGTCGGCCAGTGGCTGAGCACGTACCGAAGCCAGCGTACCACGATGGGCGCGGAGCGACGCGCGGCGCTGGACGCGGCCTTGCCGGGATGGGACGTCATCGACGAGGCCGTGTCGGCGGGCCTTAAAGCGGCGCTTCCTGAGGCGGAGAAGATGGCGGTGTTCGCGCGCTTCCGCGCGGCGCATCCCGGGCGCATGCCGACCCGAAAGGAGACGTTCGGCGACGAGAAACACAAGGTCGGCGCGTGGCTAAGCCAGTTTCGGTGCGATCGCACCACGATGGGCGCGGAGCGGCGCGCGGCGCTGGACGCGGCCTTGCCGGGGTGGGACGTCATCGACGAGGCCGTGTCGGCGGGCCTCAAAGGGGCGCTTCCTGAGGCGGAGAAGATGGCGGTGTTCGAGCGCTTCCGCACGGCGCATCCCGGGCGCATGCCGACATCCAAGGAGACGTTCGGAGACGAGAAACACAAGGTCGGCGCGTGGCTAAGCCAGTTTCGGAGCCAGCGCGCCACGATGGGCACGGAGCGACGCGCGGCGCTGGACGCGGCGTTGCCGGGATGGGACGTCATCGACGAGGCCAAGTCGGCGGGCCTCAAAGCGGCGCTGCCGGAGGCGGAGAAGATGGCGGTGTTCGCGCGCTTCCGCGCGGCGCATCCCGGGCGCATGCCGACCTTCAAGGAGACGTTCGGAGACGAGAAACACAAGGTCGGCAAGTGGCTGAGCACGTACCGAAGCCAGCGCGCCACGATGGGCGCGGAGCGGCGCGCGGCGCTGGACGCGGCCTTGCCGGGGTGGGACGTCGTCAAAGCGGCCGCAGCCAACAAGCGCGCAGCCATCACACAACCCGCTTAAACACGCGTAACCCTTCTTGTGCCATCACCCCCTTCGATCTCTCCGCCATGGCCACGACGAACGACTGCACATTCGCAGTAGGAATCGACCTAGGTACGGTAAATTCATGTGTCGGTGTGTGGCAACACGACCGCGTGGAGATCATCGCGAACGCACAAGGCAACCGCACAACCCCGTCCTACGTCGCGTTCACAAATAGCGAGCGCCTGGTCGGCGATACAGCACGCAATCAGGCCGTAGCGAATCCCGAAAATACGATATACGACGCCAAACGCCTCATCGGCCGCAACTTCACGGACGACACCGTCCAAAAAGACAGAAAGCTGTGGCCGTTCGCGGTGGAGGCCGACGCCCACGGCAAGCCGCTCGTGGTCGTCGATCACGCCGGCGAGCGCAAGAATTTTCACCCCGAGGAAATCAGCGCCGCGGTTCTGGCGCAGCTCAAGGCGGACGCCGAGGCGTTCGTGGGGCGCCCCGTGACGAAGGCCGTCATCACGGTGCCCGCATACTTCAACGACGCGCAACGCCAAAGCACGAAAGACGCAGGCGCCATCGCGGGCCTCACCGTTCTCCGAATCATCAACGAGCCCACGGCCGCGGCCATCGCGTACGGCCTCGAAAAGGGACACGAAGGCAAGGAGACGCACATTCTGGTATTCGACTGCGGCGGCGGCACGCACGATGTGTCGGTCCTGTCCATCGACAACGGCGTGTTCGAGGTGCTGGCCACCGGCGGCGACACGCACCTCGGCGGCGAGGACATCGACAACGCGCTCGTGGAGCACTTCGCCAAGGAGTTCCAGCGCAAGCACAAGAAGGACCTGCGCGGCAACCCGCGCGCGATCAAGCGCCTCAAGATCCAGTGCGAGCGCCTCAAGCGCACGCTGTCGTCGACGGCGCAGGCGCAGCTCGAGATCGACTCGCTCTTCGACGGCATCGACTTCAACGCGCCGCTCACGCGCGCGCGCTTCGAGGAGCTGTGCGGCGACTTCTTCCAGCGCACGCTCGCGCCGGTGGACCAGGTGCTGCGCGACGCCAAGCTGGCCAAGAGCGACATCGACGACGTCGTGCTGGTCGGCGGCAGCACGCGCATCCCCAAGGTCCAGCAGATGCTGAGCGACTACTTCAACGGGAAGGCGCTGTGCAAGTCGATCAACCCCGACGAGGCCGTCGCGTACGGCGCGGCGGTGCAGGCGGCCATCCTCACGGGCATGGACAAGTCGGACAAGACGACGAGCCTGCTGCTGCTGGACGTCGCGCCGCTGTCCCTCGGCATCGAGACCGCGGGCGGCGTGATGACGAAGCTCGTCGAGCGCAACACCACGGTGCCCATCAAGAAGAGCCAGGTCTTCTCGACGTACGCCGACAACCAGCCCACGGTGACGATCCAGGTGTTCGAGGGCGAGCGGCCGCTCACGCGCGACAACCACCGGCTGGGCCAGTTCGACCTCAACGGCATCCCGCCGGCGCCGCGCGGCGTGCCGCAGATCGAGGTGTCCTTCGACGTCAACGCCGACGGCATCCTGTCGGTGACGGCGCACGACAAGGCGTCGGGCAAGAACGAGACCATCAAGATCACCAACGACAAGGGCCGCCTCACGCCGGAGCAGATCGAGGAGATGGTCAAGGCGGCGGAGCGCTTCAAGGAGGAGGACGCGCGCGCCGTGAAGCGCGTCGCCGCGCGCAACGAGCTGGAGGCGCGCGCCTTCGCCCTCAAGAAGGACGGCAGCACCGACGAGGCCAAGGCCAAGGCGGCCGAGGCGACGGCGTGGCTCGACGCGAACGCCGACGCCTCCGAGGAGGCGATGCGCGCGCAGCTGGAGGCGCTGTCGGCGTTCGCCGTCACGCCGCCCTCCGAGGGCGGTCCTCCCTCGGCGGGCCCCGACGGGTCCGCTCCCGCCCCCACGTCCTTCGAGCCCCGCGTCGACGACGTGGATTGAAAATGTCAGCAAAAAAGTAAAGCGATGCGCGCGCTCGGCCTCATCCTCATCTTCGTGGGCGCGATCCTCATCACGAAGGGGGTCTACCAGAGCAAGCCGCCGTGCCCGGCGCAGCACACGGCGATCAAGTTCGTGCCCCGCACGCTGTACGACGAGCAGCTCGCCGCGCCCTCGTAAAATAGCCACTTTTTTTTCGTAAATCTTCATCAGTGTGTGAGGATGTCCTCCTCCAAAGTGCGCGTGGACCTCAAGAAGTTCAGCATGTCCACCATCAAGGACACGTCCGTCATCCAGTTTTTGGGCCGACGCGGCTCGGGCAAGAGCTTCCTGCTGCGAAACCTGTGCCACTTCCACCGGTCCATCCCGTGCGGCACGTTCATCTCGCCCACCGAGAGCTCGAACGAGTTTTTCGGAAAATTCGTGCCGTCCATCTTCATCTTCGACGAGTTCCAGCCCGACGTGCTCGACCGCTTCGTCAAGCGCCAGATCATGATCACCAAAAAGTACAACCAGGAGATCAAGGCGAACGGGCGATCCAGCATCGATCCCCGCGCGATCTGCGTCCTCGACGACTGCCTCGCGTCCGCGTCCTCGTGGCTGAGCGACAAGAACATCAAGTTCCTGTTCCTCAACGGCCGCCACTGCCACATCCTGTTCTGCCTCACCTCCCAGTACCCGCTCGGCATGCCGCCGCTGTTCCGCACCAACATCGACTACAGCTTCCTGCTGCGCGAGCCCATCAAGTCCAACCGCAAGCGCCTGTACGAGGCGTACGCGGGCATGGTGCCGTCGCTCGACATGTTCGAGACCATCCTGGACAACTGCACCTCCAACTACGAGTGCCTCGTCGTCAACAACTGCACCACGTCCAACAAGCTGGAGGACCAGCTGTTCTGGTACAAGGCGCCCGAGACGCCGCCGTTCCGCCTGGGGGCGCCGCAGTTCTGGGAGCTGTCGGCGCTGGCGGACGCGGAGGGCGAGGACGACGAGGAGTACAACCCCGACCGCGAGATGCAGCAGATGCTGGGCGCCAAGCGGCGCAACGGGCTCCAGGTGTCGGTGCGCAAAAAAGACTGACGACGCCGTTCACTTCCTTCGCCGCTGGTGCTCCACGCTGGCCACCACCGCCGCCACCAACAGCCACCACAGCGGCGGAGGCATTGGCATGCCCGCGGCCCCGGCTGGCGCGGGCAGGAGCAGCCTCATGAACGAACCATGAAAGACCCCCCTTAACCCAAATTATTTATTTTTAAACGCGCTCCGTGTTCCACACGCGCGACGCAAAGGGCAAGCGCTCGCTGCACGCGGGCTTGTGCGACGCCCAGTGCGCCCGCTGACACTCCCTCGAACAGTACCACACGCTGCGGCAGCCGCACAGCTTCAGCCTCGCGTCCGCCGCCGCCGCCGCACAGTCGGGGTTCTCGCACGCGCGCTCGCCGCCCGCCAGGATCCGGCGCAGGCGCAGGATGAAGACCGTCACGGGGGTGACCCACTCCATGAAAGCGAGCACCGCGGCGCGCAAGGGGCGCGCGTTCACGCGTTTCGCGAGCCCCCTCGCGAGCTCGTGCTCGTTCTTTGCCTTGCACTGCTCGCAGCAGAAGAGGCAGCCGCAGGAAGAGCACCGGAAGCCGCGGACAGGGCTGTTGGGGCACACGCCTCCTCGGCACACGCCGTGGTACTCCGCGATGCCCCGGGCGGCGGACGCGTAGAGCGACGCGCGGTCCATTCCAAAGCATAAAGCATGAAAGTAAAAAGTGAAAAAAGAAAAAGAAAAACCAGATCAAAAGGTGGGCTCCCCCAGCGCGATGTCGTGCGTCACCGCCGGCTGATTCAGCAGCGTGAGCACGATGAAGGCGGCGAAGAATAGCGCCAGCTCGTACACGAGGAGCTGCGCCACCTCGATGCGCTTCCCGTCCGGCTTGCGCTTAATCCACGCGAGGAGGAGAGTGAGCACGGTGGCCACCCCGAAGGCGAACAGCGGCACGCGCGCGCCGAAGTCGAAGCTCACCATCGCACTTTAGCTAATAGAAGCTTTTCTTTTTGACCTCGATGGACGACGCCGCCGTCGCGGATCCGGCCGCAGAGGCCGGCACCTGAAGCGTCACCGTCTTGGTGTCCGCGTCCACTTCCTCCGTTCCCGCGTCCGCGTCCGCGTCATCCTCCTCCTCGTCCTCCTCCTCCTCGTACTCGGCGAACTCGGCCTCCTCGAGCGCAGGCTCCTCTCGCTTCTCCGGCTCAGGAGTCACGTGATGCACGGACATGGTCGCGGTCGCGTTCGCGGTCGCGGGTTTGTCGACCCCTGACGGCTCTTCTTCGTCCAACGCGTTGTTGCTGCTCTCGTACTCCAATCCCTCGTCGTACTCCCCGTCGTCCTCGTCGGCATTGTCCTCCTCCGCCTCCGCGTCGTTCATCGGGGGGATCGGCGTCGCCTGCAGCGGAACGCGGGACACCGCCGGCGCGCTGGCCGCCGCGACCGCGGCCGAGAGCGAGGGCGAAGCCGAGGGCAACGCCGAGGGCGAAGAAGCCGTCGCGATCGCGTTCGCGTTCGCGTGCGTGTGCATCGGCAGCGCCACGTGCTGCACGATGTCCTTGATGGGCAGCGCGTGGCGCACCGCGTCCTTGATGGCCTTGGCGATGAGGCCGTCCGTCGTCACGTAGTTCTTCTGCTGATCCAGCTTGCTCAGCGCCGGATCGAAGAGCGCGATGTTCTTCCACAGCTGGCGCGCGGCCTCGATGAAGCACTGGTGCACGAACACGTCCAGCGACGGCACGCGGATGGCGACGTCCTTGACGTCCACCGCCTCGTCCAGCAGGAACAGCTTCGTCTCCACCGAGATGAGCGCGTGGATGAGCTTGGGCAGGTACTCGACGTCCTCGTCGTCGCGCACCACCGCGGACGTCTCCGTGGTGACGCGCATCGAGTTCCACCCCGACACCTTTGCCAGCGCCTCCTGGAAGTGCTTGAGCGCCTGCGGCTTGCGCTTCTTGTCCGCGAGGATGACGTCCATCCACTCGCGCACGCGACGGTGAATGGGCATGCGGAGCGCGTCCAGCAAATACTCCAAGTACTGGTTCCGACGCTCGATCAACAGCGGCCCCGACGCCGACATTCTGCTTGTAAGGCGCACGGTTATTTTAACCGCAGGTCCGAACGCGTCCCGGTCGGAAAAAGTCAACCCCCTGGCCACTCCTCGCCCCCCCCCCTCGGAAAAATGCTTCGCTTCACGCATCGCCTGCACCTCCCTCCGCCGGATTCGAACGCCATGCCGTACTTCGAAACGACCTACACCATGGACATGTACGACAAGTTCAACGCGTTCATGCGCGCGTTCAAGCTCCGGCTCCCGCCGAACCCGGTCCCTCTCCAACAGGCGCACGTCGCCCGCGTCCGAACCGCCGGCTACGCCGCGTGCGCGAAGACCGACGGCACGCAAACCATGATGTACGTGGACGAAGCGGGAGGCGCGCACCTGTATGACGCCGAAAACAACGACTGGGACGCCCTGTTCGTGGACAGGACCGCCAACCTCTCCTTCACCAACGGCGGGTTCCACAACAGCGTCCTCCTCGGCGAGCGCGTGCTCGACGGGATCGTCCTGTTCGAGTGCGTGGCGTTCCGCGGCGAAGCCATGGCCCAACGCGCGCCGCTCGCGGATCGCCTCGCCGTCCTTGGGCGCTTCACCGACTGGTCGGCGGCGACCCAGTCCGCGCCGAGGCTCTTGCACAAGCGCTTATACGGCGTGCACGAGGGCGACGCCGCGACCGACGTGTTTGCGGAAGCGGCCGCGCAACCGTCCGACGGCGTCGTGTTCACGCCGCTGCGCCCCGACGACGACCTCCCGACGTACAAGTGGAAGCCGCGTCCCACCATCGACTTTCTCATGATGGACGACACGCTGCACACCTACCGCGACGACGCGCCCGAGAACTACGTGATCGGCGCGCGCGGGCCGGACCCCGCCCTCTTCGAGCCCTTCGCGCCCGGCAACCACGCCCCGATGCCTGAAACGTTCCTCCTTCACGGCGCCACGGAATGGACGTGGGCGGCGCCGGAGCGCAAATGGCTCCGATACGCCGCCCGCGGGTACTACAAGCGCGCCAACACGACGAGCGTCGCGCACGCCGTGTGGGACACCCTCGTGCACCCCGTCACGCCGGCGATGCTGCGCGGGGAGGCGCCGGCCGAGCCGGTCGCGGCCGTGCACGCGCGCGAGAAGCGCGCCCTGTACGCGCGGGCCGCGGCTGCTGCTGGCGCTGGCGCTGGCGCTGGCGCTGGCGCTGGCGGCGCTGGCGGCGCTGGCGCTGGCGCTGGCGCTGGCGCTGGCGGCGCTGGCGCTGGCGCTGGCGGCACGCTGGTCCTGGTCGAGCTCATGTGCGGCTCCGCCGCCGACCGCGACGCGTGGATCGACGCCGGGTTCGGCGTCGTCGTCGGCCTCGACGTCAGCCCGGCGCGCGTGCGCGCGGCCACGGCCCACGCTTCTGCGCGCGGCATCGTCGCCACGTTCGTGCAGGCCGACGTGGTGGCCGGCGGCGACTGGGTCGACGCCGTCGGCGCCGGCGCCTTCGACGCCGTGAGCGTCCAGTTCGCCATCCAGTTCGCGTGCGCCTACCGCGACACGCTGCGCCGGTTCTTCGCCGCCGCCGCGGCCCTGCTGCGCCCCGGGGGCGTCTTCTTCGGGACGTTCATGGACGGCGAGCTGGCGCGCGAGGCCGCGAGCGCCGCCGCGTGGACCGACGACGACGAGCCGTGGCGCATCGACCTCGTCTCCTACACCGACCTCGCGGCGGTCACGTACCCCGGCCACCCGGCGCCCGTGACGGAGAACGAGCCGCTCGTCTACCTCGACGCGCTCCTGGACGCGGCGGCGCACGAGGGCTTCGCCCTCCTCGAGACCGAGCGCTTCGCGGACGGGCCGTGCTCCTTCACCCGGCTCCACCGCACCTTCATGTTCCGCCTCTCCACCCCCTCCGGTCCCGCCAGGGCCCCGGACGAGGCGGCGGCGGCAGCGGGGTGGTGGCACGCCGTGTGGCGCGGGGCGCCGATCCTGCCGCTCACCGCGGCGTCCGCGGCCGCCCTGGCGGCGATCCAGGCGTCGTACACCCGCGTGCGCGCCGCGGCGATGGCCGCCGCGGGCAAGGGCACGGGCGAGACGACCGACTTCGAGCTCAGCGCCGCCGCGGCCTCGCTGTGCGCGCGATGCGGCTGCGCGCGCCGGTTCGACGCCGTCGGCGACCGCGTGTGCTTCTGCGACGACTGCCCGGCCGCGTGCCTCGGCTGGCGCGCCGTGCCGGCCGTGGCGGACGCCGCCGTCCCCGACGGCGTCGACCCCGCGCGCTTTCGCGCGGCCGTCGCCGCGTGTTGCGCCGCCCTCGGCTCGCCGGCCTCCGCGCTCTTCCTCCCCGGCCGCCCCTTCGCCGGCGTGGCGCGCCCGCGCCTCCTCGAGTGCGTGATGCCTCTCCCTCCCTCCTCCTCCCTCCTCGCGATCCCCGACGCGCTGTGGGCCAAGGCGTTCGCGCACCTGGAGCCGCCCGACATCGGGCACGCCATGCTGGCGTGCCTCGCGTTCGCCCGCCTGGCGCGCAAGGACCCGCGTTCGCGGGCCATGCGGGCCTGGCCCCACGTCGCGGCTCCCCACATCATCTACTGCGTGGCGGGCGAGACGCGCGTCCGCCTGGCCGACGGCTCGGACGCGCCGATCGCCACGCTGCGCCAAGGGGACGCGATCGCGGTGGACGGGGGCCCGCCGGCAAGCGCCGCGCGCGTGGCGTGCGTCGTGGTGAGCCCGGTCGCCGTGCCCGTGTGGCGCCTCGCCGGCGGGGGGCCGCGCGCCACGCGGAGCCACCCCTTCCTCGTCGACGGCGCGTGGACCTCGGCCGCCGCGGCGACCGCGGTCCCGGCGGGACACGCCGTCGTGTACAACCTGCTGCTGGAGGCGGGCGCGCCGTCGTCGCTGTACCACGCCGACGGCCTCCTGACCCCGGCGCTCGGCCACGAGTCCGCGGACCCCGGGATCGCGCACCCGCTCTTCGGGTGCCGCCGCGCCATCCTCGCGCACCTGCGCACGCGGCCCGGGTTCGCCGCGGGACGCGTCGTCACCTAGGCCGCGAACCGGAACGCGCCCTCCGCGCCGTGCGTGAACAGCACGGGGTAGAAGCGGATCATGTTGTCGTGGAAGTGCTTGCCGACGTCCACGTGCGCGTCCTGGAACGTGGCGAACGCCGCGCGGAAGCAGTCGTAGCTCCACGACGGGCTGTCCGGCAGGAACTTGCCCATCAGGCGCGCGTACACCTCGCGCGGGTGCCGCCGGACGAGCCGCCGCGACACGCTGAAGCACGGCCCGTGGCCGGTGCCCACGACCAGCGCCGGCGGCTCCACCCCGGGGAACACCTCGCGGTACCAGTCCTGGGCGCACTGCGCCCCGAAGCAGTGCGCGCTCGCGTACACGTCCTCGACGTGCCCGTACCGCGGGGGCTGGTCGTCGTGCGGCCGCCAGTACTGCAAGTGCGGCGGCCCGAAGTTGCGCACCAGGTTGCAGTAGTCGTACGCCCCGCAGCCCGCCATCTCCGCCAGCACGTCCCCCTCCTGGTGCGGCGCCCAGTTGGCCTTGGCAAAGACGGTCACGTCGTCCAGCTCGTCGTAGTGCTTCCAAATGTGGTACAGAAACGCGAAGTCGCACCGCCCGAAGTTGGGGATGTCCACGACGGTGACCCCCTCCCCCTCCCGTGCCGGGGCGACCCGCTCCTCGCCCTCGCGCAACGCGTCGTCCTTGCGGTACACCGTCACCTCGACGTCCGGCGGGAGCGCGCCCAGCCAGCCGAGGCACGCCGCGTCGCGGTACGTGGACGTCACCACGCGCATGCTACCTTCAAAAAAAAGGGGGCTCTGCTTAACTCGCTTCACACGCCGTAAAACGTGTCGCGCCCCTCGATGTCCGAGTAGCCCGGGCGCTGCAGGGCGACGCGCGGGCGCAGGCAGTACCAGCGCCCCGCCGGCTGCAGCGCCTTCCACAGGATGTCGCAGCACGCGCCGGCGGACCACGCGTTCGGCGGCGCCAGCCGGCGCGCGCTCTCCTCGAAGCACGCCAGCAGCGTGGGCACGTAGGCGGCGTGGACCACGTACCCCGCCGTCGTCTGCGCGTTCACGATGCGCGTGACGTAGTCCCGTCCGGGCACGGGCGCCTCGATCTTGGTGTTGGACGCGAGCAGGAGGACGTCCCACCCCTCGTCGGCAAAGTCGGCGAAGAAGCGCGCCAGATCGGGGCGCGGGTCGCGCACGAACGCGAGGTCGTCCTCGACCACGACGCACACCGGGGGCCCGGGCCGCGGCGACCCCTCCCGCAAAAACGCGCGCAGCGCCGCCGCGTGGCTGAGGGCGCACCCCCACGCGCCGCGCTCCGGCGTGTCCACGGCCTCCACGCGCTCCGCGGCCCAGCCCAGGCGCGCCAGCTCGGCCTCGATGGCCGCGCGCCGGTCCACGCGGCGCGCGAGGTTCAGGTAGGACGCGCGCATGCTGTCCGCGCGAGGTCGCTCATGGCCTTAATCTACGGACGAAACCGCAGCAGGCGCATGTGGTCGTGCAAATTCTGCACATCCTCCAGCTGCTTCGTGTACCAACGCCCGGAGCCGCCTTCAAGTTCGCGCGGGAACACGCACGGGCTCCGGATGTCGAGGGCCACGCGCAGCACCTTGCGCGTCGAGTCGCATTTCGAAAAGAGGACGTTCAACTGGTCGTGCGCCCCGATGCGCGCATTCACCACAATCCTATCCCACATGTGCGTGATGTTGATGTCCGCCAGAGCGACTCGACGCGCGTCGGGGTAGGCGAGGTCGGGCGTCCACGCGACCATGACGGGCGGCACGACCTGTAACGAATCATCGGAATCGGAATATGCCATGCCCACGCGGTACAGGTAGGCCAACACATCATCCTCGTTTTGCCGAGTCGGCGCCATCGCGGGGATGCCCCCCCTCGCCGCCGCCTCCAATTTTTCGTTCTTGAAGTTTTGTAAACCACGTCCCGCCGCATCAAACGCATCGAAGTCCACGTCGTGCACGACGGGCATCGACTCTTCCGGAACGCGCACACGTGGCTCCACCTGAGTCCCACGATGTGCTACCTGAGCTTCGCGGAAGGCGGGCGCATATACTTTCGGCCGAACCGCGAGGACGGCCCCGACGCGGATTGCCGCATCCTCGACCTGCAGCTTTGCGACCGGTCTGCCACGCTGTCGTTCACGTTCGCGGGGGCGTGGACCAACGACACGGCGGCCTCCAACACCGTGCTGAAACACATCCACGTGCGCTTCTTGAACCCATCCGATTACCGCTACGCGCGCGCCGTGTTTGTAGCCAGCCAGCGCCCCATCACGTTTCAACGCTAACATAAGCGCATCGACCGTCCATACCGTCCAGGAAAATGTCGTCTCCAAGTTCCAAGTCGCCGTGGTGGGCGGACCAGGTCCACGAGATCCACCGCGCCGAGAGCCAGGCCGCGCTCGCCGAGCTGTTCGAGTCGTTCGAACGCACGTTCGGCTTCTCCCGCGCGCTGCTGACGGAGGAGGACGAGGACCGCCTCACGTTGTCGAACGACGGGTGCGCGCACTTCCGCGGCCCCGCCGGCAAACGGTACGCGTACCGGTACCGGACGAAGCGGTGGACGGAAGAACCTCCGCGCTCGCGCTGCTGCTGCGCCATCGCCTAGTACGAGTCCAGCGGCAGCGTGTACGGGTTCTTGCGGTACGCGTCCAGCAGCGCGGGGTCGAGCCACGCGTCGGCGTCCACCATGCGCCGCTCCTTCTCGCGCGTGCCCGTGCCCGGGCACGGCATGGCGTTGGGCGCCGAGATGCGCGTGGCCGCCAGCGACTGGCGCTCCGCGCACGGCGACGCCTTGGCCGGCGGCTGCGTGCGCACGAAGTCGCGGCCCGCGGGCAGGCTCGCGCTCACCGTCGTCGGCGCGCGGCCCTGGCCCGCGAGCACGCCGTCGCGCGTCGCGTTGACGTAGGCGCAGCGCTCCGCCTCCTCGCTCGTCTGCGCCAGCGTGGGCGCGCGCGCGCCGCCGGTGTGGGACGGGTCGCGCGTGAAGGTGCTGCGCTGCGTCTCCAGCGCGGTCGCGCCCGTGACCTCGGGGAGGTAGCCGCCGCCGGCGTCGCGGGTCGGGTTGCCGCCGTACTCGGTGTCGGGGTCGATCGACGCGCGCTGCGTCATCTTGGCGTCCCACTCCTGCGCGAGGTAGCCCGTGCCGGCCTCGCGCTCCGGGCCGCCCGGGCGGTAGCCGGCGATCGCCGTCTCCTTCACCGTCGTCTTGGCGCGGTCGTCGGGGTCGATCATCGTCAGCTTCAGCGTCGCCGCGCGCATGTTGCGCTGCGGGTTCACGCTCGCCACCGTCTCGCGCACCGTGGGCTTGGCCACCAGGTAGTCGGGGTCGTACGTGATCACCGTCGTGGGCCCGCGGAAGTTGGTGAGCACGACGTCGTGGATGAGCGTCTCCTTGAGCGTCGTGCGCGCCGTGTCGTTGGGGTCGTACACCGTCAGGCGCGCCACGAGCGCGCGCAGGTTCGTGAGCGCCGCCGGCTGCAGCGTCGTCTCGTTGACCGTGGTGCGCGCCACGTCGTCGGGGTCGCTCACCGTCAGGCGCGCGACGAGCGCGCGCAGGTTCGTGAGCGCGCCCGGCTGCAGCGTCGTCTCCTTCACCGTGGGGCGCGCGGCGTCGTCGGGGGCCACCGTCGCCTTGGACGGGAACGTCGCCTGCAGCTGGCCCAGCTCGCGCGGCGCGTCGAGCGTGAACACCTTGCGCGTCCACTTGACGAGGTCCAGCAGCGGCGCGGTCAGGGCGCTCACCGCGGCGCCCAGGTTCGCCACCGGCGTCGCGCACGTCGTGAGGTCGCGCTCGTTGCCGTACACCTGCACCGCGGCGCGGCCGTAGTCGTCGCGCCTGCCCGCGCCCGCGCCGCGGTCGCGCCCCGTCGCCAGGCCGCGGTCCCCGGGGTCCTGCGGCGCGTGACGCAGCGGCGCGCCCGCGGGCGCCACGGGCGCGGGCACCGCCGAGCCGGCCGTCGCGGGCCCCACCGGGCCCGCCTGGCCGCCGGTGTCGCCCGTGCACGCGCGCGCCACGCACCGCTCCACCACCGCCGGCTGCGACGCCTGCGCCAGGCGCCCGCCGGTGGTGGTCAGGAAGTACTGCTCGCCCGTCTCCCACGCCTTGGGCGTGCGGTTGGGCTGCATCGCGCCCTCGAGGCCGCGCTCCGCCACCGCGGCGCCGCCCGCGAGCGTGCGCGCCTCGAAGCCGCTCGCGCGCGGCTTGGACAGCGTGCGCAGCTCGTCGACGTTGCGGTCCTGCGCGTAGTCGCGCGCCTCGAACTGGTGGAAGCCGCCCGCGGGCGGCGCGTCGGGCGCCAGGCCGAGCCCGGGCCCCACGAGCTGCGGCGTGGGCGCGGCGTTGTTGAAGATGCGGCTCGGCACCACGCGCGAGCGCTCGAAGTCGGTGAAGTCGGGGGCCTGGCCGCCGGGCCACGCGGTCACCGTCGGCGCGAACATGGGCGGCAGCTCGCGCTTGTTCTCGCCCGTCGTCGAGAAGCCCTCGATGCGCCCGCCCGGCCACGGCCGGTCCGCCGACGGCTGCGTGACGCCGCCCCGGTAGAAGGGAACCATCTTCGACGCCGCAGACTCCGCGCGCCACACCGACTGGAGGTGGGTGCTCTGATACGCGTTGTCCGACGAGGGCAACGCCTCCATTGCACCAACGACAGCAAAAAAAGGAGTGCCAAACGGCCTGCCCCACAACCGTCCCCAACAAATGGTTGCGACCGCGAACTTACTAAGCAGATATTTTATGTATGCTTATAATACGGTTAATAAACAGGCGCCCACGCACACGCACACGCACACCGCCGCGTCCATCTGCCTGACGATCGGCGCGGACGGCGAGGTCTACGTCATCGTCGTCCACCAAAAGGCGGGCGGACTCATGTCGCTCCCCAAGGGGCGCGTGGAGGAGATGCGCGACCCCTCCCACGACACGTGCGCGGTGCGCGAGCTCCGCGAGGAAGTCTACGGCAACATCCCGGCCGAGATGAGCCCGTGGCCCCCCAAGCACGTCGGCAGCTTCTTCTTCGCCCGCCAGCAGAACATGGTGACGTGGTACGCGGTCGTCACGCCGGACGCGTTCATCCCCACGATGCACGACAACGTCGAAGTGAAGAGCGCGCGGTGGGTCCCGCTCCGCGAGATCATCACGGCCCAGTACCTCGACAAGCACTTGAGCTTCGCGAACCGGTCGTTCCGGATCTTCCAGGACCCGGCCGTCGTCCGCCAGCTGTACGCGCTCGCCTACTCCACGTTCAACGAGTGCGGCTGGTACGCGCGCGTCCCTAACGAGCCGGAGGCGGCGGCGGCGGCGGCGGCGGCGGCTTGCTGAGGATCTTTTTGAGCGCCGACTTGCGCACCGCCGCCTTGGTGATGGCGCCGACGGAGCGCACCTCGTGCGCGAGGTAATCCAGCGCGTCCGCCAGCGTCTCGCGCGCGCCGGGCGCGCCGCGCAGCGCCTTGACGACGTCGCGCGGCAGGCTGATCTTCTTGACGCCGTCCGCGCCGCCGGTCATGCCGAGGCCGAAGCGCGCCACGTCGAGGTTCGCGGTCGCCGGGAAGGGGGCGCCGTCGGGCTCGGCGCCCGCGGCGCCGGTGAGGAAGCCCGCCTCCTCGGGCTCGCCGAAGTAGGCCAGCGGCAGCGGCGTCGCGCCGCCGGCCAGGCTGGCCCGGCCGGCCA
>Ga0316222_1001545_pt1 | contig 27594 bp, 26 predicted proteins | sample TBH18011metaG_FD_206008 | JGI IMG/M metagenome (GOLD analysis project Ga0316222, IMG submission 206008) | Freshwater microbial communities from Trout Bog Lake, Wisconsin, USA - TBH18011 | ecosystem: Environmental > Aquatic > Freshwater > Lake > Hypolimnion/Profundal zone | place: USA: Wisconsin... | reverse complement strand
CGTAGACCTGCTGGGCAGGCACCCTCCGACCGGCCGAAATCATATCGGTACAGGTGGCCGGAAACGGATCGGAATGGGTGGCCGGATTGGAATCGGAATCCCCGGCCGGATAAATCGGAATCCGCACCTCGGCTGCCGAGTTTTCATCCTTGAAGCCAAAAACGGCGGGAACTGTGTCGATCACGATCAGGCGCAGATCGAAGGGGGCAGAATAACTCAAGCAGGTGGCCCACTCCTCCGCTTTTGCCAGGGCAGCCTCGAAAGTGGCGTCGTCTCTCAGGCCATATTCGCAGCCCCAAGCGACCGGCAACCGGTCAGGACAACCAATGTCCGTCAACCGCTGCCGATATTCAGGGGCCAGCCCTTGGTAAGCCGCCTCCACTCGCCCGTGATAGGCACCCAATCCCTCTCCGGCAAAAAACATCGTCGCCCCGCCTGCGGTAAGGCGCGAGTGCACCTCCGCATGGCGAGAGGCCGCGACAGGATGCTCCAGGAAAGGGACACCGCTGGCGATGGCGGCAGCCATATGGATGGCGAGATAGGATTTTCCCGCTCCTGGTTCTCCCACGAGCAATCCCACGCCCGTTATGGGCAGGAAATTTCCGATCAGATATTGCTTCCGATCCGGGAGGGGGCGCTGGCCGTGGAAGGTGAAGCCGTCGATGGTCGGGAAGAGGATCATGGCGCCCCCCTTCCCATCGCGGCGATAGCGGTTTGAATTGCGGTTGAAAGCGCCTCCCTGGCTTCCTTCAAAGCCTTTCGGTGACGCTCGCTCGGGTTGGTCGATACCAGGGAAAACGCGTCCCGAACCGCGCGGGCCTTTTCCAGAAGTGAGGTGACGAGTGGCCATCGACTTGCGTGGGCCGCCCACACAAGCGCCATACCCAATCCCCAAGCTTCCGCCCTGTCACCTATCGAGTAGCGCCGCATGAGCAGTTCAGGAAAATCGTAAGGATAAGACTCCTTCCCTGGCTCCGTCTGCCAATGAAGGTCTTCCAGTCGCACCCTCGTTGCCTTGTCTCCGCTTCCCATTGGTCCATGGGCGTACAAGTAGGTTGTCTCGCCCGCGACCGGATCATGGACGGGCCGCCCCCCAAGGAGGCGGTTGAGGAGCGCTGTCAGGGCATTCTCATAAACGGGCATTCCCAAAGGGAGCTCCATGCTCGGAATGAACGTCCTGTGGCAGTCCATGGCCTCAGGTTCCGTGGCAACAGCGGGAGGCGGGGGTGGAGGAGGGGGCGGGGGCGGTGGTGGAGCCAAATGGGAGATCGGGGGCTTGAGGTGGTCCATGATCAACCCTCCCCAGCCGAAATGCCCGTGGCGCGCATTGGGGCCGAAAGCCGGGCTTGCGCCCATGCGTCCAAGTCCTCCACGGCATAGACGGGGAACTTACCTGCTTTCATGTAAACAGGCCCCCCACCGGTGGTGACGAGCTTGGCGAGCCATTGCTTCGAGCAAGGAAAGCCATAGCGGGTCCGCACATATTCCGCCGCATCGGCGCGGCGGAGAAGGCGGGCGGGAAGGTAGGTAAGCGTTTGATTGGTCATCATGTCACCCCATCTGTTGTACGCTCCTGGGTTCCCAGGAAGCGCGAGCGATGGAGTGATTAAATTGCCCGGATGATCGCCTTAATAGGCGGGTTTAGGCGATTTTTCCAAGGCTGGTGATTACGCAGTCAAGTAGCGCGCGCCCACCCTTGCTTCCGTAAGCGCTACGCGCATGCTCAATTGCCACATCGTAAAGCGCCCTGGCGTATTCTCCCCTGCTCCCTTCAATTAGATTATTTCTGTAGTTCATCAAATATATCGATACGGTTGATCTGCCAAGGTTAAATCCCGCATCGCTAAGCCGACTAGCCACGCGTTGCGCGGCATCTTTTTCGGACATACCTTCATCGCCCATTAACAAAGAGATGGCAGCACACGCGTTTGCCAGTGGTCCAATTTTGACCATCCCATCGTTTCGTCGTCCTGCCTGTCCCTCCTCAACCTGCTCCTTTATATTTTCCTGCGTACGCTTTCTTACACGTAACAATGGGCAGCTACGTCCATTGCCCACATCCTCTAAGGCGCCTATCAACACAGTGAGGAGAAAGGCTTCCTCTGCCATTCGATGGTCATGAAGGTAGCTTGCGACTGCGTTCAACGCTTCATGTGTTGCCACCAGCAAGTTGTCTTCATCGCCAGGCGAGGTGTACAGCAACCGTGCGGCATAAAGGTCTGTCTTCAGTTCAAGTAACCTTTCAGCCATTGCCTTAGCCATTCCGGCGGCGTGGAACATTTCATCCGAGCCAGTTGTCTGCGCCATCACTGTACCCCCACCTTCGCCGCTTCAAAATCCACCACGTTGCCCTTCGCCGGCTTCTCCCCCATGGCCGTTGCAAGGGCGTTGCCGATTGCATTCGACGCACGGCGGAGCGGGTCCGTTTCGAGGTGGGCGTAGCGCTCCGTCGTCCGCATCTGCGTGTGCCCCAACAGTTTGCCGACGATGGGTAGGCCGAAGCTGGCGCCAACGCCAAAGCTGGCATGGGTATGGCGGAGGTCATGGATGCGGACGCCGCCCAGGCCCGCGCGCTTGGATATGGCTGCCCAAGGGCGCTTAAGGTCGGAACGGGGCTTTTCATCCTTCTCCCCCGCCGTCTCGCCCGCGATCACGTACCGGCCAATGCGGGGCAGTTCGGACAGTAGCACCATGGCCGGGCCGTTCAGAACGATGGTCTTCTTGCCCGTCTTGCTGTCGGGCAGCAGCAGGATGCCGCGCTCCAAATCCACATGCGCCCATTCGAGGTGCAGGATTTCCCGCAGCCGGGCGCCCGTGAGGAGAAGTAGGCGGATGGCGGCGGCAACGTGGGTGTTGATCTTTACCCGCCGGTTCTTTGCCTTGGGGGCGTGTTTGGCCGTGGCCTTGGTCGTGTCCACCTCCCACGGAATGCCGTCCGTCTCGCCCTCCCGGATGGCAGCGCCAAGCTTCTCCAGTTCGGCGGAGGTGAGGAAGCGTTCGCGCTTGCGCTCTGCATACTTCTCCACCCGTGCGGCCGGATTGAAGCCCTCTTCCACAAGCCCATGCTTGCCCGCCCATGTGTACATGGACCCGACCACGGCAAGCGTCCGGTTGGCGAGGAAAGGCCGGTCGCTGATATCGAGGTGCATCCGCGCAACGTCACCCTTGGTGACGGTGGTCGCGCGCTTGGTGCCGAGATGCGGGACGATCACGCTATCAATGACGTGCTGATACAGCGCGGACGTGTTGGCCTTCCGCTTGGTGTTGACGTGTTTCGCCATGAACGATTCGGCCAACGTTTTAACCGTCATGGCCTCCCGCTGTTCGCGTTTGCGTGTAGCCGGGTCTTCGCCCTTGGTCGCCTCGGCAATCGTCTGCTTTGCAAGGTCGCGGGCTTCGTCGGGCGTCAGCTTGGTGACGGAACCGAGGGTAACGCGGCGTGTCGGTGCACCGCGCCCGGAACCGTGGCGGTATTCGGCGAAATACGATTTTGACCCGTTGGGCGTGACCATCAAACCAAAGCCGGTTAGATCTGTGTCGTACACATAGACCCGTTTACCAGCTTCGGCGGTAAAGCCGTTGACCGTCCGTTGAGTGAGCTTCGCCCGTGCCATGCCGTACCCCTTTCACGTCCCCTTCGCGTCGGCTTTCGGTAGGCACCGGGTAGGCACGTACGAGGAAACCGTAGGCAGCGTTAGGAATCATCAGTCAACATTAAACGAGAAAAGATACGATATGTCAACTTACTGGCATTGGCGTGGGCATCGCCCGGAAGCACTGGACAACTAGTTTCCCCTGAATGGCATTCAAGAGGTCGTCGGTTCGATTCCGTCTGGCTCCACCAAGATCAACCCCCAGGGAAACCTGGGGGTTTTCTTTTGCGGACGCTTGGCCCCAAGGCGAAAGATGAAATCATGATCGTTCCCGATCTTCTTCGCCCGGGCCTTGCCCTCGTGCTCTGCGGCACGGCGCCGAGCCGCGCATCCAGGGATGCCCAGGCCTATTACGCCCATCCGGGCAACATCTTCTGGCAGACACTGTTCGAGGCCGGCCTCACCCCGCGCCGCTTGGCCCCCCTGGAGTACCCCCAACTGCTGGATTTCGGGGTCGGTTTGACCGATCTCAACAAGACGGAATGGGGCGCCGACGCCGAGCTTGATCACGACGCCTTCGACATCGGCGCCTTCGTGGCCAAAATGGACGCCTTCCGCCCGGCGGTCATCGCCTTCGACAGCAAGTTCGCGGCCATGAAGTTCTTCAGCCGCAGGACGGTCGCCTACGGCCTGCAACCGGAGACCCTCGCGGGAGCCCCCCTGGTCGTGGTCCCGTCCACGTCGGGACGGGCGCGCAGGTATTTCCAGATGGCGCCCCGGCGCGACCTCGCCCGGTTGGTCGGCCGATATCGGTGATGGACCGGTGCGCCGTGGCGATCTCCGCCTATGGTGCTCGGGTGATCCGGATCGACCATGAGGGCGCCGAGGCGCTGGAGGGCTGCCGTGCCTATCCCCCCGGCGATGTGGCAGCCGCCCTCCGCCTCGATCGATTCGTGGCCGCCAACGCCGTGCGCGACATCCTGGCCACCACGCGGAGCGGCGATGTCGGCCGCAATCGGGTCTCGGCGATCATTCCCCTCAGCTGGGCCTTGCTGTCGTCGGATCAGCGCGGCTCGGGGGTGATTCCGTTCTCCGAGCTGCCCCAGGAAACCCGCAATACCCGGCTGGTGGTCGAGATTTTCGGCGTCCCCGATGGCACCACCACGCCCGAACTGGAGGCGGTGGTGTCGTTCGTGCGGTCGCTGTGCCGCGAGGTGCTGGTCCGGACCCGCATGTTGGCCAAGCGGTCTTCGCTGGCGGTGGGAGATCGGCGTTTCCATGGCCGGCCTCGACCTGTCGGAACTGCGGCCGGACGAGCGCATGGACGACGAACGCCTGCTGGAGAATCTGGGGCGGATTCAGGAGGCGACCGCCAGGGACGGCATCGGCTGCTATCTGTGGAGCGCCCGGCACCGCCGGGTCGTCGGCGGTGTGGTGCAAAGCGGCTTCGAGATGGTCAACGGGCCGGGGCTGATGAAGGATATCGGCCATCCCGCCATGGTCATGCCGGCGCCGTGCGCCCGCTTCAACGCGGCGTGACCGGTCCCTACTGCCGGACCGTCCAGAATTCATCCCTGGCCGCGGCCGGGCTGCGCAGCCGTTCGGTCGCGGCGCTGTCGGCGGCTATGGCTCGAGCGACCGGAGTGGCCGCGGGGGCGGCCGTGGCAGGCCCGGCGACCTCTTGTCGCGCCGGGGCGGGGGGCTTGGCGGCGGAGCGGGGCAGCTCCATGGACGACTTCAAGGAGGGGAGTTCCGGTATCATGGCCGACGACTTGGCCCGGGCCAGGCCTTCGACCTCCAGGCGCCCCATGCCCGACAGCAACTCGTAGGCGGCCTGGAACATGTCGTAATAGGCGCCGGTGTAGTTGATGCGGGCGTCGTTGATGCGGGTTTCCTCGTCCAGCACCTGCTGCACCGTGGCCTTGCCGGCGGCTTCCTTCTTCTTCTCGGCCTCCCAGACCTCCTCGGCCAGGGTGGCGGCGGTTCCCAGCAGTTCGAGGCGCTGCTTGGCGGTTTCGAATTTGTGCCAGGAGGTTCGCACCGCCTCGGAAACCTTGCGGCTGGTATAGAGGCGGTTATCCTTGCTGGCGGCATGATCCCAGGCCGCCTGAGCCACCAGGGCATCGGTCTTGAAGCCGGAGAACAGTTCCCAATTGGCGACCAGCAGCATGGACCAGTCGCGGCGGGGGCCGACCACGCCGTTTTTGCCGTCCTCGTAATCGGTCTTGCCCACCAGATCCACGGTCGGCCAATAGCCGGCCTCGGCGGTGTGGCGGCGCTCGTCGGTGAGGTCGATGGTCTTGGTGGCCGATTGCAGGGACGGATTGTCCTTCTCGGCGGCGTCCAGCGAGTCTTCGATGGTTTCCGGAATCAGATCGACCGGCAGCGGCGGATCGGTGAGGGACACCACGTCCGGGGCATGGCCGAAGACCTGGGTGAATTTGGCGACGGCGGTCTGGAAGCCGCCCTCGAATTCGACCCGGCGGGCCTTGGCGGTCTCCAGCCGCTGCTTGGCGGCCAGAACGTCGGAGGTGACGCCGGCGCCCTTTTCCAGGCGTTCATCTTCCATGTGCAGTTGGTCGGTGACCTTGCGCTGGCTTTCGCGCGCCAGGGTCACCAGCCGGGTATAGCGCAGGACGTCCATATAGGCGAAGGCGCCTTCCAGCAGGGTGCTCTGGCGGGTCGCGCGCAGGTCCGAGGTGGAAATCTGGTGGCTGGCCTTGGCGGCCTCGACGGCGGAATCGGTGGCGAAGCCGTCGAAGATCTTCTCGGTGACCGTCAGGCCGGCGGAATCGCGGTTATTGCTGTAGGGCTTGTTGTAGTTGGTCCGGCGGTCGGGGCTGTCGATATATTCGTAGCCCTCGTCGCTTCCCATCTTGACGGTGGGCAGATAGCCCGACCGGGCGGCGCGAATGCCTTCCTCGGCCGAATTGACCGCCTTGGTCTTGGACTGGATCTGCGGGTGGTTGTCGATCAGGCCCTGCATTTCCTCCTCGAGCGAGGCGGCGGCGGCCATGACGGGAGTCAGGCAGGCCAGCGCCACGGCAATAGCGGCGGCCAGAAGGCATGGCTTGCGCGGTCCCGAACGGGCGATATCCCGAATATGCACTTGGTCTGGCCCCCCTCAGCGGTTCGTTTGATATACACCGAAATTAGTGCCGTGTGAATATTTTGCCGCCGCTTCGACGTAACGCTAAGGTGACATGGTGTTTACGCCTGCGGTTGGGATCAGGCGATTATTCCAGCGGGTCCTCAGATGGGTGCCGAGCATGTCCTTTTTGAATCGAGTCGATGCCTCCGACGAGCAGTTCCTGGTGGAACTCCTGCATGATCATCCCGACAGCCCGGAGATTCTCAGGCGGCTGGCGGCGATCCGCCTCGCCCTGGGCAAGGTCGAGGCAGCGCTTGATCCTGCTCGCCGGGCGGCCGCCGGCGCTGCCGCCGATGGCCGTTGTCACGCGGTTCTGGGGCGGGTTCTGCTGGGGCTGGGGCAGTTCGATCAGGCGCGCCGGCATCTGGAGACCGCCGTCGGGTTGCTGCCCGATCTGGGGGCGGCCTGGGAGGGGCTGGGCGAGATCGAGGCCAAGCGTCCCGGCGGCCATCAGGCGGCGGCGGATGCGTTTCGTCAGGCGGCCCGGTTGCTGCCGGGGGAGTCCAAGCCACTGGCGGGGCTGGCGGCGGCGTTGATGGGGCTGGGGCGGAACGACGACGCCATCGCGGCGTATCGCTCGGCCATTTCGGTCTGTGCCGATCCCAATCCAGCCGATCTGCTCAACAATCTGGGGGTGGCGCTGGAACGGCTGGGGCGGCGGGAGGAGGCGGTGACGGTCCTGCGCGGTGGCGCTCTGGTGCGGCCGGATTCGGCGGCGATCCAGGACAATCTCGGCAATGCGCTGCTGTCGATCGGCGAGGCCCGCGGTGCCGAGGCCTGCCATCGGCAGGCGCTGGCGCTGGGCGGCAAGGGGGTGGAGACCTGGAGCAATCTGGGCAATGCCCTGCACCGCCAAGGCCGGCTCGACGAGGCGGATGCCGCCTATCGCCGCGCCATCCAGGGGGCGCCCCAGGCGGCCAAGTTCCATACCAATCTGGCGCTCAACCTGCTGCTGGCGGGAAAGTTCGAGGAGGGCTGGCGCGAATATGAATGGCGCTGGCGCGAGCACCCCAACCTCCCCGCCTATCTGCGGGACAAGGCCTGGGACGGCGGGCCGCTGCCGCCCGATCTGCCGGCCGGCGGAACCCTGCTGCTTCAGGCGGAGCAGGGCTATGGCGATACCATCCAGTTCATCCGCTATGCCCCCCTGCTCAAGCAGCGCGGCGTCACCCGGGTGGTGCTGGCCTGCCAGCCGGAATTGATCCGGCTGATGGGGGGGGGCGCCGGTCTGGACGCGGTGGTGTCCGAGGTCGGCCAATTGCCGCCGTTCGACCGGGCCATAACCCTGATGTCGCTGGCCAGGGTGTTCCAGGCTGGGATCGCTCCCATACCCGCCGCCACCCCCTATCTCACCGTGCCCGAAGGCGCCGGGGTCACCCTGCCGGCCGGCAAGGACGGGTTGCGGGTGGGGCTGGCCTGGGCGGGGCGGCCGACCCATGGCGACGATTGGAACCGCTCCATCCCGGCCCGGCTGCTGGAGCCGCTGCTGGATGTGGCGGGCGCCACCTTCTACAGCCTGCAACGCGGCGCCATCGCCGAACGGTTGGGGCGGCCCCCCACCCATAAGCTGGTGGAGGCCGCCGACCGGTGCGCCGATTTCGCCGATACCGCGGCGGTGGTGGCGGCCATGGACCTGATCATCTCGGTGGATACCGCCGTGGTCCATATGGGCGGAGCCTTGGGCAAGCCGGTCTGGCTGCTGCTGCCGCCGGTCCCGGATTTCCGTTGGCTGATGCGTGGGGAGACCACCGATTGGTATCCCTCGCTGCGGCTGTTGCGCAAGGGATTCGATACGGGATGGGATGTGGTCATCGCCAAGGCCGCCGGGTTGTTGCGGGAGTTGATCTGACGGATAGAGCGGGATGATTTCAAGTCGAAGCATTCCGCGACAAGGCCGAGGCCAAGCAAACCGGAGGTTTGCGCCCGGCGAGGGACATCCAAAATGGCTAGAGCATGATGCGACCTGATCCCATCATGCTCTAGCATTCCATCCTCCCGCGGCTTGCCGCCCTATTGGCGCGGCGCCTTGCCGAACAAGGCATCCTGCCTTAATCACGCCCTGGTGGCGCCATGATGGGGGAGCATGCTGTCTTCCATGGCCCGGTTCCGGGCGATGGAGAGAAAAATGTCCTACCCCCTGTTCGACAGCGGCTACACCTTGTGGGCGTCGGATGTGGATGTCCGCCTGACCGATCACTTGGGCCAGTCGCTCCGCTCGCTGGGTATCGAGCCCAGGCTGCTGCTGCAAAGCTATTACGGCGGCCAGACGGTGGCGGACGCGCTGGCGCTGATCGCGGCCCGCTATTGTCCCACCGCCACCGAACCATCGTGATGGAACGATGGAGGGGAGGGCGCCAAGGGAGCGGCCCTCCCCGAACCTCAAGCCTTTCTTTTCGGGGCTGGGTCCCCACCTGCCGCAGTCCAGAATTTACGGAGCGTGGCTGCGTCACCCCGGAATAGATTGCGGTCGCAGCGAACCACGCCAGAGACACTGCGCACCCGCCTGCCACGGGGGCCGCCGGCCTCCGTGTCCCCGGCATATTGCCAGAAATGCCATCCCTTGCCTCGCCAGGCGCTCGGCAATTGAGGTTCGGAACGGTAATCGGCGAGCCAAAGAGGACAATTCGCCAGGATGGAATGCTCGGTGATGCGTCCCCCGAGCCTGTGCCGGGGATGGCCCATCGGTTCATCCTCGGCCCAGGTCGCATTGGTGTAAATCAGCGGGTGCCGACCGGTGGCAGCCAGGATCGATCGGACGAAGTCCTCCGCCTGCCCAAGACGCATGGTGTTGGAGGGATTCTGCTCGTTGAACTCAAGATCCAGGGCCAGCAGAGTCGATGGCCCCGGCCGGGCGGAGTTGAGAAACATCGCCGCCTGATCGGCGCCGGAATTTTCATGGGTGCCGAAATGATAGGCGCCCCAGAGCAAGCCGGCCGCCTCGGCCTCGGCACGGCGTTTGGCGTATAACGGGTCTCGCCAATCGCCACCTTCGCTCGCCTTGTGGATCACCCCGAGGATGTTGCTTCGTTGCCGGGCCAGCCGGAAGTCGTTGACCGTTGTCGAGTGGCTGATATCGATCACGGCATCCAGCCTGCCGTGGGGTTTGGTCGCCAGGGCCTTTTGCGGCCTGGTTGCGGCGCTGGCCGCCGTTGCAGCAATGCCGAATAGTCCGGTAAGTACGGTTCTGCGTGTAATCATTTTGGTCGGCCGCTATATCCCCTGGGTCGGGTAGCGCGTGAGCATAGCATAACCGGGTCGCGAAACGTACAGAAGTGACGAGGCATGCGGGTTATCCGGTGTCTCAATGCGCGCGACTCATTGAGGCACGGTCGGCCGCGGCCGCGCCCACGTCCTTGCCGTGCCCGCTCTGGTCGACCGCAAGGCGCGTGATCGTGGCGACCGGCACCGGATGTCGCGACAGCCCTTTGGCCACCCGTTCGGGGCTTTCGTCGCGCCGGACGCTTCCTGCGGCAATGGCGTAATAGCCAAAATACGTTAGAGGGCGATTCAGACATTGGATTACGGCGGAGCCGCATCAATCCAATGTCATCGCGCTCTAAACCCCCGCTGCGGCGGTCCAGTAGCGGGTCAGGGCGTCGCGGTTGCCGGCGAAGACCGAGCGGTCGCAGCGGTCGACGCCCTTGACCATGCGGGCCTGATCGCGGAAGGGGCCGCCGCCATTGGGGTCGTCGCCGGCGAACTGCCACATGGTCCAGCTTCGCCCCGCCCAGGCGCGGGGCAGTTCCGGCTCGTAGCGGTAATCGGCCAGCCACAGGTCGCAGGCGGCCAGCAGCGATCCCGGCTGGATGGTTCCGCCCAGGCTGCGGCCGCGCATGGATTCGCCATCGGCCCAGGCGGGATGGGTATAGAGCAGGGGCAGCCGTCCGGTGGCGCTCCGGATCTCGCGCACGAAGTCCTCGGCGGCGCCGATTTCCATGGAATTGTCCGGCACCCGCTCGTTCAGTTCCAGGTCCAGCACCAGCAGGGTGGCGGGGCCGGGGCGGGCGGCGGCGAGAAAGGTCTGTGCCTGCATCGCGCCGGGATTCTGACGGGTGCCGAAATGATACGATCCCCATAGTAATCCGGCCTCCTCGGCCTGGGCGCGGCGGGCGTCGTGGCTGGGGTCCAGCCAATCGCCTTCGCTGGCCTTGTGAATCACCCCCAGGATGCCGCTGTCGTCGCGGGCCGCCGTGAAGCTGCGCACCGTATTGCCGTGGTGGATGTCGATGACGGCGTTCAGGCCCAGCATGGCGGGATCGTCCACTAGGCCGGGGGTGGCCTTGGGGCGGGGCGGCGGCGCGGGGCGGATGGCGGCGGCAGGAAGGGAGGCTTCGGGCCGCGGCGCGGCGCAGCCGGCCAGTCCGAGGGCCAGACCGCCGCCCAGCATGGCGCGGCGGGTGATCATATGGACGAGCCAAGGCATTTAGGCACTGGCGAGGCAATTTTTTGGCGCGCCGACATTATTCGTCCTTCTTGACCACGGCGGCCTTGGGCTTCCAGGTGACGACGCTGACCGGCTTGCCCGATTGCGAGCGCAGGACGCGGGGCTTGACCACCTGGTCCACGTGATCGACGCCGCCGGGCGTCCGGGTGCGGGCGGCGGCCTCCGAGCTGTAGAACGTCACCATGGCGTCGAACGGGATTTCCTCGTTGATGCCCTTGGCCATGGCCAGGACGACGGGGGCGTGCTCGCCCACCTTCTTGGTCAGCTGGTCGGCGGTGTATTGGCCGAAACGGCGCCAGATCCCCTCCAGGAAGTGGCGGACCTGATCGCTCAGCGGATTGCCCTCGATCATGTTGGGGCGGCCATAGGCGAAGGCGTGGAACACGGTGGGTTCCACCGGCCCCAGGGCGTCGGTCACGAAGGTGGCTGGCATCAGCTTGCGTCCGTGATAGGCCACGGCGAAATAGGCCTGCGACAGGTAGAGCAGGCGGTGCAGTTTCTGCGGCTGGAGATATTCCCGGTCGTTGAGGGCCTGGTCCGACAGCCAGAACACCACGTCGAGGCAGGATTTCACCGCGATGGCCATGTCTTCTCCTTGAAGGGCCTCCCATGATAGCGACCGGCAATCGCCCCGGCAAACCCATTGACCATTCCCGGGATGCCCATCACCTTAAAGAGATCGGTTCGGGATACGGGGGATATATGCGCATTTCGCTTCAGGTCAACGGCAGGCAGGTGGACGCCGAGATCGAGCCCCGGCTGTTGCTGGTGACGCCGCTGCGCGAGCATCTCGGCCTGACCGGCAGCCATGTGGGATGCGATACCGGCCAGTGCGGCGCCTGCACCGTCCATCTGGACGGCCGTGCCGTCAAATCCTGTCTGGTGCTGGCGGCCCAGGCCGATGGCCGTTCCGTCCTGACCATCGAGGGGGTGGCCGATGGCGCCACCCTGCATCCGGTGCAGCAGGCGTTCCGCGACCGCCACGCCCTGCAATGCGGTTTTTGCACCCCCGGCATGGTGATGACGGCGCTGGATCTGGTCGCCCATCTCGACCGGCCCGACGAGGAGGCCATTCGCGACGGCCTGTCCGGCAATCTGTGCCGCTGCACCGGCTATCGCCCCATCATCGACGCGGTGGCCGACGGCATCCGCGCCCGCATGGGGGACGGCGGCTGATGTTCCCCTTCGATTACATCCGCCCCGCCGGCGTGGCCGAGGCCGTGGCCGCCCACGGCCAGGGTGGCGAGCCGCGTTATCTGGCGGGCGGCCAAAGCCTGCTGGGGGCGATGAAGCTGCGTCTGGCGGCGCCGTCCGTCCTGATCGACATCGCCCGCCTGCCGGCGCTGCGCGGCATCCGCCGTGACGGTGCCGTCCTGGTGGTGGGCGCCGCCGCCACCCATGCCGAAATGGCCGAGGGGGCGGGGATTGCCGCCCTCGCCGCCCTGTCCGGCTCCATCGGCGACCGTCAGGTGCGCCATATGGGGACGCTGGGCGGTTCTCTGGCCCACAACGATCCGGCGGGCGATCATGCCGCCGGGGTGCTGGGGCTGGGGGCTTCGATCCGCACCGACCGCCGCGTCATTGCCGCCGACGCCTTCTTTCTCGGCATGTTCGAGACCGCGCTGGCGCCGGGGGAGATGATCGTCGAGGTCGCCTATCCGCTGCCGCGCCGGGCCGGCTACGCCAAGATCCGCAATCCCGCCTCGGGCTATGCGGTGGCCGGGGTTTTCGTGGCCGAGACCGCGGCCGGCATCCGGGTGGCGGTGACCGGCGCCGGGGCCTGCGTCTTTCGCCTGCCGGAGTTCGAGGCGGCGCTGAGCCGGGAGTTCAGCCCGGCGGCGCTGGCCGGGCTGACGGTGGCGGAAGACGATCTCAACCGCGACCTGCATGCCAGCGCCGCCTATCGCGCCCATCTGATCGGCGTGCTGGCCGGGCGGGCGGTCGCAGCCTCATGACCACCATCGCCGGCATCGTTCTGGCGGCGGGGCGATCCCGCCGCATGGGCCGCGACAAGCGTCTGGTCGCCGTCGGCGGGGTGCCCATGGTGGTGCTGGCGGTGCGTGCCGCCCTGGAGGCCGGCCTCGCCCCGGTGGTGGTGGTGACCGGGCCGGAGCCGCTGGCCCTGCTGCCGTCCGAACTGGCCGCCGCCGTGGTCATGGTCGCCAATCCCGCCCCCGAGCGCGGCATGGCGTCGTCGCTGGCGCTGGGGGTTGCCGCCTTGCCCGCCGACACGGCGGCGGTGGTGGTGCTGCTGGGCGATATGCCGCGGGTCGCCGCCCGCCATGTGGCGGCACTGGTGGCGGGCTACGCCCCGGTGCCGGGGCGCGAGATCGTGGTGCCGGTATCGGCGGGGCAGCGGGGCAATCCGGTCCTGCTGGGGCGGCGGTTCTTTGCCGAGATGCAAGGCCTCAGCGGCGACAAGGGCGCCCGGGGGCTGCTGCAGCGGTACGGGGATGCGGTGAAGGAGATCGAGATGGATGGGGCCGTTCTGATGGATGTGGACACGCCCGAGGACCTCAAGGCGTTGGGAGAGAGCCCATGAAACCCTCGATCCGCGACGCCTTTCCGGTGCTGGCCCGGGCCGGGTTCCACTACCTGGACAGCGCCGCCATGGCGCAGGTGCCCAGCGCGGTGGTGGAGGCGGTGGCCAAGCACGACCTCGCCGCCCGGGCCAATGTCCATCGCGGCCTGCACGAATTGGCGCGCCGCGCCGACGACGCCTATGACGGGGCGCGCCGCAGCGTCGCCCGTTTCCTGTCGGCTGCGGAGGACGAGGTGGTGTTCACCGGCGGCTGTACCCTGGCGCTCAACATGGCGGCCCTGGCCCTCGGGGAGGGGTTGCGGCCGGGCGACCGGGTGGTGGTGTCGGAGGCCGAGCACCATTCCAACCTGCTGCCGTGGCGGATGCTGGCCCGGCGCCGGGGCTTCGAGGTCGTCGCCCTGGCGGTGGGCGGTGATGGCCGGCTGCGGCTGGATGACCTGGGGCTGATCGATGAGCGCTGCAGGGTGGTGGCGGTGACCCATGCCTCCAACGTCACCGGCGCGGTGACCGATATTCCCCGGCTGGCCGAGGCGGCCCATGGCGTCGGTGCCGTCCTGGTGGTGGACGGCGCCCAGAGGGTGCCCCATGGTCCGGTCGATCCCCGCGCCCTGGGGGCCGATCTCTATGCTTTCGCCGGCCACAAGGCCTATGGCCCCACCGGGGTCGGGGTGCTGTGGGGGCGGCGCGAGCGGCTGGCCGCCCTGCCGCCGGTGCTGTGGGGCGGCGGCATGGTCGGGGCGGTCGGTCCCGACGAGGCCGAGCCGCTGGACCCGCCGCAACGCTTCGAGGCCGGGACGCCGCCGGTGGCCCAGGCGGTGGGGCTGGGGGTGGCGCTGGACTGGATGGGCGGTCTGGACTGGACGGAGGTGCGGACCCGCGAGACCCAACTGACCCGCCGCCTGATCGCCGGCCTCGGCGCCCTCGACCGGGTGCGGGTGGTGGGGCCGCCGGACCTGGAGGCGCGCCTGCCGGTGGTGTCGTTCGTGGCCGAGGGCTGCCATCCCCACGATCTGGCCCATCTGCTGGCGGAGCACGGCGTGGCGGTGCGGGGCGGCGCCCACTGCGCCCGGCCGCTGATGGCGGCGCTGGGGCTGGAGGACGGCTGCGTCAGGGCCAGCCTGGCCCCCTACAGCAATCGCGCCGACGTGGAGGCGCTGCTCTATGCCCTGGACAAGGCGATCAAGGTGTTGCGATGAGCGAGGAATTGTATCAGCAGGCGATCAAGGATCTGGCGGCGGTGCCGTCCCGGCGGCTGGCGGCGCCCGATGCCGGCGCGACCCTGGACAATCCCCTGTGCGGCGACACGGTGAGTCTGGATCTGCAACTGGAGCGGGGCCGGATCACCGGCCTGGGGCACGGCGCCAAGGGCTGCCTGTTGTGCAAGGCCGCCGCCACCGTGGCGGCGCAGCTGGCGGTGGGAATGGACGCGGCAGCGGCTTCGGGCCTAGCGGATCGGGTGAGCGCCATGCTCAAGCAGGGGGCGGAGCCGGCCTTTCCCGTCCTGGCGGCGTTCCAGGCGGTGGCGCCCTATAAAAGCCGCCATGGCTGCGTCCTGCTGCCGTTCAAGGCGCTGGCCAAGGCGGTGGCGTCGGCGCCACCGGTCACCCCAGATCTCGATGATCCCGACTCATCAAGATCTGGTTAGGCGCAACGCGCCGCGCGGCCCGTGCCGCGGAAGGCAAGGACGCTGTGGGCTTCGCTGATCGGTTACGATCAGCGAGACAGGGTCTTACCCCAGATACTTGAACCAGCTTTCGGTCGCCTTGGCGATGGAGGTCGGGTCCCACAGCGGAGCGTCGCGCCAGTAGTCGATATTGGCGACGATGCGGCGCACCCCTTCCTCGAACGACACTTCCGGCGCCCAGCCCAGTTCGGTGGTCAGCTTGGTGATGTCGGCCCAGGTGCAGTCGGGTTCGCCCGGCCGCTTGGGGATGTAGACCTTGTCGCAGCCCAGCAGTTCCACCAGCCGGTTGACCGATTGCGGCTTGCCGGCGCCCAGATTCCACACCTGTCCGACCATGGGGGTCTCGGCGGCGGCGAGAAAGCCGCGGGCCACGTCGGTGACGTAGAGGAAGTCGCGGGTCTGGGTGCCGTCGCCGACCACGGTCAGCGGCTTGCCCGCCAGCATCTGGCGCAGGAATACGCCGAACACCGCGCCATAGGCCCCCGAGGTGCGCGAGCGGGTGCCATAGGCGTTGAAGATGCGGACGGAATTGACCGGCAGCTTGTAGCAGCGGTGCCAGTGGAAGCAGGCCTGCTCGCCCAGGTATTTGGACAGGGCATAGGGGTATTGCGGCCCGATCGGGTGATCCTCGCGGGTGGGGGTCGCGGCCAGGCCGTAGCAGGAGGACGAGGCGGCATAGACCACCTTGGCCCCGACGGCGCGGGCGCATTCCAGCACATGCACGGTGCCCTGGACATTGGCCGACATGTATTCCAGCGGCTGTTCCATGGACGGCACGATGTCGCCGATGCCGGCGAAGTGGAACACCAGCCTGGCGTCGGCGAACAGCGACGATCCGGCCTGGAGGGCGCGGATATCGATCTTCTCGAGCGTCACGTCGGGATTGCCGGCGTGATGGGCCAGATTGGCCTCGCGCCCGCCGACCAGATTGTCGATGGCGCGCACGGCATAGCCGCGCTCGACCAGCAGATCCACCATGTGCGAACCGACGAAGCCGGCTCCGCCGGTGACGACGGCGATGGGACGAGTGCTCATGCGAATGCTCCAGAATCACGGCCGGCGCCCGGCTTGGCGGCGGCCCGGCCAATGGGCAGCGTATAGCACCCCGCCCCGGCTCGGGCAACGCTGCCATTTCTTCCGTCGTCTTCGTGACAGGGTGGGAAATCCGGGCTAGATTGGCCGGCGCCGTCCCCCCCCATCTGGACTATCCCGACGACCATGAGCGATCTCCAACTTATCGACAGTCATAAGCTGATCTATCACCCGCAGCGGGTCGCCGCCCTGCTGGATGCCAAGGGCGATTGGGAAAAGGCCAAGACCATCTATCCCATCTATGTGGAGCTTGGCCCGGTGGGGGCGTGCAATCACCGGTGCGTGTTCTGCGCCTATGACTATGTCGGCTACCAGACCCGGACCCTGAGTTATGAGATGCTGTCGCAGCGGATCCCCGAAATGGGCCGGCTCGGCGTCAAGAGCATCATGTTCGCCGGCGAGGGCGAACCCATGCTCCACAAGGACATCTGCAAGATCGTCCAGCTCACCAAGGCTTCGGGCATCGACTGTTCGTTCACCTCCAACGTCACCGCCATGCCCAAGGAATTCTGCGACGAGGCCTTGCCCCATGTCACCTGGCTCAAGGCGTCGGTCAATGCCGGCACCGCCGCCACCTACGCCAAGATCCACCGCACCAAGGAAGCCCATTTCGACCTCGCCATCGCCAATCTTTCCAAGATGGCGCAGGCCAAGAAGGCCAATGATCTGGCGGTGACGCTGGGGGCGCAGATCCTGCTGTTGCCGGAGAACGCCCATGAGATCCGGACCCTGGCCGAGATCTGCCGGGATCGCATCGGCCTCGATTATCTGGTGGTCAAGCCCTATTCCCATCTGGGCCACAGCCTGACCCAGGCCTACAAGGACCTGGATTACAACCAATTCCTGGCGTTGGAAGACAGTCTGCGCGGTCTGTCCACTGACCGGTTCAGTCTGGTGTTCCGCAAGAACACCATGCGCAACTACACCGCCCAGGATCGCTATACCCGCTGCTACTCCACCCCCTATCTGTGGGCCCATATCATGGCGTCGGGCGCCGTGTTCGGATGCGGCGCCTATCTGGAAGACGGCCGGTTCGATTACGGCAATATCAACGAGGCCTCCTTCCAGGAGATCTGGGAGGGCGACAAGCGCAAGGCCAACCACGATTTCGTCCGCAACACGATGTCCATCGACGAATGCCGCCGCAACTGCCGTATGGACGAGGTCAACCGCTATCTGTTCCGTCTGATCGACAACCGCCCGGCCCATGTCAACTTCATCTGACGCGAGGAGTGCTCCCGTGACCGATCTCGATTCCAGCCTGGTCAAATCCCATGCCTATGTGGACGGGGCGTGGATCGATGCCGATGACGGCCGCCGGTTCGACGTGGTCGATCCCGCCAGCGGCGCGGTGCTGGCCACCGTTCCCGACATGGGAGCGGCCGAGACCCGCCGCGCCATCGCGGCGGCCAATGCCGCCTGGCCGGCATGGCGCAAGCGCACCGCCAAGGACCGCGCCGCCGTGCTGCGCGCCTGGTTCGATCAGATCATGGCCAACAAGGAGGCGCTGGCCCGGCTGCTTTCGGCCGAGCAGGGCAAGTCCCTGACCGAAAGCGCCGGCGAGATCGTCTATGGCGCCGCCTTCGTCGAGTGGTTCGCCGAGGAGGGCAAGCGCGCCTATGGCGATGTCATTCCCACCACCGCGGGCGACCGCCGCCTGCTGGTGATGAAGCAGCCCATCGGGGTGGTGGCGGCGGTGACGCCGTGGAATTTCCCGGTGGCGATGATCACCCGCAAATGCGCTCCCGCCTTGGCCGCCGGCTGCCCGGTGGTGGTCAAGCCGGCCGAGGATACCCCCCTTTCGGCCCTGGCCCTGGCCGAACTGGCGGCGCGGGCCGGCCTGCCCGCCGGATTGTTCAACGTGGTCACCACCCGCCAGCCGGCGGCGGTGGGCGGCGAGATGACCGCCAATCCCATCGTCCGCAAGCTGTCCTTCACCGGCTCGACCCGGGTGGGCAAGCTGCTGATGGCCCAATGCGCCGCGACGGTGAAGAAGGTCAGCCTGGAACTGGGCGGCAACGCGCCGTTCATCGTGTTCGACGATTGCGACCTGGATGCCGCCGTGGCCGGGGCGCTGGCCTCCAAATACCGCAATTCCGGCCAGACCTGCATCTGTACCAACCGCTTCCTGGTCCAGGACGGGGTCTATGCGGAATTTGGCCGCCGGCTGGCGGAAAAGGCCTCCGCCATGGTGGTCGGTCATGCCCTCGGCGGACCCATCCAGCAGGGGCCGCTGATCAACGCCGCCGCCCTGGCCAAGGTGCAATCCCATGTGGCCGATGCCGTGGCCAAGGGGGCAAAGGTCCTGACCGGCGGCCAGGTCCATGCCCTGGGCGGCAATTTCTATCAGCCGACCGTGCTGGCCGAGGTGACGCCGGACATGCTGTGCTTCCGGCAGGAGACCTTCGGGCCGGTGGCGCCGCTGATCCGCTTCAAGACCGAGGACGAGGCGGTGGCCCTGGCCAATGCCTCGGAATTCGGCCTGGCCGGCTACTTCTATTCCCGCGACGTCTCGCGGGTCTTCCGGGTGGCCGAGGCCATGGAATGCGGCATGGTGGGGGTCAACGAGGCGCTGATCTCCAACGAGGTCGCCCCCTTCGGCGGCACCAAGGAATCCGGCCTGGGCCGCGAAGGCTCCAAATACGGTCTCGACGACTTCATGGAGGTCAAATACGTCTGCATCGGCGGGCTGACGTGATCCGACCTTCCCGCTTTCCTTTTCGCCGGGGGCGGGCGATAGTCGAAGCCGTGTAGAATTGGGAGGGTCGCCATGCGAAAGAGCCTGTTGGCGCTGATTGTGGGGCTGCTGGTCCTGATGCCGCTCGCGGGGCGGGCGCAGGATGAGCGCGAAGTGGTGGCCATGCCGCCCGAGGTGCAAAAGGAAATGCTGATCGCCATGCGCGATCACCTCACCGTGCTCGACACCATTTTGTCCCACATCGCCAGCGAGCGCTATGGCGAGGCCGCCGCCATGGCGGAGGAGAGGCTGCGCGCCAGCCCGTTCGACCCCGCCAAGGACGCCCTGTTCGCCCCCTATATGACCGACGAATGGAAGCAGGACGACGCCGCCCTGCGGCAGGCGGCCCAGGGACTGGCCACCGCCGCCCGTGCCCTCAATACCAATCGCAGCTACGCCGCTTCGCGGCAGTTGGCCGGGGCGGTCAGCGACGTCACCACCATCTGCGTCGGCTGCCATGCCCGGAACCGGCTGCGGTAGCAGGTCTGGTGCGGCTTTGAGGCGCCTCGGGCGCCGGGGCTCACGTCGTTCGCTTGGGCTATCCTCGCTTTTGTCTCCGCTGCGCTCCATATGCAATTGCCCTGGATTCTGTTGACAAGGGGGGCGAAGTTGGACTTCCTAGATGGCCCGGTTGCGACGCTGCCGGGTGGTGCGGCATGAGCGATTGAATGAACCAGAACCGAGTCATTATCTTCGATACCACGCTCCGCGATGGCGAGCAGTCACCGGGCGCTTCCATGAATCTGGACGAGAAGGTCCGCATCGCCCTGGTGTTGGAGGAGATGGGGGTCGATGTCATCGAAGCCGGCTTTCCCATCGCCTCCAACGGCGATTTCGAGGCGGTGGAGGCCGTCGCCAAGGTGGTGGAGGCGTCGACCGTCTGCGGTCTGGCGCGCGCCACCAAGGGCGATATCGAGCGCTGCGCCGAGGCGATCCGACCGGCGGCCAGCGGCCGCATCCACACCTTCCTGTCCACCAGCCCGCTGCATATGAAGTACAAGTTGCAGATGGAGCCTGCGGCGGTGCTGGCCAAGGTCGCCGAATCGGTGGCCTATGCCCGCAACTTCACCGACGACGTGGAATGGTCGGCCGAGGACGGCTCGCGCACCGAGCACGACTTCCTGTGCGCCTGCGTCGAGGCCGCCATCAAGGCTGGCGCCCGCACCATCAACATTCCCGACACGGTGGGCTATGCGGTGCCCGACGAATATGGTGCCCTGATCGCCATGCTGTTCAACCGGGTGCCCAATATCGACAAGGCCATCATTTCGGTTCATTGCCACAACGACCTGGGGTTGGCGGTGGCCAATTCCCTGGCGGCGGTCGCCACCGGGGCGCGGCAGGTGGAATGTACCATCAACGGCCTGGGCGAGCGGGCCGGCAATGCCGCCATGGAAGAGATCGTCATGGCGCTGCGCACCCGCGCCGACCATCTGCCCTACCAGACCGGGATCAAGACCGAGAGTATCACCCGGGCGTCGCGACTGGTCTCCACCATCACCGGCTTCATGGTCCAGCCCAACAAGGCCATCGTCGGCAAGAACGCCTTCGCCCATGAATCCGGCATCCACCAGGACGGCGTGCTCAAGCATGCCCAGACCTACGAGATCATGACCCCGGAATCGGTGGGCCTCAACCGCTCGCATCTGGTGATGGGCAAGCATTCCGGCCGCGCCGCCTTCAAGGCCAAGCTGAAGGAGCTGGGCTACGAGCTGGGCGACAACGCGGTGGAGGACGCCTTCACCCGCTTCAAGGATCTGGCCGACCGCAAGAAGGATGTGTTCGACGAGGACATCGTCGCCCTGGTGGACGATGCCGTGGTGCGCGGCAATGACCGGATCAGGCTGATCTCGCTGGAGGTGCTGTGCGGCACCCGCCACCGGCCGCCCTCGGCCGAGCTGGAGCTGGAGGTGGACGGCGAGGTCAAGGCGGTCCGCGCCACCGGCGACGGCCCGGTGGACGCCACCTTCAATGCCATCAAGGCGTTGTTTCCCCACGAATCCCGGCTGCAGCTTTATCAGGTCAGCGCGGTGACGCAAGGGACCGATGCCCAGGCGGAGGTGACGGTGCGCCTTGAGGAAAACGGCAAAACCGTCATCGGCCAGGGGGCCGAGACCGATACCCTGGTCGCCTCGGCGCGGGCCTATGTCAATGCGCTGAATAAACTTTTGGTAAAGCGGCAAAAAACCGCACCGGGCGCGCTTACGGCGTGATATAGCACCTGTCACCTGGAATCCGTCGAGGAACATGACGCCGCTTCGGCCGAGCCTGCGGCGCCGACCAGGGAGACGACATCGGATGTTGAGCGAGGGATTATGTTTTCGAAGCTGACGGGGTGGATGTCCGCCGATATGGCGATTGATCTTGGAACCGCCAATACTCTGGTTTACGTCAAGGGCCGCGGCATCGTCCTCAATGAACCGTCGGTGGTCGCCATCGCCGATGAAAAGGGCAAGAAGAAGGTCCTGGCGGTCGGCGACGAAGCCAAGATGATGCTGGGGCGCACCCCCGGCTATATCCAGGCCATCCGGCCGCTGCGCGACGGCGTCATCGCCGACTTCGAAGTGGCCGAGGAGATGATCAAGCACTTCATCCGCAAGGTCCATAACCGCCGCAGCTTCGCCAGCCCGCTGGTCATCGTCTGCGTGCCGTCGGGCTCGACCGCGGTCGAGCGCCGCGCCATCCAGGAATCGGCCGAAAGCGCCGGCGCCCGCCGGGTGTTCCTGATCGAGGAGCCCATGGCGGCCGCCATCGGCGCCGGCCTGCCGGTCACCGAGCCGACCGGCTCCATGGTGGTCGATATCGGCGGCGGCACCACCGAAGTGGCGGTGCTGAGCCTGGGCGGCATCGTCTATTCCCGCAGCGTGCGGGTCGGCGGCGACAAGATGGACGAAGCCATCATCGCCTATATCCGCCGCAACCATAACCTGTTGGTGGGGGAAGGCTCGGCCGAACGCATCAAGAAGGAAATCGGCTCCGCCTGCCCGCCCGAGGACGGCGAGGGCCGCACCATGGAGATCAAGGGCCGCGACCTGATGAACGGCGTGCCCAAGGAACTGATCATTTCCGAGCGCCAGATCGCCGAAAGCCTGGCCGAACCGGTCGGCGCCATCATCGAGGCGGTCAAGGTTGCCCTGGAGCATACCGCCCCCGAACTGGCCGCCGATATCGTCGATAAGGGGATTGTGCTGACCGGCGGTGGCGCCCTGCTGTCCAATCTGGACTATGTGCTGCGTCACGCCACCGGTCTGCCGGTTTCCATCGCCGATGATCCGCTGTCCTGCGTCGCGCTGGGCACCGGCCGCGCCTTGGAAGAAATGCCCAAGCTGCGGAATGTGCTGACCAGCATGTACTAAGGGGCTAGAGCGGGATGGTTTCAAGTCGACTCATCCCGCGACAGAGGCCGTTGAGGCCGAGGCCAAGCAAACCGGAGGTTTGCGCCCGGCGAGGGACATACAAAAGGGTTAGAGCGGGATGGTTTCAAGTCGACTCATCCCGCGACAGAGGCCGTTGAGGCCGAGGCCAAGCAAACCGGAGGTTTGCGCCCGGCGAGGGACATACAAAAGGGCTGGAGCATGATGCGACCTGATCGCATCATGCTCTAAGGGGTAAGGGGGGGCGCTATCGCTCGGACCACTAGGGCTGGGGTTCCACCGGCGGAATCGCAAACGGCACTGGCTCTTTGCCACTAGATATAGTAGTATTCGCAGGATCAGTCCGTCTCTCTCCTTCGGGGCGGCATCCCGGAATGGAGGGTCCCGGTGAAGCAGTCCAATGCGGCGGGCCGACTCGCGACGTTTCGGCTGCTGGCTCAGCGTTTCGCCTTCCTGTCGCTGATCGTTGCCTCCGTTGCCTTGATGCTGCTCGGCAAGGCCGACATCGTGTTGATCGAGCACACCCGGACCCTGGTGGCCGACGCCATGGCTCCCTTGCTCGATGCCATGGCAAGGCCGGCCGCCACCGTCGCCCAGGTCACCGAGAACGTCCACGAACTGGCCAATATCCGGACCGAGAACGCCCGCCTGCGCGAGGAGAACGCCCGCCTGATGCATTGGCAGACGGTGGCCCGCCGGCTGGAGACCGAGAACGCGGTCCTGCACGAAAATCTCAATGTCATTCCCGATCCCGACCCCGCCTTCGTGACCGCCCGGGTGATCGGCGACATGGGGTCGGCCTTCGGCCAGTCCATGCTGCTGGGCGCCGGCAGCAATGATGGCGTGCGCAAGGGCCAGGCGGTCCTGTCGGGCGAGGTGCTGGTCGGCCACATCGCCGAGGTGGGGCTGCGGTCGTCGCGGCTGCTGCTGATCACCGACATCAATTCCCGAACCCCGATCATGGTGGAACCCTCCCATACCAGGGCCATCCTCACCGGCGACAATACCGGGCGGCCCCGGCTGAACTATGTGACCGGCAGCCCCACCATCGCGGTGGGCGACCGGGTGGTGACCTCGGCCTCGGGCAGTGCCTTCCCACCCGGAATTCCGGTCGGCGCGGTGTCCTCGGTCAATGACGGCGTCATCCGGGTCGAGCCGTTCGTCCCGCGCAACCATCTGGAATTCGTCTCCGTGGTCGATTTCGGCCTGGGCGGCATCCTGCCGTTCGAGCGGCTGGCCCCGCCCGAGCGGCACCGGCGGGAGAAGGACGAGTGACGGCTTCCATCTGGGTGAGGATGGACGCCTGGGTCCGTAGCGTGATTCCATTCTGCGTTACCCTGTTTCTGCTGTTGCTGACCGCGGTGCCGACCCATGTTCCGGGCTTTGCCGGCATCGCTCCCATGCTGCCGATGATGGGGGTGTATTACTGGGCGATCTACCGGCCGGACCTGTTGCCGGCTTGGCTGGCCTTCGTCATCGGCCTGCTCTATGACATCGTCGCCGGCACGCCGCTGGGGGTGAACGCCCTGGTGCTGCTGCTGGTTCAAGGCACCGCGGCGGGACAGCGCAAGTTCTTTCTCGGCAAGTCCTTCGCCGTCACGTGGTGGGCGTTCGGGGTCTTGACCGGGGGCGCCGTCAGCATGGCCTGGATGCTGGAATCGTTCCTGATGGGCCGCGCCCTCGAACCGTTGCCGGTGATTTTCGAATACCTGATGACGCTGAGCTTCTTTCCAGTCCTGACCTGGATGCTGGCGCGTGTCCAGATGGCCTTCCTGAAGGAGGCATAGCCTAATATGGGCGGCACCTATCACGACAACGACCGGTCCAAGCTGTTCAGCCGCCGCGCCCTGATTCTGGGCGGCGGCAAGGCGACGCTGATCGGCATCCTGGCGGCCCGCATGTACTATCTCCAGGTGATGGAGGCCGACAAATACGCGGTGCTGGCCGAGGACAATCGCATCAGCACCCGCCTGCTGGCGCCGCCGCGCGGGCTGATCCTGGACCGCAACGGCATCGCCATGGCGGTCAACCAGCAGAACTACCGGGTCATGCTGGTGGCCGAGCGGAGTCCGTCGCTGGATTATACCCTCGACGCATTGTCGCGGATCATCGCCATCGGCGATGGCGAGCGGGCGCGCATCCACAAGGAAGCGCGGCGGCGGCGCAGCTTCGTGCCCATCAGCGTGCGGGAGAATCTGACCTGGGAGGAGGTCGCCCGGGTGGAGGTCAATGCCGCCGATCTGCCCGGTATCATCATCGACGTGGGCCAAAGCCGCCATTATCCGCTGGAATCCCTGGGAGCCCATATTCTGGGCTATGTCTCTGCGGTGTCCGAGACCGAGCTGACCGATGATCCGCTGGAGGAGTTGCCGGGGTTCCGCATCGGCAAGGGCGGGGTCGAGCGCATCTACGACATGGCGCTGCGCGGCCGTCACGGCACCAGTTCGGTGGAGGTCAACGCGGTGGGCCGCGTCATCCGCGAGCTGGAACGCAAGGAGGGCGAGCCCGGCGTCGATCTCAACCTGACCCTGGACGTCAAGTTGCAGGAATACGCCGCCCAGCGCCTGGGCGAGGAAAGCGCGGCGGTGGTGGTGATGGACATCCATACCGGTGCCGTCATCGTCATGGCCTCGACCCCATCCTTCGATCCCAATTCGTTCAATCGCGGCCTGACCAGCGATGAATGGAAGGATCTCAGCACCAATCCGCGCGCGCCGCTGTCCAACAAGGCCATCGCCGGACAGTTCGCCCCGGGATCGACCTTCAAGCTGATGACGGCGCTGGCGGCGCTGGAATCCCGCGACGGCACCCCCGAGATGCGGGTGTTCTGCTCCGGTTACATGCAACTGGGCAGCATCAAGTTCCACTGCTGGAAGAAGGGCGGCCACGGTGCCCAGGATCTGGTCGGCGGGATCAAGAATTCCTGCGATGTCTACTTCTACGAAGTGGCGCGGCGCACCGGTTACGAGAAGATCGCCGAGATGGCCCGGCGGTTCGGACTGGGCGAGCCCACCGGGATCGACCTGCCCAACGAGCGGCCCGGGCTGATTCCCGATAAGGCGTGGAAAAAGAAGACGATGAAGCAGGGCTGGTACCCCGGCGAGACCCTGGTCAACGCCATCGGCCAGGGCTATGTCACCGCCACCCCGATTCAACTGGCGACCATGGTGGCGCGTCTCGCCAATGGCGGCTTCGCCGTGGTTCCCCATGTGGCGCGGGACCAGATCGACGACAAGACGGCGCAGCCGCGCCGCGATCCCAGCTGGCCCGACATGAACGTGTCGCATCAGTCGCTGACTCTGGTCCGGCGGGGCATGTTCGGGGTGTCCAATGAGCCGGGCGGGACCGCCTATCGGGCGCGGATCACCCAGGAGGGGATGTGGCTGTCGGGCAAGACCGGCAGCGCCCAGGTGCGGCGCATCACCATGCGCGAGCGCGAGGGCGGGGTGAAGAAGAACGAGCAACTGCCGTGGAAGGAACGCGACCACGCCCTGTTCGTCGCCTACGCCCCAGAGGAAAATCCGCGCTATTCCATTGCCGTGGTGGTGGAACACGGCGGCGGCGGCTCGGTGGTGGCGGCGCCCATCGCCCGCGACATCCTGATCGAGGTCCAGAAACGCGATCTGGCGCGCATCGCCGAGAGCGGCGGCAATGTCGCGGCTCCCGATCTGCGGAGGTTTTAGGTCCGATGTTGCCGCTACCCCGCATGCCGTCGCGGCTCAACCGCACCGAAATGTCGGTGCGCGACAAGATCTGGCAGATCAACTGGTCGCTGATCGCGGTGCTGACCGCCATTTCCGCCATCGGCTTTTCCTGTCTTTATTCGGCGGCGCAAGGCTCGCTGGAGCCGTGGGCGCTGAAGCAGATGATCCGCTTCGTCATCGGGATCGGCATCATGATTTCGGTGGCCATGGTCGATCTGCGCTTTTGGATGCGCAACGCCTATATCCTTTACAGCGTCGCCATGGTGCTGCTGGTGGCGGTGGAGGCCAAGGGCACCGTCGGCATGGGAGCCCAGCGCTGGATCGATATCGGCTTCATCCAATTGCAGCCTTCCGAGATCATGAAAGTGGCGCTGGTCCTGTCCCTGGCCCGGTATTTCGACGGTGCCAGCATCCAGGAGATCGGCCGTCCGCTGTTTTTGATCCCGCCGCTGATCATGGTGTTCGCGCCTGCCGCCCTGGTGTTGAAGCAGCCCGATCTCGGCACCGCCCTGATGCTGGTGATGTCGTCGGGGGCGCTGTTCTTCATGGCGGGGGTCCGGGTCTGGAAATTCCTCCTGGTGATCGCCAGCGGGCTGGGGGCGGTTCCGGTCGCGTGGCAATTCCTGCGCGAATACCAGAAGAAGCGGGTGCTGATCTTCATGAATCCCGAGGATGATCCGCTGGGGGCCGGCTACCATATCACCCAGTCGAAGATCGCGCTGGGATCGGGTGGCATGTTCGGCAAGGGCTTCATGATGGGGACGCAAAGCCGGTTGAACTTTCTGCCGGAGAAGCAGACCGACTTCATCTTCACCATGTTCGCCGAGGAATGGGGCATGATGGGAGGACTGGTGCTGCTGGGACTCTATGCCCTGCTGCTGGCCTTCGGCTATGCTATCGCCATTCGCTGCCGCAGCCAGTTCGGCCGGCTGGTGGCCCATGGCATCACCACCACCTTCTTCCTCTACGTCTTCATCAATATCGCCATGGTGATGGGATTGGTGCCGGTGGTCGGCGTGCCGCTGCCGCTGATTTCATATGGCGGCACCGCCATGCTGACCCTGCTGTTCGGCTGGGGGCTGGTGATGAGCGCCTATATCCACCGCGATGTCCCCATCTCACGCCGGGGCATGGGCGAGGATTAGACTGAACTTCCTTCTTCCCGACAGCGCACCCCATTGATATCGCTGGATTTTGCATCGAGCGAGGGGTGGTTTACTGGGTACAGTCCGGCGAGATGCCGAGGAGTTCGAATGCGCGCTTCTGGGTCGGC
>Ga0316222_1001541_pt1 | contig 27614 bp, 18 predicted proteins | sample TBH18011metaG_FD_206008 | JGI IMG/M metagenome (GOLD analysis project Ga0316222, IMG submission 206008) | Freshwater microbial communities from Trout Bog Lake, Wisconsin, USA - TBH18011 | ecosystem: Environmental > Aquatic > Freshwater > Lake > Hypolimnion/Profundal zone | place: USA: Wisconsin... | reverse complement strand
AACCACTTCCCAGACCTCTCCCTTACTATGGTGATGAGGGAGGTGGTATTAGTTTCACTTTTAGACCAACAACAAGTGGTGTTTATTGCCGCGTAACTGAGAGAATTACAGGAAACTTCATTGACCTGGATGATTTAGGTTGGGGATAAGCTCCAATAATTTTTTCAATGATTCGAACATATAGCCATGAACACAGATGAATCCATAACAGAAAAAATATTAAAAGCTGCACTAGTTGAAAGCATCTTTGGACGATGAAAGTATTTTTGGACGATGAACGCGTTGCACCTGATGGTTGGGTTCAGGTGCGCTGGCCGGATGAAGCAATTAAGTTGATGAAGGAAGGAGGAGTATCACACCTGTCTTTGGATCACGATTTGGGCGATGACCAGAGGGGCACGGGATACGATGTGCTGCTGTGGATAGAGCAGGAAGCGGCATTGCAAAGTTTCTTTCCGCCTGAGATTACGATACACACAGCCAATCCTGCGGCAAGAATGCGCATGTTGGCGGCAGTGAATTCAATACTAAAAATGTTGCGGAATCAGCCTGCGCGGCAGCGCTGAGACAGGATTCCATCGATGAACAGAGTGCAGTTGCTCAAAAATCTCCTACGGAAATATCGACTGGCATGTCATCTGGAATTCCTATTGCATTTAATAAAGATATTTTATTTTGAACATCTTTTGCATAGTTGTTGGAATCCCACGCGGCCTTCCATACAAACTCAACCACCATGAGCGATTGGTTGGACTTATCCGCCATAGGCCAAAAAATTCCACACGGAAACGTATTTGCACTATGTTCAGAGAATTCTGGAAATAGTTGTTGTAACCGCCACCAGCCGTCTCTAAGGTTAAGGAAAATCTCACCGAAATCTTCAGCTCCTCCTGAACAGATACCTTCTGTGAATGCGTTAAGAAGCAATATTCCTCTTGGTGTATCCCACCACCGAAGTGCCTTTACGGTACAACCTGGAGATGAAAATAAGTTCAAGGACTCAATTCGCTTGCGCCAATCAGAAAATGACCAAGTTTCGATTTGCCACGGTGTTTGAACTCCCCATGCTTCGTTAAAAATGGTAAGTGCAGCTGAATCAAAATCAGCAGTTATAAATCGAGGGCCGCCTTCTATCCATCCGCTGCTCTCAGAAGGTCCGATAATTTTTATTTGGGTCTTCGGCAGATTTTCTTCAAACCAAGCGTGCAATATTTTCTGATCAGAAATGAATTTCTTATTGGAAAGTCTTCCTCGGGTTTTTGTATGTTTTATTACATACAAGTCGCGCCCCTGGGTACGAAACCATTCTTCGGGGGTGGAAATTATTTGTGGCATAGTAAATTTATCCTCAAGTAAGTAGTTGAAGTGCGCTAATTGCTTTTGCTTCAATTGTTATATTAATCAATGAAACGTCAGAATAAGTCGCGATCCTGCAATCGTTTGTCGTAAAACTTATACGAATAACCTCTGCCTCCTCTTCTGAAATCATAAAAGCATATGAACTGCGACGTATTATGACGTCAATATGTTGATAATTTGCTTATGGAAAGTTGGTACAACTGGGGGGTCAATTACATATCAACTGGGTTATCTGCCCATATTTTCATATTAAGGAGTTTCATCATGCTTTCATTTAATGAGCTTGAAGTTTTGCGTGATTTGGTCAAGGAAATACATAGATCAAACTCGATTGCCAATAGTCATGCCTTTTTTCTGGAAAAGATTAAAGCTAGATTTTCCGAAAATCGACATGGTCAAGAAGGTTCTGAGAGGTTTACCGACAGCGAAGTCGAGCGACTGATGAAGCTAAACCGCAGCTTGGGCGAAATCGAAACATTAGTACAAGAAACTGCTCATGAACTTTGGCCAGAATTGGTAGACAAGATTAAAAATCCGAATTCTCCGATGGGTGATTTTGAATTCGAAACTCAAATTGACTTCATGTTACGTGACGACGATCCAGAAGCAAGCGATGACAGTGACAACATAATGACAACAAGAAAAGTTTTTGTTTCCCAACCTGACAGAAAGACTATCGACAAAGAATTAATCGATTTCCGCGAATCAGGTAATGGCGAAACTAATCAGCTTGCCACAGAACCGCACTGCCATTTATTTCACGACCTTTATGAGCATAGTTATGGGGTGGAACAGCCGAGTGTGCCGCTACGTGATTGCCTGCGGATAGGGAGTGTCTGGGTCGAAGTGATTGTCAGGCAGCAATATTTCTTAGATTTAGAAACCGGAAAATGGAACAAAGATTGTGGCAGCAGACATATCGTTGCCAATAATGCTAAGGAAAAATCATGTTAAAAAAACGTCTTCCGCGCCACTGTATACAGCATGCCTTACAGTCCATAAAATATCTTCCGAACGACTGCATACAGCGCTCATTTTTACGTTGGCTGAACGAAAATCGCACCAAATTTATCGTTTCCTTCAGACTGACTAAAATTTCTTCCAAGTGCGTAGAGCTGCATATTAATAATTACCCTAAATGTCTTTCTGTATATCTTTCTGCAAGTCGGTTGGGTGCTGGACTTGGCGTCTACGTTGAGTGGAAGGGGCAGCCGTGGGATGCATTAATTGATTATGATACGTATTTGAACCAAGTACTTGGCGGCTTCAAATGCGATATCTGCGTACATGAAAAAGGCGAATCTGCCGTGCTCTTTCCAACTCGCGAGTCACTATGGCAAGATCATCTCTTTGACCCTTTCTTGAAATGGATCAATGAAAGGCTCGCTACAGCACTCTGGTTACGTCTGTCATGTACTGGCGATTTCGGCTCAACCTGGGCGAAATTGATTCAAAACGAAAATAAAATGTCAGAACTAGATCGTAAGCTAATCCTAATGCAACAACTTAAGCGTCTTGATAACAAGCCAGTTTACGATGATGATGACCCGGATGGCGGCAAAAACTGGCTAATTCCGTTGAAACCAGAACTCAGTCGGAGATTAAGTTAGGAATTCAAGGTGTCCACACTGCTCTTTGCAGTTTATGGTGAGACGTCTAACCAACTTTGTCACACTTTATAGAATGCTTCAAAATCGCTAGGAGGTTGAGAATGATTGATCAAAAACAGCTACAAATCAGCTACAAATTTCTGACACCTTATAAAACAAAAAGCTTACATTTCTGCAAGCCTATGTTTTTATGGTGCCGCTTGCCGGATTCGAACTGGCGACCTACCGCTTACAAGGGTATAGGACATGCTATATTCTAATTGACATTAAGCCATGATTTGCTATTCTTGACGCACTCTTGACGCACTGGATAGGAAAAAAACTATGGCAGCGATTCGGAAACGCGGTGATTTGCAGTGGCAAGCGGAAGTCAGGAAAAAAGGGCATCCACCCCAACGCAGAACCTTTACCTATCGGGATGATGCTGAGCGGTGGGCAAAAGAAACTGAGGTCGCTATTGAGCGCGGCTTGTTCTTTGACCGGACAAAGGCAGAGAGAAACACCGTTAGCGAACTGATAGCGACGTATAGGAAGGACGTTATGCCTTCGCTGAGTGGCAAGCACCTTAAACCTGCATTAAATGCGCTTGAACCCGTATTTGGCGAATACGCGCTATCAAGTGTCACAAGTGAGATGATAAGCAAGTATCGAGATACCAGGCTAAAGACTGTTGCAGAGTCCACGGTCAAAAAAGAAATCAACCTGCTTTCAAAAATAATCGACTTGGCAGGAAAGGAATGGGGCATTCCCGTTGCAGTCAATCCATGCCTGAACGTCAAGCGCCCAATTGAACCCAAAGGGCGGGAAAGGCGGTTCGTAGGAACGGAAGAAAAATATCTACTGTATTCTTGCGGCGCTTCCAGTCCAGAACTTGAGGCAATCGTGATAGTCGGAATTGAGACGGCAGCCCGGCTCGGAGAGTTGATTGATCTTCAGTGGAAGCATGTTAATTTGGACAAAAGAACGGCTCGGCTACTGGATACGAAGAACGGAGAGGATAGGTCAATCCCGTTATCCAGTCGTGCTGTTGACGCTTTGAAATCTTTGAAGTCGCTGCCTCGCCACATCAGCGGGAGAGTGTTTTACAGATGGACAGCAGCAGATAGTTTTAATAAGACGTGGACACGCGCTTGCGCTCGTACCGGTATCGAAGGCTTGCATTTTCACGACCTGCGCCATGAAGGCTGCTCGCGGTTGGCTGATAAATTCCACATGCACGAACTCATGAAAATCACCGGACATAAAACCGCCGCAATGCTGGCCCGGTATTACCATCCGAGGGCTGAGGATTTAGCGAAGAAGCTGGCTTGATTTGATTCCTTTATTTTTGAAGCTACAATAATTACATAAGCGAACATTATTCATGGAAAGAAACCAAGCGGCGCGCAAACCTTGTTAAGCACGACTTGGATTTCTTGCGTAACCGGCTTTAGCCGCCTGGTCGTTCATCAGAAAAGTCAGGTCGGCAACTGTGCATTGAGAATTACGTTACGAAAATTAACTACAGAGCTTTTTTCAAGCCTGGCCTTGAGATCGCGCACAATCTCCCGATATTGTTTCAGCATCGAAGGCTCGGGGCGCGTTTCTGAATTCTTCCATCGAGAAATCGCACCTGCACTTGCGCCGATGAAATTGGATAATTGGATATCATCGGCGTAGCCTATTTTCAGATCGTTGGCCCACTCGGCTATGATTTCAGGCATGTCCATATCCGCATACCGGTCACTTTTAACTCGCCCGCCATTTTTGAGCAGCGCTCTGGCTTCAGCCATAATGCGTTCAGGCTCACTGGAAGTTCTGCCCTGTTCGTATGATACTAATCGCGGTTTACTGATTTCTATGTTCTCTGCAAAAACGTGCTGTGATAAACCGAGCGTATTGCGGATATTTACGAGTTCATCCTGATCAGGAGAAAGTTTCACCGCCTTGAGAGGGCGTTTGGCAGGCATGGAAAGCACGTTGCTCATACGTTTATTAGCAAAGCGCCTGTTGGCGAGGTAGCGCATAGCTCACCGGTTTTTTCCGCTTTTCGAGAAATCCCTGTTCGACCGCTGCTGCCAGCCAGACCTTGATCTGTCCTTTCTCCAAGCCCAGTGCAAGCCGGATTTCCTCATCACTTTTTGCCGCTTCACCAAGCAGCAAGGACAGTCTGGCAAGGAAATCTTGAAACATATCATTTCCTGCGGATGGTGCCACATCTGCCACACTCTCCGACTCTGGAGCAGCGGCAACATCAACCGGAGCGGACGGAAGCTCGGGTTGCGCAGTCAACGCAACGCAACCGTCTGCAACAGCCTGCTGAAACAATGACGAGGTGTCGGACTGACAAGTTTTTTCCAGAAATTCGCGTATCGATGCGCGCTCGGAAATTTCGTTGGGAAATCCTTGTGCGCCCTTTGCGATGAGTGCCGCATTGCCTGGGCTTTCCCCCGGTGTGCGCACATAAAGCGGCGTCCATGCATGGCGCAAATTCTCAGTAGCACCAGCCCATGTACCACCCTCACCCTCTGCGGACTCAACCACCAGCGCATAATCGGCCAAGGCGTAGATATAACGATTGCGCGCCATCGCATTTCCGGCATTGAAGCCGGCCTCGGGATTGAACGGCGAGATCAACACAAGCTGACCGGACTGAATGCCCATTCGATTTTGCCGATTGACGCTGGCACGCAGCAAGTCGGCGGCCAATATGCCGATCACCACGCCACCGGCTTCGCCTGCTCCCTGCATTGCGGCAGCGTCCACCCCCTTGGCGCCGCCGGAGACCACGCCCAATCCATCGCTTGCACAAGCGCGGGCCACGTCGCGGGTGAATTCGAGAGTCGCTTCCGAGGCATCTCGCGAACCGACCACCGCCAACCCGCCTGCGTCCAGTAACGATACCTCGCCAGCGCCATACAGTAATGGAGGCGCAGACTGCCCAAGCTTTTTCTTCAAACGCCTCGGATAAGCTGCATCGCTACGAGACAACACCCACAGGCCGCTACGCTGCCATTTTTCCAAAGCCAAAGCCAAGGCGGTTCCCCGTGCGAAAAGCGACTCCACGCGCGCCGGTTCCAGGCCAGCGTGAACCAAGTCATTCAGTCGTCCAGCCGGATTGGCATCGAGCAAATCGCTGGGGCGCAACTTGCACTCCAGCAACCACTTCGTCAGCCGCTCATATTCCTTCTGCGTCAAAGGAGCATGACGCTCGCCGCGCTCACTGCCAAAGCGACCGCACAGCAATAAAATCGCCTCGGTATCAGGTGACAGATTGGCTGTCGATTTTTCACTCATGTTTCATCATTCCGTCTTTAATTTCGCACATTTATTTCGCAGTCGTAGTCGCGAGCGCGTAAGGATACACCGGCCCGCTGCCCGCCTGCCGGAGCAAAGCTACGGCAAGTGTCAGCGTCCACCCAGAATCGAATACATCGTCCACCAGCAACACTGGCCCAGAAAATTCCGGCCCCGAAACCTCAACCGCGAATGCACCGTCCAGGTTGTGACACTGGTGGTAGCGATTCTCCATGCCCTTCTGCTCCTCAGTATGGCGAGCCTTGATCAACGCCGGGCGAAATGGAATCCCCAGTGCTGCGGCCAAGCGCATGGCAAAGTCCGGCACCAGTTCAGGGTGACGCGTCGAAGGAATACAGGTAACCCATGCAGGGGGTGATTCCATTGGCCAGCGTATTTGAATCAACTCCGCAGAAGCCGCCACCAGATCATCCGCAAAGCGCCCCTCCGACTTGCCCTTCGCGACCATCTCGCCCCATACCGGCTCGCCCCAGCGGGAAAGAATGCGCCCCGTTTCGCCGCGAAGATTCTGTGGAATATTTGCCTTGTTCCAGGAAAACTGCGCGGCATAGGTGGGCAGCGCAGAAATGTCCCATTGCTTCTTTAATTCCAGCAACATCTCACTTTGCCGAACGAAACGCTGCGCCTTGATCAGTCGTGTATCTGAAATGGCGAGAGAAACCACGGGAGCACCTCGGCAGACTGCGCACTTGCCACAGGGTTGAGCCAGTGGATCATCCAGCGCCGCCGCCAGGAACTGCATCAAGCATTGCTTCCCCTCGATGTAGGCTTGCATCTCAGCCCATTCTTTCTCGCGCTGCTGGGTCAAATGCTCGATACGCTCCCGGTTCAGCCGAAAGGGCTGGGCGGTTCGGCTCCATCTGGACTCGATCTTCACTACCGGAGCAGCATCCTCCACCACTAGCAGCTTCAATACCTTTTCAATCTGCGACTGGCGCAGGTTGGCTACACGCTCTAGTTCCCGCACCGTCATGCCATCGGTTTCGCATTCTTCCAAAGCCGTCAGTATCCGCTCGATCTGCCACTCCGGCGGGAAAGCCGAGTCGCGGAAATAAGCATTGATATCGTCTTCCTCGTCACCGGATAGAAGCACACCGAAGGCTTCGTCGATGGCGCGCCCCGCCCGCCCAACTTGTTGGTAATAGAACACCACCGAACCCGGCGTCTGGTAATGGATTACGAAACCCAGATCGGGCTTGTCATAACCCATGCCCAGCGCCGTGGTTGCCACCAGACACTTGATCTTGTTCCCCAGCAACGCAGCTTCGAGAGCCTGACGCTCTTCGTCCGTCTTACCCGCATGGTAGGCATGCGCCTCAATATCATTTTCTCTCAGCCACTGGGCAACCCGGTCGGCATCCCGCGTGGTCAGCGTATAAACGATGCCACTGCCAGGAAGCGCCGGAATTTGATCAGCCATCCAGGCCAGCCGCTCGGCGGGATTGCGCAAACGCATCACCTGCAACGCCAAGCTTTCGCGCACCAGTGGGCCGCGCTGAACCAATACATCGCCACCGAGTTGATCGCCCACATCCGCCTCGACGCGGCGATTCGCCGTAGCTGTGGTTGCCAGCACCGCAATGTTCCGTGGCAGCAGACGAAGTATCTGGCCGATGCGCCGATAGTCCGGGCGGAAGTCATGCCCCCAATCCGAAATGCAATGCGCCTCATCAATCACCAGCAATCCAATGCGCGCCGCGATGGGCAACAGCGTATTGGTCACGAAATCATCATTGGCCAGACGCTCCGGGGAGATCAGCAGCAAATCAATCTCATCGTTCAATAGCCGTTGGCGCACGGCCTGCCAATCATCGGAGTTGGTCGAGTTGATGGTTTCGGCGCGCAGTTTGAGACGATTGGCCGCCTCAATCTGGTTGCGCATCAGTGCCAACAGCGGAGAAATGATCAGCGTCGGCCCGGCACCCTGTTCCCGCATCAGCTTGGCCGACACGAAATAGACCATGCTCTTGCCCCATCCGGTGCGTTGCACGCAAAGCACTCGCCCGCGCTGGTTCACAAGTTGGTCGATAGCTTCCCACTGACCGTCGCGAAAATCGATGGTCGGGTTGGCGAGAGCGATACGGAGCCAAGTGAGAGCGGCATTGTGTGTCGTCATACCCCCGCCTTTCGTTTTTCCTCAAGCTTTTTGCCGCGCTTATCTATATCAACTCGCCATTGATCCAATGCATTGATGTCTTCCAGCAACTCATCAGGCTCGGGCACTTCTACACCTCCCAATAGCGCTTGGTCATGAGCATAGTTGGAACACTTCGACATCCAAGTGTTCACAGCAACATAGTCCGCATCCTCAACCGTCACGCCTGCCAATCGCTGGGTTTCAATTCCTTTCCGGAAGCGCAGAACCACATTACGTAACAGGACTTCCTCAATAGCGCGTTCCCAAGCTATCCTCAGTTGGCGGTAAGCATCAGCGCTTTGCTTGCGGTGTTCCAGCTCATCTCCCGACTCGAAGAGCTTCTTGATCTGCGGATGCCGGTTTTTTAGGTATCCCACTCGGGCCTTGGTGTTCATCCCCTCAAAAGGCAGATCAGGGTCGGTAACGCCAAATCCAGATGGATGGCGTGAGATGCTCTGTGTCTCGATTACCACCCCCACCTGTTGAGCCTCATCAATCAGAAGGCTCATAAAATAGAGATCGTGAGTGAAGATGATGACTTGTCGCTTTGTGCCTTCTTGCGCCAAACGATTAGCTACACGCTCCCGCCGTTTGTGATCCAGAGACGATACTGGGTCATCGAAAACGACAGCGCCGAAATTGCCACTGATATTGACCTCCGCCAGGAATGAGCCAATGGCGATGGCTCGCTGTTCGCCTTCACTCAGGATATCTGCCGGTGACTTGGTTTGTGGCAGGTTCAGCTTGAGCTTGTGGTAAGCCTTGCCCTTGTCCACACGACTTTTAAGTTGTACTTGCAGGCTTCCTACGCCAAGTGCTTTAAATTCCCGATTAAGGGCTGCTTCAAGTTCCGTGGAGACAACTTTTTCGGTCAGCTCGGATGCCTTCAACGATATGGCATTGGTTTTTACGTCTGAAAGGCATTTTGCGAGTTTGGCTTGGCGGTCAAGTTTATCTATTGCAGTCAACACTGCCGCTTTCACTTTGGCAAGGTGAATTCTGGCATCGAGTTCGTTGTACTGGGCTTGTAGCTCTGCACGGCCTTTCTCGTCGATTAGCTTCTCCAGTGTTTCCGCTTCTTGGCTGAGCTCGTCAGCCAAGGCTTGCAAGCGGGAAGCGGGGCTGATGGGTAGAGCGATTATCTTGCTCCACTCCCCTGATGTTATGGATGACTTGATACTAACGTGGCGGGCAGCCAGCACCTTCTCAAAAGCACGGGAATCCGTTGCAAGCGCGTTGTCTAGTGCCTCGACCTCCGTGAATAATTCGTCGTCCATGCCAAGCGATACGCTTTGTCCAACAAAAATCTTGAACTCTTCATCAAGCGTTTTCTTCCTGGATTCCGCAGTTTTCTCCACCTCTTGCTGGATGAACACCTCGAAACGCAGCAAGCGTTCCGCTCCCTCTGCAAGGGGCTGTTGGCAGAATGGACATTGAGTACCCGCACCCAACTCTGGAAATACTACATCTGGGTAGGCCTCAATGGAAAATTTACGGGCTGCCTCGAATAATGACTTCCATGCCTCGCCCCCAGTGCCTGGCAACAGGCTGGCGTCATCCTTGAATTGCTGGGCTGCAAGATTTGCAGCCAACTGGGCGGCATGACATGCCTCGACAAGGTTGCGTAACTTGCTGAGGGCTGCATCATCCACGATGACGAGCTTTTCAGTAGTATTCTGGGCAATTTTTGTGATGCGGCTAGCACGTAATCGCAACTGTTTGGCTTTATCTGTAGGGCTTGCTTCTTTGAGACTCTTGCCCAGTTCGGTATGTAGTGCCGTCTCTTCATCTGTCAGCGTTGCCAGCTTTTCGACCTGTTCCAGTTTTGTTCTGTACGATAGACTCGCGATCAGTTTGCCAGCGATCGTTTCGCCAGTTAAATCGACAAACGCAGACCTATCTGGCGCGGATTGTGCAGATTCCGTCTCGACCATGGCCTTGAGTTTCTTGCTGGCTCCCGCAAGCCCTTCTAGAATGTCCAGGCCATAGGGCACATAGGCGAAATCACCTTCGTCATCCAGATAGCTTCGTGCGCAACGGGTATCGAATACCGCCGGGGACGAGAGAATGGCGGGAGCCACCTTGCCGTTGGCCCAACCGACTTCTTCGGGCACGCCATTTACTTCAATTTCGAATGTAGCCTCCGCATTGCCAGCCTGTGCATGCGGCAAGAATGCGTTCGAATGAATCGGCTCACTTTGATCACGCGCCCGACAAGCGCGCTTTAGCACGCGGGAGTAACCAGACTTTCCCGATCCATTATCGCCATAGATTACAGTCACGCCGTTTGGATTGAAGACAAGGCGTTGGTTGTCTGCTATCCGGTTAACATGCCGGAGGTTTTTCAACGCCATTAGCCTGATATGGGTGTTGGGTGCCGCTGGTGCCGGAATTTGCTCGGCGTTCAATTTGTTGGCAGTACGGCACTGAGGATCGGGGATGCCATGTTCCGCCTTCATCAGTGCGAATAGGTCATCCAGATCGGCTTCGGACAGCGCCTCTTTTGCGAACAGCCGCGCGATGGCATCACTTTGCCAGGCTGGCAGGCCCTCAGACCATTTCAGGATTTCTTGAAAAATCGACATGTCTTTTCCCTCACTCCTACATAGCTCGTGTTGCATTTATACCAGAACAGGAAAACGCTGCGCTTCACAGGTCCCGCCCCAGAAGACGTGCTTCTGCTGGAGCTCCTCCCAATTTTTCTCGTAGCCACGGCTTATCCGACAACTCATCCGGCGGACGTGTTGTGGTGGTCACGATGTATTGAAACAGCGGCTGACCTTCACCCTGTTCGAGATTGCGCACCAAATGAAATAGCCGATGGTAGACGCTGAGTCCGAGGTCAGCCTCTCGCGGGCTGTCATGGATCAAGAAGGCAGGCAGGCGGGTGCCGCCTTCGATGCTCATGCACATCACAGCCAGGTCGAAGGCGATAACTTTCAGTGAGTCGATGGCGGCTGTGGAGCGTTCGCCCCCCAATTCGACCGATAGCTTCAGTCCGTTGCCATCGAGTGTGACCTTACCGCCAGCATTCGGGCCGACCATCTCGCGGATGATGGCGTCGAAGAAACGAGACAAGCGGCTGAATACGTCTGCCTGCGCATCGCGGAAGGCTGTGGTCAGTGCGCGTTTCTTTTCGATTTTGCCAACCAGTTCTTCAACGCTGGTTTGTTTTGCCTCCTGAGCCAGAAGATATTCTTCCAAGCTGCTTGCGTCGTCGATCAATCGTTTTGTCTTGCCCCAAGCATCTGAGCGCGCGTCACGGTTGCGTTCTATTGCACGCACTCGCTGGCGCAATTCTTCTGCGCGGGATTGTGCGGGATTCAGCTCCTGAGTGATCTTGGCTTTTTGTGCCTGATTAGCCTGGAGGCGGGAGTCTTCCACTTCCAGTTCTTGATTGTTCTGTTCCAGACGTTTCTTTGCTGCTTCCAAGTCCGGTAGCTTGTGCGATAACTTGCAGCCCTCGGCCAGCGCCCGGCTGATCGGTACGTCACAAACTGGGCAAAGCGGGGTTTCATGTTGATCTATCTCAGCCGAGATACCAGGTCGCTCCCCTCTGATGCGCCGCATCAAGCTTTCGATTTCCGGAATGAGCGCATCAACTTTGACCAATGCCCGTTTCAGGTTTTCTGCCTGCTCCCTCGCTTCGTCAGCTTGAGTGCGAAGAGCATCCAGATCAGAGACATCCACGTCCGGCGAAACGGTCGCCAATCGTGCCAGCTTTGCCTTGGCAGCTTGGCGCAATGGCTCCACCGCTAGGCGACCAGGCAGAAGTTCGTTCGGATTCAGGCCGAGTTCAGCAATCAGCCGCACACGAATCCGATCCGCATCCCCTGCCTGTCGAACGGCTTCTTGCTCGGCTTCCTTCTGGCTACTTTCCAGCGCGCTGATTTCGGCACGCAGCTTGTATTCTTCTGGGACGATGGCACCGATCAATGCTCGTAGCGCATCCAGAAGTTTGGTCGTCGATAACCCACGCGCGGGGGAACCGGAATCAGAATCTGAAGACCGCCAATCCAGCACCTTGTCGAAACGGCACTCCTGATCCCGAGATAGCCAAGCAAGCGCAACCGGCCAAGCTTGCAACGGGTGTTCAACGGGAATCAGCGCCACCACATCTTCGGAAAGAATTTGGCTCTCTACCGCTTCCAGAAAAGGCTCGATTCCAGTGGCGGCATACTCACCCGCGAGCACCTGTTCCAGTCCTGCGTCGGGCACTGCGTAGTGCAAACGATGGCTACCGATAGGCCGCAACACCGCCCATTGCGTGCCACCGACCATTACCTCTGCACCCACCATGCCCTCGGGGAACGCCTGGCCGATACGGAAGCGCTGATCGTCAGGGGAAAAACTATCCTCGCCCAGCACATAACGCAGCAAGCGACAGAATAGGGTTTTGCCGCTGCCATGCCCCAAAACGCTTTCGGTTTCCGGTGTCATGCCCTGATCGGCGGGGTCGGGAGACCAGATGATATTGAGTCCTGGGCGCAGCACAATTTCACGCAGCAACGCATCTGGTTTTTTCCACATCACCAGACGACGAACCCAGAATCGCGGCTCCGTGCGGCCCGACTCGGGTTTGACCTCCACCCCGGAGCGCGGCAACAAATCAAGCTGCCCGGACATTCTCCCACTCCCTTAATTCTTCCTGCACGGTTTCAGCAATCTTCTCAGCGCCTCGTTGACTTAAAACGCGCAACACCATACCGACACGCCCTTCCGGCCAACCTTCCGTGATGTAGGCATCAAGGCCATCCCCACGCGCCCAAGTTTTGGCGGCGAAATCTTCGATCATGCGACCCCGCCCAAGCAGACCCCGAACGGTATTGCCCCAAGCATGATCCGCAGGAGGCTGTATGGCCGTGATGCCAGCGGTCAACGGCTCGGCTTCGGCACCGATCAAGCGCCTCCACTGTGTGGCATCAGCGGCGGACAGCGATGGCATCAGCAATCTGGGTCGCATGGCAAGCATTGCCGCCAGTTGGATATCGCGTTTCGACATGGGGCCGTCAATGGTTTTGAGAATCGCGGCCAGCACTGCGGCTTCCTCGTTGGCCTGATCCGTTCCCGGCCTTTCCCATGCAAGGTCGGCGATGCGGGAGAGATCGATCTGGCCAGACTTGGCGGCAAAGGCTGGTGGTGCGGAAACTGCAATGTCAAAATCGAACGAATCGCTAACCGGGCCAACCGCTTTAGCCTTTTTAGCGCGAACTGTTTTCTCGGGTGCCTGCGCCGCAGCCGCAATCACTTCCAGAGCGGCGCGGCGGTGGTTTTCGGCGAGTAAGCGTTTTAGAACTTCCTTGCGGGCGGCGGGGCTGATGGTGTAGCGGACGCGGTCGTTTTCGGGGAGGGGTTCGACTTCGATGAAATCGTGGCCGAGGTCGAGACTATTCCAGCCATAGGCGTCGCGGATGGCGATGTCGAGTTCGCGATGCAGGCGGCGCAGTTCGAGGATGCCTTGGTAACCGGCTTCGGCTTCTTCAACGGATTTCTTGCTGACCTTGGCGACTTGGGCGGGGGTGAGGTCGCGGGTGTGGAACAGGTTGTAGATGTCGGTGAGGCCAAGCCAGAGCTGGCGCATGAAGGATCGGCGGTGTTCGTGGTAGTGCTCGCCGAGGTCGGCCAGCGCGGGGTTGGGGGTTTGCCAGAGACCTTCGGGGAAAGGAAAGGTGTCGAAGCATTTCGAGGGCGAATAGCGCAAATCTTGCTTCAACGCGCCGCTGTATTTGCGCGCCCAGACTTCGTACACAGTGGATTGGACGATGGCGTAAAGATCCCAGCGGTCGGTGGTAAAGACATTTTGCGGATGGCTAATCACCCAGTTGGTTGGAAGAGCAGAGAAGTTCAGATACTTGGTCGTATTTGCAGTAACAAAACAGCGAGAAAGCGGTCGAATCGCTGTAGTCAGTCCTGGCCGATGCTCAGCATAAATCCACCAAATGTCTCGATTGCGCGGTCGGTTCTGTGTCGAACGGAACGGTTTAACAAACTCTTCAATAATCCGAAACGGCTCAGTGTAGGTTCGTGCTTTTTCCTCGCTCCAATCATGAAAGTTGATGATGCTTCGCTGAGGTGTCTGATCTGGCTCGTTGTTGATTTCCTGCCCGTTAATAACCGGGAATAGCACGTCGGCGTTTCTCGAATCCAAGGCACGTAGCTGATCAGCATCTGCATGGGTTAGAAGGTATCCATCTCCAAGCCAATAATATCCTGTGTAAACTTTCTCACAACTTTCTGCGAGAGCTTTTGGTTCCCCACCTTCAGCAGTTGTCTCAAAAAAGGCTGTAATAGTCGGCACGTTTTGCCCGTCTAGCGACCGTTTACCGTTCCAAACCCCTTTGTGCAAGGAGACAAGTGACACCACGAGATTGGCACGACCAGGCCACTTTATTCCGCGCACGGCCATATTTATCTCGCCACCCTGTGCAATTACCTGCTCAAGACCATCCTTGCGGATGTCGCCATCTTTAATGGAATTAGTAGTGATGAATGCGGTAAATCCATTTTGCTTCAATAAACTGAAGATGCGACGAATGAAGTAGACAACCAAATCGGATATTCCTACAGGCGCGTATTGCCATTTCACATATTCGCAAAATGGGTAGCCGTATATGCCACTAATTCGTTTGTCTCCAAGGTACGGAGGATTTCCAAGGATACAATCAAACCCACCCCGCCCAATGATCTCCGGGAACTCCAGAAACCAGTGGAAGAAGCGCTTACGCTCAGCCATCGCCCACGCCTCGGCGGTGGCTTGACCTTGCGGACTCACTTCGCCTTTCCAGTAGCGCCGGTAGGTGGTGTCGGTAATGAACTTTTGCAGGTTATCCGCCGCCTTAGGCAAGTAGAACTGGGCGATGGGAATGGCGGCGATCTGGTTGAGGAACCAAGCGTCCTCGCTCTGGCTGAAGGCGAGGTAGCGTGCCTTCTTGGCCTCGATTTCGTCGGGGGTATGTTCCGGTAGCGTGGCGAGATCGCGCCAGCCGCGCAGGATGTCGTCGAGCTGCTTTTGCAGGCTGGGCGAGAGCGGCAATTGGCCAGCCTCATGATCCTTGCGCTCCTGCTTGTTGCGCTTCCTGAGCATGGCGGCGGTGTCCTTGTCGTCTCCGGGCATCGTGACGAAGGCTTCATCGGGCACACCGCGTTCGGCTTCCTCTCGCCTTGCAAAACCGACGATGGCATTGCCGCATTTGATGTGGTGATCGAGAAAATTGAGCGGCTCGCCGGGGCTGTGGGCTTCGAGCCAGAGGGCGACCTTGCACAGTTCGACGGCGAGCGGGTTCAAGTCCACGCCGTAAATGCAGTTGCGGATCACATCGCGGATGGCGTTGCGGAAGGCCGATGGTGAGGGCTGCTCTTCGCCGGTGCGGACGATGGCGAGTTCGGTGGCAATACGGCGGGCGGCGGCAAGCAGGATGTGGCCGGAGCCGCAGGAGATGTCGGCGACACGGAGATCGAGCAGGGCTTTTTCTGGGTCGGGTGCTTTGAGCTTGTCGGCGATCAAGTAGTCGAGCGAGTGTTTGATGAGCGGCTGGACGAGATCGTCCGGGGTGTAGTGGGAGCCGGTGGCGGCACGCTGGTCGCCTTGGGCGAAAGCGAATTCGATGCGGTTATCGCTGGTGTGGAACACAGGTTCGTATTCGAGCAGGCCTTCGTAGACCGAGCCAAATTCCTCGACGTTGAGGGCAGCGTAATTGACGCGGATGGTCTGACCATTTTCGGGATGCTGATAGAGACCGAGGGCGCGCAGGCAACCGAGCAGAACATCGTTGCCCAGCATGGCACTCGCCAGCGGGCCAATGGCTGCGGGACTAAACAAATCACCGGCCAGCGGGGCAAGACCGAGCTTGTGACCGGGGCCGTGGGCTTCGAACAGGCGGAAGGTGGCGAGCATAGCCAGCCAGAGATCATGGTGGCGTTTGTCGGCGAGATGGCGCTTTTCGGACAGCAGGCGCAGGCGTTCGAGACTGTAGTAGCGCCGGTAGATGTCGCGTTGTTGGCTGCTGGCCGAAGGTGGAAAAACCAGATCGCGCTCTTCGATAACGAGCAGAAAGAGCAGCCGGTAGATCAGGCGCAACAGGTGCTGGTAATAGGTTTCCGGTTTCAGCTTGCCATCGGCAATCGATTGACGCAGTTCATCGTTGGCAGGATGCGCAAGAAAACCGTTGGCAAAATCACGGATGGCTTGTTCTACGGCTTTGCTCAGCCCCTCGCGAATACGAGCACCGGAGTCGAGGGAATCCTGATGGTAACGCTCGATGAGGCTTTCTGCTGAGGCTTCGGCATTTGCTGGCAGACGCGAGACGTGGAGCAGGCGATAGAGGATGGCGAAGTCGGCAAACAGGCCATCGCTGAAAATGCGGTCGAGGTCGAATTCCAGATAGCTGAGTTTGATGAGGCGGGAACTGTCGCGCAGCAGACGCAACACGCGACCGTTGGTGACGATGCCATAAAGTTCGTCGTGAAGATTGAGGTATTCCTGCACCAAGGCATGGGCGGACATGCGTGGTGCGCCGATGTGCGTGCGCTCTGGCTTGCGATCCAGCCCGGCGGTTTCGCGGGTACCGACGATGTGGATGGGGGTGTTGCCGCGATTGGTAACACGGTGGGAAATGGCGTAAGTCTTGCCGTTGAGTTCAACCCCTTTGGACTGATATTCGAGCTGGTAGCCGAGCAGTCCAAGCAGCGGAGTGATCCATTGCTGGCGGGTTTCAGTTGTCGCCGGGGAATCTGGCCTTAGCGTTTCCAGCTTACGCTGAAAAATTCGCCAATAATCTTGCGCATCGGCCCAGGCGCGGGCGATTTCATCTTTTACCTTGGTGCCAGTGTCGAGGCCGAAATCGGCAGGACGCTGGCCGGGAGCATCGTCGAGCCGGTCGAGGATGTCCGGCGAGAGGATGGCACCTTCGATGCGGATGCTGGGGTAATTCATGCCGCGATCCTGTCTGGCGAGAATGCCTTTGCACGGTTGGCGTGTTCGTGGCGCAATTGGCGTATTTCTGGCGCATTAAACGGGACGTGGAAGTTCGCCAGGGCAGTACGCATCATTCGCTCTCCGATGGCGCGTTTGGCGTATTTATGGCGCGTTTATTCAACAGCCGATAGCTCGCCCCACGCCCCTTCCCTCCAAGTTCAATGAGGCCTTTTTTAACCAGCTCATTCAGATCTCGCGTAGCCGTCCGCTGGGGGCAACCCACGGGCGGGGAGCCATTCATTTCTATCGCAGATGTCCTATATGTCTCAAACATGTCCTATTTCCTGCCTTTCAAGACATAGTGACTGGCGCGCTTTTCGCCTCGTCGTTCCGCAATCCCATTTTCAACAAGGCCACTGAGATCGCGGGCAGCCGTTTTGGGTGTGACGCCGGTAAGTTGTTGATAGTCCGAACTGGCGATGCTGCCATTCACCTTTAAATAAGCGACTGCTTTTAACTGCCGGTCATTCAGGCCGTATCCCGCCAGCACTTGATCCGTCAGCCAGTCGCGCCAGATGACGGTGGTGAATTCGCCACCGCGCTGAACGAAGTCCGGTTCAGGCAGTTCGTGGGCGATGCACTCACGAATCATCATAAGCGTGCCGGTGCCGTATTTTTCGATGTAACCGGCGAGAAAGAGTGCCTCGCAAAGCCTATGGTTGCGGGCAATAGAGCCATGAGGGTGGCGCAAACTTTCGGTTGTGAGTGGCGCCGACAGCGTACCCGGATTCCAAACTTCGACGCGATCAGCGAAGACAGAAACCTGCACGGCTCCCGCCGAGGTGTAGTCGCGATGGGCGATGGCATTCACGATGGCTTCGCGGATGACATCGGGCGGAATTTCATAGCGAACGGGAGCTTGACTGCTTTCGGCGCGGGTACCCACGCTGCGATTGAGTTTTGACATGACGAAGTCCACAGCCATGTCCACTTGCCCGAAAACAGTATCTTTGAAGATGCGGTAAAACGGCACTGGGCGCTGAATTTCCGTGCCGTGAAAGTGCATGCACCGTATCTCGGCGCAGGGCAGAAAACGCTGCGGATCGCGTCCAAAAAGGAGCAGTGCGGCATTGGTGGGGTGACCTTCGTGGTGCAAATGCAAGTGCGTGAGAACATCCATTAGAAGTGCGTTTTCCGCCAATGGGAATTGACGCCCAACGCGAGCCTGGCGCACGAAGCTTGTCACCTTGTCGGCTTCCAGATCGTCTAGCGTCGCGTCCGAGCACGGCCTTTCATCGAAGGGGCGATTTTGAATGATGCCGCATGATTCGAGGTGATCCACCAAGCTGGCATAAAGTGCGGCGTTCAGTTCGTCATTGGTGTTGAATCGCCGACGAATGAGCTGGTCTCCTGCCTTGTGAATGAGGGACTGCATCTTGGGATGCCGCTGCTGGTTATCTGTCCCTTTGATAAAGATGAGACGGTGCTTGCCCTGAGTAGTGGCACGGTCAAACTCTCGCTCGGTTGGAGACACGCCCTCGGCGTCCTCAAATCCGTAGTCATTGGCGAACAAGCCCAGGTATATGGCGCAACGATCCACCTCAGCAAGATAGACCGCGTCTGTCCGCCGATCACTGGCAGGCAATTCCTCAAAGAGAAAGACCGTAAAAAAACGACGCAGCAAAGGATCGTTTTCAATAAATACTTTTACCGCATGGCGTTCCTCTGCCAACTCTTTCTGCACACTGCTGATAAAAATTCTGAGTGAGGTCATTATTTAAGACACTATATTATTCGGGTAACAAAATGTAGATGCCGAGCAAGTCCATCGGCAAAACGGGATAGACTACCTGAAAACGCTGTTTGTCCATAAGGGCGCTGAAGCGTTCGTGTGCCTCGACGAGGCGCTTGGACTGCTGTTCGGCAATCACGCGAAATTCATCGTCCAGATTGTCGAGAAGCTTGAGTTCGTTTTCCAGAAAGCTGGCACGGGCCTGGGACGAAAGATCGGATGAGGCACTCGCCTCGGTCAGAACCGCTTTGGCTTCGGCGTGATCGAGAAACTCTTTTTGCTGTGGTGTGCCACGCCAGCCCCAGAGCAACATTTCCTCTGCGACGATCTGGTGGTTGAGCTTGGCTTGCTCAATAACGTTTCGGCAACGAAAGAGCAACAGCGTGGTTTTGATACTGACATGTCGGGAGCGAACGACGGCTGCGCGGGCAGCTCGCTTGTCCACCCGTGCCAAGGTGTTGGCCATAACGAGCTGGCATAACTGTTCGACGAAACGATGGTTGCGCCCCAGGTAGTGATAGCCCTCCGGTGTTGGCGAGAGAAAGCTGACTTTTATAGCGTCACGTTGGCTAGAATCTGGTAACAACTCGCGCAGTTGCGGTGGCAAATTTCCTGTGACTATACGGTAGCCTTTGGCATCCTTGTCAACTTGGACACCCAGCAGGTTGTTCAACGCTGAGGTGACAAAACTTTCAACCGCGTGAGGGTCGCCAAGTGCTTCATCTACATCCCGTAGATCAGCCTCGATTTCCTGCGCCTTGATGGCGTTCTGAGCAAAGATGCCACGCGAGACTTTTTCCCGCTCGGCGGCTTCTTCCAACTTGCGCGTGACGTTGGCGCGGGCAGTCGTTGCTTCATCAAACTGGCCGAAGTCGAATTCGATCTGGTTCTTGCCGACGCGCTTCTTTTCGATGTGGCGGTCGGGGTTGAGGAGCAGTGCCTGGGTGATGGTATCAATGATGCTCTGCGAATCTTCTGGAAACGGGACGTTGATACCCGTGGCGCGCTTGATCTCGCGCACTTTGCGCAGGAGGACTTCGAGGACGATGCCATCAATGGGATTGTCGGCACCGTAAAGCAGGCAGGCTTTGACGGTGGGTGCCATTTGCCCGAAGCGATCAACACGACCCTCGCGTTGTTCCAACCGGTTTGGGTTCCAAGGCAGATCGTAGTGCAGCACTCCGGTGAAGTGCTCTTGCAGGTTAATGCCTTCGGAGAGACAGTCGGTTGCCACCAGCACCCGCAGCGGCGACTTGCCCATTTCTTCAATACGCTGCTTGCGCAACTCATCCGGCAACTCACTGGTGATAACTTGCAGATCGAGCTTGGGAAATTTTTTCTTGAGCACGGGCGCAAGCTGTTCGCCAACATATTTTGCCGTGGCGATGTAGCGGCAGAAAACGACAGGGTTTAAACCGCTATTCAACCAGTCGTCGAGGATCAATTCGGCTGAAGCCAACTTATGGTCTTGCTTGATATTGCCTAGCTGTTCAAGCTGCTTGGAAAACTCGCGCAGCTCCTGCCGCTGACGCTGTGTCCAGGCGTTGCGTTCGACGATCTGAGTGGGTGTGTTGTCACTCTCGGCTCCGGATTCAGTATCGCCGACGGGGTTTAGCTCCAGTTCGAGTTCGAGGGTGACCGCATCGCCGGATTCGTCGCCAGCGGACGAGGCAAGGTTGGTGAGGCGGGTATTGAGCATCTCGATGCCCGCAGCAGGGCTGGACATAACGCCCCGCAACAAAGCAAGCGCAGTCCAGTAATGCACGCGCTTGGTCTCGCCACGCGCTGGATCAGGCGCAATCAGGCGGCGGGCGAAGTCGATAATCTCTTCGAAAAAAATCTGGTAGGCGGGCGAAAGCTCGCAGGGCCACTCAAAGGCATCACGTTTTGGAAACGGCGTATCTTCTCCCAACCATTTTTCGACATCACCACGCTTGCGCTGCACAAAGTATTTTGCAAGTTCGCGCCGTTGCTGTTGAGTTGATTCCGGAATATCCAGTCCCTCAAAATCTTTGCGTAACAATCCAAGCAGAGACTGAAATTCCTCTGGCTTTCCGCTGTGTGGGGTGGCCGTGAGGAGGATGAGTTGCTGCCCAGGCTTTTCCGCGATGCGGCTGATCAAGTGATAGCGCTGCTGCTGACTTGCCGAAGCACCTGCCGGACGAGCGTTTGTATGAGCCTCATCAACGATCACCAGTTCCGGGCATTGTTCAACGAACACGTCACGCCGAGTATCGGATTTAATGAAGTCGATGCTGATGACCTGATACGGGTAGTAGTCGTAGACGCTGGTGTCGCCCTGAATCTGGCGATCCAGCCGCGCCTGGGTATTGGAGCGGATGATGACGGCTTCTATGTCCAGCTTGGCGCGAATCTCGGCCTGCCATTGCTCGCACAAATGCGGCAGGCAGATAACGGCGAAGCGCTTGATCTTGCGGCGCTCCAGCAATTCCTTGACGATCAGCAGTGCTTCAACCGTCTTGCCGACACCGACATCATCAGCGATCAGCAGCCGCACCGACTCCTGACGCAGTGCCATGATGAGCGGCACCATCTGGTAGGAACGAGGCCGGAAAGAAAGTTTGGCCAGCGCACGGAACGGCCCCGCTCCATTGCGAAAAGCGAGCCGTGCCGAGTCGTAGAGCAAGCGGGCGGAGCTGATATCTCCGAGGTCATTGGCGGCTGGTTTTTCAAAGCTCGCATCAGCAGGCTGATCACTTTCCAGTGCGAGTGGCAAATATATACCTGCGATCTCGTCGTCTGACCCGCCGAGTGGCTTGACGACCAGAAGATCGCGGTCTTCAGAAGGAAGAACGATCCAGTCTCGCCCTCGCAGGGTGACAAGCTTGCCAGGTTGCAATGATGCTTGAGAATAAGTCATCGCACCTTCCTGAAAATGTCAGGTCGGGCCGCAACGATAGCAGCAAGATCGTCTTTGTAATAGTAAACCCAGACCTCGTCACCACGCGCCATGATGGACTGACGCTTGGCCTCATCGCTTTCCTTCACGGCAGGTTGGTCGTGTGGAGTACCATCACAGAACACCCATAATCTGGGTTCGTAATAAAAATCGGGCTGAACGTAGAGGCCATCGACTCGCTTCTGAGCAGCGTCGGGCAGGCGAAGACCATTCTGGTAGAGATAGTTGATGAATTTGCGCTCTGTAGACGAACTGGGATCAAGATTACGTAATAAGGATTGGTATTGATCCTCGTAGCTACCGAAGCCCGTGTTAGTCTGAATCTCAATAGAACAAATGCGCAACTTTTCCAGTGCATCTTTGATGAGATGGCGGTCTATGACTTTGTGGTCGCGCTGGTTATAGTAGCTCAGCAGATCGTCATAACTCGCAGGGGCTTTGTAATTCACATCGTCAAAGCGACACAAAGCAATCGCTTGTTTGATCACCTCGTGGAATACTTCAATGTCATCTACAAACTGGGACAGAATGCCCAAGCTGCCCTCGGACGCTTCATAAATCAGGATGTTCGGCGCTTCTGGTTCGCCGATAGTTACCACGCCAATTTCATTTGGCTCCACTTGGAAGACGCGCTCAATGGCTCGTTTGATAGCATGTTGCAGTGTGATGACCCCTTCCGGTTTAAGTCCCAGCGGTTGAATGGGTTCGATATACAGGGCGTCGGCCAGATTCGATGTCCACAATTTTACCAACCGAAATTCTTCTTTAATGGGGCTGTCTGCATCCGGTATTGACGCACGCCAATCACCCGAGATTAACCCGATCGGAAAGCCATCGCTCTGTTGGGCGCGCCACTTGGTGTTGACATGAATCAGCCGTGCGGCCGGAATGTAACGCAAATTGAGCATCGGGTTTTCTGTCGTCTTGGCGATGGCTTTACGCACACGATCAATTTGCCCGCCGTCAACCGAGAAGTAGGTACGTATTTCAAAACCCTTCGAAACCCGCTCTTCTTCTTCGCAGGAAATGCGATCTATTTCTTCGGCACGGGACTCGGCCATTTCGAATAAATCATGCAGATGTTCTTTCGCTGCATTGTCGGCGAGATCAATGCCGGAGAACGGACAGACGCTATTTTGAAGCGCATCCCCAGCCATAAAATAGCCGGTTTTACTGCTGATCTTGGCTTCGGTCAGCGCCGATTCGGCATCCTGGATGACAAGTTGGCAGACGCGGTATTTTCGACCATTGTGGTAGATGGTGTTTAGCGGCCCGAACTCGCGCAGCGCAATTGACCTTGGACGCGAAACAAACTCACCAGATGAATCGCCAGTGGGGAGAAACACACGAATAGGCAAGCGCGTGAAGTTGTAGCCGGGAAGGAATCCTTCTGAAGCCAGATAGCGGTAGGGATAAAACTCGGACAACTCGCTTGATCGTCCGACCAGATCATTGCGCAATAAGTCTAGCTGTCGAGTGGCTTGATCCTGGTTGCGCTTGTGTTTTCGATATTCATCGCTGCCCAGACTGAGCGTTCCACTTTCGATTTTCTGAGTGGCACGGGTGAGAATGTTTCTGGCTGAGCGGTAAAGTTTTCTCCAGCGATCCAGTGACCGATCAAGGTTGTCAGCAACTTTTGATAGATTCTGATCTATCCATTGGTCTGAGTACCACGTTGATCCATTGGCTTCCAGTTCGGTTTCAAAATCGTGTATCACGCGTTTGAAGGTGGATCTGATATCGGCGAACGTAGCTGCGGACATTTCGAGGCCAGAGCACACCTCTTTGGATAGGGGCATTTTGTCGTTATCGTCAACGACCAATTTCATGATGGACGGTCTGCCTGTCCCTACATCATTGAGTCCCGGCATCCCTATTTGCGATGCGACGAGTGCGTTCAGATGAGAGGCAAGAAGTTCTCGGTTACATAAATCAAGACGTGGTGCCATAACCGCACCTGCAACCAAGGCTGTTTGTTCATTGAAATAGTGCCGATCATGCGGCGAGTAGGTGGAGCAATAGGTAAAGACTAATGCAGCCTGCCCACTCCGACCTGCACGCCCGGAACGCTGTGCGTAATTGGCCGGATTGGGCGGTGCATTGCGCATGTGGACGACGCTTAAATTGCGGATATCAATGCCCAGCTCCATTGTAGGCGAACAGAATAGCGCACTGATTTTTCCCTCGCGGAACAGGTCTTCCCGCTCGATGCGAACATCAGTGCCAAGTTGGCCGGTGTGATCTTCACCTCGCTGGCGCTTGACCTTGGAAAAGTCTCTCAAATACAAGCTTTGAAAAAAGAGGTTCGGGCCGGGCGCTTGATCCTTGTATGAGCGCTGCTTGATGACATCTGCCTTGACGGTTTTCTCATCTCCAAGCTTCCAGACGATTTTGTCCAAGCGGAGACGGTAGATTGGAACCGGCTCGTTCTTTTCGTTCTTGGCCATTTGCGATTTCAGAAAATCCGCTTGCTCAAGCATGGTCATCAACCGCTCGATAAAGGTACGGTAGTTCGGTCCTTTTAGATCAAGATCAATCTCATTTTTACGAACATAGAGCTTGACGAATTTGCCGAGCGCACTTGCTGGCCCCATGCTTTTTGAAGAAAGCTTGGCAGACCTCTGCAACGGGTCGTAACGAATAAAGAAGGGTTCGCGAAGTTCTTCGTTTCTATCCAGCGTCCAAGGCGTGCGCAACATTTCGCGGAAGTGCTGCTCGTTTTCTTTGATCTTGGATTGGGTGAGGTAGTTTTCGCTATGAATTGCGAATTCAAGCCTGAAAAAATCAAGGATCGTGGAGATAAAATCCTTGCGATCCTCTAGCGAGAGGTCACCAACCAAAGGGAATCCACTCCAAGCCTTGTCAGCAGCAATGAGGTCAAGATTGGAATATGTCACTGTCAGCAGGGCGCATTGCTCCAGGTTGGGCAATACGATACGCCAGCTTCGCCTAAGATCAGCAATGGCACGATACAGCAGATAATTTTGAAAACACCGTTCATATCCTTCGCGAACAGAACCAAACTGTGGCTCATCTTTGCGGTTTCCATACTCGGTGAATGGGACAGCCAAGGCTTTGAAAATTGCCTCGCCCAACGTTGCGTAATTTAAAGTTTGGTCAGGTGCAAGTTCCAGCGCCTTACGTATGCCAGCCCGTAGCCGAACGACTTGAACGAAGTCATTGAAGTGCCCTGCTTGCAGCGCTGCATCCTGTCTATTGTCGGTGAAGCTGAGAAGCTTCTGGTCTGCCTCGTGATACCCGGCATCGCTCAAGCGATTGAGTATGGAAAACGCGGTGATTGTTGTGGAGGTACTACGTCCTTCGCTCCCCAGCTTGGTTAGCTTGGTTCCTTCGTTGGTCTTGGTGTCGTAGAAGACACCAGATGTCGGATCAAACAACAACGGCGCTTTCATAAACCATCCCCACCATTTCAGTGGCTTTGTTTCAGAACACACGCCGAATTCATTGAAATATAACTTGGTTGGGAGCGATGCTTTTTTCTTGGAGTCGGCAACCGGGCCAGTCTTGGTTTGGCGCACCCACGCCTCAGGAAGCTGATCGAGGTCTTCCAGAGGATCCCATATGTCTTCACCGATAATGAGGTAGCCGTCGGTTGCATCTGAATCTTCGTCCGAGCTTGCGCGAAACTCTCTGGGTTCAAGACGGTCGCCTTGCTTCGATACACAGATAAACGCATGTCCACTGGCACGCGAGAATACATTTGGGAAGATCAGTTTCTTGTCATCGTCATCTACTTTGTATACGCCCGGCTCCAGAGTTATAAAGCGATTCTGATCTTGATCAAGAGTGGTATAAACGGAACCAGTTTGAGAAATAAACTGGTGTAATTTGAACGGTAGTTGGGTGTAACGCTGACCGCTGGATTGTGTTTTCTGATTGACGGCACTGATCCATTGCAAAATAATTTTCAGAAACTGCTCACATTGATCCGTTGGCTTCCCTGATTCATTCGAAAGCAGCTCAGCAATTTTGCTTAGCCGCTGCGGCTTACCACGAACAAGTTGCACTTCGCGCTCTTCAAGAGCAACAACGTTTTCCAACCAAACTGCAACGGGGTGAGATTTAAGCACCTCGGAATCACCATCGAGATCAACGCCAGCATTAATCGCTGATGCCAGTTCCCCTTGGTTCGGCAGACAATTTTTGAATTCAAGTGAGCGGGCTAGCGTTTCATTGATGATTTGCTCTGGAGTGAACGGTTTGCCAAACAGCTTGGTCGCGACCTTGGCCACCTCGGAGCGTTGCTCTGCCAGTGAGCCAACTGACACCATGGTCGCCGACGTTCCGATACAAACGACTGGCTTGATGCAGCTTGCGCGGATTCGCCGGATCAACAAGGCGACATCTGCACCTTGCCGACCTCGATAGGTATGAAGTTCGTCGAAGACTAAAAAATTGAGGTTCTCGTAGATGGCGTCACGGATTGGGCGCTCCCGCAGTCGAGTCAGGAGAAGTTCCAACATCATGTAGTTCGTCAAGAGTATCTGCGGCGGATTTTCGAGCATCTCGGTGCGCCGCTCTTCTTTCTCTTGCCCTGTGTATTGTCCGAACGTGATGGGGAATTCTTTCCCAGTATTTTTTTCGTAGTTGTCCTTGTATCGAGTGAACTCATCATGCTGGGAGTTGATGAGCGCATTCATCGGATAGACAACGATCGCGGTTACGCCTTTGCTACCTGGATTCGAAAGCAGGTGATGGAAAATCGATCCAATGTAGGTCAGCGACTTTCCAGAGCCAGTTCCGGAAGTAACGATGAAGTCCTTGCCAGACGTGCCAAGCCTGATTGCATCGACCTGATGCTTGTAGAGTGAGTAGCCCTTGAAGATGTCGCGAATATCGGGGTGAATATCCCCTTTCTGCGCCAGTTTTTCGAGGCTGCCATACATCTCGAAAGATGGATTGAACTGGAGCAAAGGCTCCGGCCAAAGCTTCCCTTGGTTAAGTGCTTCCTCGACGGTCTGGCGAATAGCCGGATCATCGATCTTCAGAAAGCTGCGGATGTAGGTGGCGTAGTCCGAGACTATTTCAGAGTGCGTCTGGAATACATTCATATTTTGGTCTCGGTGCGCATGATGGAGATGAGACCAAGCACAACGTGCTTGTATTCCGCCGCGTCCATATTATTGCGCAATTTGTCAGCGGCGAGCCAGAACTTGGCCTCGAAACCTATGTTTGCTGCGGAGTCGTTGTTTTTTGTAGCTGCTTTAGCCATCTGACTTCCCTGAATTTATTATTAGAGGTCGGCCATGCTGAAACCAAGCAAACTATGGACGCCAGAAGAGAATGCTACCAGCTTTCATCATGCTGAGCGATGTGTCACAGCTAACAATTAATAAGCCATCGAGAAAACGGTGTTGAAATCACGGTTCAAGCATGGTCTGTTAAATGATGTAAAAGCTGCTCAGCGGCTTCCACATTGAACTTACTGCTCTAGCGAGGTCGTCTCGACGATACTCTTGAACTGCTCCAGCACCTCTGAATATTGTTGCTTCAAATACCGGATAACAGCCTTGTTCTCCAACAATTTAGCCAAGTAGGCCCGAGCCAATTGCTGATTGAGCACG
>Ga0316222_1001539_pt1 | contig 27622 bp, 32 predicted proteins | sample TBH18011metaG_FD_206008 | JGI IMG/M metagenome (GOLD analysis project Ga0316222, IMG submission 206008) | Freshwater microbial communities from Trout Bog Lake, Wisconsin, USA - TBH18011 | ecosystem: Environmental > Aquatic > Freshwater > Lake > Hypolimnion/Profundal zone | place: USA: Wisconsin... | reverse complement strand
GTAGCGCCGACTGGCAGTCGGCTGTATCGCGGATTGGCAATCCGCCGGGCGTGGTAAACACCATGACCATTGGGCTGGCCACGCGCGGCCGATTTCCAATCGATGATACGGCAGATTACCAATCTGCGCTACCGCCGTCGGCTGCAAGAACAGTATCAAGATGCACCCGTGAAAAGCTGCACCTGAACAAAAAAAACGGCGGGCGACTCGCGTCGCCCGCCGCTGATAACTATCGGCCGTTGCCGGCCTCAGACTCAGTCGTGGTAACCGGCTTCGCCGTGTTCCGACTCGTCCAGACCGACCATTTCGACTTCTTCCGTCGGCCGCAGACCGACCAGCACCTTCGTGATGAAGGCGATGACAATCGTCCCGACCACGCTCAGCACGATCGTGATCGCGACCGCCTTGAGCTGCTCTTTCACGAGCGGCTGGAACAAGGTGTCCGTGACGTATTTGCTCAGGTTCGTGGCGAAGTTGGTGTTCGCGGCGTTGCGCGCCAGCATGCCGGTCATGATCGCGCCCGTGGTCCCGCCAATCGCGTGCACGCCGAAGGTATCCAACGCGTCGTCATAACCCAGCCAGGCCTTGACCTTGTAGCACATGAACCAGCAAACGGTACCGGCCACGATGCCGATCCAGATGGAACCCTGGGGCGTGATGTAACCGCAAGCAGGGGTGATCACCACCAGGCCCGCCACCGCGCCGGAGCAGAAACCGAGCACGCTCGGCTTGCCCTTCACGATCCACTCCCACATCGGCCAGACGAAGGACGCGATCGCCGTGGCGATCGTCGTGGTCGTGAACGCGTTCGCCGCGATCACATCACCCGCCACCGCGCTGCCCGAGTTGAAACCATACCAGCCCACCCACAGCATGCCGGTACCGATATAGGTCAGCACCAGGCTGTGCGGCGCGAAGTTCTCCTTGCCGAAACCTTTGCGCTTGCCGAGGATCAGGCACAGCACCAGCGCGGACCAGCCGGAGGTCATATGCACCACCGTGCCACCCGCGAAGTCGATCGCCTTGATCGGCGCATTGGCGTTCCACACGCCGTTCATGTAACCGTTGATACCCCACACCGCATGGCCCTGGGTGAAATACACCAGCACCATCCAGAGGGTCATGAACACGAAGATCGCCTTGAACTTCATGCGTTCCGCGATGGAACCGATGATCAGCGCCGGGGTGATGATCGCGAACATCAGCTGGAACATCGCATACACGTTTTCCGACACCCAGTAGGAGTAGTTGCCGTTGGGCGCGGACGTCACGTTGTTGAGCATCCAGCAGATGTGCGGATTGCCGACCCAGCCGGAGATCCAGTCTTCCTTGGCCGGAGCGCCCGTGCCGCCGAAGATCATGCCGTAGCCGAAGGCCACCCAGAGGATGGTCACCAGCCCGGTGATCAGGAAGCATTGCGCGAGCACGGAGAGCACGTTCTTGCGGCGCACCATGCCGCCGTAGAACAGCGCCAGGCCGGGCAGCGTCATGAACAGCACGAACGCCGTGCTGGTCAGCAGCCACGCGTTATGGCCCGCGCCGGGATAGGAGGCGAAGGAACCGGTGCTGTTGCTCAGGTTCGTGTTGATGATGTACGTGCCGGAATTGAAATTCACCGTGTAATTCCCGTTGGTGTCCTTGTAGGGCGCCGTCGGGTCAGTGTTCGCAAAATACGCTTCCACGGATTCCAGCCGTTGTTCCATGGAGGGGGTGTTCGTGGGCGCGGGCGCGGCCGGGGCGGCGGCCGCCACGGCGTTCGTCGCGGCGGCCATGGCGGCGGCCGGGGCGTTGGTCGCGGCCGCGGCGGGGGCGTTCGTGTCGTCCGCGCGCAGGTTGAGCGTTCCGATGGCGGTCGCCGCCATCAAACTCAGGATCAGTAAAGTCTTTTTCATTTTAGTGGATTTATGGTCGTTTTGGATTTGTTGGGGGTTTCAGACCGCGGAGTCGCCCTTTTCCTCGGTGCGGATGCGAATGGCGTCTTCCACCGTGGAGATGAACACCTTGCCGTCGCCAATCTTGCCTGTCTTGGCCGCTTTCACGATCGCAGCCACGGCGGCGTCCTTCTGACCGTCAGCCACAACCAGCTCGATTTTGATCTTGGGCAGGAAGTCCACGGTGTATTCGCTTCCGCGATAGATTTCCGTGTGACCCTTCTGGCGGCCGAAGCCTTTGACTTCCGTCACGGTCATGCCTTCGATGCCGATTTCGCCGAGGGATTCCTTCACTTCCTCGAGTTTGAATGGTTTGATGATCGCTTCAATTTTCTTCATAGTTTCTTTCGTTTGTCTGCGCTTCGCTTCGCCGTCAACCCTGCGCTTGCCGCACAGTTTGTTTCTCGCCTGCACCGGGCGGGCGAAATGTCGAATCCAACCTTTCAACGGTTGTGATTGGCACCAGCTTTAAGCAGCAGTGATGCCAACTGCGCAAACCCCTTTAAAACCGGCGCAAACCCCTTGTTTTTAACAAAAATTAAATACGCTGTCGTTTTTTGACCACCCGCCGGACGGGGGTGGCGTGTCGTTTTTTGCTCAGGTGTTTAAAAAACGTTCAGCCAATAACCAAGCGATTACTCCCCAAAACGCACAATGGCCAGTCCTCGCGGACTGGCCATCGCACCCGTTGCCTGATGATTCAATAAGTCGTCAACCGGCGGGCTTCACGCCGCCCATTGCAGCGCCTGCAACCGCCGCGAGACTTCCTCCGCGTTTGCCCGGCTGTTGAACGCGCTGATCCGGAAAAACCCTTCGCCCGCCGAACCGAACCCGCTTCCCGGCGTGATCACCACGTTCGCCTCGCCCAAAATCCGGTCGAACGCCTGCCAGCTCGTGATGCCCTTCGGCGTCCGCACCCAGATATACGGCGCGTTCACCCCGCCGAACACCTTCAGCCCCGCTTTCTTCGCCCCCGCGCGCAACACCGCCGCATTGCCCAGGTAATGCGTGATCAGCGCCTGCACCTGCGCCTTGCCCTCCGGCGAATACAGCGCTTCCGCCGCCCGCTGCACAATATAGCTCACGCCGTTGAACTTCGTGGTCGAGCGCCGGTTCCACAGCGGATGCAGCGGCAGGCTCTCGCCCGTCTTCGTCTGCGCCATCAGCGTCTTCGGCACCACCGTGTACGCGCAGCGCAACCCCGTGAACCCGCCGTTCTTCGAGCAGCTCCGGAATTCGATCGCCACGTCGCGCGCGCCCGGAATCTCATAGATCGAGTGCGGAATCCCCGGCTCCGTGATGTATGCCTCGTACGCCGCGTCGAACAGGATCACCGACTTGTGCTCCTGCGCATACTTCACCCACGCCTCCAACTGCTCGCGCGTCGCCGCCGCCCCCGTGGGATTGTTCGGCGAGCACAGGTAAATCACATCCGCATGCCGCTTCGGCGGCTCCGGCACGAACCCGTTCGCCGCCCGGCACTTCAGATAAACCAGCTTCCCGTACGCCCCCGCCGCGTTCGCCTCGCCCGTGTTCCCCGCCATCACATTCGTGTCCACATAAACCGGATACACCGGATCGCTGATCGCGATGCGGTTCTTGGAACCCAGGATGTCCAGAATGCCGCCGGTGTCGCACTTCGACCCGTCGCTCACGAAAATCTCGTCATCCGCCACTTCCAGTCCGTGGTCCCGGTAATCATTCTTCGCGATCGCCCCCCGCAGCCAGTCATAACCCTGCTCCGGGCCGTAGCCCTTGAACGTCTCCCGCACGCCCATCTCGTCCACCGCCTGATGCAGCGCCGTGATCACCGCCGCCGGCAGCGGCTCCGTCACATCCCCGATCCCGCAGCGGATCAGCCGCTTTGCCGCCTCCGGATTCGCCTCGCAAAAAGCCTTCACCCGCCGCCCGATCTCCGGGAACAGGTAACCCGCCTTCAGCTTCAAATAATTGTCATTCAGAAATGCCATATGGATATAAAAGTAAAACCGCGATTAAACCGAAATTGAAGCGCAAGATACTACCTTACCCCCCATCCCCTGGCAAGCCGCCGCTTGCCCCGTGGCAGAACGCCTCGCCGCCAAAGTGTTGGCGGCGACGCCATCCTCCCCCCGGACCATTGGCTTCAAACCTGCGCCGCCTCCCCGGTCAGCATCTCCCCATAACCAGTGCTTGCATTTTTTCCGGCAGTGGCTAGTGTGGATTTCGTTAGCAACCAAACGAATCATCAGCCTATGAATCCTCAGAACGTTCAAACGGCCAGCTTGGTGGAAAAGCGCATTTCAACCCGGCCCAAGGCCCGCCTCTTCGGCCTGCTTGCCCTGATTTGGTTCGGCATCCTGATCGTCTGCTCGATTCCCTTCTGGGGACCGGACTGGCGGACCAACCTCACCGGCAAATTCGCCGACGCCATCTGGCTGTTCATCCTCCTCGTTCTCCCCGGCCCGGTTTTCGCCGCGCTCGCGCTCAATTTTTTTTTCACCGAGACCCCCGTCCGCATCACCGAACTCCACCCGAATCCGAATTACAATAACGAGCGGAAGTGACCCCGGCCCTTGTGACGCCGCCGTCCCGGTGCGAGTCGGCTCGATTCCGTTCCCGGTTCACCCGCCGCGCGCATATCATATATCGTAAATCCGCCTTCCCCCCTTGCCTCTTCGCCCGACCCCATTTACTTTGCCCGGATGAAATACCGTCGCTTTGGCCGGACCGGTTTGCAAATCCCCGTCATCTCCTGTGGCGGCATGCGCTACCAGTACAAATGGCAGGATGTCCCGCCGCAGGACATCCCCCGCGCCAACCAGGAAAATCTCGAAGCCTGCATCCACCGCGCCCTCGAGCTCGGCATCAACCACCTCGAGACCGCCCGCGGCTACGGCACTTCCGAAATGCAGCTCGGCGACCTCCTCCCCAAGCTCCCGCGCGACAAAATGATCGTGCAGACCAAGGTCGCCCCCCAGGCCACCGGCGCCGCCTTCCTCGAGATCTTCGAGAAGTCCATGGCCTACCTGAAACTCGATCACGTGGACCTCCTCTCCTTCCACGGCATCAACACGCTCGAACTCCTCGACTGGACCGTCAAAAAGGGCGGTTGCCTCGACGTCGCCCGCCAGTTGCAAAAAGAAGGGCGCTGCCGTTTCCTCGGCTTTTCCACCCACGCCACCACCGATGTCATCGAGGCCGCCATCAACACCGGCGAATTCGATTACGTCAACCTCCACTGGTATTTCGTCAACGACCTCAACTGGTCCGCCGTCCAGGCCGCCCGCCGGCAGGACATGGGCGTCTTCATCATCAGCCCCAATGACAAAGGCGGCAAACTCCAGGAGCCCGGCCCCCAAATCTCCCGGCTCTGCGCCCCGCTGACGCCGATGCAGTTCAACGACCTTTATTGCCTGAACCGTCCCGAGGTCCACACCCTCAGTTGCGGCCCCTCCAAGCCCACCGATTTCGACGAACATGTCGCCGCGCTGGAACACTACGACAACATCCCCGCCACCATCGCCCCCATCGAAGCCCGTCTCCGCGCCGAGATGACCTCCGTCCTCGGTGCCGACTGGTGCGCCGGCTGGTGGCGCGGCCTCCCCAATTTCAACGACATCCCCGGCCAGATCAACATCTCCGAAATCCTCCGCCTCTGGACCTACGCCCAATCCCTCGGTTTGGTACCGTGGGCCAAGATGCGCTACAACCTCCTCGGCCAGGCCGAACATTGGTTCCCCGGCGAGAATGCCGCCAAGGTTCCGGAATTCGACCTTGCCGCCGCGTTGAAAAACAGTCCTTTTGCCACCCGCATTCCCGGCATCCTGGAAGAAGCCCACCGCACCTACTACGAAAAACCCGTCCAACGCCTCAGCAAAAGCTGAGGCTGTCATTGGAGCTCACATCGCCAACGAATAACGCCTCCGCCCGGTGGGGCAAAGCTGCCGCTTTGCCACGGCCCCGCCAAGCCTTGAAATTAGGGAAAGCTGGAATCTTAGGCAGACAATATTGGTGTGCTTGCTCGCCCTCACCCCGGCCCGCTCCCGAAGATTGGTTAATTGCCCCACGGCCCTCACCCGGCCTGCGGCCACCCTCTCCCGCTCCCGCGGGCGAGGGACATGGGAGAGGGAGAAACGTTCCCAGCTACTTTAAACCATCAAGTGGCTGGATTGGTCGGACGGGTGGACAAATGAATGAAAACGAGCCAGGTGAAAAACCCTCTCCCGGGGGAGAGGGCTGGGTGAGGGCGAGCGTTTAAACCAATTTTAACCGCCAAATATTAATTACACGGCCTCGTTACCTGCGCCAGCTTCCCCGACTTTAGACTTTGGACTTTGGACCTTGGACTCCACCTCACCCCGCCCGCCACTGCAACTTCTTCACCTGCCCGTGCTCCGGATGCTTCACATCCAGCGCGCGCAACTCGAATTCCGCCCCGTCCGCCGCCAGCGTCGCCCGCACCCAGCCGCTCGGTCGGCCCGCCTTGAACACATAGGCCGTCGGCGGCAGATTGATCAGGTGGACCCCGCTCGCGTGCGTCTCCACATGCCAGTCATGCGTGTGTCCGAACACATACGCCTTCACCTGCCGGTTTGCCGCCAGCAACGTCAGCAATTCCTCCCCGTCCATCAGCCCCGCGATGTCCGCCTGCGTCGCCGGATTGTGATGCACCACCACGATCGCCGGCTTCGTCGGCCGCGCCGCCAGTTCCTTGGTCAGCCAGGCCAGTTGCGCCGACCCCAGTTCGCCGGCCGTCACATTCGTCTGCCGCAGTGAATCCAGCAGAAAGAAATTCGCCCGCGCCGTTTCCACCACCGCCGCCTGCCGTTGCAGCGCCGCTTCCTGCGCCGCCGCCGCATCTCCCGGCAACGCCTTCCAGAAATGCTCCCGCTCATCGTGATTCCCCAGCGAGAGATGCACCGGTGCCAGCGCCCGCACCGGGTCCAGCGCCGCCGCGAACGTCGCGTAATCCCCCGGCTGCCCGTCCTTCAGCGCCAGATCCCCGTTCACCACCACCGTCGCCGGCCGCACCGGCCACGCCACCGCCTCCCGCACCACCGCCGCCAACTGGTCATGCATGTTCACCGACCGCGACAGCGTCGCCGGGTCCGCCGCGATATGCGAATCCGAGAAGAAAAACACCGTGTCCGCATCCTGCCCCTTGCCTGCCGCCTGCGCAAAGAGCGACGGCGCCAGCAGCACCCCCGTTCCCGCCAGCGCGGCCCGTTTGAGAAAATCCCGACGCGTCAGTTGTGGCAAATGAATTGGCATAAGTATACTCCGGTTGAACTAAAAGCTAGGCCACCCGCCTTTCTGAATCAAGCCATCACCCGACCCATCTCACCCATTTAACCCGATTGTAACGCGCGCATCCCCCGGACCCCGGACGCCAGACCCCCTCACCCTATTTGAGCTCGCTCAAATCCACCCCTTCGCGGTGCTCGACCGTCGCCGCCACCTTCGGCACATACAACTGCGTCTCCGCCGGCAGATGCGGCGCGATCCGCTCAAAACTCTTCGTGCCATACCGCTTCAGCAGCCGGTGCACATTCCCCGCCCCGGTGTTGTAAGCCGCCACCGCCAGCCGCCAGTCGCCGAACTCCGTGTGCAGTTGCCGCAGATATTTCGCCGCCGCCCGCGCCTCCGGCTCCGTCTGCCACCGCTGGTCGCGCGGCCACAGGCTCAGCCCGTATTGCTTCGCCGCCGCCGGCATCAGTTGAAACATCCCCCGCGCCCCCGCCGGACTCTCCGCCCGCCGGTCAAAGCCCGACTCCACCTCCGCCAGCCACACCAACTCCGGCGGCACTCCCTCGCTGGTGAAAATCCGTTTCAGCTCCGGCACCACCGCCGCCGCCCCCTTCGGCCACGGCCGGGACGTCACCTCCCGCACCCACACCTTGCGCTGCACCTGATACGACGGATTCGGCCGCGGCGCCACCGGTTTCCCCGGTTCCGGCCGGGGTGCCGGCGGCGCGGTCCGTTTCAACTCCTCCGCCACCGCGAAATAATCCAGCCGCTCCCGCAACCAGGCCGCGTAAGGCTGCGTCTCCTCATGCGCGTCCAGCAACGGCAAGATGGTCTTCGCCGCCGCCTGCAACTGCGCCACATCCAAGACCGCGTCCCCCTGCAAATACGCCTGGAACTCGTTGAGGAAATCCTTCACCTGCGCCTGGTCCACCTGTGAGAGCGCCTTCACCACATCCTCGTCCAGGTTGTTCGTCGCCCACTGTTGCGCCGCGTTCATCACCGCGCCCAGATCGATGCTGTCATCGGCGTCATTCGTCTGCGCCGGCGCCAGACACGCCCCGCCTGCCAGAAGGAAAAGGATGACCGGAACTTTCACGCCCCCACCATACCCCATTCCCCGCGCCCCGCCAAGCCGGCGGTCCCCGACGTTAGGCCGGAGGCCGGTCCCTGATCGAGTAGGTGACGACGTAAGGAGTCTCTAACTAAAAATAGAACCGCCCGCTAACGCCAACGGGTGATCCGCGATCCAGCCGACTGCCAGTCGGCGCTACGTCAAGAACGGTGTCAAGCTGCACCCATTCCCGTCAGAATTGCCGCTTGCACCTCCCTATTCCCCGTTTAACCTGACAAGGTGAACTGGTTCACCGACCGCCATCTCTTTTCCCTCGCGCTGCTGTGTTACGCCGCGGGCACGCTCCATGCCGTGTTCCTTTGGCGCAAGGGATTCCGGCGCGACGACCATGTGAACTACAGCCTCCTGCTCGCCGGCTTCCTCCTGCACTTCGGGGCCCTCATCCAGCGCGGCCTCTCCCTGCGGACCTGCCCCGTGAACAATCTCTACGAGGCCATCACCTTTCTCCTCTGGGCCCTCGCCCTCATCTGCCTGCTGGTCGGCCTGCTGCCGCGCCTGAAATTCATCAGCGCCTTCGCCGCCCCCGTCCTGTTCGCCGTCGGCGTCTTCGCCCTCATGCCTTCCCTCGACCCGCCCCGCGGGCCCCGGCCCGATTTTTCCAACGGCCTCACCAGCCTCCATGCCACCTCCATTCTCCTCGCCTACGGCGCCTTCGGCCTCGGCGCCGTCGCCGCCGGCATGTATCTCCTCCAGCGCCGCAACCTGAAAACCCACAAGACCAGCGCCGTCCTCTCCGTTTTCCCCTCCATCCAGCGGCTGGAAATGACCGCGATCCGCCTCGTGCTCGCCGGTTTCCTCCTCTTCACCCTCGGCCTCGCCCTCGGCCCCCACCTGCCGAACTTCGAGCACAAAAACTTTTTCGCCGATGACAAGGTCCTCTGGTCCGCCCTCTTCTGGCTCGCCTACCTGGAACTCCAGGTCGCCCGCCGCTTTTTCGGCCGCTCCAGCCGCAATTTCGCCCTCGGCGCCATCCTCCTCTTCGTGCTCCTGCTCCTCACTTTCTGGATCACCAACCTCTACTCGCCGCTGCACCATCAGCCGGCCGATGACACCACCCCGGCCGGCATCTCCGCCTCCCCGAAATGAGCGTCGTCGTCATCGGCCTGAACCACCGCACCTCGCCCGTGGAACTGCGCGAGCGCTTCGCCTTTGCCGGCGAATCCATCCCCGCCGCCCTCGCCGCCCTCCGCGCCGCCGGCCTCGCCACCGAGGCCACCATCCTCTCCACCTGCAACCGCGTGGAGATCTACGCCGTCACCGACCTCCCGCCGGCAACCGCCTTCGTGGAACTGAAAAAATTCCTCACCGCCCGCCACGCCTTCGACGGCCCCCTCGGCGATGAGCTCTACACCCTCGCCGAACCCGCCAGCCTCCACCACCTTTTCAAGGTCGCCAGCGGGCTCGATTCCATGGTCGTCGGCGAAACCGAGATCTTCGGCCAGCTCAAGCAGGCTTACGAGACCGCCCTCCAGCACCGCCACACCGGCGCGCGCCTGAACCGCGCCTTTCAACGCGCCTTCAACGTCGCCAAACAGATCCGCACCGAAACCAATATCCAGCGCGGCAGCGTCTCCGTCATGTCCGCCGCCGTCGAGCTCGCCGAAAAAATCTTCAACTCCCTCGCCCCCCACGAAGTCCTCGTCATCGGTGCCGGCGAAACGAGCGAGAAAACCGCCCGCGCCCTGCTCTCCCGCGGCGCCCGCGGCGTCGTCGTCACCAATCGCTCGCCCGAACGAGCCACCGCCCTGGCCGCCGAACTCGCCGGCCGCGCCGTTCCCTTCGACCAATGGCCCGCCGAGCTGGAGAAGATCGATATCGCCATCAGCAGCACCGCCGCCCCGCACCATCTCATCGATCGCGCGCAGCTCGAACCCCTCATGCGCCGCCGCCGCGACCGCCCGCTGCTGCTCATCGACCTCGCCGTCCCCCGCGACATCGACCCCGCCGTGAACGAGCTGGACAACGTCTACCTTTACAACGTCGACGACCTCCAGAGCATCGCCGCCGACTATCTGAAACAACGCCACGAGGAAGTCGCCCGCTGCGAAAAGATCATCGCCGAAAAAGTCACCGCCCTGCTCGCCGCCAACCGGCAGGCCGCCCCGGATGATCGCAGATAATCGGACAAAAACCGGCCGGACGTGATACGTTTTCATCATGACTGTGCTTGAAAAAGTCAAAGCCGCCGCCGTCCGATTGGCCCCGGACGAACAGGCCGAACTGTTCCGCTGGCGGGTGGAATCCGAAGGCTTCAAAACCCGCCAGTTGGCCGCCTTGAAACGCGATATTGCCATGGGCATTGATGATTTGGATAACGGCCGTTACGAGACTTATACCGGCCGGAACATGATGCAGTTGGCCGAGGACATCGGCCGGGCGGGACGCGAGCGTTTGAAAAAGCAGCAGGCATGAAACCGTATCGGGTTTCCACGACAGCCCGCGCCGATTTGGATGACTTCTGGTTTTATATCGCACAGGATGACGCGGAGGCGGCCGACAAATTCATCCGGACCATTTTGGTGCGTTTTCCCAAGCTGGCATCCATGCCGCAACTTGGCCGGCGGCGGCAGGAATTGTCACCCCGACTGCGCAGCTTTCCCGGCGGTCGCTATGTCCTCTTTTATCGCGACCTGGGAAATGAGCTCGAAATCACGCAGGTCTTGCACGGCATGAGGGATTTTCCCCCATTGTTTGAATGAATTGTGTTCTTCAAGGCTAAACCCCTCCGACACAACAAAATTTGCGGTGTTAATGGCAATTTATGTCCAGCTTGTTTGCTTTTCATCCCGATGACTTTGTGTAATTCTGTGTTCAGCATATGGCAACTGAACGTCCCATCATCATTTGCACCCGTGGCAGCGCGCTGGCGCTCGCACAGGCCAACATGATCGCCGCCCAGTGCCGCGCCGCGTTCCCGGACCTCCGGTTCGAGCTCCAGATCATCAAGACCACCGGCGACAAACTCCAGAAGACTTCCCTCGCCCAAAAAGGCGAGACGCTCCCCAAAGGTCTGTTCACGAAAGAACTCGAAGTCGCCCTCCTCGCCAGCCAGGCCGACCTCGCCGTGCATAGCCTGAAAGATTTGCCCACCGATTTGCCGGACGGCCTCATCCTCGCCGCCACGCCGAAGCGCGAAGACGTCCGCGACGTGCTCATCTACCGCGCCGCCCCGGGCCGCGAAGGTTTCCGCGGCTACCCCGCGCATCTCAAGATCGCCGGTTTCCCCACGGGCGCCACCATCGCCACCAGCAGCACCCGGCGCCGGATGTCCCTGCTCGCCGTGCGGCCGGACCTGAACATCGTCGAAATCCGCGGCAATGTTTCCACCCGCATGCAGAAAGTCGCCGAACGCGGCGAACTGGATGCCACCATCCTCGCCCTCGCCGGCCTCACCCGCCTCAAATTCCAAATCCATCCTGACGGCCAGATCACCGGCGAAGCCGTGCCGCCCGGCCTCTTTGCCGCCGTGCTCAGCCTCGAGGAAATGCTCCCGTGCGTCGGCCAGGGGGCCATCGGCCTGGAGACCCGCGCGAACGACCCGCGCATCGCCAGGATCGTCGAAAAATTGAATCACGCCGAGACCTTTCACGCCGTCACCGCCGAACGCGCCTTCCTGCGCGGCATGGGCGGCGGCTGCCAAAGCCCCGTCGGCGCCCACGGCGTCATCACCGGCGACACCATCGCCCTGCGCGCCATTTCCTTCCGGGACAATTCCGTCAAACGCGCCGAAAACCGCCGTCCCGTGGCCGAAGCCGCCGCCCTCGGCGAGCAGATCGCTGCCGAGCTGAAATAAGTCTCCGGCCTCCGTCTGGAATCCTGCGCGGTCCGATTATCTTTACTGCCAGTAGGCCCGCGTCTCGGGCCGTCCAAACGTTTGCTCTTCCGCCGGCGGCGGATTGGGATAACGCTCGCTCATCTGCTGCCATTCCCAGGCGGGCGACACCCGGGGCTCACTGGCACAGCCGCTGCCCAGCAGCACCAACCCTGCGGCGGCAACACCCATCCACACCATCCGTTGTTTGCACGTTTTCATGTTTTTTTACTTTAGGTTTTATCCGGCACTCGATAACTCATATGTAAGCTTGAATCCTTAGTAGCGCAAACCGTGCCAAGACCGCTTCGACTGAAAACCCGCAAAAAGCCGCCATTAACCCGTCAAAATCATTTGCGAAACGGTCGCCCTGCTTAATTTCTTTACCGGCCAGCAAAGTTATTAGCCATTTGCCAGAAGCGTGTTTACTACCACCCACCATACGGCCGGAAAATCAAACCACCATGAATGTGAAATTAAACAGGACGGGTGAGCGGTTACCAAACTTGGTTGATTTCGGCCGGAAGCGATTTTTTAAAAATAAATATTGCCCCCTTGTTTCAAACAACCGTTAATGGCGCCATGAACAACAGCGAAGGGAATTGGCGATAAATGAACAGGCAGCTGCACCGGATATTCGGTGTCTGGTTTGTGGTCAACCTGCTCATCGTGGCTCTCCTGCTGCACCGGTGGGGGGCTGTCGAAGTTCGAAACAATTTTTCCGAGTTGGCTTGTGTCACCGTCTGGGCGGGGATCTGGCTGGGACTTTCCTTGTGGCTTTTCCCTTGGTTGGGATTGAGCAGCCGGATGGATCTGCTGGAACACCGGAATGCCGCCGCGTTGCCCGCGCTGAGTGGCGCGCTCACGGCGGCGGCCCTCCTCTACGCCGGCGGCAGCCTGGGCGAAGGACCTGACTATTGGGAAAATATTTTTTCGGCCGCACTGGGTCTGGCAGGCTGGCTCGCTCTTTGGGTTGTCTTGGAACTGGGGGCAGGCGTTTCCCGCTCCATCACCGAAGAACGGAACCTGGCTTCCGGCATAAGAACGGGCGGTTGGCTGCTCGCCACCGGACTGGTGCAGGCTCGCGCCGTGGCCGGCAACTGGCATTCGGTCACGGGAACCGTTCACGACTGGCTGCATGACGGCTGGCCCGCAGTTATCCTGTGCTTGCTGGCGCTGCCGGTGGAGCGATTCATCCGTCCCCGCCGGAACTGCTCCAACCCTGCCGCAAGCTACAACGGCATCCTGCCCGCCTTGCTTTACGTTTCACTGGCGTGTACTTGGCTGTGGCACCTTGGCCCTTGGGAAGGGATGCCCCGATGATGACCGCGCTAAAAATCCCCGGGCCGACCGGTGGTTCCCATCCCCGCCCGGATGATTCCTTTCCCGGCTTATGGGCGGAAAAAGCCCTGGACATTTCCACCTTGGCCGCCTTGCGCCGCCGCACCACCCTGCAAGGCTGCAAGTGGGACGCGCAAGTGGGCGATGTGAATACTCTCGCCCCCTTTCCTTTGGTGATGAAGACCGGCGCCTGGACCCGGCTGGCCGCGCAGGCCGAACAACTCGCCCGCGAAGCCGCCGAGGCCGAGGCGGAAATTGCCCGTCGCCCCGCCTTGCTGGCCCGGCTGGGTTTGCCCCCCGCCTTGCTCCGGGTGCTGGCCAATCCGGCTCCGCCCACTCCCGCCGCCGGCCGGATTGTGCGGTTTGATTTTCATTTCACCACCGAGGGTTGGCGCATCTCGGAGGCCAACAGCGATGTGCCCGGTGGATTCAGTGAAGCTTCCTTCTTCACGGCGGCCATGGCGGAATATTTTCCCCGCCTGCGGCCGGCCGGCGATCCGGGAGCGGTCTGGAGTGCCGCCCTCGCCGAAGCGGCCGGGCCGACCGGTGTGGTCGCCCTTCTGTCCGCGCCCGGTTACATGGAAGATCACCAAGTCGTCGCCTATCTCGCCGGCCGCCTGCGCGAGCATGGGCACCGGGCCTTCCTCGCCAATCCGCGCCAGATCGTCTGGCATGGTGCGCAGGCGCAGTTGGACACCGCTTGGTATCGCGGACCCGTGTCGGCCATCGTGCGCTTTTATCAGGCCGAGTGGCTGGCCCGCCTGCCGGCGGCGGGCGACTGGGAGAAATTCTTCCGCGGCGGGAAAACCCCGGTGGCCAACCCCGCCTTGGCCGTCATCTCCGAAAGCAAACGCTTCCCGCTCGTCTGGGATGAACTGGCCACCCCGCTGCCCGCGTGGCGCGGGCTGTTGCCCGAAACCCGTGATCCGCGCGCCGTCCCCTGGTGGCGCGACGATGGCTGGCTGCTCAAGACCGCCCTGTGCAACACCGGCGACACCGTGAGCATGCGCGGACTGCTCCGCCCCGGCGAATGGCTCCGCCGCCGATTCGCCGCGCAAATCCGGCCCGGCAACTGGGTGGCGCAGCGACGCTTTGAATCCATACCCGTCGCCACCCCGGCCGGCCCCCGGCACGTCTGCGTGGGTGTTTACACCGTCAACGGCCGGGCCGCCGGCGCCTACGCCCGCCTGGCGGAAAAAACGCTGATCGACTTCGCCGCCGTGGATGTCGCCCTTTTGCTCGAAGACCATGAATAACGAAGAAATGTTTTCCCGCTGGGCGCCGGAAGAATCTCCCTGGTCCGCCTGGGCCAAGCCCGTTCTGTTCGCCCATGCCGACCGGATACTGCTGGAATCGCCCGGCGAAATCCCGACTGCCGCCATCGGATGGGTGCCACCCGCCACCGAGCGGACGGCGCTCGTGGTTGATCTCCCGGGAACCGAAGGCGTGTCCGCCGGCCTCGCCCTGGCGGAATACGGGTATCGCCCCGTCCCGCTCTACAATGCCGTGCCCCTCCCATCCGATTTCCCGCCCCGCGACCCGCTGACCGGCCGGTCTTTGTCCGTCGTCCAGGTCCTGCCCATCCTCCATGCCCTCATCACAGGGGCCGAATGGCTGGCCCAAATCCAACTCCCCCCGGACGCACCGCCCGCTTTTCTGTTGGATGCCAACCGCGGCGGCGACGGCTCCATTGTCACCGATGACTTGTTCGACAACCGGTCCGTCTCCTTCACCACGGATTTTCCTTCGGCCAATTTCCTCGCCACGCAAGGAATCCGTCGGGCCATGCTGATCCAAAAAATCCGCATGCTTCCCCAGCCCGATCTCGCGCATACCTTGCGTCGCTGGCAGGATGGCGGACTGTCGCTCGAACTCTGGCGGCCGGATCATTCCACCCCGCCCGAGCCCTTGGTCATCGCCCGGCCAAGCTGGTATGGCGCCATGTTCCAACGCGTGCTCGCGGCCGCCGGCCTCCGCCGGGCCTACGGCGGCGGCTTCGGGGCGTGGATGCAGCATTCGTCATCAGGAGGCTGACGCGGTTTTATTCGGGCGCACCGGGCGTGTGGCTGGCGGCCATGGACCGGACGAATGGGGAAGGAGTTGGGGCGGTTCAAAAGCTTCAACAACAGTTTGACGGGAAAGTTTGGTAATTCTAAAATACAACCGAGTCGGGGCTCAACGGGGTCACCGGCGTGATTTGGCTGCGGTCCCGGCGGGCGGCGGGCGTGATCTTTGACATCATAAACTGGCGCGAGGCTTTAGGCCCGAGGGGGCAGACGCACCGCCACAGGTGGGCGGTCAAGGTCAGTCAAGCCATGGGAAGGTTTAAGGTGGAAGGTTCAAGGTTGAAAGGAAGCGGACCGGCGAGTCCAATGATAGACCCGATGCGGGGTGATGGCTGCCAGTTCAAGCGGGGCCAAGCAGAGAAGGCACCGGGAGCTGAGGCGGGGCGGGGGTGCGTGGAGGCGATTGGCCTGATCGCGTGGCTGCGCCCGAGGACTGGCGCGCTCCGCTGCCGGGTCAGGGCCACCGGGCGAGTCCAAGGTCGGGAGGAGCGGGCATATTAGTCAGTGGCCGGGGAATCTTCGGAAATATCGGCTCATATCGCTTTGTACTGGCTTATATACAGTTTTGCCCCCCGGGGGAGGGGGAGTCCAAAGTCGGGGAAAGTCCAAGTGGGTCACGGTGGCAAGGTGCGCCCGTTTTATTCGCCAATCGTGGTGAACTCCGCCACCACCGGCCGATGATCCGACGCCACGCCCCAGTTCGGCACCGTCGGGATATAAGTCCCCGCTTTCACCCAGTGTCCGGCCATGGCGTGGCTGAGCAGGATGTAATCGATCCGCGTGTAGCTGTCTTCCAAGCCGTAGAAATGCGTCCACGTCACGTTGCGCGGGGCGTAGCGCGGATTCGGGTTCGGCTGGTCATCGCCGTTGCGCTCGGCCGGCCGCGTGTCGGTAAGCCGCCGCTTGCCCCGGCCCATCAGCGCGCGCGTGGACGGCGCGTTCGGCGTATCGTTCATGTCCCCCAGCACGATCAGCCGCGCCTCCGGGTCCGCCGCCAGCCGTTCATCGATGAGGCCGCGCAGCACTTTCGCCTCCTGCAACCGCAGGTCCGCCTCGTCCGCCTCCGCGATGGTGCGCTTGGATTTCAAATGCGCCGCGATGAGCGTGAAGGTGAAGTTCGTCTCCGCCCGGATGTCCACCTCCGCAAAGCCCCGGCTCACCCGGAACTTCCGGCCGTCCAGCAGAAAGCTGTCGTTCGTATGCGGCCGCCGCGCGATGATGGGGAACCGGCTCAGCACGGCCACATGAATATTGGTATCAAATCCCTCCACATGCTCCCAGTAGGGAAAGTCCAGCCCGTCCGCCTTCAGCGAGGCGCGCAGTTCCAGCAGCGCATTCGTGGTGCCCAGCTCCTCCAGCGCCAGCACATCCGGATTCATCGCGCGGATGCTCTCGCGCACCTTCGCCCTGGCCGCAGCCGGCTTCGCCTCGCGGCGCGATTCCGTGGGCGTGTCGAGGTACGTCTCCACATTATAGGCCGCCACCCGGAAAGTCCCGGCCACGGCGCGCGGCACCGCCGGCCCGAGATTCAGCCCCGCCAGCAGCAGCAGGAAAACAGTTCGTACGGCAATGCGTACAGCAATTCGCCTAACCATAAGCGCGGCAATGCTAAACCAGCCCCGCCCGCCGGATAAATTCAAAAATTTTACAAACCGCGGAAACATGCTACGTTGCGTCCATGTCTAAAAGCCGCAAACAGACGTCGCCGGCCGCTTTGCCCGTGAAGCTGGACGACAAACAGAGCGAACGCGACACGCGGGAACTGCGCATCGACAAGGTCGGCGTGCGCGGCCTGCGCTTTCCCATCCAGGTGCGCGACCGCTCGCGCAAGGTCCAGGACACCGTCGCCACCATCGGCATGTTCGTGGATCTGCCCAAGGAATTCAAAGGCACCCACATGAGCCGCTTCGTGGAAGTCCTCAATGCCCACGGCAACATCATCCACGTCGAGAACATCCCCGACATCCTCGCCGCCCTCCAGACCAAGCTGAGCTCCGCCACCTCGCACCTCGAGATCGAGTTCCCGTATTTCATGTCGAAAAAATCGCCGGTCTCCCGCAAGGAGAGCCTCATGGACTACACCGTGCGCTTCGATGCCGCGGCGTGCGGCCGCGAAATGGATTTCGTCATGACCGTGAAGGTGAATGTCACCACTCTCTGCCCTTGCTCCAAGGCCATCGCCAAATACGGCGCCCACAACCAGCGCGGCGAGGTCACCGTCACCCTGCGCTTCAAGCGCACCGTGTGGATTGAGGAAGTCGTGGGCATGATCGAAGCCTCCGCCAGCTCGGAACTTTACGCGCTCCTCAAGCGCCAGGATGAAAAGGCCGTGACCGAGCGCGCCTATGAGAATCCCGTCTTCGTGGAAGACCTCGTCCGCAATGTCGCCCTCCGCCTGAACGCCCATCCGCTCGTGAAGTGGTATAAGGTGGAGGCGGAAAATTTCGAGAGCATCCACAACCACAACGCTTACGCCTGCATCGAGAAGAACTCCGTCCCGCCCGGAAAGCGGTGAGGAACGCCTCCGAAAGGCGCGCGGACGCGAAATTCGGGTTTATGGCCAAATAAGGTCTTTTTGCCATTATTCGCCCCCGTTTTCCCCTTCCGGTAGCGATAAATCCGGCCGGCCACCCCGTCGGCGGCCCGGCGCCCGGCGGTCTCACCTCAAAAAAGTTGAAGATTTTAGTGGATTATTTCCCCCACTTTGCTAGATTCCCGCCCCTTTGAAGTGTTGGTTTAGAAGATAGATTGACCCGGAAAAAGGAAATTGACCTGTGACCGCCAAGAAAAAAGACATGAAAGACGTCAAGCCTGCTGCTCCTGCCGCTCCCCGGGGGAAGGCCAAAGCTGTCGCCACTGCCGCGTCCATTCTCGGACGTCCGGCGGTCAAGTCGCCGAACTCCGTCGGCATGGACGTGAAGAAGGTCAAGCCCGAGTGGCAGAAGTTTTACCAGCACCTGCTGGAATTGCACGAGCAGCTCGTCAAACAGATGAGCGGCCTGGCGGAAGAATCCGCCCAGGAACTCGCCGGCTACAGCCTGCACATGGCCGATTCCGGCACGGATAATTTTGACCGCGATTTCGCGCTGAGCCTCCTGTCTTCGGACCAGGATGCCGTGTACGAGATCGAGGAAGCGCTCAAGCGCATCGAGCGGAAGACCTACGGGGTGTGCGAGCTGACCGGCAAGGTCATCCCGCGCGCCCGGCTGGAAGCCATCCCTTGGACGCGTTTCACCGTTGAAGCCCAGGCCCAGCTTGAGCGCGACGGGGCGTTGAAATCCCGCCGCCTGGGGGCGCTCGGCAGCATTGACGCCGCCGGTTCCGCCAGCGATACTGAGTCGGAAGACGGCGACGAAGCCGAAGAACCGAAGATCAAAGAGAAAGAGTAAAAATTTATGGCCAGAGAAGTCATCACCATCGAATGCACTGAGGCGCGCAAAGAAGGCAAGTCTCCGTCGCGTTATACCACCTCGCGCAACAAAAAGCTGCAGACCGAAAAGCTGGAGGTCAAGAAGTACAATCCGGCCCTCCGCCGCCACACGTTGCACAAAGAAATCAAATAATTTATGCCGCGCAAGACCAATACCGACAAGTCCGACAAGCGCGGGACCCGCACCCGCGAGGCCCGTACGCCCCGTCCGAAGCCGAAAATCGACTTCACGCTCGACGCGCTGGACTACAAGAACACCAACCTGCTCCGCACCTTTGTCACGGACCAGGGCCGCATCCTGCCCCGCAAGTATACCGGGCTCCCCGCCCAGTATCAGCGCCGTCTCACCACGGCCATCAAGCGCGCGCGCCAGATGCTGCTCATGAAGTAAGTTTCCCGCCGCCCCGCCGGTCACGGTGGGGCGGCTTTTTCGTCCTTTTTTGTTGCGAACAATTCGCAATTAGGTTAAATTCCGGTCATTCCCTTGGCTTCACCCGGAAACGTGCCGGGGGAGTTTGATTTGAACCCTGCCATCTGACCGTGAAAGCACCCTGCCAGCATTCCCATCCCCGCCCGCCCGAGCGGCAGGACCTCTCCTCCCTCACCAGCCGGCTCCGTCGCGAATCGCGTAAAATCACCGGTCCCCGCGCCGCCATCCTGGAGATTCTGCGGGAACAGGAACATCCCCTCACCAACCGCGAGATTTTCCGCCTGCTGCCGCCCGGCCAGTGCAATCTGGCAACCATCTACCGCGCCATGCAGTTGCTCGAGGAACTCGGCATGGTCAAACAATTCGATTTCGGCGACGGCGCCGCGCGGTACGAACTCGTTCGCGAAGGCGACGACGGCCATCACCATCACCTGATCTGCACCCACTGCGCGGCCGTGGTGGAACTGGAGGAATGCTTCGCCGCGGGAATCCAGCAGCAGATTGCGGCGCACCACCGCTTCAAGGCGGTCACCCACCGGCTGGAATTTTTCGGCATCTGCCCCGCCTGCCAGAAATGAAAAAGGCGGCGATATAATCGCCGCCCGTTCTCAAGCCATCTCCTCGGCCATCCAATCGCCGAGATGAAGGTATTCTTTTATTTTTCTGCGTTCGTGACGGTTTTTGAGGGATTTCTTGGAGTGATGCTGAGCCGCTTTGCGGAAGGGATGTTTTGCGTTACGTACCGCTTCGTCCATTACTTCAATGGTCTTAGTCATAGCATTTTTTCCTTTCGTTACCGACACCAGACTGACAGCGTAAATCATGCCAACTGGCCGTGGGTCCCCAAACATCGGGATTTCCACTGCTTATGTGACGCATCAGCCCAACCGAGTGTTCAAATTGTGTTCAAATATTTTCACTCCTGACAAAAAGAGCCAGAACACCACTCATTTTCCTGCCGGCTGGCCACCAATTTAAGCCGGGATTTCCCAAAAGCTTCCTCAATCAGGTGGAATTCCGACGCCAGAATCCCCGCCAGCACCAGTGTGCCGCCCGGTTTGAGCCGGGCCACAATCAGCCGCCGGGCCTCCAGCAACACATTCGAGATCAGGTTTGCGCAGATCAGGTCATACTGCCGCGCCGGCTTTGCCGCCAGTTTCAGCACATCCCCGCGCGTCAGCTTCATTTGCTCCGCCACCCGGTTCTTGCGCGCATTCTCGCGGGCCACCGCCACCGCCTGCGGATCAAAATCAAACGCCGCCACCGGCCGGTAACCCAGCTTCACCGCCGCGATCGCCAGAATGCCCGACCCGGTGCCGATATCCAAAAACGATTGTTTCAAAGCGGATTGCCCGCCTCCCGCCTGCCGCACGCGCACGATTTCGCCCAGGCAAAACGACGTCGTGGGATGCTGCCCCGTGCCAAAGCTCAGGCCGGGGTCCAAAGTGACCAGCGCCTGGCCCTTCCGCGGCGGCAATTTGCTCCAGCTCGGCTTCACCAGCAATTCTTTGCCGATGTGCAACGGATGAAAATGCCGCTTCCAGGATTCCGCCCAGTCTTCGCGCTTCACCCGTTTGACCTCCACCGCCTGCTCGCCGAGCGGCAGGTCGCAATCCGCGAGGCGCGCCAGCCCCGCCATCACCGTGCGCCGCGTGGCCGCCACCGGGAACGCCTTGCCCCGAGCCGGCTCCAGAAAAACACTCACCCGGCTGAACTGTTTTTCCAGGTCGAAATACGCCGCCACCGCCACCCCGAAGAGACCCGCCAGCAATTCGCTCACCGCGTCCTCCGCCGCCAGCGACGTTTTCACCGAAACGCGCCAAAGTTGTTTGGTTGTTTTCATAGTTTCAATCTTTGACCGACCATGCCCGGAACGGCCATCCGGTAGCGGCAGGCATCCTTGCCTGCCGTAGAGCCGGGGCTTCCAGCCCGGCGGAAAAAACTCCGCCAGCCAAGGGCTTCCCGTCATTTGCCCGCGGGTTGGCAAAACCGTTCGCCGTTCCCGGGCGGCAGGCACGGATACCTGCCGCGATTTCAGCACTCACCCGGCCAAACGGCGTGGAATGTTCCCGGCCCCGTTCATTTTTCACATGGGAGCGACCTGAAGGCGGCACCCCGCCCGGATGTTGGTTGCCGGGCGTTCGAGGTTGGATGTTTATCCCGCTGCTTAACGCCGCCGCCCTCACCCCACCAAATCCCGCCACGGCGTGAAATTCAGCAGCTCGATCTCCGCCATGTGCGCATGCAGCGCCACCTGCGTGATGCTCGCATATTCCACCTCGAACGAATTCGTCTTCGGCAGCGGCACCTGGATCAGCAGGGACAGCAGCATGCGGATCACCCCGCCATGGCAGAAGACCGCCACATTCTCGCCCGGATGCCGCCGCACGATCTCCTCCAAACACGGTTTGACCCGCGCGCTGAAGGTCCGCCGGTTCTCGCCGTTCGGCGCGCCCGGCTTCTCGATCTGGTGCAGCCATTCGTGGACCGGAAAATGGAATCGGTCCCGCACCGCCGCCCAGTCCAGGCCCGTCCAATCGCCGAAATCAATCTCGCGCAGCCCGGGCATGATCCTTTGCTCATGGCGGCCGAGCTTCAGCGTGGGAGCCAGCGTCTGCTGCACCCGCTTCATCGGGCTGGCATAAATCGCATCGATCGTCTTCGCCTGCAGATACCCGGCCAGGATCTTCGCCTGCCGCTTGCCGCGCGGCGAAAGGTTCATATCGATGCGGCCGCCAAAGACGCCGTGGTAGCGCGGCTCGACTTCGCCATGGCGGATGAGCAACAGCCGCGTGGCGGGCGGGGTGGCGACGGGAAGACGTTTTTTGTTGGCCATGACGGGTCCGGTTAGCCTTGGTTAATGGCGGTTTGCTGCGCGGCGAGCAATTCGCGGATGCCCGCCTTGCCCAGCGCCAGTAATTCGGCGAGCTGCGTGTCCGTGAACGTCGCCTCCTCGCCCGTGCCCTGCAATTCGATGAATTCCCCCGCCGCGTTCATCACCAGGTTCATGTCCACCGCCGCCGCCACATCTTCCGTGTAGCACAGGTCCAGCAGGGCCTGCCCTTTGACCATGCCCACGCTCACCGCCGCCACGCCGGCGGCGATGGGGTTCTCCAAAATCTTCTTCTCCGCCATCAGCTTTTTGACCGCCAGCGAAAGCGCCACGAAGGTGCCCGTGATGGCCGCCGTCCGCGTGCCGCCATCCGCCTGCAACACATCGCAATCCACGCAGATGGTCCGCGCGCCGAATTTTTCCAGGTCCACCGCCGCCCGGATGGAACGGCCGATGAGCCGCTGGATCTCCGAGGACCGGCCGTCCAGCTTGCCCTTGCTGATGTCGCGCGGTTTGCGCGTGAGGGTGGAATACGGCAGCATCGAATACTCCGCCGTGAGCCAGCCGCCCGCCACGCCCTGCTCCTTCATCCAGCGCGGCACGGATTCCTCGATGGTGACCGCGCAGATGACCCGCGTGTGGCCCCATTCGATGAGCGTGGAGCCGGCCGCATGGGGGGCGATGTGGTTTTGGAACCGGAGCGGCCGGAGTTGGTTTGCCGAACGACCGTCGGCGCGGGTGGTTGAATCAGCCATAAAGCGGCGGCATTGTAACCCGGCCGGGCCGGTGACCGCAAATCACAATCAGCCCCCCGCCACAATCTTGACGATCTCCAGCCGGTCGCCCGGCTGCAACGGGCGGCGGGAAAATTCGGACGGCGCCACGGCCTCGCCGTTGTGCTCCACCACCACGCTGCGCGGCAGCAGGTTTTGCGCCACCAGGAAGGCTTCGACCGTGCACGGGAAAGTCGCCGGCACCGGCCGGCCGTTGGCTGTGATGATATTGCCCGGGTGGCCGCTCATGCCTCAAACCTCCATCACCGCCGCGAACCGCAGGCCCCGGGTGCTCACGCGCAGTTCCGCAAAGCCGAATTCCGCCATCATCGCCTCGAAGATCAGCACGCCGGTGAGGATGATATCCGCGCGCAGCTTGGGCAGGCCCGGCACTTCCTTGCGCTGCGCCAGCGGCAGCCGCCACAATTGCTCGCGCATCGCCACGACTTGCTCAAAGGTCAGCACCGTGCTGTCGATCTTCTCGCGGTCAAACCGGTCCAGCCGGTGCGCCAGCCGCGCCAGGATGCTCGTCGTGCCGCCCGTGCCCACCAGCTGCACCGGCCCCTCGCGCTGCTCGATGGCAAGGAGCGGCAGCAGCTGCGGCCGGACTTCCGCCCGCAGGAAATTCTTCACCCAGTCCAGGCAATCGGCCTGTTGCGCCGCCGTGGGCGGGTCGTTCACCGGAAACTGCTCCATCAGCCGCACCGTGCCCAGCGGAAAGCTGTGGGCGAAACTTTTCTGCGACCCGTGGCCCAGGATGAATTCCGTGCTCCCGCCGCCCACATCCAGCAGCAGCAGCGGTTTCTCCGCCAGATCCGTGTTGGCTGCCACGCCTTGGAAAGCCCATTCCGCCTCGCGCGCCCCAGAGATGATCTCCGTCCGCAAGCCCGAGGCCCGCAGGATGGCCGAGGTCAGGTCCATGGGATTCACCGCATCCCGCGCCGCGCTGGTGGCGATCACCCGGATGGAACGCGAATCCTTCTCATGCGCGATGGCCACAAAATCCCGGACCGCCTCGGCGGTGTGGGTGATGGCGGCCGGTTGCAAAAGCCGGGTTTCGTAGAAGCCTTTTCCGAGGCGGGTCTGCCGGCTTTCCTCGTGCACCGGGAGCACACTTCCCGATGACACCTCGGCAACAAGGAGTTTCACCGAGTTGGTGCCTACATCTATGACGGCGCGACGGGCGGAAGCCATGCGCGCCCATCATAGGCAAACGCCAGCCGGAAACCAAAAAATAAATTGTGACATTTGGCGGCCACCCCCGGCGTTGCATCCGCCCGGCGATGGGCTATCGTAAGGCGCATGAACCTGTTTCTGCTCCGGCACGGTCTCGCGGTGGAACGCGAGGAGATGGATTTCGACGGCGATGACGCCCGCCCGCTCACCCCCAAAGGCCGGCGCCAGCTCCGCAAGGTCGCCGCCGCCATGCGCGCCCTGAAGCTGGATTTGAGCGTCATTTTCTCCAGCCCCCTCGTCCGCGCCCAGCAAACCGCCGAAATCGTGGTGAAACAGCTGAAATTCAAGCGCAAGGCCGTCCTGACCTACGAACTCCGCCCCGGCGGCAGCGCCGAAAAGCTCATCCGCCAGCTTGCCGCCCTCAAGCCCGTGCCCAAAAACATCCTGCTCGTGGGCCATGAACCCGACCTGAGCGAACTGCTCTCCCTCCTCGTCACCGGCACCATCACCGGCGGCTTCAATCTGAAAAAAGCCGGCCTCGCCAAGCTGGAACTGGAAAAACTCCGCGCCGGCCAATGCGCCACCCTTGCCTGGCTGCTCACCCCCGGCCAGCTGAAGCTGATGAAGTGAAGTCCTCGCCGGCGGAGGCGCGGCTGTGACGAAGCCCAGCCACCTTGGTAACGAATCCCTTCGATCAACGGCGCAGGGTTGTTGCCAATTGCCGTTTCAGGGTATTCCAGGGCGAACCAACTGGCGCCAGCTTTTGGACTGCGGGGGCAAGCGAAGCGCGACCCCGCTTTGGAAGGTGACCCCGCTGGATTCGCGCGTGAGACTGCGCCGTCGCCGCTCCGCTCTGCCGGCGCAGTCCATGACACTTTGAATTTGCCGAACCGGTTTTCAAAAAACGCGCCCTAACCAGGCAACAGTCCAACGCTCCACCCCCACCTGCGTAAATCGAATTTCGCAAATCGCCTGTTCCGCCGTGACTCAGCCAATCCGGAATGAGATCTTCTTGATGACTTCCATCCCGAAGCTGTGCTGCAACCGCGCCAGAATCTCCCGGCGGCGGTAGCGGATGATCTCCGAAAGCCACACGCTGCTGTCCACGTTCACATAGAGCGTGCCGCGATTCAGGTTGGCCGGCTGGGCATGGGCCGTCACCACCGGATCGATGAGCGAATTCCACACCTTCACCACCTCCGCCTCCGCCTGCCGCGAATCCAGCCGCAGTTCCTTCAGCACCTCCGGCATCAGGTCGGCCGCGCTGCGGGCCGGCGTCGCGCGACTGACCTCCAGCGGCGCGTAATCCACGCCGCGCCATTCCGCCAGCACGCGCGCCTGGGCGGAAACCCCCGGGCGGAACGGCCTTTTTTTTCGCGGCGTCAGCATCGGCCCGCATCCTAACCCAACCCCCGCCCCAACGGGAGCGGATTTTTCCGCCCGGTAGCGGCAGACATCCTTGCCTGCCGTAGAGCCGGGGCTTCCAGCCCGGCGGAAAAGGCGTTGTTTGCTACGAAGCGCCTGCTTGTTCGCAAACCGGTTGGTCTGGCCACGCCCGTTCCGGGTGGCAGGATGCCACCCTCTACGGCAGGCAGGGATGCCTGCCGCCACGCCTCCCCCCCGATGCAACCATACAACGCCAAAAAAGCCCTTGCCAAATCAGACTTTGCCAGACAAAGTGATTGTCATGGAACCGAATTGGGCCGTTGAAAACCTGCAAACCATCCGCACCCTGATGGAACGTTCGGCCGTGTACCGCCGCACGCTCGCGCCCATCATGCTGGTCACCGGCGGGCTGGGCTTGTTAGCCGCTCTTCTGGGCTATGCCACCGGTTGCAATGATACCCAGTCCTTCGGCTTGCTCTGGCTCGTCACCGCCGCCATCGCGCTCGGCGGGGCCGCCTTCATCGTGCGCCGCCAGGCCGCGCAGGCGGCGGAACCGTTCTGGACCCCGCCCGCGCGCCGCGTGGTGCAGGCCCTGCTCCCCGCCTGGCTCGCCGCGCTCTGCCTCACCGTCCCGCCCGTCGTCGGCAATGCCGGGGCCGGCTCCGATCCCGCCATCGTCCTGATGTGGGAATTGCTCATCACGGTCATCTGGATCTTGTTCTACGGCCTCGGTCTCCATGCCGCCGGCTTCTTCGTCCCGCGCGGCATCAAGGTCTTCGGCTGGATCGGCATCGCCGGCGCGGTCGGGCTGGCCTGCTCCGTCCAATGGCTGCTGAAGAATTTCTACGTGAATACCAACGTCCTGATGGGCCTGTTCTTCGGCGGCCTGCACCTGGCCTATGGCGGCTACCTGTGGTTCACTGAAAAGCGAAAGCGGCAGCCGTGAATCCGGAACCGTACCTCCAACTCGACCGGGTGATCCATGAGAAGGGCCGGCTGGCCATCATGTCCATGCTCGCGGCCGCCCCCGAACTCTCGTTCACCGAGCTCCGCGACGCCCTCGCCATGACCGATGGCAACCTCACCACCCACATCCGCGCCCTCCAGCAGGCCGGTTACGTGGCCGTGTCCAAGTCCTACCAGAACCGCCGCCCGCTCACCACCTGCGAACTCACCCCGGCCGGCCGCGCCGCCTTCGCCGCCTATATCAACCTGCTGGAGCAGATCGTCCGGCAAAATAAAATTCCCTGAAGTATTTTTGAATGAATCCGAACCGCCATGGTCTTTTACTTTGTATTGCAAAGTGAATGCCGGCAAAACCGCAACCAACCTGAATCCACCATGAAAATCCTTCGCGCCGAACATTTGGGCATGTGCTTTGGGGTCCGCGACGCCATCGCGCTCGCCACCGCCACCGCCCGGCATGAGCCGCTCACCATCCTGGGCGACCTCGTCCATAATGAGACCGTCCTCGCCGAGATGCGCCGCCAGGGCGTCCGGTTTGAGCAGCAACCGGACCGCGTGACCACGTCGACCGTCATGATCACCGCCCACGGCGCTTCCGAGCGCGCCATCGAGGCCACGCGCCGGCACGGTTTGAAAGTGCTGGAAGCCACGTGCCCGCTGGTGCACCTCGCCCATCACAGCCTGAAAAAACTCGTGGCCCAGGGCTATCATCCCGTCATCATCGGCCAGCGCGGCCATGTGGAAGTGCGCGGTCTGACCGAGGATCTGGCGGAGTGCGACATCGTGCTGTCCGAGGCGGACATCGCCGGCTTGCGGGAGCGCCCGCGCTTCGGCGTGATGTCCCAGACCACGCAACCCATTGCCACCGTCCGGCACCTGACACAATGTCTGCGGGCGCGGTTCCCCGCCGCCGAAGTGCGCCTGGTGGACACCGTCTGCCAGCCCACCAAACAACGCCAGTTGGCCGCCGTGGAACTGGCCCGGCAATGCACCGTCGTCATCGTTCTCGGCGGCGCCCACAGCAACAACACCCGCGAACTCGCCCGCACCTGCGCCCAGCACTGCCCCCGCGTGCATCACGTGCCGACGGCGGAAGCATTGCGCCCCGAATGGTTTCA
>Ga0316222_1001536_pt1 | contig 27653 bp, 14 predicted proteins | sample TBH18011metaG_FD_206008 | JGI IMG/M metagenome (GOLD analysis project Ga0316222, IMG submission 206008) | Freshwater microbial communities from Trout Bog Lake, Wisconsin, USA - TBH18011 | ecosystem: Environmental > Aquatic > Freshwater > Lake > Hypolimnion/Profundal zone | place: USA: Wisconsin... | reverse complement strand
GGCCATCGCGACGATCTCCACCAATGCCTCCGGCGCGTTCACCTACACCGACACCACCCTGGTCGCAGGTGCCAACAGCTTCACCGCTGTGGCCTATGACAGCTTTGGCAATAAGGTGACGAGCGCAGCGCAGGTGGATATGCAGAACGCCACCGCCACCACGATCACGGAAACCCAGGGCAATCAGTCGATCACGCCGACAGGCCAGACGATCATCAATCTGTTCGGCATTAACAACGCAGTGACCAGCAGCTATGGCGGCCTGACCATCAAGGGTGACTCCGGCAGCTCGACGATCAGCATCGCCGGTGCGAACAACACCTTGGTGCTGGGTGGTGCCAATGAGCATGTGCTGATCACCGCCGACGGCCCGAACAGCATTACCGTCGCACAAGGTGGTGCCACGATTACCACAGGCAATGGCAACGAGGTTGTCACGGCCTATGGCTATCAAAACGGCATCACCGTGGGCAACGGCGACAGCACCATCACGGCGCTGGCTGGCTCGACGGCGGTGTCGGTTGGCACATCGAACAGCACTGGCACGATCACGCTCGGCGGCACTCAGAACGTTGTCACCACGGGTGGTGGCAACTGGACGGTGACGGCAGGCAATGGCAACTCGACGATCTATGTCGGCGCTGCCAACGACGCCATCAAGCTGAACGGTGCGGGGGATGTGATCAATATCGGCTCGGGCGGTGCAACGGTGACGGGCGTTGGCTACGACACCACCTACGCCATGTCGGACATCAATGGCGGCCTGACGGTTGCGAACTTCACTGTGGCCAATAATGACGTGCTCGACCTGACCGGGCTCGAACACAATCTTGGCGTGACGCCTTACTACATTGCCGCTACGCAAGACCAAGCCAACCATTCGGCTCTGGACATCTTCGTCGTCACCGGCACTGTGGGTGCTTACTCGGTGCACGAAGTGGCCAGCCTGAACGGCGTCGGCAGCTCGTCCCTCGCCAGCCTGGAAGCCCACCAGACCATCCTGGTTTAATCCACCCCCATCCCTCCCCATTCACCTGGGGAGGGATAGCGGTCAGATACAAAACGGCTCCGGAAGGCAATGCTTTCCGGAGCCGTTCTGTGTTTGCACCGCGCTGAAATGCCGGAGCATCTGCCTCACCAACTGAAGCGGAACGCTCCTGTTCCACCCAGTTCGCGATACCCACCAGCAAGCTTCATATCCAGCGAGCCGATAAAGCTCAGCCGCGACGACAGCGTGAACGACAGCCCGGCATGGGCCACCGCTGCATCGCGCGTGATGGGCAGATCGGTGCCGGAGAGGGCGAAGCTGGGCAGTTCGGCGAAGCTGCGGCTGACGTTTCGGCTTGGCATGAAGTCATGCATCCATGCCAGTCGCAGCGACGAGACCACGGATTGTCCGTCTTCGCCTTTCCAGGTTTGGTCGAATTGCGCACCAAGATATGACGGCAACGCGCTGATCGACGCCGCATCATAATGCAACCCACTGCCAAGATTTGCGAAATTTTCCCTCGTAGCGCTCTGCCATAGATGCATCGGCTGCACCGCCACAAACGGTGTCAGATGCGCATTGGCCAAACCGGCATCGAAGGAATATCCCCCTTCAAAACGGGCCGCGACGTTGTTGGTGCTCAGGCTGGCGGCGCTGTTCAGGTCCAGCCCCAACCCATACAGATTGCGGTTCATCCCGGTATGCCCGGCCCCGGCAAAGCCGCTGGCCGAGATATAGCCCCGGCCAATCTGGCCGACGCCATACAGATGCACCCCGGCATCTGACACCCGCCCATGCGTGCCGAGCGCGGCATCAGAATAGAACGAATCCGAGGCGCTCACCGCACCACCGACCAGCACTGGAATCGGCAATGTATCGAGCGTCTCATCCACACCGAGCGTGCCACCATAAAGCTGATTGCGGCCGCCCTGCCCTGCACCGCTATTGGCAATCGGTGCAAACCAGACATTGCCGTGCCCCATCTTCCCCTGATGCGCCACCAGCGGAGCCCGCGTGCTGCCATCCTGGGCGCTGAGCATGCCGATCCGCCAAGCGTCCATCTGGTTGGTCACGGCATCGAGCATCAACGACGTCGCCTGGAATGTCGCCTGTGGCGCGGCTGAAGCTCCCGCACCTGCAACATTTTGATAGGCGCGGTCCAGCCCGGCCACACTGGGAATGGCGACAAGCTTGGGCAGCATCAGCGCAAACAATGGCGAGCCGCCTTGCGCCTGCACCGCCGTGATGATCGGCGCAAGAGCGGCCGCGCTGCCAGACAAACCGGCGGGAGCGAAATCCACCAGTGAGCCCAGACGCAACGTGTTGCCCGATGTGGTGAGCGAATATGTCTGAATCGCGCTGGCCTGACTGTCCAACGTCAACCCGGACAGCGACACGCCGCCACCGGCCGAGATCAGATCAACCACATGCGCACCGGCGACAATCTGGCCCAGATTGACCGAAACCGGCTGCAATTTACCCGCCAGTTGCGCCGCTCCGCTCACAGAGAACGTATCAGCCGCCCCGCTGCCCGCATCCATGCGCACCTGCAAAACGCCCGTGCTGGATTGGGTCAGCGCGCCGTTGATCTGCATCGCCCCAAGCGCTGCGGAGGCTGACGTTAGCACACCGTCATTGCTCAGCACGCCGGTACCGCCGAGATCAAGCGACGCGCCGGCGAAGATGGTGCCGCCTGCCAGATTGTGCAGCAAATTATTGCCGCCCGCCGCCAATTGCATCGAACCCTGCAACTGCCCGCCATTGCTGATCGTGGTGTCACCCGCCGTCGCCTGCACGGCCATGCCGGTTGCACCGTCAGCCGTGGAGATTTGGCCGCTATTGTTGAGCACGTTGGTCGGGCTGTTCATCAGCACACCAACACCCCCCGCACCACCGACCACCGAGGCACCTGCCGCCACGTTGATCGTCGGATCAGATGTCGAACTGGCTTTGATCGCCGTCGAGCCGGTGCCGGTGGCGGTGACACTGCCGCCGGAATTGACCGTCACCGTCACCAGCCCGCTCGAACCGCTACCGCCGCCACCTTGAATGACAGTGCCGGTGCCGTTGACCACCACGCCGCCACCGCCCGCCACTGCTTGCGCGACCACGCCATCCGAATAGGCGCCCGTTGTTTTGATGCTGCCATTGACCGTCACCGTCACCGCACCGGCATCGCCGCTGCCCGCCGCGAAGCTGGATGTCAGCGTGCCGCCATTGGCCAATGCCACACCACCGCCACCGCCAACGCTCTGCGCCAGAACACCAATGCTCTCACTGCCCGAGGTTGTGACCGCGCCGTTGACCGTCACCTGAACCGTGCCGCCATTGGAGGCGGTATTGCTGCCACCCAGCGTTGCCGTGCTGGTGGACATACCCACACCGCCACCGCCGCCAATGCTTTGCGCCAGCACGCCGATGGAGTCGACACCCGAGGTCTGGACGGCCGCATTGCCTTCAACTTTGGCCACAACCGTTGCACCGCTGCCCGCCGTGGAGCCGCCAAGGATCAAGCCGGATGTGGCCATCGCGCTCACGCCGCCGCCGCCGCCGATGCTTTGCACCACCATGCCGGGGGCAAACTTACCCTTGGTGAACACGTTGGCGTTGGTTGTCGCCGTCGCCGCCCCAGCACTGCCGCCAGATCCGCCGGAGCCGCCCAAGCCGATCACCCCACCGACGAGACTGATCCCGCTGGGCGACGCCACCCCGGCCACGCCGCCGCCGCCGCCCAGGCTTTGCGCCAACAGGCCAATCGACTCGCTGCCGCTGATCTCCACCTGACCGGAATTGGTCAGGGTCGCCGTGTTGCCGGTGCCACCGCTGCTGCCGGAGCCGCCAAGCAGCGAGGTCACGCTGAACGAGATCACAGCAGAACTGTCGCCCGAGATCGCAAACCCGCCATTGCCGCCACCACCACCGATGGACTGCACCACCACGCCGTTGGATTGCGAGCCGCCCGTGTTCACTTGCCCTGAATTGGTCACAGAGGCTGTGCCAGCGTTCTGGCCTGCGCCACCGCTGCCGCCGAGGGCGAAGTTCAGCGTCGCCGCCTCTTCCGCATTGGCCGTCACCGCAGCGCCACCCGCATTGCCGCCACCGCCGCCAATCGACTGCGCCAGAATGCCGTCGGCCAGCGCGCCTTTGGTGGCGATATTGGCCAGATTGGTCACACCGACCGTGCCGCCGACACCGCCCACACTGCCCGCGCCGCCGAGGCTGAACGAGCCGGCATAATTCGACGTTGCCACCAGGGCATCCGTGCTGCCGCCATTGCCGCCGCCACCGCCAATCGACTGCGCCAGGATCGCCGCAGCATTGACGCCGGAAGTGGTAATTTGCCCGCCCTCCAGATCAATCGCCACCGCACCACCTTGGCCACCCGCCGTCCCGCTGCCCCCTAGCCCAAAGCTTGCCGTGACAGCACCAGCGCCGTTCACGCTGGTATTGGCCGAGCCGCCATTGCCGCCACCGCCGCCAATCGACTGCGCGATGATGCCATCCGAATTCGCCCCATTCGTGTTGATGTTGGGATAGGGCGAGTTCTGATTGCTGCTGACATTCACCGACCCGCCCGCGCCGCCGCTGCCGCCCTTGCCGCCCATCGCCATCGTGGCCGTCACGATATCGCCATTCGACGAGCCGCTGGTCGTCGATCCGCCCGAACCGCCGCCGCCGCCAATCGACTGCGCCAGGATCGCCGCCGCATTGGCACCTGATGTGCCGGTATTGCCGGTATCGACCACCGTCACCGTCCCGCCCGCGCCACTGCCCGCACCGGAGCCGCCAAGGCCGAGCGAGATCGCCACCTTGCCGTCCGAACTCACCGGCGCGCTCGATCCACCGGCACCACCACCACCGCCAATCGACTGTGCGATGATGGCATTGGCACCCGCTCCACTCGTCAGGACATTGTTCGAACTGGTGACATGGACCGTCCCACCATTCTGGCCCGACCCGCCCGAGCCGCCCAGCGTCATTGCCACCGACGCATTCGTGCTGCCGGAGGAATCGGCATTCGACGCACCCCCGGCCCCACCACCGCCACCGATGGATTGTGCAAAGATGCCATAGGATAGCGGGCCTTGCGTGGTGATCTGCGCCGTATTGGTCGCCGTCACCGGGCCACCGACACCGCCAGTGCCACCTGAGCCACCCAGACCAAACGAGACCGAATAGGTGCCGGAACTGGCATTGCTGCTGTTCGAGCCCGCCGCCCCGCCACCGCCACCCACGGATTGCACAAACAAGCCGGCCGATTGACCGCCCGTGGTGGCAATCTCTTGTGTACTTGTCGCCGTCACCGCGCCACCGGCCCCGCCGCCACCGCCAGTGCCGCCCAGACCGAAGGCCACCGAGACATTGCCGTCTGACGTGCTTGACGACGACACGCCGCCAGAACCGCCACCGCCGCCGACCGATTGCGCGAACACGCCAGCCGCGTTGTTGCCGGTGGTGGAAACCCCGCCATTGGCGTTCACCGTCACCGTACCACCCGCCGCACCGCTGCCGCCGGAACCGCCCAGGGTCATCGCAACCGAGGCGTCGCCGCTGCCCGCAGATGTCGCGTCCGACTCACCGCCCGCACCACCGCCACCGCCGACCGATTGCGCGAAAATGCCGAATGAGAGATTGCCGATCGAAGACACCTTGCCGTCCGATGTCACCGTGACAGCGCCGCCCGTGCCGCCGGAGCCGCCCGAGCCACCCAGCCCGAGGCTGACGACATAGGCACCCGAATTGGCATTGCTCGACGCCGATCCGGCAGCGCCACCGCCACCGCCCACCGACTGCGCAAAGATGCCATCGGCAGTCACCCCCGCTGTCTCGATAGCGACCTGGCTTTGCACCACCACATTCCCGGCAGCGCCACCGCCGCCGCCAGTGCCGCCAAGCCCAGCCGTCACCGCCACACCGCTGGCTGGCGTCGGCTTAGCCCCGCCGGTGCCTGCCACCGCCGAGACTGCGCTGCTGAACGCCCCGCCATCACCGCCGCCGCCGCCCACCGATTGCGCGAAGATGCCGGTCGAGCCGCTCCCCTTGGTGGACACCGAACCACCGCTGAGGAACGTCACGGAGACTTCGCCGCCGGCACCGCCCCCCGCACCAGAGCCCCCCAGACCGAAGCCAACCGACACCGAACCGCCGGTCGCCGCATTGGCGCTTGACGAGCCACCAGACCCGCCACCACCGCCCACCGACTGCGCAAACACCCCAACCGCATCACTTCCCGTCGTGCTCAATGTGCTGGTGGTCGTAACCTGCACCGTGCCGCCATTGCCCGCCCCGGCCCCCGAGGCACCGAGCGACAATGCCACAGCATCCTCGCCGGCATTGGCCGTTGTCGCGGAACTCGCCCCGCCAGCGCCACCGCCGCCGCCCACCGATTGCGCGAAAATGCCGGTCGCCGAATCACCGCTGGTGGACACCGCCACCTTCGTGGTGTTCACCACCGTCACACTCTGCCCAGCTCCACCGCTGCCGCCCTTGCCACCCAGGCCGAGCGAGACCGACACATTGCCGTCCGAGGCGCTCGACGAACTCGCACCGCCCGCACCACCGCCGCCGCCCACCGATTGCGCGAAAATGCCCACCGATTGCGTGCCTTGGGTCTGCACAGCGCCATTGAAGGTGAGCGAGACCGCACCCGCAGCCCCGCCGCTCCCACCAAGGCCACCGAGCGACATCCCCACCGAGGTATCACCCGCCCCCGCCGAGGTCGCACTGGCCGCGCCAGCCGCACCACCACCGCCGCCGACCGATTGTACGAAAATGCCATCGGCTTGCGCGCCTGCAGTACTGATCTGCCCGCTATTGCTCACCGTCACCGCCGCCCCGGTGCCACCCGCCCCAGCTGCGCCACCGATGCCGAAGCTGATCACGTCAGCGCCGGAATTGGCATTGCTTGCAGCAGACCCAGCCGCGCCGCCACCGCCGCCGACCGCTTGCACGAACAGGCCAACAGCCCCGGCACCTGCGGTCGAAATCCCCTCAGAATTCGTCACGTTGACCGCACCGGCATTACCGCCGCCGCCACCCGCACCGCCCAGCCCCGCCGCCACCGCCACCCCGCTGGCCGCCGTCGCCGCCGTGCCCGCAGCGCTGCCCGAGGCAGTGCCATCGCTGGCGCTGGTTGCTGCCACTGCCGACACCGCTGCGGTGAACGCGCCGCCACTGCCGCCACCACCGCCCACCGATTGCGCGAAAATGCCATACGAGCCCGCGCCGAGGGTGCTGATGAAGTCGCCACCGGTCACATTCAACGTCACCGTGCCGCCCGCGCCACCGCCCGTGCCGGAGCCACCCAGCCCCATCCCCACCGAGACGGAACCACCATCGCCCGATGTTGTGCTGGACGAACCACCCGAACCACCGCCGCCGCCGACGGATTGCGCGAAAATGCCCGCCGAATTGTTGCCCGTGCTGCTCAGATAACCGCTCGTCGTCACGCTGACCGCAGCACCCGCACCGGCGCCACCACCCACACCGCCGAATGACAGCGCCACCGAGGTCTCAGCAGCATCGGAATTGGTGGTGCTGGAGCCGCCATTGCCGCCGCCACCACCGACTGATTGCGCGAAGATCGCCGCCGAATTATCCGCCGACGCGGCGGGCGAGGCATTGCTCGATTGCGCCTGATAGCCGGTGGTGATGTTGGCCGTGTTGGTCACTGTCACCGTGTTGCCCGCACTGCCGCCGCCGGCGGCACCGCCAATGCTCATGCCCAACGCCGTGCCACCATCCGCACCGGCCTGACTGCCCTGATCGCCAGAGCCATTCTTGCCAGCCGCTGCCGAATTGGTGCTCGATCCTGATGCTTCACTGGGCAGATTGCCGGTCGAAGCACTGCTGTCTGGTGACGTGCTGGACGATGCCTGCGCCACCGTCGCCGCCGCCAGCGCCGAGCCGCCATTGCCGCCGCCGCCACCCACCGATTGCGCGAACAGGCCTGCTGCATTGGCACCGGAGGTGGTGATGTCGCCGGAATTGCTGATCGTCACACTGCCGGTTGTGCCACCACCGGCACCGCTGCCACCGAGGCCGAACGAAAGTGCCGCATCGCCGCCGCTGGTTGCCGTGCTGGAGGACGACCCGCCATTGCCGCCGCCGCCGCCCACGGCCTGAGCGAAAATGCCCACCGATTGCGCGCCTTGCGTGGTGATGGCGTTGCTGTTTGTCACCGATACAGTGGACGCATTCCCACCCGTGCCGCCACCGCCGCCGAGGCTGACGGAGCCCGCATATTTGCCGCCGGTGGCGTTGGACGAACTCGCCCCGCCATTGCCGCCACCACCGCCGACCGATTGTGCAAAAATGCCGTCTGACAGATCGCCCGCCGTGTAGATCGAGGCAATATTCTGCACCGTCACCGCTGAACCCGATCCACCCGCACCGGCAAAGCCGCCAATGCTGAGCGAGGCGGCAATGCCGTTATCCGGCGGCGCGTCGCTGCCGGTGGGGGCTGTGGCACTCGTCCCGGCAGCGGCAAGGCTGTTGGCCGTCGCCGAGCCTGCGCCGGTGTAGGAGCCAACGCCGCCCGTCACCGCTCCGCCTTGGGTGCCGGTGGCGACCGCCGAACTCGCGCCGCCATTGCCGCCACCACCGCCGACAGATTGTGCGAAAATGCCCGCCGAATTGCTGCTGAAGGTATCAATCACGCCGCCGGTGTTCACGCCGACCGTGCTCGCTCCGCCGCCCCCCGCGCCCGAGCCGCCAATGGCCACCGCTGCCGCATATTTGTTGCTCGACGCATTGCTCTGCGACCAACCGCCATTGCCGCCACCGCCGCCAATCGACTGCGCCAACACTGCGGGAGCCTGTGCACCATAGGTGGCGATGCCGCCGGTAGTGACACCTTGGTTGCTGCTCACCGTCACCGCACCACCGGAGCCGCCCGCCGCACCACCACCGCCAATGGCCACCGAGGCCGCCACACTGCCGGAAATCGCGTCCGCATCGGCCGAGCCGCCGGACCCGCCGGAGCCGCCGATGCTCTGTGCCACGATGCCCGCCGCCAAATCGCTGCCGTTCGTCGCACTGCCCGCCGTGATGATGCCGATTTGCGTCACCGTCACCGTCGCGCCATTGCCGCCGGCCGCGCCCGCGCCACCAATGGCCACCGACGCCGCCACACTCGTGCCGCTGCCGCTCGATGCCGCCAAACTATACGCCCGGCTCGACCCGCCACTGCCGCCGCCGCCACCGATGGACTGCGCCAGAATGGCAACCGAACTGGCACCCTGGGTGGCAATGCCGCCCATACTGGTCACAGAAACCGCCGCCGCGTTCTGCCCGGTGCCGCCCTTGCCGCCGCTGGCACCCGCCGCACCGATGGACACCTTGGTGTTGGACGTGCCCAACGCTGCCGACCCGGCAATCGCCGAGCCGCCATTGCCGCCATTGCCGCCGATGGATTGCGCCAAAATGCCGAACGAAAATGCGCCGTTGGTCTGCACCAGGCTGGCCACCGCCACATCGACAATCCCGGCCAGGCTACCAGCACCACCATAGCCGCCCACCGCCACCGAAGGTGCCATCACGACAGAGGCTGCTGCCGATGCGCTGAAGCCGCCATTGCCGCCGCTGCCGCCAATCGACTGCGCCAATACACCCGAGGACATCAGACCATCGGTGATCAGATTGGAGCCTGCGGCCACATTGACTGTCACCGTCGAGGCAAATCCGCCTGCGCCGCCTGCACCGCCCACACTGACCGGCGCCGCAACACCCGAGCCGATGGCTCCAGCAAAATCCCAGCCGCCGGAGCCACCAGAGCCGCCGATGGATTGCGCCACCACTGCCGCCGATTGGTCGCCGCTGGTGGTGATTGCCCCGCCGGACTGGCTGACAGCGACCAAGCCCGCTGAGCCACCATTGCCGCCACCGCCGCCAATTGCCGTCGCCGGGCTTGCGCCGGTGGCCAAACTACCGGCCACGGTGAACCCGCCCGATCCACCGCCGCCACCCAAGCTTTGGGCCACAATGCCCGAAGACAGCGCGCCTCTGGTTGTGATGGCCGCGTTGTTGCTCACCGCCACGGCGGCAGATTTCCCACCAGCTCCACCGCCGCCGCCCACCGCGAAGGTAGACGACACGCCATCGCTCAGCGAACCCGCTGCCGAAAAACCGCCATTGCCGCCGCCGCCGCCGATGGATTGCGCCAAAATGCCCGGTGCATTGCCGGTCGATGCCGCCGAGGCGATGATTGTTGCGTAATTGTCCACCGTGACGGTGCCGCTGCTCGACCCGGAGCCGCCGGTGCCGCCAATGGCCATCGTGGCCCCGGCTTCCATCGACACGCTGCCCGCCACGGTAAAGCCGCCATTGCCGCCGCCGCCGCCGATGGATTGCGCATCAATCACCGCAGCCCCGCCGCCATTGGTGGTCAGCGCACCGTAATTATCCACCAATACATTCGATGCATAATTGCCGCTGCCGCCAGTACCGCCGATCCCGGCAGCCACCGATGCGCCCATCGACAGCGAGCCGCTGACGGCATAGCCGCCATCACCGCCGCCGCCGCCGATCGACTGCGCCAAAATGGCACCCGAGCCATAGCCGTTGGTGGTGATCGCGCCGCTGCCGCCTGCCAGAGCCGAGCCAAGTTCATTCCAGTTATAGACCTGGACACTGCCAGCATAGCCGCCGCTGCCGCCCTTGCCGCCCACGGCCAGCGTGACCGAGGCCGATTCAGCGGCAGCAATCGAGATCGTCGATCCGCCTGCGCCGCCGCCACCACCAATCGCCTGCGCCACGATGCCCGCTGAGCGCGCGCCCGATGTGGTCAGCACACCGCCCTGATTTTCCGCTGTAATGCCGGTGGCCGATCCGCCCGAGCCACCCGAGCCGCCAAAGCCCACCGAGATCGCCGCTGCAGGTGCAATGCTGCCAGAGAGCACAGCACCGCCACTGCCGCCGCCGCCGCCGATGGATTGCGCAAGCACTGCCGGAGAATCCGAACCACCAGTGACGATCTGCACCCCGTTCGTGCTGACATATCCGCCCGCCGAAGAACCGCCCGAGCCGCCGGAGCCGCCAAAGCCCAGCGCAAACGACGCCCCGTCGCTTGCCGAGAGCGAAACCGAATAGCCGCCCGCACCACCACCGCCACCAATCGACTGCCCAACAATGCCCGCCGAGCCGATGCCGTAGGTTGAAATCTCATGGGTCGGTGCCGGTGCCGTCGCCTGAGTGGCACCGCCATTGCAGCCACCGGCATTGCCCCAGCCGGAGCTGTAGCTGTTGCAGTTCACGCCGACGAAACCGCCATTGCCGCCGCTTCCGCCGGAACCGCCATGCGAAATCGAACCACCAACGCCCGCTGACAGCGACAACGCCACCGCACCACCGCCCGAGCCACCGCCGCCGCCGATGGATTGCGCCATGATACCGGCGGAGTTGTTCTCAACGGTTGCAATCCCGCCGGTGTTGCTCACCTGCACCAGATCGCCACTGCCACCGCCACCGCCGGAGCCACCCATCGAGATCGCGGTGCCGGACAACACGCTCGACAAACCGAACCCGCCCAAGCCACCACCGCCACCAACGGATTGTGCCAGAATGCCCATCGCCCCACCGGCGCTCGTGCCGGTGACGTAGGTGTCATGCAAACAGCCATTATTGGTGCAGATTGCACCGGTGTTGACCACTTCCACCTGTGCGCCATTGCCGCCATCGCCGCCGGAGCCGCCGACGGAGACATGCGCCCCAGATCCACTGCCAAACGCCATACCCCCCGCGCCACCCGCACCACCGACGGCCTGCGCGAAAATGCCGATCGAGGAGGTGTTGGCCACGGCGATCTCACCGGAATTGGTCACGCTGACCGCACCAGAATCGCCGGCCGGTCCGCCATTGGCGCCCAGCGCCGTCAAACCGGCCGTCACACCCGCATTGCCGCCACCGCCGCCGACGGATTGCGCGTAAATCCCGTGTCCACCCGGCGTGAGATAGGTCAGCAAGTTGCCGGAATTGACGACCGTGACCGTCGAGGCATTGCCGCCATAGCCGCCACCGCCGCTATAGCCGCCAAACGTGCCGCCGCCAGAGCCGCCATTGCCGCCAAATCCGCCAATGCTCTGCGCGAAAATCGGGATGGAATAGTTAGAGACGATGGTCGCGGTGTTATCGACCGATACCGACCCACCCGCACCACCGGCCACTCCCTGCCCGCCACTGCCCGCAACGCCGGATTTACTACTGCCACCAGCGCCGCCCTGTCCGCCCACGCTCTGCGCCCAGATGCCAAAGGAGTTCGCCCCCGACGCCAGAATCTCGGCATGGTTGGTGAGCACGATCGAACCGCCATTGCCGCCAGTGCCGCCATTGCCGCCATTCTTGCCGGCGGCGTCGGTGCTGCCACCATTGCCGCCATTGCCACCAACGCTGTAGACGACGATGCCGGAACTGTTCAGCGTCGCACCCCCCGCGCCGTTGACAGTCACCGTCACCAAACCACCCGCACCACCGCCGCCACCGCCATAACCGCTTGAAATACAAGGGAAATTTGTAACTCCCCCCGAACCGCCATTGCCACCGGTGCTGCCTGCCAGAACCAAGGTGCCGTCATAGGTCAGGCTTGATGACTGGGTGTCGGAGTAGGTGGAATTGATCGTCGGCCCAACGCTGCCGCTGCCGCCGTCGCTGGGCGTGTGACAAATACCGTTGCTGTCCGGCTCGCTGTTGCCGTGACTGCCGTTGGAGCCAGATTGCTGGTTCTTGAAGACGTAATTCGGCCCGACCGTTGCTTTATCGGTCTGCGCCAAAGCAGCGGTGATACCGCACCCCCACATCAGAGCGGAGATCAGGACAAGCCGAACCTTGAATTGACGATTCACGCGACGCCCTCCTCCACGCGCCATGCCGTGGTGATGAGAACGGCAGAGCGTCTGACACTTCAATCCGCACTGTTACACTTTATCCAACTTTCCTATGAGCGTTTGCAAGCGGGGCACACCCTCGGAATCCTAGAAATTCCAATGCGTTCTCATGTGGTCATTGCGCTAAGCTCCGCGCAAATTCGGCGAAATTGCCAATTTTTCGATGTTTTATGAAAATATTCACATTGACGTGGTGCTCTCGCGTGCAGCGAGCCTGCCGTCACGAGTTCGTCAGCGCGTATTCCGACAAAAATTGGTAATAAATGACAATAGTTATCAAACTGTCTGCATCGCGCCCCAAGGCCACCCCCAGCACCTGATGACATAGACGATCCCCGTGCAGGTGCACTCATCCACACATCTGCCTTGGCACCGCATCCGAACACTTCGATTTTGATATAAATTATCAATAACGTGCACAACGGAATTTGACTTACCAGGAAATGGAAGCGGTTCCATGTTATGCACGCAGCCCAGAAATGGGAATTTTTGGTGAATTTTGTCTTGTTGAACGCAAAATTCTCCCATAGTCAAACTCCGTTCGATCCAGGGCGGGAGTGTGTGCGTGAGTGTGACCATCGCCGATGTCGCGAGACTGGCCAATGTCGGCGCAGGCACGGTGTCGCGTGTGCTCAACGGCTCGAAAAACGTCACCGATGACACCCGCGCGCATGTGCTCGCCTGCATCCAACAGCTTGGCTACCGCCCCAATCTGGTCGCGCGCGGCTTGGCGGCGAAGCGGACGGGGATGGTGGCGGCGATTATTCCCACCATCGGCTACACACAACATGCCGAGGCGATCCAAGGCTTAAGTGATTTTCTCCAAGCGCATGGCTTGCGGCTGATGATCGGCCATTGCGGCTATTCGGCAGCGTATGAGGCGCAGATCGTCAGCGATTTTCTGGAACGACGTCCGGATGCGTTCTATCTCACCGGCACCTCGCACACCGCCGAAGCCCGGCATCTGCTGCGCGAGAGTGGCATTCCGGTCGTCGAGGCTGCCAATCTGACCGATGATCCAATTGATAGTGTCGTCGGCTACGACAATTTTGGCGCTGCCCGGCAGATCGGGCATCTGCTGCATCAACGCGGCCATCGGCACATCGCAGTTGCCACCAGCCTGCACGATCCGAATGACCGCACCGCCGCCCGTCGCGATGGCTACCTCGCCGCCTGCGCCGATCTTGGCATCGACATGACGGACCGGGTGATCACCTGCATCAATAGTTTTGCAGGCGGTGCCGATGCAGTGGTGCAATTGGCACTCCTTACGCCCGCCATCGATCTGCTGCTCTGCGTGACGGATGTGATCGCGGTGGGCGCCATTTTGGAATGTCAGCGCCGGGGCATCGCGGTGCCGGGCCAACTCGGCATTTGCGGCTTTGACGATCTGCCGATTGCGTCTGCCATCAACCCGGCTTTGACGACGATCAGCGTGGATCGCGTCGGCATGGGCCGCGCTGCCGGTCGCGTTTTGCTGCAATGCCTGGGCGGCGAGGCGGCAATGAGCAGCACTGTCGATGTCGGCTTCCAAATCCGAGAGCGTGCCAGCACACGCGCCTGAACCGCTCTGAATTTTATCAAGATTGATATTCCGCCCGCAGATTGGGTGGAATGAAGGAGAGACCACAATGTCGAATGTGAACCCTGCCCTGGAATGCGACCTGCTGGTGATCGGCTCGGGCGCTGGCGGTCTGTCGGCGGCGGTAACGGCGGCGTATCACGGGTTGAAGGTGATCGTGGCGGAGAAGGCCGATGTGCTCGGCGGCACCACCGCACTCTCCGGCGGTTGGATGTGGACGCCGCGCAACCGCTTCGCGCGTGAGGCCGGGATTGTCGAGGAGATCGACGCCCCGCGTGCCTATCTACGCGCTGTTTTGGGCAATAATTTCAACGAAGCCCGCGTCGATGCCTTCCTAGAGACCGTGCCGCATATGGTCGATTTCTATCAGACCAAGACGGCGTTGCAGTTCGAAGCGGGCAACAAGATCGCCGACACTTATGGCACGCAGCCGGGTGTCGGCACGGGCGGGCGTTCATTGGTAGCCGCCCCCTATGATGCACGCGGATTGGGTGCCTTGGCGCATCGCCTGCGCAAGCCGCTGCGGGAGACGACATTTATGGGGATGACAATTCAGGCCGGTGCCGACCTCGCCGCGTTTATGAACGTCACCCGCTCGGCGCGCGCGTTTGTGCATGTGGCCAAGCGGTTCTCCCGTCATCTGCTAGATTTGGCGCTCTATAATCGCGGCATGCAGTTCCGCAACGGGCTGGCGCTGGCGGGCCGATTGGTGCGCAGCGGTGCGGATCTGGGCGTGGAATTCCTCACCTCCGCCCCCGCCATCCGGCTGCTGCGCGATGGCGATGCGGTGTGTGGCGCGGTGTTGCGCACCATCAATGGCGAGGTTGAGGTGCATGCCCGCCATGGCGTAGTGCTCGCTGCCGGTGGCTTCCCGCGCGACGATGCACGACGGGCTGCGCTGTTCCCAGCCAATGAAGAACACCGCACGATGGCAGCGGACACCGACACCGGCGACGGGCTGCGCATGGGCGAGGCGGTTGGTGGAGAGGTTGATGCAACCTTGGCCGCCCCTGGCGCGTGGTGCCCGGTCTCCTTGGTGCCATTCCCGGACGGCAGCATTGGCCGCTTTCCGCACATTATCGAACGCAACAAGCCTGGCATTATCGGCGTGCTGGCGAATGGTCAGCGCTTCTGCAATGAGGGCCGAGGCTATCACGACTATGTCGCCGACATGCTGCGCGCCGTGCCGCCAGGGCAGGAAGTCACTTCCTGGCTTATCTGCACACATGATTTCCAGCGTCGATATGGCCTGGGCATCGCGCGGCCCACACCGTTGCCGGTCGCGCCCTATATCACATCCGGCTATCTCAAAACCGGCCGCACGATCCGGGAATTGGCGCAGGCTTGCGGTATCGATGCCGATGGGTTGGAGCGCACAATCGCTGACTACAACAGCCATGCGCGGCGCGGCGAAGACCCAGCCTTCGGGCGCGGCTCCACACTCTACAACCGTAATGGCGGCGATGCGGCGAACCAGCCGAACCCGTGCGTGGCACCGATTGAAAACGGCCCATTCTATGCGGTCAAAGTCATCCCCGGCAGCTTCGGCACCTTCGCCGGATTGAAAACCGACGGCGCGGCCCGCGTGCTGAACGCCAATGCGGCTCCGATCCCAGGCCTCTATGCGGCGGGCACCGATATGGCGAGCGTGATGGGCGGGCATTATCCGGCAGGTGGCATCAATCTGGGCCCGGCGATGACCTTCGGCTACATCGCCGGACGCCATGCCGCAGGCGTGAGCGGGTGGGAGGCGTAACACCGTCATTGCGACGCAGCGCTCGCCATGACGAAAAGGGCTGTATCAGCCCAATTGAGGCGGCAGCATCTTGCCCGGATTGAAGATGCCTTTCGGGTCGAGTGCCTGCTTGATCGCATGCATGAAATCGACCGCCTTGCCATGCTCCAGCGCCATGAACTTCACCTTGCCGCTGCCCACGCCATGCTCGCCGGTGCAGGTGCCGTCGAGTGCGATGGCGCGGCGGACCACGCGGTCGTTGATCTCATAGGCTTCAGCCAATTCGGCCTCGCTGTCCGGATCGATGGCGAGCCCAAGATGGAAATTGCCGTCGCCGACATGGCCGACCATGGCGATGAAGAAAGAGGCTTTGTCGATATCCTTCTGCGTCTCGGACACGCATTCCGGCAGGCGGGTGAGATCATAGCCAGCGGAGGATTTGCGCGCACGGCTGCCGGTGCGGATGATGCTGCCATCGGCCATCACGGCGGTGATGTTGACCACATTTTCCCGCATCGTGCCGTAGCGCACCGCATTGGTGCCCGAGGCCCGCGTGGCCGCCATGCCGCCCAACGTGCTCTCGCCACCCGGATCGATGGGAAAGAACATACCGGTGTCGCGCAGGTCGCTGTTGAGTTGCTAGCGCGTGACGCCGGGTTGAATGGTGGCGTCCAGATCGTCCGGCCGGATGGCGATGATGCGTTTCATCCGGCTGAGATCGACGCACACCCCGCCTTGCGGTGCACTGATATGGCCTTCCAGCGAGGTACCCGCGCCGAAGGGGATGATTTTAACATCATGCGCCGCACAGAGTGTGACGATGGCGGAGACTTCTTCGGTGCTCTCGGCGTAGCAGACCAGATCAGGCGGCATCGTGGCATGATAGGATTCGCCGCGACCATGATGCGCCCGCTCTGCTGGTGAGGATGAACAGCGCTCACCCAGCAGGGATTGCAGCCCGGTGAGCACAACGGCCGGAATGGACGTGCTGCGCGTGAGGGTTTCGGTGTCGGTCACTGAGCAATCCTACACGCCAAAGCGGTCATCAAGTCGTTTGAAGAAATTGAGATCAACGATCTCGCTGAAGTCACCATAGTTCATCTGCTCCGGCCCGCCCGCAGGCGTTCCGGCTGCATGAAGATGGCGCAAGGCGGCGTCGATGGTGCGGGTGGCGGCGAACAGGGCGGTGACGGCGTAGAGCACCACGCTGAAGCCCATTTGCTGCAAATCCGCCGCCTTCAGCGCCACCGTCTCATTGCCATCGACGATGGAGACGACTTTCGGCCCCACCACACCGCGTGCTACGGCCTCCACTTCGGCAATCGTCTTGATGCCATCGACAAAGACGAGATCAACGCCTGCATCCTGATACAACTTCGCCCGGTCGATGGCCTCAGCGGCACCCATGGCGGGCATCGCGTCGGTGCGGCCAATGATCAGCAAATCGTCACGCCCGCGCGCTTCAACCGCGCAGGCCAGACGCTTAGCACTCTCGCCGCGCTCCATCAGCCGAATGCCCGCCATTTGGCCGCAGCGCTTGGGGGCGACCTGATCTTCCAGATGAATGGCGGCAACACCGGCTTGAATATATTCGCGCACCGTGCGGTGAATGTTCGCTGGCCCGCCATAGCCGGTATCGGCGTCGGCAATGATCGGAATGGAGACGGCGCGCACCATGTTGCGGGCGTGCTCGGTCATCTCGGTCTGGCTCAACAGCCCGATATCCGGCGTGCCGAGGCGGCTGGCGGTGGCACCGAAGCCGGTCATGTAGATCGCCGGAAACCCGGCCCGCTGCACAAGCCTTGCCGTGAGCGAATCAGATGCTCCGGGCGCGGTGACAATGGTGCCTGCGGTGAGCAGCGCCCTGAGCGATGCAGCCTGTGTCATGCGTCTTCCATCCCATCCAGCATTGTGGCGCCGACAGATTACGCGGGAATCACCGCCATCGCCTGGATTTCCACCTTCGCCCGCGCTTCGATCAACGCCACCACCTCAACGGCTGCAATCGCCGGGAAATGACGGCCAATGATCTCACGCCAAGCCCGGCCAATGTCCTTCGCATTGGCGAGGTATTCGGCACGGTTAGTCAGATACCAGGTCATCGAGACGATGTGTTCCGGCTTGCCTCCGGCTTCCGCCACCACGGCCACCACGTTGCGCAAAGTCTGCGCGGTTTGCTCGACGATATCGTCGCTTTCGATCACGCATTGCGCGTTCCAGCCGATCTGACCGCCGACGAAGACCATGCGTCCGCTGGCAGCGATGCCGTTGGCGTAACCGACCGGTTTAGCCCAGCCCTCCGGCTGCAGAATTTGATGCATTCCCCGCGTCTCCCCGCCTAACCGTTTGCCGCCAAATCGCGGGCGATAATCACTTTTTGCACTTCGGTGGCCCCCTCGTAGATACGCAGGGCGCGGATCTCGCGATAGAGGCTCTCGACAATCTCACCACGCCGAACCCCACGACCACCAAAGATCTGCACGGCGCGGTCGATCACCCGCTGCGCATTCTCCGTCGCCGTCATCTTCGCCATCGCCGCTTCCCGCGTAGTCGGCAGGCGCTGCACATCGCGCTTCCAGGCGGCGCGATAGGTGAGTAAAGCGGCGGAATCCACATCGGTTGCCATCTCGGCAAGTCCGGCTTGGGTGAGTTGCAGGTCGAACAGCGTGGCACCGAACATCGGGCGCGCGCGGGCATAGGCCAGCGCCTCATCCAACGCCCGTCGAGCAAAGCCGAGGGCGGCACCGGCGACCGAGGCGCGGAAGATGTCGAGCGTGCGCATGGCGATCTTGAAGCCCTCGCCGGGTGCACCGATGCGGCGACTGGCCGGGATGCGCAGGTTTTCGAAGCGGATGGTGGCGAGCGGATGCGGGGCCACGATGTCGATGCGTTCGGCAATCGAGAAGCCGGGATCGGTTGGGAAGACGACGAAGGCCGAAATGCCGCGTGTGCCGGGAGCCTCCCCGGTGCGGGCGAAGACGGTGTAGATATCAGCAATGCCGCCGTTGGAAATCCAGGTCTTCTCACCGTCGAGCACATAGAACTCGCCATCGAGACGGGCAGCGCAACTCATGGCGGCGACGTCGGAGCCTGCATTGGCTTCCGACAAGGCGAAGGCCGCCAACCACTCGCCGCTGCGCACTTTCGGCAGCACGGCATCGCGCAGCTCGGCAGATGCAGCGAGGGCAATCGCCCCCGTGCCGAGACCCTGCATGGCGAAGGCGAAATCGGCCAGACCGTCCTGCCACGCCAGCGTTTCACGCGCCAGACACAGCTTGCGTGACGATAGTGCCTGCGCGTCCTCGCCCGGCCCGGCCACACACGCCTCCAACAGCCCGGATTCACCGAGCAAGCGAACGAGCCTGCGGCAGGCATTGTCGGTGTCGTCGTGATCGACATGCGCCAATTCGGGGCGCGCGATGAAGGCGTCGAGTTTGGCGGTGAAATCGCGGTGTTCGGCGTCGAAGAACGGCCAATCGAGATGGGTGCGGCTGGGGTGGCGCTGCATGCTCAATTGCCCTCAAAGACCGGCTTACGCTTGGCGGCGAAGGCTTCGAAGGCGCGGCGGAAATCGCCGGTGGCCATGCAAATCGCCTGCGCCTGCGCCTCACTCTCCACCATCTCGTCAATGCCCATCGCCCATTCCTGGTTGAGCATGGTCTTCGTCATGCCATGCGCGAACCACGGCCCGTCTGCCAGCATGCGGGCATAGGCATGGGCGTCGGCGTGCAGAGAGTCGGTGGCGATCAGACGGTTGTAGAAGCCCCAGGCGAAGCCTTCCTCGGCGGACATCGCGCGGCCGGAAAACAGCAATTCCGACGCCCTGCCCTGTCCGATGATGCGCGGCAGAATCCCGCACGCCCCCATATCAGCCCCGGCCAAACCCACGCGGGTGAACAGGAAGGCAGTCTTGCTCTCTGGTGTGGCGAAGCGGATGTCGGACGCCATCGCCAAGATCGCACCGGCCCCGGCACAGATGCCCTCCACGGCGGAGATGATCGGCTGCGGACATTTGCGCATCGCTTTGACCACATCACCCGTCATCCGGGTGAAGGCGAGCAACTCCGGCATCGCCATGTGGGTGAGCGGCTCGATGATCTCAAACACATCGCCCCCCGAACAGAAATTGCCGCCATCGCCCGCCAGCACAATGGCGCGGACATCGGAGGCATAGGGCAATGCGCGGAACAAATCGCGCAACTCGGCGTAGCTGTCGAAGGTGAGCGGGTTTTTGCGATCCGGGCGATTGAGGGTGACGGTGGCCACGCGACCGTCCTCACTCGTCTCCCAGCGGAAATGCCGCGCCGCATAGTCTTTCATCGGCTTGCGGGCAGATTGCATCGCATCGCTCATTGTCGTCTCACCCCGTCATCACTTCACCGCCGCAGACGGCGATGGATTGTCCGTTGATGGCCCCGGCATCGGGACCGGCCAGCCACAGCACAGTGTTGGCGACTTCTTCCGGTCGCACCAGTCGGCCTTGCGGATTGTCACGCGCCAATTCCGCCCGCGCGGTGCTGTCATCGCGCCCGGTGGCGCTGGTGATGTTGGCAATCGCGGCGTCGAGCAATGGCGTTTCAGTGAAGCCGGGGCAGACGGCATTCACCGTCACCCCTTGGCGTGCCACTTCCAACGCAAGCGCGCGGGTGAGGCCCACAACGGCGTGTTTGGCTGCCACATAAGCCGAGACATAGGCATAGCCACGCAGGCCTGCGGTAGAGGCGATGTTGATCACCCGGCCCCAACCGCGCTTGGTCATGGCGGGCAACACCGCCTGCGTCATCCGCCATGTGCCGCGCAGATTGACGTCGAGCATGGCGTCGAGCAGCGCGATGTCGCTTTTGCGGAACGGGGCGCTGGCGGCTTGGCCTGCGTTGTTGACGAGAATATCCACCGCCCCCAGCGTCTCGGCTGCCGCTGCGATGGAGGCCGCATCCGTCACGTCGAGCACCAAACAAGCATCGCGTGACAGTCCGAGGGCGTCGGCGGCCTGGTGCAAAATTTCAGCCCGGCGGCCTGCGATGATCACCTCGGCCCCCGCCGTCATCAGAGCGCGCGCAATCGCCGCTCCGATGCCGGTGCCGCCACCGGTGACGAGTGCGCGTTTGCCGCTGAGCATCATTTGCCACCCGCGCGGGTGAGGTTGGCTTCGTATTGCGATTTGCCGGAGCGATATTGCTGCGGCCACACCACATCGCGCACCCCAATCTTCGCCGCTTCGTGCAGCGTCCAGGCCGGGTCGGCCAGATGCGGGCGGGCGATGGCGACCAGATCGGCGCGACCGGCGGCGATGATCGAATTGGCGTGATCAGCTTCCGAAATCGCCCCAACGGCGACGGTTGCAATGCCCACGCTGTTGCGGATCAGATCGGAGAACGGCGTTTGATACATCCGGCCATAGATCGGCGCATCATCGGTGACGACCTGACCGGAGGAGCAATCGACCAGATCGGCACCCGCCTCCTTGAACATCCGCGCGAAGATCGCCGCATCCTCCGGCGTGTTTCCGCCTTCTGCCCAATCATGGCAAGACAACCGCACCGAGAGCGGCATGCTCTCCGGCAGCACGGCGCGGATGGCGCGGAAGACGGCGAGCGGGAAGCGGGCGCGGCCTGCATGGTCGCCGCCATAGGCGTCGCTGCGGTGATTGGTCAGCGGCGAGAGGAAGCTGGAAAGCAGATAGCCATGCGCGCAATGCAGTTCGATCACGTCAAACCCAGCACGCACCGCCCGTTCGGCGGCGGCGACCAGATCGGCCTGCACGCGGGCCATATCGGCGTCCGTCATCTCACGCGGCGTTTGGCTGCCGAGCAGATAGGGCAGCGGAGAGGCGGAGATCAGATCCCAATTGCCTTCCGGCAGTGGCTGATCGATGCCGTCCCACGCCCGCTGCGTCGAGCCTTTGCGACCGGCATGACCAAGCTGGATGCCGATTTTCGCGGCTGAATTGGCGTGCACGAAATCCACCACCCGCTTCAAGGCGGCCTCGTGCGCGTCGCTCCACAGCCCCAGACAGCCCGGCGTGATGCGGCCATCGGCGGAGGCGGCGGTCATTTCGGTGAACACCAGCCCTGCCCCGCCGAGCGCCCGTGCGCCCAGATGCACCAGATGGAAATCCTGCGCCACGCCGTCATGCGCCGAATACATCGCCATCGGTGAGACCACGATGCGATTGGCCAAATGCAGGCCGCGCAGGCTGAACGGGGTGAGCATGGGCGGCAATGGACGCGCGCCAGCCTTGGCCGGAACCCCAGCACGGGCGGCGAACCAGCGTTCATAGCCCTCCAACCACACCGGATCACGCAGGCGCAGATTTTCGTGGCTGATGCGCTGCGAGCGGGTGAGCAGCGAATACATGAACTGCTCCGGCTCGAAAGACGGCGCATAACGGTCGCCGACGACTTCAAACCATTCCATCGCATTGCGCGCGGCGTTCTGGATGCGCGAGACATCCACCCGGCGCACCTCTTCATATTGGTCGAGCACCTGCGGCAGCGTTTCGGTGCCGTGGCCGAAAATCTCGAATTGGCGGGCGAGTTCAATCGCATCGTCAAAAGCAAGCTTGGTGCCGGAGCCGATGGCGAAATGCGCGGTGTGGGCGGCATCGCCCATCAGCACGACGTGGCTGCGTCCGTTGAAGTGATGCCATTTGCCACAGATCAGCCGATTGAAGTTCAGCCACGCCGAGCCGCGCAGATGCCGGGCATTGGTGCGCAACGCAGCACCGTCGAGCACGTCTGCAAACATCTTCTCGCAGAACGCAATCGACTGCGCCTGATCGGCCTGATCCAGCCCGTGGGCTGAGAAGGTGTCTTCGGTGGTCTCGACGATGAAGGTCGAGGTGTTGTCATCGAATTTGTAGATATGCGCCTGGAACCAGCCATGTTCGGTCTGCTGGAAATCGAAGGTGAAGGCGTCATACAGCCGGTCGGTGCCGAGCCAGATATAGCGGTTGGGGCGCACCACCAGATCGGGCGCGAAATCGGCTTCATAGCGATTGCGGATTTTCGAGTTGATGCCGTCTGAGGCGATGATCAGATCGGCATCGGGGAATTCCAGATCGCTGTCCACATCGCGCTCAAAGATCAATTCGACGCCCAATTCCTCGCAGCGGGCCTGGAGAATGTTGAGCAGCTTTTTGCGGCCAATGCCGACGAAGCCATGACCGGTTGTGCGGATTTTCTCGCCCTTGAACCAGACCTCGATATCGTCCCAGTGGTTGAAAGCAACTTCGACCTCTGCCGCCGTTTTGGCATCCGCCCGTCGCATGGCCTGCATCATTTGGTCGGAGAACACGATGCCCCAGCCGAAGGTGTCATAGGGCAGATTTCGCTCGACAACCGTGATGGAATGCTCCGGGTGACGCTGCTTCATCAGAAGTCCGAAATACAGACCCGCCGGGCCGCCACCGATACACACGATCCGCATCGCGCAATCCTCCGTCATTTCGCCGGTTGAGGGTCTATCGAAATTCTTGAAGTTTAAAATATGTCTCGGCTATGATGGTGTCAAGGAAATCGGAAGGGGTGCGGGGCGCGCTGCCTTTTGGGGGAGATCAAGATGGCGATGGATTGGGGCAATATCGCGCTCGGGCCGAGCGGACATGTCGATACCTTCACGCGCGACCGTCTGCCGCCGCCAGAGTTGTGGCCGGAGATCCATCTGAATCGGCCGGAATTCCAGTATCCGGACTATCTCAATGTCGGCGTTGAACTTACCGACCGGATGGTTGAGCGCGGCTTTGGCGATCATGTGGCGCTGATCGGCAACGGGCGGCAGCGTACCTATAAGGAACTCACCGACTGGACCAACCGCCTCGCCCACGCGCTGGTTGATCATTACGGCCTCAAGCCCGGCAATCGCGTGCTGATACGCTCGGCCAACAACCCCGCCCTGGTGGCCGCGTGGCTGGCTGTGACGAAAGCCGGTGGCGTGGTGGTCAACACCATGCCGATGCTGCGCGCCGGGGAATTGGCCAAGATTATCGACAAGGCGGAAATCAGCCTCGCTCTGTGTGACAGCCGGGTGGCCGATGAGTTGGTGATTTGCGCCAAGGAGAGCCAATTCCTCAAAACCGTGGTGAATTTTGACGGCACCGCCAATCACGATGCCGAACTTGACCGCACGGCGTTGGCCAAGTCGGCGCGGTTCGAGGCGGTGCGCACCGGGCGCGATGACGTCGCACTCCTCGGATTCACCTCCGGCACCACCGGCATTCCAAAGGCCACGATGCATTTTCATCGCGATTTGCTGATCATCGCCGATGGCTATGCGCGGGAAGTGTTGAAGATCACGCCGGATGATATCTTCGTCGGCTCCCCACCGTTGGCGTTCACCTTTGGGTTGGGCGGACTTGCGGTTTTCCCACTGCGTTTCGGTGCCACCGCCGCCCTGCTGGAGAACGCCTCGCCGGGCACGTTGATGGAGATTATCCAGCAACACCGCGCCACCATCTGCTTCACCGCCGCCACCGCCTATCGCGCGATGTTGGCGTCGATGGATAAGGGCGTGGATCTGTCATCGCTGCGTATGGCGGTCTCGGCGGGAGAGACGCTGCCGGGGCCGGTGTTCGAGGAATGGGTGCGCAAGACCGGCAAGCCGATCCTGGATTCGATGGGCTCGACGGAGATGCTGCATGTGTTCATCACCGGCAGGCTGGATGATGCGGCAGCCGGTGTGACGGGGCGTCCGGTGACAGGCTATGAGGCCAAGATTGTCGATGATGAGATGAACGAGGTGCCGGATGGCACTGTCGGCAAGCTCGCCGTGCGTGGGCCGACCGGGTGCCGCTATCTGGATGACCCGCGCCAGACGAATTATGTGCGCGATGGCTGGAACCTCACCGGCGACGCCTTCCGTCGCGACGGCCAAGGCCGCTTCTGCTTCGCCGCCCGCGCCGACGATATGATCATCTCGGCTGGCTACAACATTGCGGGGCCGGAGGTGGAGGCCGCCTTGCTCTCGCATCCCGATGTGGCCGAATGCGCGGTTGTGGCGGCCCCGGACATTGAGCGTGGGCAGGTGGTGCAGGCTTATGTGGTGCTCAAGCCGGGACTTGAGGGGCATGAGTTGCGGGTGAAATTGTTGCAAGACCATGTGAAGGCGACGATTGCGCCCTACAAATATCCGCGCCGGGTGGTGTTCACCGACGCATTGCCGAAGACGGAGACCGGGAAGGTGCAGCGGTTCCGGTTGCGGCAGATGGCGGAGGGCGCGTAAGGCGCATCACACGGATATCAGCGTCTCCATCGGCACCCGCAGTGCCTGAGCGATGCCGTGGAGGGCTGTTGAGCTTCCCGGTTTGCGGCCCGCCTCGATCTCGCACAAATAGCCCGCCGATACGCTGGACATTTCGGCCAGCCTGCGGGCGGACAGACCGCGATGCTCGCGCCAAATTCTGACCGGACTTTCACCGTCCAACAGCCGATCAACCAGCGCTCCGGGCAAATAGTCGGCCCGTGCGGCCGCCACACCGATCTGCGCCTCCAAACGCTCGCCAATCGCCCAGACATACCCTGAACCTGCCCGGCAGCCTGCCCTGCATGGCGATAACGCTGGGATGGCTCTCATCCGGTGCGGCGGCAATAGCATCAAGTCGCTGCTTCAACTGCCGCGCTTCCCGCCTGGGCATCGCCAGCAATGCTTTGACCGCAGAAGGGGAGATGATCAAAGCCATTATGGCAACAAGCACAAAATTCTCTATTAGCGAAGCACCTTCCCTAAAACGCCGCTTGCCCCACACTCGCCCCACCGCACACATTGATGGTCTGCCCAGTGATAAAGCCCGATGCATCGGCCAACAGAAAGCGCACCGCATGGGCGACATCGGCGGGATTGCCTAATCGCTTCATCGGAATCGACGCTGCCAGTGCCGCCACGCGGGGATCGCCCGCAGGGACGATTTCGTGGAACATGTCGGTGCCGCCAATCGGCCCAGGTGCCACGGCGTTGACCGTGATGCCGTGCTGCGCCAACTCCAACGCCCAGGTGCGCACCATGCCGATCACGCCCGCTTTGGTGGCCGAATAGACCGTGCGCGTGGCCGCCCCAAGTGCTGCGCGCGAGGACATCAGCACAATGCGCCCGCCGCCCTGCTTCATTGCGGGCAGAAACGCCTGCACCAGCGTGATGGCGGCAGCCAAATGCAATTGTGCCAGCGCCAACAAATCGGCAGCAGAGGTCTTCTCAAGCAGATTGGGCAGAATCACCCCGGCATTATGGACGAAATGGGTGACGTGAAACCGTGCGGCAATCTCTGCCGCAACCGCCTCGGTCGCCGCCGCATCGAACAAATTGCAGACGATATCCGTCCGGTTCGGATCGGCCAAAGCGGGCGTGTTGCGGTCCAGTGAGACGACGTGAAAGCCATCAGCGCTCAGCGTGCGGCAAATCTCGGCGCCGATCCCGGCAGCCCCGCCAGTGACGAGTACAATGCGGCGTGCCATCTCAGCCCTCCACCAACGCCAGCACGCGCAAAGGCGAGCCGGAGCCTTGCTTGATTTTCAGCGGAGCACCGAAGATCACTGCACCGGTCGACGGCAATTGATCCAGATTGCACAGGCATTGCAGGCCATACCGCCCGGCGCCGTGTAGGAAATGATGCGCGGGATAGGGGGGGGCGAAATGATGCGCCTGCCCGGCATCGGTGCCGATGGTCTCCACCCCGAAGCCCAATATGCCGCGTTCATCGACCAGAAACCGCATTGCTTCCGGTGACGGCCCCGGCGTGTGGGCACCGTCTTCGCGCAGATTGGCGTAACCGGCGTAATCGCGCTTCGACCAGTCGGTGCGAAACAACACCCAGCTTTTCGCTGGAATGCGGCCATGCTGCGCTTCCCAAGCTGTGATGTGCTCCACCTTCAGCACAAAATCCGCATCCGCCGCCGCTTCCGCCGCGCAATCGATGACGCAAGCCGGGGCGATGAAGCTTTCCACCGGCACGGTATCGACCGAATTATTCGGCAAATCGCGCCCCGTCACCCAATGGATCGGCGCATCGTAATGCGTGCCGCAATGCTCGGACATTGAGATGTTGTTCCAATACCAAGCCGGGCCGCGCGGGTCGTAGCGCGAGACTTCCTCAATGCGGAAGGGCTGGCACTGGCCGAATTCCACCGGCAGTACGAGGGCCGGGAATTCGGAGGACAAGGTGAAAGTGAGATCGACGACGCGCACGCCGCCCGCAGCAATGGCCGATAACAGCCCCTGAAGTGTACCGCTCATTGCCCGACCTCCCGCTCCAACGCTTTGGGGTTTTGGTGCAACCGTTCGCGGAAATCCTGCGCGACGTCACCTACCCAAGCCTCTTCAATCCCACGCCGCAGCGCATCGACAATCGCGTTGGCAATCTGGCTGTGGCCGACTTTCGGCGGCGGCAAGGGCTGGAACCACTCATCTTCGGTGGGGCCGGTGAAGATATGCACCACCCGCACCCCGCCCGAACGCAACTCGCCGCGCAGCGACATCGAC